>Ga0307373_10009859_pt1 | contig 14173 bp, 12 predicted proteins | sample OX2MG_FD_202534 | JGI IMG/M metagenome (GOLD analysis project Ga0307373, IMG submission 202534) | Soil microbial communities from Risofladan, Vaasa, Finland - OX-2 | ecosystem: Environmental > Terrestrial > Soil > Coastal area > Acid sulfate soil | place: Finland: Risofladan, Vaasa | collected... | reverse complement strand
CCGACGGCGCGCCGCGCGGGCCGGTCACGCTCGCGCTCTGGGAGCCCCCGCTGACCCAGTTCCGGGGCGAGGCCGGAGCGCCGGTGCGGCGCAGCGCGACGGCGGAGGCCGCGGACCTGCTGGCGGACCTGGTCCTCGGGGGGGTGCCGACGCTGGCCTTCGTACGGTCCCGGCGCGGCGCCGAGTTCGTGGCGCTGGCGGCCAGGCGGCAGGTGCTGGAGGCGGGCGCGCCCGACCTGGCGACGCGGGTGGCCGCCTACCGGTCGGGCTACCTGGCCGCCGACCGCCGGGCGCTGGAGGAGGCGCTGCGCACGGGCGAGATCACCGCGCTGGCGACGACGACGGCGCTGGAGCTGGGGGTGAACATCGCCGGCCTGGACGCCGTGCTGGTCGTCGGCTGGCCGGGCACCAGGGCCGCGCTGTGGCAGCAGGCCGGACGGGCGGGCCGGGCCGGCCGCGACGCGGTGGCGATCCTGATCGCCCGCGACGACCCACTCGACACCTACCTGGTGCATCATCCCGATGCTCTGCTCGGCGCGCCGGTCGAGGCCACCGTCCTCGACCCGGCCAACCCGTACGTGCTGGCGCCGCACCTGTGCGCCGCGGCGGCCGAACTGCCGCTGACCGAGGCCGACCTCCAGCAGTTCGGGCCCGCGGCCGGACCGGTGGTGGCGAAGCTGAGCCAGGACGGGCTGCTGCGCTCGCGCGAGGGCCGTTGGTACTGCACGCGCCGGGGGGTCGCGGCGCGGACGGGCCTGCGCGGCACGGGCGGCGCGCCGGTGCGGATCGTCGAGCGGCCTACCGGCCGGCTGATCGGCACGATGGACGAGCCGTCGGCCCACATACTGGCGCACACCGGCGCGGTCTACCCGCACCAGGGCGAGATGTACCTGGTCAGCCAGCTGGACCTGGCCGGCTGCGTGGCGCTGGCGCAGGCGGGCGATCCCGGTTACGCGACGTCGGCGCGCGAGCTCACCCGCGTCCAGGTGGCGGCCGAGCTGACCAGCCAGGCGTGGGGCCAGGCCAGCATCCACTTCGGCGACGTGCTGGTCACCCGCCAGGTCGTTTCCTTCGTCCGGCGCAGCTCCGCCAGCGGCGCTCCGATAGCGCAGGAGGCACTCGACCTGCCGGCCCGAACCCTGCGGACCAGGGCGGTCTGGTGGACGATCTCGCCGCGGCAGCGGGCGGCGCTGGCGGGCCGGGGCATCGATCTGGCCGGCGCCGCGCACGCCGCGGAGCACGCCTCGATCGGGCTGCTGCCGCTGCTGGCCTCATGTGACCGGTGGGACGTCGGCGGCGTGTCCGCCGACCCGCACCCCGAGACCGGGCTGCTGACGGTCTTCGTCTACGACGGCCACGACGGCGGGGCCGGATTCGCCGAGCGCGGGTTCGCCGTCGCGCGGCAGTGGCTGCAGGCGACCGCCCGGGCCATCGCGAGCTGTGAGTGCGCCGCCGGGTGCCCGTCCTGCATCCAGTCACCCAAATGCGGTAACGGCAACCACCCCCTCGATAAACCTGGAGCGGTCGCACTACTGGACTGCCTGCTGAGCAGTTCTGTCTGAGCCGAAACTGTCTGGCCAGGGTCTGTCCGGGCCGGATCTGTCCCGCTCGGCGTCGTCGGGCGGATCTGCGGAACCGGATCTGCGGGGCCGGATCTGTCCGGGCTGGCCCCCCGACCGGGGCGGCCCGGCCCCGGAGCCGGGCCGGACGCGAGCCAGGAACGGGCCGGGAGCGGGCGGGGAGCGGGCGGCCTAGTCCGGCACCGGCCTGCGCATGACATGCGCGAACATGCCCGAACATGCGCGGAGTCCGAATTTGCCCTGCATTCGATTGCATCCAGCCCCGGCAACTGGCCCGATCTCGCTGCAAGGCGAGACCGGGCCAGTCCCGGAGATGGGGCGACCCCCGCCGGGGGGGAGAGCGGGGGTCGCCGTACGGTCCGGCTCCGGGGGGGCAGAGCCGGCACCGTTACCTATGAAAGCCTACGCGGGACCGGGCAAAGTTACCAGCCGGTCAGGGTGAACCGGATTCGGCCCGCGCTTCACCTATGCTGCCGGATCGCGGGTACATCCGCCGAGAGAGCGAGCAGCACTCCGGCGGCTTTCTCTGACCCCGATAAGACATCATCTCGCGATCGAGCATCTCGGCATCCCCGGCACCCTCAGCATCCTCCGAGCACCCTCCGACCACCCCTCCGAACATTCTCGGCACCCTTCCCTTTCGCACCTTCGTTCTATCAGCATGGCCTGATCACTCGTTCCGGGGCAATCCGTGGCACATGTGCACAGGTCATATTCCGTGCTGGCGGCGCCGGACCCAGCCGGATGGCGCGCCCGCAGGACCGGGTTGGCGAGGTTCCGCCGGGACGGCCTGCGGATAAAGTCGGCCAAATCGCTGGAAACGTCTCGTACGAAGCGATCGTCCGCAGGACCTGCGCCGCAGCCCTGATCGGCTGACCGCACGCCTAGCCGCTGGCTATGCGGCAATAATCGTCAGCTTGTCCATCGGGGAGGTGGTCGCGCACCGAAATCAATGAAGTTTTACGCCTGCGGCGAAGCACCAGCCGATCCGGATGCGCGAGTTGGCCGCCACCCGGGTTACCGGAGGGTTACCGGCTGCCCGGCTGCCTCGCCTCGACAGTCCGGGCCGGCCTTGCGCCGCCAGGCCGCGACGGCCTCGATTCGAGTGCTTTGACCGGCTCGTCGCTTAAGTCCGGGAAACCGACCCGCATCGGCATACGACAGTAATAGAAGCCCAGCGAATCCCCAGCTCAGAGCATGTGATGCGGGTCATCGATCGAGATCACGAATCGATCACCGCACAGGGCTATCCAAGACTGCCGATCCGTCGTAGAAAGGTGTCACGGACGGCAACGTCCGGGCACGGCAGCCGGGTACCCACGCGCGACCAGCCGCGGGAGGCGTGCCGCGGCAGGTGAGCCCCCGCCATACGGGCATCGGCAGGTGCCCCGGCGGGAGTCAGCTGCCCGGCGATGAAGGTGCACGCTTGGTAGCCCGGCCTGACGTGCAGGCGACGGCGCCCCTTGCGCGGGGCGCCGTTTGCCGTTGCGGACCGTCCCCCGGCGCCAGCGCGTCGGCACCGGAGCGCGACCACCGCTCCACGGGACTCATTTTTCGCCTGAATCCGATTCATCGAGCGCGACCACATGATTCTCACAGGAACCAGCTTTCCCGCAGACCCCCGGCATCTCGGCGGGCGGATGTTCTCCTATACTGCCCTTTATCCGGTCCCGACCGGTGCCGCGCCGTTGTCCGCGTCGGCGCCTCGACCGCCGTGCCGCGTGCTACCCGCCTTTTTTCCCTTTAACGGCACGCCGTGCGAAAGCCCTGAGCGGGTATGAGCAACACTTTGACGTGACAGCAGCCTCTAGGGGCTAGAGGGGAGACCACCGATGGCCGATCCGGCAGGGCGGTACCCGGCAGGCGGCGCGACCGAGGCATCCGTGGGAAGCCTCGTGTCCCTGGCGGTCAAAGACGTCACTGCGCTGGTCAGATACGAGCTCGACCTGGCCAAGCTGGAGCTCAAGGCCGACGTCCGGCGGCTAGGAGTAGGCGGCGCGCTGCTCGGCGTCTCCGCCTTCATCGGCTGCCTGGTGCTCATGCTGCTGTGCTTTGCGCTCGCCTACGGCCTCATCGCCCTGGGCATCTGGGCCTGGGCGGCCTTCCTGATCACCGCGGGGGCATGCGTGCTGCTGGCCGCCCTGGCCATCGCCGTCGGCGTGCTCATGGTGAAACGGCTCGGCGGCCTGCCCAAGACCCGCCGCACCGTGCAGGACGACCTCGCGATCATGCGCCGTGGCGACGGGGCCAGGACTCCGCCCCCGGCTCAGGCCAGGTAAGAGCCAGATAGCCATGTCAGCGCGCGGTGATGCCGCGATCTACATCGACGGCCCCTGGTCGCACCGGTCGGTGAGCGCGAACGGCACCCGGTTCCACATCGCCGAGAGCGGAGACGGCCCGCTGCTCCTCCTGCTGCACGGGTTCCCGGAGTTCTGGTGGACCTGGCGGGATCAGCTGACCGCCCTGAGCGCGGCGGGCTTCCGGGTGGCCGCTCCCGACCTGCGCGGGTACGGCGGCAGCGACAAGCCGCCACGCGGTTATGACCTGGTGACCGCCGCATCGGACGCCGCGGGGCTGATCCGGGCCCTGGGCGAGGCTAACGCGGTGGTCGTCGGCCACGACTGGGGCGGCCTGATCGCCTGGACGATGTCGGCCTACTTCCCCAAGGTGGTGCGTCGGCTGGCCGTGGTCTCGGTCCCGCATCCGCTCAGGCTGCGCGGCGCGGTGCTGTCCGACCCGCTAGGCCAGGGCCGCAGCAGCGGGTACGCGCTGGGCTTCCAGCTGCCGCTGCTCCCCGAGCGCCAGCTGCTGCGCGACGGCGCGCAGCGGGTCGGCCGCATGCTCAACGCCTGGTCGGGTCCGGGCTGGCCGGACTCCAGCACGGAGCGGCACTACCGCGACGCCATGCAGATTCCGTCGGTGGCGCACTCCGCGCTTGAGTATCACCGCTGGTTCCTGCGCTCCCGGCTCCGCCCGGACGGGCTGCGCTACGCCCGGACGATGCGCAAGCCGATCCAGGCCCCGACCCTGCACCTGCACGGCGCGCTAGACGGCTGCGTGCTGCCGAGCGCCGCCCGCGGCTCTGGCATGTATGTCGACGCGCCCTACCGGTGGCGGCTCATCGACGGCACCGGGCACTTCCCGCACGAGGAGATGCCAGCTCGCTTCAACTCTGAGCTGCTGTCCTGGCTCGCGGACCCGGAGCCGGAGCGGTAGCTGATGCGACCTGCGCCGGGCGGCGGCCCGGGCCCGGGCCGGGACCGGGACCGGGACCGGGATGCCGCGGGGCGAGCCAGGAACGCGCGTCCGCGCGACGGACTGGGGCGCCCCCTGGAACGCGGTGCCCCCCGCGACCACCGCGACCCCGGCGACCCCCGTGACCCCGGCGAGCCCGGCGACCCCCGTGACCCCCGTGAGCCGACCAGGCCCGACGGGGTCGCGCTGAGCCCGCAGGACGCGCTGGAGGCCGCGCAGCGGCTCCTGGACGAGGGACGGCCATTTCACGCCCATGAGGTGCTGGAGGCGTCCTGGAAGACGGCGCCGCCCGCCGAACGCGACCTATGGCAGGGACTTGCCCAGCTAGCCGTCGGCCTGACGCACGCGCTGCGCGGCAACGCCGGCGGCGCGGTGGCCCTGCTGCGCCGGGGGGCCGCCCGGGTCGGCCAGTATCAGGCCAGCCAGCACGGGGCCAGCCAGCACGGGGCCGCCCAGCACGGGATCGACGCGGCCGGGCTCGCCGCGGCGGCGACTGGCCTTGCTGCCCGGATCGACCGGGACGGCCTCAGCGGCCTGACACCCAGCGACCTTCGCCTGGAGCTGCGCCGCTCATGATCACCACCGTTATTCCGCGAACACCGCGGCACGGTCGTGCTCATGGAAGCCGGCGGCGGCGGGCTAGGCCTGGCACGCCTGGGTGGACACCGGCACCGTGGCGTGCTCGCCGGCGGTCACGTCGCTGGATACCTCGGCGGCCGTCAGCGCGTAGCCGGTCATCTTCAGGGAGGTGGCCGCCGCGAACACCACTCCGTAGACCTGCCCGCCCGGGGTCAGCAGCGGGCCTCCGGAGTTGCCCGGCTGGACCAGCGCCCTGATCGGGTAGATCTGCCGTCGTACCTGCGAGTTCTGGTAGATGTTCGGGCCGATGGCCGACTCGGCGGCGTCGAGCCGGGCCGCGCCCACCGTGAACGCGTGATCGAGCGGATAGCCGGCGACGATGGCGCTGGCGCCGAAGCTGGCCGGCCCGGCGAATGACAGCGGGGGCGCGGTCAGTCCCGGCACGTCCAGCACCGCGAGGTCGCGCTGCGGGTCGTAGAGCACCACCGTGGCCTGGTACTGGCGACCCAGCCGGGTCAGGACGTCCTGTCTTTGGGTGACGCCGGCGACGACGTGCGCGTTCGTTAGCACGTGGTCGGCCGAGATGACGAAACCCGAGCCCTCGATCTGGCGCGAGCAGCTAGGCGCGATGCCCGTGACCTTCACCACGCTGTCCCGCGCGAGGAACAGCCCTCGCGATTTCAGCACAGCCGGGTCTGGCGGGGGAACGGCCAGCGCGCTCTCGGCCCCGAGCGCACTGAAGACCTGCGTGTAGGGCCCGCTGGTCAGCAGCCGGCGCAGCGGCGGGAAGCCCGGCAGGGTCAGGGCACTGCGCGGGACCAGCCCGTCGACGGCCTTGAGGACGGCAGAGTCGTTGACCTGACCCGAGATCTCCGGGAACGGCGAATAAGCGACAAATGAGCCGATCAGCCAGGCCACCAGGAGAACGGCGGCGACGTTGACCGCGGCGCCGCCCAGAGAGTCCAGGAACGTGGCGGGCCGGCCCCGCATGCGCGACCGGACGGCGACACCCAGGCCGGAGGCGATCACCATGCCGACGACCGCCGCGGAGAAGACGACCAGGATGGCGACGAAGGCCTGCCACGGCAGGCTGCTTGCCAGGGCGCGGGAGATCTGCGGAGCGAAGATGGCACCGACGGCGACACCGCCGATAAATCCGGCGAAGCTGAGCACGCCAATGATGAAGCCCTGGCGGTATCCGGCGACCGCGAAGGCAGCGGCCAGCACGATGAGTATCAGGTCCAGCAAGTCACCCGGCACTTGCTCAAGATATAGGGCCGCGGGAGCCCGGCAAGCCGACCTGGCGACGCCCGGTCAGGCCCTCGGCGCGCTCGGCGCAGGGTCCGCGGGGCCACCGCCCGGTGCCGCGAGGGTCTGCGGCGGCAGCATGGTCACCCGGCCCGCGTCCCAGGGCACCTCCCAGCCGCCGAGGGCCAGCAGTCGGTCCAGGACAAGGCCGGTAAAGCCCCAGATCAGCATGTCGGCGGCCCGGAACGCGGGTCCGGCCTGGCCCGACGGATACCGCACCGTCAGCCGGTTCGCCGGATCGGCCAGATCGGCGACCGGCACCCGGCAGACCGCCGTGACTTCATCGGGATCGCCGGGACCGACCGGGCCGGGCTGGCGCCACCAGGCCAGGACCGGGGTCACCGAGAATCCGCTCCGGGCGATGAACAGCTCCGGCAGGACCGTTAGCACGTCGACCGCGGCCGGATCCACGAGTGCCTCCTCGGCGGCCTCGCGCAGGGCGGCCGGCACCGGGCCGCCGTCGGCGGCGTCGATGGCCCCGCCGGGGAAGGCTGGCTGGCCCGCGTGCCGGCGCAGCCACGGGCCCCGCTGCACCAGAAGCAGGTCGGGACCGGCCGCTTCCTCTCCGAACAGGATGAGGACGGCCGACCGGCGGCCGCCCGAAGGCGGCGGGATCAGCGCGTCGGGAACAGCCATCCGCGTGGCGGCGGCCGCGAGGCGGGTCAGCCAGCCGGGAGCCCGCGGGCCGTCGTCCGCCGCCGGCATCACGAGAACGGGCCCGCCTTGACGAGCTTGCGCGCCGACGCCTCGTCGGTGGGGCCCTCGCCGAAGGACGGGCACAGCGCGCCGACGCCGCACGCACCGCAGGCCGGCTTGCGGGCGTGACAGACCCGCCGTCCGTGCCAGATCAGGCGGTGCGACAGCATCGTCCAGTCCGAGCGCGGAAACATGGAGCCGACCTCGTGCTCGACCTTCACCGGGTCCTGCTCGGTCGTCCAGCCGAATCTGCGCGATAGCCGGCCGAAGTGGGTGTCGACGGTGATCCCCGGCACGCCGAAGGCATTGCCGAGGACCACGTTGGCGGTCTTGCGTCCGACCCCCGGCAGCGTGACCAGGTCACCTAGCCTGCCGGGCACCTCGCCGCCGAACCGGTCGCATAGCGCCTGGCCCAGGCCGATGATGGCGTTGGTCTTGGCGCGGAAGAACCCGGTGGACTGGATGATCTTCTCCAGCTCGGCGCGGTCGGCGGCGGCATAGTCCGCGGCCGTGTGATAGCGCGCGAACACCACGGGCGTGACCATGTTGACCCGCTTGTCCGTGCACTGCGCGGACAAGATGGTGGCCACGAGAAGCTCCAGCGGCGTGCCGAAATCGAGCTCGATGTGCGCGTCCGGGTAGAGCAGGGCCAGCTCGCGGTCGATGCGGCGGGCCCGGCGGACCAGCGCGGTCCGGGACGGTGCCGCCACGGCGGACGCCGCCTTAGCTAGGGCTAGCCGGGATGGGGGCAATGTGGGCACCGGCCTAGCCTATGCACCCGCGATGCCGCCGGCGTCCACGACGAGGCGCCGGCGTTCGGCCAGGCCAGTTCGGGCTTGCCGGACGACGGGTGGCACCCAGGCGATAGTCTTGCTGGTGGTCCCGGTCAGATGGCGAGTGGCAGAGGCCGCCACCATGATTCCTGGCCCGGGGGGGTACCGCCAGCACCGCCACCGTCCGCAGGGGGAGGTCCACCTGCGGGCTAGCGGCGGCATGGCAGTCGGGATACGTCGAGCCACAGTCGGGACGACCTCATGCGAATGCCAAGGACAGCCGCCGGGTCGGCAGCCTCCGCCGGGGCGGCTTCCGCGGCTTCCGGAGCGGCTGCGAACGGCGCCGCCGCTACAGCTGGCCGCGATAACGCCAACGGCGCGGCCGCCGCCGACCAGCCGGCCGGCCCGGAGGCCGGAGGCGAGTCCCGCGATCCGGGCCATGCCCGGCCCCGGCGGCGCCCGCCCGCCGGGTGGAGCCCGCTAGGATTCCTGCGGCTGCACTGGCTGGCCGCCCTGCTGCTGGTCGCCGGCCTGGGCCTGCGCGTGCTGGTGCAGTTCTCTTACTCCCCGGCCCTGCTCTACATCGACTCGGTGAAGTATCTGTACGGGGCCTGGCCCGGCGCGGACCCGCTCGGCTACGACCTGCCGCTGAAGGCGATCTTGCTGGTGGGAAACCTCAGCCTCGTCGAGGCGGTGCAGCACCTGCTCGGCCTGGCGATGGCGGTGACGCTGTACGCGCTGCTGCTGCGCCGCGGGGTGCAGCGCTGGCTGGCCGCTCTGGCCATCGGGGCAGTGCTGCTGGATGCTTATCAGCTGGAGATGGAAGCCACCATCATGCCGGATGTGTGGTTTGAGGCCCTGATCGTGACCGGCCTGGCGGTCCTGCTCTGGCGACCCCGCGTGACCGTGCGGGCGTGCGTGCTGGCCGGCGTCATCCTGGGCCTGTCGGCCACCGTCCGCCAGGTGGGCGAGGCTCTCATCGCCCCGGCCCTGGTCTTCGTGCTGGCCGGGGCGGGCGGGTGGCGGCAGGCGATCAGGAAGTCGGCAGCGATCAGCGTCGCATTCGCGGTGCCGATCCTGGCCTACTGCTCGGGCTCGTATGCCCTCACCGGTAATTTCTGGCTGTCCCGCAACGGTGCCCAGGCGACCTACGGCCGGATGGCCGCCCTGGCGGACTGCGCGACGCTCAGGCTGCCCTCCTATGAGAAGCCGCTGTGCCCAGACCCGCGCCAGCAGGCGGCCGGCCCGGACTGGCTCGACCACTCGCTGCACTCGCCGCTGCGCAACTACGTCGCGCCGGCAAACCTGGACCGGGGCCATATCATCTCGGACTTCAACCACCGGGTCCTGGTTCAGCAGCCGCTGCGCGTGCTGGGCCGGATCTCCGGCGACGTCACGAAGCTGTTCGCCGTGGCCAGGACCACGAGCCCCGGCGACACGCCGATCTCCCGCTGGCAGTTCCACACGACCTACCCGCACTACCTGCCCACGGTCTACACCGACCAGCAGGGGACGGTCATCTTCGCCCTCAAGCTGGCGGTAGCGGGCGGTCCCACGATCTTCCGCAAGCTCGACGCCTCCATGGGCGGTAACTCCCAGGTCTGGGCGCCGGGGACGCGATTCCTGCGGCGTTATCAGCTCTACGGCGGGTATGCGCCCGGACCGCTGATGCTGCTGGCCGTGCTGGCCGGCCTGGCCGGCTCACTGACCATCTTCCGCCGCCGGGCGAGCTTCGCTCAGCGGCAGCTCGCGCTCGGCGCGCTGCTGCTGTTCAGCACCGGAGCCGCGGTCCTGCTCGTGTCGGATCTCTTCGAGTTCAGCTGGCGCTACCAGCTGCCGGGCCTGGTCACGCTGCCCCCGGCGGGCGCGCTCGGCGTCGCGGCCGCGCTCCGGTTCGCTAGACGCCGCAAGAGCTCACGCATCGCGGACTCCGCCCGGCAGGAACCACGGATAACGGCACGAGCCGGGTAACTCTGGCGCGCCGGCTGTCACAGCCAGCCGCGACGGCGGAACAGCGTATACAGGCCGGCCACGGCGAGCACCTCGCTGCCGATCCCGAGAATCAGGAAGGCCCCCAGGCCGCCCATGCGCACGACGAGCCAGGAGAAGTTCTGGCCGAAGAAGCCGGTCAGGAACGAGAGCGGCAGGAAGACCGTGGCGATGATCGTGAGCTGCTTCATCACCTGGTTGAGCTTGTTGGACACCATCGACAGGTAGGCGTCCATGCCATTGCTCAGCAGATCGCGGTAGCTGTCGATGAGGTCGCTGATCCGGATGACGTGGTCGTACAGATCCCGGAGGTAGGGGTCGCTGTCGGCGGTCTTGCCGGGCAGTTCGACGACGCCGGACAGCAGCGCGGCCATCACGTCGCGCTGCGGCGACACCAGCTTGCGCACGCCGACCAGCCAGCGCTGCATCCGGAGCAGGTCCTCGAGCTCGTCCTTGCTGGGACTGACGAAGATCCGCTCCAGCAGCCCGTCGATCCGGTCATCGAGATCGGACAGCGGCGGGAAGAAGCTGTCGATCATGCTGTCCAGGATGTGGTGCAGCATGATCAGCCGGACCGGCCGGGCCCCGGACGGCCCCTCCCCGCCGGTGACGGCCAGTTGCGCCCTGACCTGGTCGAGCACGTCACAGCCCTTCTTGCGGACGGTGACCAGGAAGCGCTCGGAATAGAAGGCGTGCACCTCGGTGAGGGAACCGAGCACCGAGGTAGCCGCATAGCTCACGATGTAAACGACCTCGCCGAAGCTCTCGGCCTTGGGCCGCTGCCCGAACTCGCCGACATCGTCCATGGCGACCGGATGGAAACCGAAGACATCGCGCAGCATCGCCGTGGTGTCGTCATCGACGCCGTGCAGGTCCAGCCAGAGCAGGCTGCCCTGGTTCAGGGCCTGCACGGCCGCTGCCCGGTCAGCCGGAACCGATGAGCCATCGACGCTGACTACGTATCCGTCCACGGCCGTATCGTCCCAAGCCCGCCTGCCCGGTGTCCCGGCAAGGCCAGATCGGCGCGCCCGCTTACATGTCGCGCAGCTTGATGTACCGCTTCAGGTCAGGCGCGGCCTGCACGATCACCACGACCACCACCGCCAGCACGGCCAGCTTGATCAGCTTGGAGACCAACGTTTTCCCCTTTTTCCTCATGCCTGTCACCTGCCCGGAGGTAGCGGCTCGACTTCGTCCGGAGCGAAATACAGGAACCGGCCGTGACTACGCTGCAGGTCAGCCGCTGGGTCGTCGACCAGGGTCACGGCCAGGTGAACCTGGCCGTCCACGTCCTGCAGGACGGCTTCCACGACGGCCTCGCGCCCGACCAGGAAGATGTCCTGAGCGTCGGCCCGCCGGGTCCCGGGCCGCATCAGCACGTGGCTGTCGCGCGCGATGCGCACGCCGTCCACGAGCACGTGATCGGTCTCCGGGGATACCGAGGTGTCCGAGCCGGGATCCCACCAGGGCACCGCCGGATCGGCAGGCGGCGGGACCGCGGCCGCCGTGACCCGCGCGCCCGCCGGCGCCGACCGCAGGTACCTGATGGCGCCGTGCATGCGCTCCAGCATCTCTGGCGGCAGGTCGTCCAGGCGGTCCATCAGCTGCGCGACACGGCTGTCCGTCGCGCGGGCCTCCCGTTTCTCCGCGTCGGTCAGGGCCAGCGTGCGCAGCGTCAGGATCTCGTCGATCTCGGTAGCGTCGAACAGGTCCCCGGCGCTCTCCGCCGCGATCTCCGGGTGGTCATAGAGGATGACCGGGGAGGAAAGCATCAGTTCACGGCAGTCCTCCGGGCCCGCCAGCACCGGCCAGGTGCCGACGTTCTCGCAGTCGGCCACCGCCGCCGCGGCCCACTCCGGCGGATCGGTCATGGACAGGAATGTCCCGCCCGGCACGCCGATGAGCGCATGCGCGGCGATCAGGGCGCACCGCAGGCCGTCGTCCCTGGTCCGCGGCGCGGTCGCCGGCACCGAGGCGTTTTCCAGCCGGATGCGCAGCCGGAGCGCCTGATACGGGCCCGCGACGCGCTCGGCATGGATCCTGAGAACCCCGTCCAGCGCCGCCCAGCTACGGATCAGCCGGCCGGCCAGGCGGCCGCTGGCGTCCGCGAGGTCCTCGGCGGTCTCGCCGGAGCCGACCTGAAACTCCAGGTTATTGTCCGCGCCCAGCAGCGCGCCGACCGGAACCGTCACCTGCTGCTCCCGCTCGGCGGCCTCGTTCCAGCAGGTGTACTCGGTCCCGTCGACGTAGAGGGCACCCACGTCGCGCAGCTCGCCGCTCTCCGGACAGACGCCCTGCACCACCCGTTGCTGCAGCTGCAGGAACCGGACCAGGACGCGCACCTGCGCGTCGTCGGGACACTCCAGCAGGCACTCGGTCTGGCTGGCCGAGCTCTCGTGCGGGTCAATCTCGCCGTAAGCGGGCGGCATCAGGACGCCGAACTGGAACCTGACCTGGTTCTTCTGCGCTGACTGGCGATAGGGGTACAGCAGGTATCCCTCGTACAAGATGGCATCCGCCACCCGGCGCGCGTGCGCCAGGTGCTCGGGGTTAAGCCTCATGGCAGCCGCTCCGCCGCCCGTGGTCCCTCAGCCGCCCGTGGTCCCTCAGCCGCCTCGCCCAGCAGTTGGAGCAACGTGGCCTCCCAGGTCGGAAGCGCCCGTTCAGTCTTATAGCGCTGCAACTCGTCGAAGGTATGCGCGCTGACCTTGAACCAGGCGCTGTTCGGGAAGTGCGCGTCGATGGCCTGCCGCCACACAGCTAGCGGCAGCCGGTAGCTGGCCTCCTTGCTCCACGGCACCTGCTGGACCGACAGCCTGCCTTCAGAGGTGCCGAAAATCGTGCCGCTGAACAGCAGCAGCAACGGGACCTCGCCGTCCTCCAGCCCGGCGAAGTACCGGGTCGCGCCGATCTCCAGGTCATAGGTGAGGGGAATCGGCAAGTCCAGCTCGGTGCTGCCGGTAAAGCCCGGCACCATGATCGAGACGTTCGCGAACTGAACCGGCCTGAGGGTGTCCGCCCAGCGCTGCGTCTCGCCGAACAGGTCGCTGAGCCGCTGCGCCTCGGCGTCGGAGTAGTGCCGCCGGGCGGGCTCGATCCGGATCTGGCAGCGCAGGGCGATGGCCTCCACCCGCTGGCCGGTCGTCTCGCTGATCCGCAGCACCAGCGTCATGGCGGGGACGACCGCGTACTTGTCGGCGCGAGCGCCCACGCAGTGGAAGACAAGCTCGGTCAACTCACGCCTCCCAGGCCAACCTGAGGGTGCGGCGCCTCGGGGTGCAGCGTCCTGGAACGGGAGCGCACCTTGTCGAGGAAGTCGGTGATGCTCGCCCGGGCCTCCGCGCCGCCGTCGAAGCCACGCCAGTGCAGCCGCATCCGGCCGGCGAGCTCGTAGCAGGCGTCGATCGGCACGACGAAGTACTCCACCCCGCTCACCCCGCTCACCCCGCTCACCCCGCTCGTGCCGGCGTCGGTCCGGCAGATCAGGGCTGCCTCGACGTCCGGGGCGGCCTCGCCGAGCAGCGGGTACTCCCGCGTCAGCTGCTCCCACGCCGCCAGGTCCAGGATGCACTCGGTGACGCCGGCCGGGCTGGGATAGAAGCCGACCACCCGGTCCGCGCTAGAGCTCTGGAGAAAGAACGCGAGCCCTACCGGTATCTCCAGCTGATCCCACTGGGCGGCCGTGAGCGACCGCTCCGGATCGGTCAGGTATCGGTCGGGCACCGCCCGATACCGGCCGCGACCTGCACTGGACTGGGTGAACAACAGGTAGCAGGCCCGGCAAGCGCATACAAGGGTCGATGACTCCAGGTCGGCGACATGGCCGTGCTCGGCGGGCACCTCGGCGGCGCACAGCTCGCACCGCTCGGCGTCCGGCGTGGCGGGCGCACCCCACGCAACCCCGATACCGGGCAGCCCGGCGGGAGGCGCAGGAGACGCCGGGGGCGCGGACGGCGCCGGGGGCGCGGACGGCGCCGGGGGCGCGGACGGCGC
>Ga0307373_10009855_pt1 | contig 14176 bp, 13 predicted proteins | sample OX2MG_FD_202534 | JGI IMG/M metagenome (GOLD analysis project Ga0307373, IMG submission 202534) | Soil microbial communities from Risofladan, Vaasa, Finland - OX-2 | ecosystem: Environmental > Terrestrial > Soil > Coastal area > Acid sulfate soil | place: Finland: Risofladan, Vaasa | collected... | reverse complement strand
TGGCTACACTGATGCCGCCCGAGGCGTCCATCGTACCCGTGCTGATCGCGCCGGTGTTCGTGATCCCGTTTGTTGTCGTCGCGCCCGTCACGCCCAGCGTGTTATTAACTTGCGTCGCGCCGTTGAGCGTGCTTGCGCCCGTCACGGTCAACGCACCGCCGTCGGTGATGTCGCTCGATGTACCGAGCGTCGTTGTCGTGATGCCGCCAGCGTCCGTGATGCCGTTCGTCGTTGAAACACCCGTTACGTCGAGGGTATTGTTGATCTGCGTCGCGCCGCCGACGGTGAGCGTGCCGAAGACCGCCGTGTTGCCCGTGGCATCATCCACGGTAAAGACGGGCGTGGTGGTGTTGATCTGGAAGGTCGTTCCATCGTCCTGCGCCATCGAAGCCACGAGTCCGTTCGCGCCATCGCCCTTCGGGATGATGTTTAAGCCAACTCCCGTAATGGTAGGGATGTTGAGCTGAGCCTTGGTGGCGTGATCCCACGCGCCGGTGAAACCGCCATTGTTATTGAAGCCATTCTGCCCCGGCGGGACCCAGTAGGCAATTTCCGGCACGATGGATCCGGAAAGCGGCCCTGGAAAAATGAAGCCCGCCTGCGCCCCGGCCGTGGGCGGCACGGGTAGAATGAATAAATTCTGGAACCCGCCGGCAGCCCAGGCGGTCCACTCCGCCGAAGGAAATTGCGGCGTTTCGATCGCGAGGGTGTGCGGAGGGGCTTGGTGATCGTCTAATACAAGTGCCCCAGCGCCGAAGGGCCGGGTGAGCTGCGCGTGAGCGGTGGCGGAAAGACCGAGCGCAAGCATCGCTGCTGCTGCTCCGGTTGCGAGCATTGACAAAAAACGTTTCATACGATTAGATGCTGTATTTAGTGTAGAAAAAGCTAATTCAACGTAAGAGCGCGTACACGAGCGGCCCGGATGGCCCGCGGCCACTACAATGACACGCTCCGGCGCGACGAAAAAAAAATTTCAATTGGAGGCGCGGCTTTTCACGAAAAAGGCAACCAGCTTTTTAAGTGAAGCTCCGATCAATGTAAGCTAATCCGCGCTTATCGAAACACACGCCGTAACAAGAAATCACGACGAGCATACCATAGAATTTTGAGAAAAAGCCGAATTTCTTCGTCCGGAAGAAAACTAACGACGTTCTCCGCACTACAAAGATACGAAGAAAAAATGCCCGCCGCAAGAAATTCCGAAAAATTTATTGGGACGGTAAAATGGGTTTTCGTTGTAGAGGGCACCTCTAAAAACTCCGAAGCCTGGATTCCCGCATTCGCGGGAATGACAGTAACGATTGTTTTTATGCGCTTCGCGCCATGATTTACGCATTTTGTCATTCCCGCGAATGCGGGAATCCAGGTTATTAGAGGTGCCCTAGAGTGTGCGATTGCACTCCGCAACCACTCTCTATTTTCGGCGGGGTCACGAAATGCAATTCCGTGGTACACGCACTAAAAAAGACGGCCCCCGAAAACTCGGGGGCCGTCTTGCAAATTGTGTATTGGGAAACTCCGCTTTCTCCGCGCCATTATGCTTCCATATCGCGGAAGCGGTATTCGAGCTTGTTATGGGTGAATTCGTCGAGCGCTTCGAGCGTGGGTTTGCCGAGCTTATCGATTTCGAGCGAAATCTTTAGCTGGTCGAAATTCGGGGCCTCGAATTCCTCGTCCTCTTCATCGAGTTCGACGGGTACGAGGGTCGAGATACGGGCATTGTACTCGGTCTTGATCTCGTCATTGATCTGCCGTGCGCGCCGCGCGGTGATAGCGACCGCCTGATAGAGCGATTGGCCGCGCCGGGCCATCATTTCCAGATCGACCGGCTGGATGCTCATGTGTTGCTTATCGATTTTCTTTTCGTTTTTGATTGGCATGGTTGGAAATGATGAATTATGAATTATGAATTTGGAGGAGCGGGCATCAAACGCTCAAAGGGGGGGTTGGGTTTCTTGAATCGGGTTTCGGGTGTTGGGCATCGGGTATCGGGAATTGGAAAATGAGGCTTTCCACTTCCCCCACCGCCCGTTCCAAATCATCATTGACGACAATATGATCGTATTCGCCCATCATGGACATCTCCATTTGGGCGCGTTCGAGGCGGCGGCCTATGATCTCGTCGGACTCGGTCATTCTGGTACGCAGACGGGCCTCGAGCGTCTGCATATCAGGCGGCGCGATAAAGATAAGAAGCGATTCCTTCAGAAATATTCTGCGAATGGAAAGGCCGCCCTTCACATCGATATCGAAGAGGAGCCGCTTCCCCATTTGTTTTGCCCGCTCGACTTCGCTCTTCGGCGTGCCATAATAATTCCCAAAGATTTCCTCGTGCTCGATGAGCGCGCCCGTGTGAATAAGATCCTCGAATTTGTCGCGCGTTAGAAAATAATAGTCGGCACCATCGCGCTCGCCCGCGCGCATGGGGCGCGTCGTGGCCGACACGCTGAAGATAACTTCCGCCGGATGCCGCGCGAGGATTTCGCGAGCAATGGTGGTCTTGCCCGCTCCGGACGGAGCAGAGAGAACAATGAGAGACTTCTTAGACAATTACGAATGATGAAATATGAACATGCGAGAGAACGGTGAATTCGTCCTCGCTTTCCAGAATTTGCTAACCTTTTAAGGCCGTCATTCGTCTCACGAATTTGAATTTCAGGAGCTTACCGTGCGGCGCAAGCAAGCGCTTCCGCTTAGGATGGAATTATTCGAATGTTGGCGTAATTTGAATCGGAATGAAAGAGAAGATTAGCCTTGCTGCCATTATCGAAGCCAATGAACAAGCCGGTTTCCGCTACGAATGCCCGTTGTGCGGAAACAAATTCGGTGCGCTTATCGGGGATGACTCGAAGCTGCATGAAACCGGGGAAGCCGGCTCGCATACCCTATGCGTCAAGTGTCAGTCTCATTTAATAGTCAGCGAAGACGGCACGTTGCGTAGTGCAACCGCCGAAGAGATGGTCGCGCTTTTCGACGAGGATCCGGATGCCTATATGTTCCTACAGGATATGAAGGCCGCGATCCGCGGAGATCGCGACGCGAGAATTCGAATGATCTCCCTGCTGAAGCCCTAAAAACGCTCCGAAACTGCGCGCCCCAAAAGAAGATGCTGAGTTCGTCGATTAAAACGCCGGTTCACCATCCGTCGAGCCGCGCTTCGGTTCAAAAGCTTTTGCGGTAGATTGTTGAAATGGTGATGCGGGCTGTTGATTCCATTCTGGAAGTCCTGCATTCGGGCCGGCGGTAGCCGGATCGCCTGAATCGAACTCCGGCCAGTTTGCATAGTTCTCGAAGCGGCCAAATTGCTTTTGGAACGTCGCGGCGACTTCACCAATGGGACCGTTACGCTGCTTGCCGACGATAATCTCCGCGACGCCCGCCGCGGGCACCGTTTCGCCACGGACGACGGTGCTTTCCAAGCCATACGTCTCCGCGCGATAAATAAACATAACGACATCCGCATCCTGCTCGATGGCGCCGGACTCGCGAAGATCGCTTAAGAGCGGGCGGCGATCGTTGCGGCTTTCGACGCTACGATTGAGTTGCGAGAGCGCCATCACGGGGATGTTCAATTCTTTCGCGAGCGCTTTGAGCGAGCGAGAGATCATCGAAATTTCACGCTCGCGCGATTCCATGGACTTGCCCGCGCTCATAAGCTGCAAATAATCGACGATGACGAGTCCGATGCCGTGCCGCGCTTTCAGGCGTCGCGCTTTCGCGCGGATTTCGAGCGGCGTGATCGCGGGCGTATCGTCGATAAAAATGGGCGCATCGGAAAGGCGGCCAATGGTCATGGACATGCGGCGCCATTCGTCGTCATTCATTTGCCCTTTACGGGCGCGCTGCATATCGACTTTTGCTTCGGCGCAAAGCATACGCAGCACGAGTTGCTGCGCGCCCATTTCGAGCGAGAAAATCGCGACCGGAACTTTTGGCATCGCATGTTCCGGCATCGCCGCAATGCGCGCGAAATTGAGCGCAAGCGCCGTCTTGCCTTGCGAGGGCCGCGCCGCGAGCACGATGAGATCCGAATTCTGCCAGCCGCTCGTGATCTGGTCGAGATCGAGCAGGCCGGTGGTTACTCCCGTTAGTCCATTGTGCTGGTCTTTGATTTTGTCCAGCATTTTCATCGTGTCGAAGGCAAGCTGCTTGATGGGCTGCGCGCTCTTGCGATGCCTGGTTTCCGAAAGCTCGAAGAGGAATGCTTCGGCTTCATCGAGCAGATTGAACGTATCGAGTTCGCCCTCGAAGGCGCGGAGTTTTATCTCTTCGCAAATACGAATGAGTTCGCGCGCAATATATTTTTCTAAAACGATTCGCGCGTAACTCTCGACGTTTACGGTCGTGACAACTTTCGAGGTGAGTTCAACGAGATACGCCGGTCCGCCGATTTCTTCCAACTTGCCATCGAGCGCAAGCTGGTTCTTCACCGTGAGCAAATCAATCGGCTCGGAGCGATTGTCGAGCGCGATCATCGAGCGGTAGATGAGCGTGTGCGCGTCGCGGTAAAACGGCGAGTCATCGAGTGAGCGGTCGCCTAAGATTTCGACGGCGCGGTTGGCGGAGGATTTATCGATCATCATCGCGCCCAGCAAGGATTCTTCAAGATCGACGGCTTGCGGGGGAATGAGGCCCTTCGGCGAGAGCTTCTCGTATAGTTCCGAAAAGCTTTGGAGATAACGCCGCGCGTTTCGCGCGCCGGGGATGATGTTGGTTTGGATTGGCTGGAGACTCACGGGTCACGTAACGCGCGAAAGCGTGAGATGGGTGCCGGGATTTAGTCAAGCGATTTCTTGTTGGAAAAAATGCGTCTTTATGGGTCAAATGGGACCCATGAGTCACATGGGAGCCATGAGTCACATGGGAGCCATACGTCCCATTTTTCATTACCCATTTATTTTATGGCTAACACAGAAGGCTTCATCCCACCCCACGGCAACTACCGCGAACTGATCTCTTACCAGAAAGCCGAAATTATCTTCGATATTACCTATCGCTTCTGCAACCGCTTTCTTAAAAAAGGCGACCGCACCATCGACCAAATGATTCAAGCCGCGCGTTCTGGCAAACAAAATATCGCGGAAGGCTGCCAGGCATCGGGTACCTCGAAAGAGATGGAAATAAAGCTTATCAATGTCGCCCGTGCGAGCCTCGAAGAAGTCCTCGTGGATTACGAAGACTATCTTCGGGTCCGCAATCTTCTGAAGTGGGATAAGAATTCGAAAGAGGCTCTCTACGTCCGCAAGCTTTCGCGGCAGCCCGGCGTGAACTTTGAAAATTTCCGCGAATTCTGCGAGACGCGCCCGCCGGAAATAATTGCGAATATCGCGATCTGCCTCATCAACCAGGCGAACTACCTGCTCGACCGCCAAATCGCTCAGCTCGAACGTGAGTTCATCAACGAAGGCGGCATCCGCGAGCGCATGACGCAAGCGCGGCTCCGCCACCGCAACAATCCTTCCCAGCAAGGTTGAATTACCCATAGGACTCATGGGTCACATGTGACCCATGAGTCCTATTAACCCTAAAGCGGTGTTCAGCTTGCCGCTTTCGCCACGCCGTCTAAGTTCACCTGGCCGACGATCGCGCGGAGATCATCGAGCGAAACGCCGCCCGAGCCTTCGATCATCAGGTAAATCCGGTCGGCAACGATCACGCCGATCTCGCCATCGTTCGATTTCTTGTGCCACGTCACCCAGCCGGGATAATTCCCGAATTTCTCGCCGTGCTGGATTTGGTTTTCGTCCTCCATGCTGTAATTCATTAGCATAGTATAAGCCGCCGTCAGGCCCGCGGCGTAATTGTAATCGGCGAGCGTGACCTTCACGTGCTTGTCGCCGTTATCGAATTGCCGCTCTGCCGTGGACCATTCGATGCCGTTGAAATTGGCGCTCGAGGTGCTCGGCTCGTGCGCGGTGAAGCCGCTTAAGTTTGGCAGGAAGCTCGCGAGCGTCGCCGAAGGCACCGAATGTGCCGCCGATTTATGCGCGCCGCCTGCCGTGGCAGCGCCCATCGCCTGGCTCATCGCGTTCGCCACGTTGTTCGCGTTGTTCGCGCTGTTCGCGCTGTTCGTGTTATTCGAGGAATCCGAATTCGCCGCCGTATCGCTCTTCTTGCTGCAACCCGTGAGTAACACAAGGCAGAGCGCGGCCGATAGAAGACTAAAACGAAGAATGGATGCTTTTTTCATTGTTTTTTGAATTAAAGTGGATGACATTGTTCACAAAACTTTTGCAATATACGAACTTTTTTACGCCCATGTGTGAAATAGCGAACTTAATCCACCCCTCCGCGCACGATTTTCGCAATACAGAAAGTCATCTCCTGTAAATATGGTATTTTTGTAACCTATGAATCGAATGGCATGTACGGTATGAATCGAATCGCGGTGCTCACGAGCGGAGGCGATGCGCCCGGCATGAATGCCGCGATACGCGCGGTCGTCCGCGCCGGGTGCGACAAAGAGATGAAAATGTTCGGCGTTCGCGATGGCTACGAAGGCCTCATCGCGGGCAACCTCTTGCGGCTTCGCGCGAGAGATGTCGGCGGGGTTATCCAATTAGGAGGGACGTTTCTGGGCAGCGCGCGCTCCAAGGAATTCAAAACACCGGAAGGCCGTGAGCGTGCGCTCCGAAATTTACAAGAGCTAACGATCGATGCGCTTGTTGTTATTGGCGGCAACGGAACGCAGGCCGGCGCGTATGAACTTTCGAAGCTGGGCTTCCCCGTTATCGGCATCGCCTCCACGATCGATAACGATCTCTATGGTTCGGACATTACGCTCGGCGTCGATACCGCGACGAATATCGCGCTCGAAGCGATTGACCGGCTAAAAGTTACCGCATCTTCCCACCGGCGCGCCGTGCTCGTGGAAGTTATGGGCCGCAAGTGCGGATACCTGGCGCTGATCTGTGGCATTGCCGGCGGCGCGGAAACGATTGTGATCCCCGAAGTCGAGATGAAAGGGGATGACGTAGCCCGCGCAATTCTCGAAGCCTACCGGCGCGGCAAGAACCACGCGCTTGTCGTCGTCGCCGAAGGCGCAACATCGAATGCAACGGAACTCACGAAATTTCTCGCCGAGCATCGCGATCTTTTAGGATTCGATCTGCGCACCACGATCCTGGGTCATGTGCAGCGCGGCGGAGTTCCCAGTTCCTCCGACCGCATCCTTGCCGCGCGCTTTGGCATCGCGGCCATCGACCAAATAGCCTTGGGCAATCACGGAATTTTGGTCGGCGTTCACAAAGGCGAGATTGTCTTCACCCCACTCGCCGAGGTAGCAACAAAAAAGAAAGAACTGGACCTGAGTTTATTTCAAATGGCGAAGGTGCTGGCAACGTAAACGAGCCTAACGGTTTGGACCCGGTCTCCCGCCATTCATGGGGCCAGTTCCCCCGCCACCGAATCCCGGGCGGCGGTGCGCACGCCTCCGTCCAATTCGCATTTCTCGAAGTTTCAAAGCCTTTTTCTGTTGCACCGGGGTCAGCACGGCATGAAGGCGGTCGCGAAAACTTTGCATGTGCGCGCGTTGCGCGTCACGGAGCGCTGGGCGGTCCACTAATGCGGCAGCCAGGAGCTTCTGGTGGTCCCTATCCCATTGACGCTCTCGTTCGAGCATAATATTTCTCACTTGCTTTTCCTGATTGGCCGTGAGATTAAGTTCCGTCTTCCAGACCTGCACCCTTTGCTCGGCTCGGGCGTCCACCGGCTGTGGTGTAGGCTGCGCAAACGCGTGCCCTGCACCAATAGAAATCAACACCCCTGCCACATACGCAGCACGACGTATTTTGCTTCTAAGTATACTACGCTTTCCTACCATACCAATTTCCTTTCCAAATTCATCGGAATACCTGTTTCGCGTTTCAAGTATTAATACGCGGAATCACCGTTGTGTAGCTAGTGGCAAAAGAAGCGCCAACGAGATATTCTCTCGATAGGATAGGATCTTCGAATGATTTTTGGGGAAACGTGAGTAAGATTTTGACTGTCAAGCATTAAAATATCTTCCTGGCTGTACTTCAATCATCCCTTCCCATTGAACGTCAAATAGGTATGATCGAGTAATCCTTTTTCATACTCGTTCAGCATACGCATTCCTTCGTTGGGCTTGAGGCGGTCGGATTTGATCGCTTCATCGATCTGCACTTTCATGCGGCGAACGAGTTCCTTTTCGTGATATTGCGTGAGTTCCAAGACTTGCGAGATGGAATTGCCGGGAATCGTCTCTTCGATATAAAATCCGGATTCTTCGTCGGGGTCGAGAAAGACATGCGCTTCGTTTACGCGCCCAAAGAGATTGTGCAGATCGCCCATGATGTCCTGATACGCGCCGGTAAGGAATATGCCAAGATAATACGGCTCCGGCGCACCACCACCAGCATCGTGGGCGATGCGTCCTGCCCCCTCCTTGGAAAGGAGGGGGTTCCCATTATATTGAAGCGGGTGCAGCGGAAGCGTGGTACGAACGTCTTTAATATCGGCGAACTTCGAGACTTTACCATCGGAGTCGCACGTAATATCGACGAGCGTGCCGTGGATCGCCGGCGCTTCGTTCAACCGATGGATCGGCATGATCGGAAAAATTTGTCCGAGCGCCCAATGATCGAGCAAACTTTGGAAGACCGAAAAATTGCAGAGATATTGATCGGCAAGGTGTGGCGTAAGATCGGCAATTTCTTCCGGAATCTCTTCTTCGATATTCGGATCTTCCAGACGGCGTTTGAATAGTTCCGCGATCTCTTCGACGATGTGCCAGTAGAAGGTTTCGATCTTTGCCTTCGTGCGCAAATCGAGAATGCCAAGATCGAAAGCATTCTGCGATTCGTCCTTAATTTGCAGCGTATCGTGCAGTGCCTCGCGCGGATTTTGTTCGAGCCGCGCCAGAATCTTCTGCAACTCCTTCACCCACTTGTGATCGCTTCGCTTCACGGTGAGATCGTATTGCGCTTTTGTTTTTTCAATCGCGCCAAAGACCTGCACGACGAGCAGAGAATGATGCGCGACGATCGCGCGGCCCGACTCCGAAATAATATGCGGGTGCGACACCGATTCTTCGTCACACACGTCCATGATATTATAGACGGTATCCGCCGCGTATTCTTCCATCGTATAGTTCGCGGAGGAATGAAAACTCGTTCGGCTGCCATCATAATCGACGCCTAAGCCGCCGCCGACATCGATATATTGAATGCCGGTGAGGCCCATCTTCACGAGCTTAGCATAATAACGCGTCGCCTCGCGCGTGGCGCGTTTAATCGAAAGAATGTCGGGAATCTGGCTGCCAATATGGAAATGGACAAGCTGCAACGCATCGATCGCATCTTCTTTTTGAAGATACTCTATCGCCTCGACTAAGTCCATCGTCGAAAGCCCGAACTTCGCCGATTCGCCGCCGGAGGTGGACCAAATTCCCGTGCTCTTTGCAGCCAACCGAATGCGAACGCCAATGATCGGCTTCACGCCAATCTCGCGTGCCACTTCGAGGATGGATTTCACCTCCTCGACTTTCTCCGCGATCATGATCACCTTCTTGCCGAGCTTGTTGCCGAGCAAGGCGGTGCGAATGAAGGCCGTATCTTTATAGCCGTTGCAAATAATGACCGATTCGTTATCGGAATGCGTGGCGAGCGCAGCGAATAGTTCCGGCTTCGAGCCGGCTTCGAGGCCATAGTGAAACGGGCGTCCCGCGTCCTCGATTTCTTCAACTACTTCTCGAAGCTGATTGACCTTGATCGGAAAAACGCCGAAATACTGCCCTTGATAATTCGTCTCTTTGATCGCATCCTGAAAGCCTTTGTTGAGCGTCACAACGCGGTCGCGCAGCAAATCCTGAAAGCGAAGGACAAGTGGGAACCGAAGATTCCATTCCTCGGCGTCTTTTAGGACATCCATGATGTCGATCGTCGCGCCCGCTTCGCGCGAAGGCGAGATCGTCACATGGCCCGCGTCGTTAATGCCGAAATAGCCGAGACCCCAGCGGTCGATGTTGTAGGTTTCTACGGCATCCTCGATCGTCCATTCGCTTTTAGGAAGGAAATCGGCGAGCGTCAGGTCGCGGGCAGGATCATGACCGTTACCGTTCGACGCATACTCACGCGGTTCGACGAGTTGTTCTTCGGTGGAAAGAAGCTTTGGCAATTACGAATTAAAAATTACGAATAACGAATATCGGTGATGTCATTGCGAGGAAGTCCCGGAGGGACGACGAAGCAATCTCCGCGCCTAACAGCAAGATTAAGAAATCGGTGCAACATTTCCCAAATGGTGTGGGGCGAAATGGTATTTCGCCCCCGGGGACGATTTAACAAATCGTCCCACACATAGAATACCTGAAACTTTCGCTGTAACTTCGGTCATGTTCAGGTGTTATTAATCCAAACAACACCATGAAAATTCAAATTACGCTTTCCATCCTTCTCGCCATCGCGCTCGTGGGCGGCTGCACGAGTCCAAACGTTGTCCAGAGTGGCGCCGATCTCGGCTCGTTTCGCGGCAAGGTGACACTGCTGGGCGTCGATGGTAATCCGCTCTTGCAGCAAAGCGACGCGGCCGTTCAAATCGAGGGAACAACCTTCAGTACGATAACCGATTCGACCGGCACTTGGGGTATCGACAATGTGCCTGCTGGGATTTATGATATCATCATTTCGAAGAATGGATTCGATACGACACTCTACCCAAGCTATCATTTCAGCGGTGCGGGAACAGCCTTTATAGAAGATCCCACTCTGGAAATTTTGCCAAGGGATTCCGTCTTTTTTTTGGCAAGCCAGCCCTCCATGACCCTTAAGGATACCATGGGAAATATAGACTCGAATTTTCATGGAAATTTATTGGCGCTGACGGGAATCATACATGGAAGTGATACACCACAATTCATTTTGCTTGTCGGAAAAGATTCGATTAGAGCGCACATGGAAGCTATCGCGGGTACGTCTGCCTTTGGCTGGGGACCGTTGCCTCTTTCCATAAATCAATCTTTTTCCGATACTGTCAATCTAAATTATATTCCCATCGGAACCTGGCCCTCTCGTGGCGACACACTGTATGTACGCATCGAAGGATTCTCAAAAGGATTTGCGTCATCGGGCATGGCCCATTATCTCCATAAACCTTCGAGCGCGTATAGTGAACTTCATTCGTACATCGTGAAATAGACATTTATCATGCGCAAATTTGCATGACTGACGCCCGCCAGCGCGAATTTCTCGAGATGCTGGAGCCGGTCTATGACCGGCTTTCGCGCTATGCGCTGGCCGTTACGCGAGATGAGATGGATGCCGAGGACTTAGTGAGCGCCACCGTGCTGCAAGCCTTCGAGCAATTCGACCGCGCAATTACCGATAACCGATTCCTTCATTACCTTATCAAAATAGCTTCGCGTTTGCATAAACGCCGCCGCTACCGGGAACGCAACCAAATTCCGTTCGACGAATCCTTCGCGCGAGAAATCGCGGACACGAATCCGTTGCCGGAAACCGCGGCGGAAATCCGATTAGTCATGGACGCGCTAAATACACTGCCAGAAAAAATGCGGGAGACGGTCGTGCTGTTCGATATTTCGGATTTACCGCTCGAAGAGATTCGGCACCTGCAAGGTGGTACGCTCTCCGGCGTGAAATCACGCTTGAAACGCGGTCGGGAACGCTTGGCGAAGGCGCTCGGCGTAAAAACGCCGGAAGTGAACCCGGAACGAATAGAAAAAAAGCAGCCGAAGGAAATGAAATATTTACTTCTCGCGAAGGAACGTTATGTATAACAAAGAGTATCGAGATTATTTGAATGTGCTTCGCGCTCGCGAAGTGCGGCCGCCCATCGAGCAGATGGCCCGTTTGATCGCGGCCGCACCGGCACGCCCGAGTTTCACGATTCCGCTCTTTGCAAGATTTTTGAGCGCGCTTGCCATCGGTGGAATGGTCGCCGTGGGATACTGGGCGCTTTCGGCGAGATTCCCCGCTGCGGATGCACCAAAAAGCACTTTCGCGAATGCAAAATCTGCGTTGCCTTTAGCCAATAAGTCCCATGGGACCCATGCGTCCCGTGTTTCGGCGAATGATCGCGCAATTTCCACAGAACCCATTTTCACCGAACCTGAAGGTTCGGTGCTACATTCCACTGATGCCGATAACACAAACGCGCTGCTTACCGCTTTCGCTATTCCACGGCAGGCGATTCCTTTCCACCGCATTGGCGCTGATCTACATTCCTTTTCCCCAATTCCAATTCCGATTCCGAATTCCGAAAAAGAAATGGAACGCAATTTTTTCGCAACGGTTGGCGGCGCGCTTTCGCAACAATTTAGCTCTAATGTTTCATATCGCCGAACTTCGTTCAGCGACGCATTCCTGGCACTCGGATATTCTCTCTCTCAAAATTCTTCCGTTCGAATTCTTGCTGGAGAAGAAACATTCAATATGCCTTCCACTACGACGACAAACTCCATCTCTTTTCACGATACCACGTTCGTGCATGATGGACAAACCTATCAAAATGTGCTCGGCGAACTCCAGAGTGCGAACATACCTATCCTTACTCGCGCCTACTGGCTCGGTGCGAGCTATCGCTACACGCTCGGCGATGCAGCCACCGCGATCCGCCCATTCGCGGAAGTGATGGCTGGCGGCTCGACGGACGGCTTCCTTACGCATCAATCGCTTGGCGCGGAATTCTCCGCCGCAAGCTCTATCGATCTCGATCTCTTGTTCGAGGCGAGCGAACTGCTGCCTCAAAATAGTGGATGGCTCACCAAGGCCGGATTCGCGGCGGCACTCTCCTATCGGTGGTGAAGCTCACTTCTTATAATCAAAATTCTCATAAACGATATCCCCGGTCATGGGATTGAGATAGAAGTGCTGCCCCGCGGCATTCTGCTGGATGACGTGGCCCGCGGCATCGACGCCAAGGATTTTGACGTTGCTCGCTTGCTTGTCCTTGATCCATTGGCTGCTGAATTTGAATACCTCATTACTATTCAGGGCGTGCTTCATATAGGCATACTTCATATAGATCGCGGACGCGACCGGCTGGAAATCCCCGGTTGCCGGATCGATCCAGAAGTATTCGCCATTGGCCTTGCGATAGACCGTGTGGCCGTGTTCCATTCCGACGATAGTATATCGCGCGGCTACTTTATCCCACGCGTCCTCGTACTTGAGGGCCGTGGCGCCCTTGACGAACGGCACGGTCGATTTAATCTGCGCGCGGGCGTTCTGGATGACTCCGGGTGCGGTGGCCATCATCGGAAGCGCAAGGAGCGCGCCCGCGAGTGCTGCCTTCGAGCGTGGCATGCGCGCAAGCGCGGCCTTCGCTCTTACTCTCTTTGATTGTTTCTTGCTCATGATTGTAGTTTGTTAGTGGAAAAGTGGAAAATTAGTCAGTGAATAGTCCTCAGCATGTCATTCCCGCGAATGCGGGAATCCAGGTCCGGCTTTGGTAGGCGCGTGGGGTCTGGATTCCCGCATTCGCGGGAATGACAGTGGCGGAGAATGCAAATATCTCCCCGGGCCACGGCGCTAATCAAAGAAAAAAAATTGAATTCTCAAATTGTTCAAGCAGGCTTCCGCTTTTTCGCGGCATTCTTTTTCGCGCGCGGCGGGCGTGCGATCATCGAACCACGGCAGTTCGGCGAGCCGCAGTGACAGGCATACGCCGAGAGATCGACCGCCCGCTTCGGCGCTCGAATAGCCGGGCCTAACTGATAATCGAACGTCAATTCCTCGCCGCGAAGAATGTCGCGCATCGCGTAAATATAAACGCGGTCGTTGAAAATAAATACTTCGCAATTCGGCTCGCAGCTATGGTTGATGAAACGCGCGTCGTTGCCGTTCCGCGCGCCGTCGATCACCGTATCGTGACGAAGCCGAAAGAGATACACATTCGCTGCCGCGCCCGCGACCGTCTCGGAAAGCAACGCCGCCAATGGAATCCGCTCCCCCAGATATTCGATGATGCGGCTGCCGCCCGGAATCCGACGTTTCGCAAACACTCCGTTGCCCGCAATGCGCGACCGCCCGACGCGGGTAAAGCCGCGATCGAGCGCACCCTCGATCGGAACGGCGGCAGATTTGCTTGCTTTCACAATCGCCATTTTGCAATATACGAAAACATTTCGGCGGATGCGTGAAATCCGGGCGGCGCGTGTGGGGCGAAATGGCATTTCGCTCCCAAAATTTCG
>Ga0307373_10009854_pt1 | contig 14177 bp, 16 predicted proteins | sample OX2MG_FD_202534 | JGI IMG/M metagenome (GOLD analysis project Ga0307373, IMG submission 202534) | Soil microbial communities from Risofladan, Vaasa, Finland - OX-2 | ecosystem: Environmental > Terrestrial > Soil > Coastal area > Acid sulfate soil | place: Finland: Risofladan, Vaasa | collected... | reverse complement strand
ACCCTGGCCAACGCCAGCGCCAGCACCTATGAATGGTCTTACACAGATCCGCTCGGGGAGACCGAGCTCGACCGCGCCTCAGGACCGAATCCAAAGATCAGGCTGCCCATCGCCGGCACCTACATGGTCTGGGTCACCATCACCGACACGGCTGGCGGCACGGTCACGGGGGTGAGAACCGTGGCCGTCAGCGACAGCCACAGGCCGCGAGCCTGGTTCACCTGGCGTCCAGCGCATCCCAGACCTGGCATGACTGTGCGGTTCTCGCCGAGAGGGGTTGCCTCGACGGAGTCGATCACCAGGTACAGCTGGCGGTTCGGACACCGCGGCACATCGACCTGGGCCATACCGTCGCACGTTTACAGGGCCGTAGGCAAATACACCGTGACCCTCACCGTGAGACAGGACGGCCTGACCGGACGCGTGCACCGTTCGATAGCCGTGGCTGCACGAGCACCGAGCTCCGCCTGGCTGCGCAAAGCAATCGCTCTGAGCGGCGACCAGCTGGACATCGCCGGCCTGCTCTCCAACAACGGCACCAGGAGCACCGTGACCTATGGCGGCGCGACGGGCAGGCTCGTGATCACCTGGCACGGAACGGTCAAGCACCGCAAGATCGTTGTGGCGCGTGGATCTCAAACGGTGAGGTCCGGCGGTATTGCTCACATCACGATCAGGCTGACAGCTGCCGGTCGTACGCTGCTCGCGCAGTCGAAGACGAGCAAGATCACGGTCGTGGGCAGGTTCAGGTGGGGGAGCTCAAGCGTGACCTCCAGCAGGACGCTGACGATCAAGCGTCCTAGGCGGTAAGAGCCTCGTAGAGCTTGTTGGCGCTCGCACCTGTGAGGTCGGCGACGACGCGCGCGGCGACCCGCGGCTTGGCACCGGATTCGACCAACGTCCGCACCGCTTCGAGCGCAGACGCCAGGTCGAGTTCGGTTGGAGCTCGCGCGGGCCCGACCACGAGCACTACCTCGCCCCTGGGCGGTTCCTTGGCGTAGCGCGCCGCGAGCTCGGTGGCGGCGCCGCGCACGACCTCCTCGTGCAGCTTCGTCAGCTCGCGACAGACCGCCACCGGCCGCGGCGGGTCGAGCTCGGCGAGCACCGCCAGCGAGGCAGCCACCCGGCGCGGCGACTCGAACGCCACGAGAGTCTCCTGGTTGGCGAAGGCCCGCTCGAGCTCGGAGCGTTTGCGCGGCAGGAAGCCGGCGAAGCGCCAGTGGTCGGCCGGCAAGGCGCTCGCGACCAGCGCCGCGAGCGCGGCTGACGGTCCCGGCAGCACCTCGACCGCGAGCCCGGCCGCGACGCAGGCGCGCACCAGCACGAAGCCGGGGTCGGAGACGAGCGGCATGCCAGCGTCGGAGACGAGCGCGACGACGTCACCGTCGCGCATGCGCTTGACGAGCTCAGCCGAGCGCGCCTTCTCGTTCTGCTCGTAGTAGCTGACGAGCTTTCCGGACACGCCATAGTTCTTGAGCAGCGCGCCGGTGCGGCGCGTGTCCTCACAGGCGATCAGGTCGGCCGCGCGCAGTGCCGCGAGGACGCGCAGCGTGATGTCCTCGAGGTTGCCAATTGGTGTCGGGCAGACGATCAGCTTGCCGCTCACCGCCGCACCTGCCTGGCCGAGAGCCCGTCGAGTGCCATCGCGGCGGCGCCGACCATGCCCGCCTCATGACCGTACTGCGCCGCAACGATGCGGACGTTGTCACGCGACGGCGGCAGCGCGCGCCTGAGCATCTCGGCACGCGCAGGTGCGAGCAGCATTTCACCGGCGCCCATAACACCGCCGCCGACGACGATCATCTCCGGGTTGAAGATGTTCACGTAGCTGGCGAGTGCGACGCCGACGCGCTCACCGATCAGGTCGAGCACCTGTCGGGCCGCGAGGTCGCCATCGTGAGCGAGCTCCGTGACCAGCGGCCCGTCGAGTTCGCGATCGTCCGCCATCGCCAGACCGAGCGCCGAGGTTGGCAGCTCGGCGGCGATCCGCCGCGCCTCCCGGGCGAGCGCCGTGCCCGACGCCATCGCCTCGAAACAGCCGTGGTTGGGGCAGTTTCCCTGGCACGGCGGGCCGTTCATATCGATCACCATGTGGCCCAGCTCAGCCCCTGACCCGATCCAGCCGCGGTACAGCTCGCCGTTCAGGATCAGCCCTCCGGCGATGCCGGTGCCGAGCCCGATCAGCAGCATGTCATCGACACCCACGCCGGCCCCGGCGCGGTGCTCGGCAAGCGCTGCGACATTGCCGTCGTTGTCGACGAAGACCGGCAGCGCCAGACGCTCCTCCATGAGCGCGCCGAAGCGAATATCCGTCAGCGGCAGATTCACGGCCACAACCGAGGTGCCGCTGCGGCGGTCGATCAGCGACGGGATCCCGAAGCCGACCGCACCGACCTCGCCCGGTGCCGTATTAACCAATTCTTGAACTGCGCTGGCAATAGTGTCGAGCAGCGCGGGGGTGTCCTGGCCGATCATCGAACGCTGCAGACGCTGCTGGATCTGCAGGCGATCATCGACCACCCCGCCCGCTAGCTTGGTCCCACCGATGTCGACGCCGACCACGAGTCGCGAAGGCATGTCGCCACTATAAGCAGCCAGTCTCAGGATTCCGCCGCCCACCGCATTGATGTCCGAACCACGCGAACCCAAAGGCAATCCCGACCGCCCCGGGCGGCGCCCGCGCCCGACCCGCAGCAGCGGCGCCACCTATGCGGGCCGCGGCAAGCAGGGTCCGCCGGAGCGTCCCCCGGAGCGTCCTTACAAGCTCTACCGCGCGACGCCGCGGAGCCTGACCGCCCGGCTGCGCGGTGAGACCGACGCCGAACTCGAGGCGCGCGCCGATCAGCTGTCGCGCCAGAAGCCGCCGCGGGTACCGCGCGGTGGGGACGGCGGCGGGGGCCGGAGTGGTGGCCGCGGTGGCGGCGGCGGTGGCGGTGGCGGTCCCGCTGGACCGCCACCACGTCGCGGCTGGCGGCGGATCCCCGGTTTTGGCCCGTCGTTGCGCCCCCTCTGGCACCCGCTGCGGCTGCTCAGGTATTTCGTCACCTTCTGCGTCTTCTGGGTGCTGCTCTCGGCCGTGCTGTTCTTCATCAGCGCCTCCGGCGATCCGGGCAACCTGCCGGGCGGCAACGCGACCAAAGCGGCGCTCACGAGTGGCGGGCCGATGCTGTTCTCGGCCAACAACATCCTCGTGGTCGGCCTCGATGCGCGACCGCGCACTGGGTACAGCTCGCATGAGGCGGGCTCCAACTACAGCGAGAAGTTGGCGAGCACAGACACGCTGATGATCTGGCGCGTGGGCGGCGGCGTGTCACGCAAGCTCTCGATCCCACGTGACACGCTCGTCTACCTCCCATCCTGCGGCTACAGCGCGAAGATCAACGCAGCGTGGTCCTGCGGCGGGCCGAAGGCGACGATCCACGCGGTCGAGTCGTTGACCGGGCTCAAGATCAACCACATGATCGTCGTCGACCTCGGCAACTTCGTGAAGTTCATCAACGACATCGGCGGCGTGACGGTGAAGACCCCGCGGATGTGCGCAACGATCTCGGGAGGAGTGGCGAACGGTGGCTATACGCTCAATCTGGCCGCCGGCACCCACCAGCTGACAGGAGTCCAGGCGATCACGCTCGCCCGCGTGCGCCACATGCCCTGTGACCCGGCCTACACCGACTTCAACCGCGAGAAGGAACAGCAGCAGATCATGACCGGGATCAAGAACCAGCTGTTCACGGTCAACGCCTTCATCCATCTGCCTTGGGCCTCATGGGACGCACCGAAGGCGGTGCAGACCGATATGGGCCCGCTATCCCTGATGCAGCTGTTCGCGGCCTCGGAGATCGGCGGCTCGTCCACGCCTCAGATCCTGGGCGGATCCTTCGGTACCTATAACGGTGCCGATGTCGTGATCACGAACCACGCAGCTGACAGGCGCAAGGTCCAGCAGCTGCTGACCGGCAAATAGCTCGCGATCAGGACGCGGCGCCGCCGTTGGCCGATCTCAGGACGCGGAGCTGCCGGCCGTCTTCTTCTCGGAGCCCGAGGAAGACGACTCGGACTTTGAGCTGCCGTTGTCTGAGGAGCTGCCGGAGCCGCCGCCGTCCGACGAGCTGCCGCTGTCCGACGACTTGCCGGCACCCTCCGAGGACGATTCCTTGTTCTCCTTCGCCTCGCGCGCGCCCCGCTTGGTGCCGTAATCGGTGTTGTAGAAGCCGGAGCCTTTGAAGTGGACCGAGACCGGGTGGTAGACCCGCTGGACCGGTGCGCCACAGACCTCACACTTCATCAATGGCTCGTCACTGAAGCTCTGCATCACGTCGAACACGTGGCCCTTCTTGCACTTGTATTCGTAGATCGGCATCACACCGAACTATAGCTTTCGGACCGCCCGGAACCGCTGGCACTCTCGCTCTCAGAGTGCCAAGCGCGTCGCGTGGAGGGCGCTCGAGCCCGGTAGCCGCGGGCCAGCGGGCCCGCGGCATTGGCCGCAGGTAGCATGCGCCGCCATGGCCACCCCGGACCTCGTCACGATGGACAAGATCGTCTCGCTCAGCAAGCGGCGCGGCTTCATCTTCCGCTCGAGTGAGATCTACGGCGGAATCGGATCGAGCTACGACTACGGCCATTACGGCGTACTGCTGAAGAACAACGTCAAGGCCGAGTGGTGGCGCTCGCTGCTGCGAGAGCGGGATGACGTGGTCGCGCTCGACTCGGCGATCATCCAGCACCCGCGCACCTGGGAGGCCAGCGGCCACATCGCCGGCTTCACCGACCCACTCGTCGACTGTCGTACCTGCAAACTCCGCTACCGCGCCGACAAGCTCGAGGACGGCCAATGCGGCGAGAAGCCGTCGAAGCGCCCGGGCGAAGGGCCGAACTGCGACCTGACGGAGGCGCGCAACTTCAACCTGATGTTCCAGACGACCGTCGGGCCGGTGCAGGACGAGGGCTCGACCGTGTTCCTGCGCCCGGAGACCGCGCAGGGCATCTTCCTCAACTTCAAGCACTACCTGCAGTTCGCGCGCAAGAAGCCGCCGTTCGGGATCGCGCAGGTCGGCAAGAGCTTCCGCAACGAGATTACGCCGGGCAACTTCGTGTTCCGGATGCGCGAATTCGAGCAGATGGAGATGGAGTTCTTCGTGCCGCCCGCAGAGGCGGACAAGTGGTACGACTTCTGGAAGCAGGCCCGCTTCGACTGGTACGTGAAGCTCGGAATCCGCCCTGACCACCTGCGGCTGCGACCCCACGACGCCGATGAGCTCTCGCACTACTCGAGCGCCACCAGCGACGTCGAGTACCTGTATCCGATCGGATGGCAGGAGCTCGAGGGCATCGCCAACCGCGGCGACTTCGATCTCAGCCAGCACGCCGAGTACTCGCGACAGAACCTCGAGTACGTCGACACCGCGAGCGGCGAGCGCTACCTCCCCTACGTGATCGAGCCCGCGGCCGGCGCCGACCGGGCCACCCTTGCGTTCCTGTGCGACGCCTACGACGAAGACGAGATCGAAGGCGAGACGCGCACGGTGCTGCGGCTGCACCCGGCGCTTGCGCCCGTGAAGGCGGCGGTGCTGCCGCTGGTCAAGAAGGACGGGCAGCCTGAGGTGGCGCGAGAGATCGTCGCGGCGCTGCGCGAACGGCTACAGGTCGAGTACGACGAGGGCGGCGCGATCGGCCGCCGCTACCGCCGCCAGGACGAGATCGGCACACCGTGGTCGATCACGGTCGACCACCAGTCGCTCGATGACCGCACCGTGACGGTGCGCGACCGCGACAGCCTGCAGCAGGATCGAGTCGCGATCGACGCGCTGCCCGACGAGCTCGAACGGCGCCTGCGGGCGCCGTGGCGTTCGCCGAAGGGTTCGTAGGGAAATTAGTTGTGGGAATTGACGCGTGGCTGGGCGTGACTGGGAAGACCGTCTCGCAAGGCAGGTACTGGTGGTACCTGCCGCGAGACGGACGCAGCCAGGCGCGTCCAAACGCCGTCAAAACCGCAGATCATTTTCATACGGACCCTGGACTGAACGGCGGCTGATCGCGGCCGGGGTTTGAACCCGGCCGCGATCTGTCAGCCGCGCGGCACGCGCGAGGGAGCGCGTGGAGCGCGTCAGGTGCGTCTGCGCGCGGGGTGCGTCAGACGCTCGGGGCGCGGCCCGCTCGCTACCAGCCCCCGCCGCCACCGCCGCCGCCGCCTGAGGACGAACTCGGCTTCTTCATGCCGGAGCCGCTGGCGGTGAGCAACTCCCAGGTGCCGCCGAAGCTCTTCAGACCCTCGCCCAAGGCCGCCCCGACGCTGTCCTGCGCGAAGTTGTAAAGCGGATGGCCGTTGAGCGTGACCTGCTTCATGCGATTGTGATGCCAGACGCCGACCTTGCCCTTGACGCCGGCGCCGAGCTTCGGCTTCGTCGCGGTTGTGGTGACTGGCGGCCAGAACGAGTGACAGTTTGAGCTGTCGCACTTGGGGTGCGAGGCGCTGTCACCGGTCAGCATATAGACCGCCTTGCCCTTTGAGTTCACCAGCACTTTGTAAGACTTGTTGGTCGAGCCGACTGCGACCTTCACGCTGGCGAGCTTGAGCACGGCCGCGCTCGCCGGATGCGCGGTTGCCGCGCTTGCGACCGTGGCCGCGAGGCCCGTCGCGCCGCCGGCGATCGCGGCCAGCGTCGCTCCAACTGCGACGTAGCGGTATTTGAACATCGGATTTCCTCCAGTTTGGTGTGCCTGGGCCCGTGGAGGGCCGGTTACCAACGAGGACGCCGGCGCGTGCGAATTCCTTCCCGAGTCGCCTGTGCCGGTAGGGCCGGCCGTATGCTGGCGCCCGAGACATGACCGTTGGACACCAGCTTGACCCCGACTCTCTCGGCGACCACGTCGACCGCCTCTACCGCGCCGCCTGGAGCCTCTGTGGCTCGCGCGAGGAGGCTGAGGATCTGGTGCAGGAGACGTTCGTTCGCGTGCTGCTTAAGCCGCGCTGGCTCCACGCCGAGGACGACATCGGCTACCTGCTGCGCGTGCTCCGCAACACGTTTGTGAGCAGCCGCCGGACGGCCGCTCGGCGCCCACTCACCAACCCGCTGCCCGACGACCTGACGAGCGTCGAAGACCGTTCGGCGCCAAATCCCGAGGCACAGATCGAAGTCGCCGAGCTCTATACGGCGATCTCGGCACTGCCGGAGGCGTTCCGCGATGCGCTGATTGCCGTCGACGTGGTCGGGCTCAGCTACCGCGAGGCGGCGCGTGCGCTGCGGGTGCGCGAGGCCACGCTGACGACGCGAGTGCACCGCGCGCGTGGACGCGTCGCCGACGCGCTCAAGCTCGACTAACCGTTCCCGGGAGCACTGCCTCAGTCCGGCGAGACGAGAGTCAAAGACGCCAGCCGCCACAGGCTGCTGGCCGAGATCCCGGTCGCTGATAGCACGCACGTATGGCCTCGCTCCTCCCAGACGACCACGGTGCGACCGTGTTCCGAGAGCGAGGCGTAGGGTTGACCGCCCGTCCGCAGACCGGCAAGCGTCGGAGTGGAGACGATCGAGTAGGCGAGCCGGCGGCGGCCCGATGTGTAGTAGACCGTCAGCACGGTCCGGTCCGCCAGCCGGTCGGTGCGCTCGCCAACGCTGCGCCAGCCGCCGGCGCGCTGCCAGTTCGGGAAGTGCAGGTCACCGACGCGCGCGGTTAGGAGGCTCGCCGGTGCGCCTGGATCCGGTGCTGGTGCCGGTGCCGTCGGCCCGCGCAGCGCGAGTGAAGCCGCCTGCGCGATCGAGGGGCTGGCCGCACCGCCGCCCAGCGTCACGACAAGCGCAACGACCGCAGCGGTGACTGCGGTTGCCGCCAGACCCGTGTAGCGGAGCACCGGCCGTGGCAGCAGCGGCTGCCGCAGCCGCCGCCGAGCACCGGCCCGCGCGCGAATCGCTCCGAGCTCGGCGCGCAGGGACGCGGGCGCACGCTCGCGGCGCGCCGCCGCCTGCAGCAGCTCCACGACCTTCGCTTCGCGTTCGGGGGTGTCGTTGTCAGGTTTCATCGTCATCAGGGCATAGTCCAGTTGAAGCTTAAGGACGCCGAGACGGGGCCAAACCTTCCCGACGCGTCTGAGCTCGCCACCGCTGAGCTTTCACACATGGGCCGCGACCCGCGGCGAGGTGCCCGCCAGGTTCGAGGCGTCCGCCTGCGTCCCTGCTGTGATCCAGTAGCGACCCGGCTTGAGCCGCAAGGTGCCACGGAACCGGCCGGCGGCTGCCTCGACGGTCTTGCGCAACACGACCCGCTGTTTGCCGCCCGCATCGATTGCCTCCAGCACCACGTGGGGCTTCGGCGGTGTGACGGTTCCTGTAACGACGACCCCGGCGCGATCTGCGGAGCTCAGCTTCAACGCCAGCACCGGCGTGACGCCGATGGCCACCAGCGCGGACGCCCCCGCCGGAGCCTCGGCGTGGAGCGCCCGTACGAGCAGGTTGGTCCGCGGGGAAAGCAGCGCGACCCAGAGGCCGTTCGGGTGGGTGACCGCCCTGGCGACTGGTGCCTCGTGGGTGCTGGTGCGGCTGCTGCTGACCTCCTGGAGCACGACCGGCGCGGCGCGCATCGGGGTACCCGCGAAGCTGCGCAGGTAGCCGTGCATCGGCAGTACGTCGCCGGCCCTCAGACGCACGGACGCAAGCTGCTGATACCGGGCCGGCTGGATCTTGGTACCGGGAGCGATCGCGTAGGGCGGCCGTGAAGACTCCGATCTCGGCGGCGGCCCCGCTTCGAGCGTGAGCTGGACCTGGCGACTGGTGAGCAGCGCCACCGCGTGGCGCAGCGCTGGCATGCCGTTGAAGTACATGTCATCTCCGGGGCAATCGGTCGTGCAGCCGTCACGGTGGCCGGCGATCCGTGGCAGCGAGACGAGCTGTCCGGGCCGGAAGCGCGTGTAGAAGGCGTCGGATGGATCGACCTCAACGGTCACCCGGCCGCTGATCGGGACACCGTGCAATGCGAGCTTCCACGCGACGAGATGCGCGAGCGCGTGTCGCGAAGTGCTCGTCGGCAGGGTGGAATCGAAGTCGCCGAGCAGCACTACCCCGAACGATTCGAGGTTGTAGCCCCCGGCCTGGGCGCCGACGACCGGCTGGTCGATCCCGCCGGCCCGCGCCTCCCAGATGCGACCGTAGGCGTCGACCGCGAAGTTGTAGCCGATGTCGTTCCAGCCCCTGACATGGGTGTGGAAGTAGTAGATCGAGCGCAGGATCGCCGGCACCTCGCCGCTGCTGTAGCCGTTGGCCGTGACCGAGTGGTGCACGAACGCGAGGCGCACGTCCCCGTAGAGGGGCGGGAAGCGCGGCTCGAGCCCGCCGGCCCAGGCGCGGCGGGCGATGATCGGCGGTTGGCCAGGCCCGGCCGGGAGGTGCGGTTCCGCGAGCGGGAACGCCCCAGCGGCTGCTGGCGCCCCGTCGACCGCCCCGGCCGCGGCCCCGTCAACCGCCCCGTCAACCGCCCCGGCCGCCGCCCCGTCAACCGCCCCGGCCGCCGCCCCGCCGACCACGGCGGCGCTCACGAAATGCACCCGCAGCCCCTCGACGGCCACATCGCTGCGCAGCTGCACGGCGTCAGCACGACCTGTCCAGACGGGCTCGCCTACCAGCGCGTAGGCGGCCGTCTCACCGCCGTCGCTGTCATGCCCAAGCACCGATGCGCGCACCCACGGCGTCCAGCCGCCCCCGATTGTCCGTGCGCGCAGCTCAATCAACGCCTGGTGCGGCGCCTGCCAGTCGATGCCCGCCAGCACGAACGTTTCTGATGCCCGCAGCGGGTGACCCTCACCAATCAGTTGCCCGATCCAACGGGTCGAAACCGAATCCGGCGGGGTTCCACCGGGCGCGGTCATGTCACCTTGCCCCGGGTCACGAATCTGAGGCCGCCGGGCACCGTTGTGGCGGTGACCGATTGCACGTGAACCGCCGGATCGTCGTAGAGCGTCACCGTCGCGAACGCCCCGAGCAGCCCGGATGGCGCGACCACGAGCTTGCCGTCGCGTGCTGCGATGACGACGTCCACGCCGGCCTGAACGCCGAGCATGCTGGCGGTCCCGTGTAGAAGAACCTGGCCATTGCTGTCACGAACAGGCGTTAGCGATCGAACGACCGGCAGCGCCGCTTGCAGGTCCGAAAGCTCCAACGTGCCGACGCCGACGAGTTCGTCCCCGCGCTTGGTGAACGTCACCGCGTGGAGCGTCAGCAGACCGGTGTGGACGACTCCGATCGAGACGTCCACCTCGCCGATCCCGTCAGCCTGGCGCAACAGGCGCTCGATATGACCAGGTGCCGCGCTGTAGTCGGCCATCGTCGCCGACACCCTGTCAGCGTGCTGCCAGAGGAGCTGGACCCAGGGGAACGCGGACAGATGCGCACTCAGCACCTTGCCATCCTTCGCCAGCCGCTGGCGCAGCACGCTGGTCGCGATCGAGGGGGCGACGAACTGGCCGCCCACAAGCACGATTGCGATGATTGCCGCGATCGTGATCGCCACGCGGCGAGCGCTACGTGGTTTGAGCGTGGTGAGAATCAGACCGATTCTGGCGTGCCGCCCCCGTCGTCACCGGATGGCGAGGATGGCGGCGAGTACTGAAACTCCTCCTCGGAGCCGAAGAGAGCGTCGAGCACTTTGTTGCGCGCGTCCTCCGACAACGCCAGCGCGCCGGCGCCACCGACGATGAACAGGAACAGGAGCTTCCTGGCGCGATGCTTCTTCCGCTTCTTCGGCTTGTCGCGGCTCTCGGACTTCTTCGGCTTGTCCTGGCTCTCGGCCTTCCTGCCTCTGCACTTTCCCATCTGCTCTCCCGTCACTCGTGGCGAAACCTGGTCCCGAGGATAACCCCAGGCCCCGGTGCAGCGGGCTGCAGTTGACAAAGCTGGACGCTCAGATGAGGTAGCGGGCGCCTTCAGCAGCGAGTTCGACGGGCCCACCGAAGGCGGACTCAGCAGCAGCACGCACCAGTCCGGCGTCGAGCTCGTCCGAGTAGTGCGTCAGCAGCAGCCGGCCAGGGCCGGCGCGCCGCGCGAGCTCGCCGGCTTCAGCAGCGGTCAGGTGCCCACGGAAAGCACCGCCGAGATACGGTCCCGGACCCTCGGTGGCCTCCAGCATCAGCAGATCCGTGTTGCCCGCCAGTTCGACAATCGCGTCGTTGGGGCCGCAGTCTGCGCCGAACGTGAGTCGCCGGCCATCATCGCTTGAGAGGTCGCAGGCCCAGGCGGGGACATAGTGCGGCACCTCGCAGAAGCTCACACTGAACGGCCCGATGGTCAGCGTGCGCTCGGGGTCGTACTCAGTCAGCGCAAACGCGGACGCGATCTGGTGCTCGGCTTCGAATGCCGCTCCGAGCGTTGCGAAGGCCCGCTCGGACTCAGGTGGCGCCCACAGTTCAGGACGCTTGCCGTCACGACGATGGTCGTAGGTCAACGCGAGGCTGAACGTAAACAGATCCAGCACGTGGTCGGCGTGCATGTGCGTGATCAGGACCGCGTCAACCTCGGCCGGATCGCACACACCCCGAAGCTTCCCGAGCACGCCGCTGCCGCACTCCAGCAGCAGTGTGAAACCGGCGTGACGTATCAGGTAGCCACTGTTCGCCCCGTTCGCGTCCGGCATTGCGGGCGACTTGCCGAGCACCGTCATCTCCACGGTGCGTGACACTAGATGATCGTCGCCAGGCCCAGCGTGGGATCCGTCACTCAGGCGCTGCAAGCGGATCGCTCACAGGCAATGCGAGCTACTGGCGCGCGAACTGTTCGCTCGCCGACGGGAACGCCCAGGCGACCTGGAGCCGGCGTTCCTGACGAAAGTTGAAGCGCATCTGACTCGGCGGCCGCAGTCCCTCCGGACGGGCTGGCCGGAACGTCGGGCACGGGCCGCTGTCGGTCACCGCGCAGAGCATGTTCTGCTTGAAGAAGCAGCCCTCGCACGAGACCTTCCCACCCTGTGCACGCGCATTCGCCATCCGACCGGACACCCTTCGCTCTCGGAACCCTGCCGGGAGACCCCGCTCTCGGCGACAGCCATCAAAGCGCGTTAACCCCCCCGGCGCGAGTCGCATTCCCGGAAAACGCAACACTTTCGTAACTTCTTAATTTCCCTGCTAATAGCGGGTATTACTTGGTCCGCGGGTTGAATGCACCGCATTTTCCGTAGCTTTCGGGCAGATGCGAATACTCGTCACCGGGATCACGGGTGCGATCGGCAGCCGGCTCGCCCCCCGCCTGCTCGCCGCCGGGTACGAGGTCCACGCGCTGACGCGGAACCGTGACGCGGCCCGACTCGCGCAGGTACCGACGGGCGTCCGTCTAATGACCGGTGACGCCGTCTCAGGGATCGGCCTACCGCAGGCGCTGGGCGGCGTCGATGTCGCCTACTACCTGATCCATTCGATGGAGCCTCGCGCGGAAGAGCGCTTCGGTGTGCGCGAGCGACGTGCAGCCGAGAACTTCGCCGCGGCGGCCGTCACGGCTCGTGTCGGCCGGATCGTCTACCTCGGCGGAATCGTCCCTGAGCCGAGCGCCGCCCTTACCGCGGGGACGTCCGCGCACCTCGCCAGCCGGCTCGCGGTAGAGCGCACCCTGCTCGAGGCGGTCCCCGACTCGGTGGCGCTACGGGCATCGATCGTGATCGGCGACCGTTCGCGTTCCTTCCGCTTCCTCGTCCGGCTTGTGGAGCGCATGCCGATCCTGCTGATCCCGGCCTGGCGAGACCACCGCACGGCGCCGATCGACGAGCGCGACGTGCTCACCTGCCTCACGCGGGCCGCCACCGCGCCCAAGGCCGGGGGCCGCTCGCTGGACCTGGCCGGCCCTGACGTCGTCACCTACGGCATGTTGATTGCCCGGATCCGCGACCAACTGATGCTCGACCGGCCGGTGCTGAACATCCCGCGACTCACGCTCACAGCGATCGCCAGCAGGGTTTCAGCCGTGATCGCGGGCGAGGAGCACGCGCTGATCGGACCGCTGATGGCCGGGCTTGGCACCGACCTGCTGCCGCGCAAGGAACTCGCGACGGAGTTGCTCGGGGTGCGCCGGCACACGCTCGACGCGGCGATCGAACACGCGCTGCGCGAGTGGGAGCTGATTGAGCCCTTACGCGCACGCTAGGGCGGCGCGCCGGTGTCGCGTTTAGTTGATTTAGGGCCGCGAGGGGCCCTCGAATCAGCGAAACGCAACACTGGAAGGTAGGTTGCACCCGGAGTGCAGCAAAAATGAGCACCGTTCACGTTCAGATAGAGATCGACGCGCCCCCGCAGGCCGTGTGGGACACGGTCATGGACCCGCACAAGCTCGGCGAGTGGGTGACGATCCACCGCTCGGTCAAGGTCAGGTCGCCGAACCCGTCTGAGGAAGGTGCGCGTATGGACCAGGTGCTGCACATCCTCGGCGTGTCGTTCAAGGTGCATTGGACATTGGAGTCAGTGATCGTCCCACGCGAGGCTGAATGGCAGGGTCGTGGTCCGGTGCTGTCACGCGCGCTGATCCGTTACCGGCTGACGGGACAGCCAGAGGGGCCCACCACCTTCGACTATGTCAACGAGTTCCATCCACCGGGTGGTCCCCTGGGAAGCGTCGCCTCGCGCGTGCTGATCGGACACGTCCCTGAGCGCGAAGCTCATGATTCACTGACACGACTGAAGCATCTGGTCGAAGCCAGTAACAGTCGCTATGTTTAGGCACTTACGCGCTCACCGGCTTAACTGAAATCAAAGGAGTACACACATGGCGGGCTTTATCGACTCGGCCGTGCAGGACATCAACAGTCGCCTGAAGGAACTGAAGGAAGAAGAGGCCAGGCTTCTGGCAGCCCGCGCAGCACTCGCCGGCACCCCCAAGCGCAGCCCCGGCCGCGCAGCGCCCAGCGCCGGCGCCCGTCGCCGTGGCCCTGGCCGCCCGCGGGGGCGACGTGGCGGCAACACGCGCTCAGCTCAGGCGCTCGAGCTCGTGCGCAACAAGCCGGGCATCACGATCCCCGAACTCGCCTCGACCATGAAGATCGAGCCCAATTACCTCTACCGCGTGATGCCGAAGCTGACAGCTGACGGCCTGGTCAAGCGCGACGGCCAGGGCTGGCACCCGGCCGCAAAGTAGGCCTAAGCGCTGGCACTGCCCCAACTCAAGGGGCGCAGAGCTTCCCGGATCGGGTCGGGTGGGCAGTGTCCCCCCGACCCG
>Ga0307373_10009853_pt1 | contig 14177 bp, 16 predicted proteins | sample OX2MG_FD_202534 | JGI IMG/M metagenome (GOLD analysis project Ga0307373, IMG submission 202534) | Soil microbial communities from Risofladan, Vaasa, Finland - OX-2 | ecosystem: Environmental > Terrestrial > Soil > Coastal area > Acid sulfate soil | place: Finland: Risofladan, Vaasa | collected... | reverse complement strand
CGACCTGGATGTTAATGTTCGGCCGCTCGGCGATGCCCCACAGGTGAACTAGCTGTTCGTGCATCACCTTCGCATTCGCGCTGCGACTAGCTCGTCTACCTCCTCCGGTGATGTGTTCGGGCGCGCGGACAGCAGGGCACGCGCGTAGTCCTCGGCCTGGAGCAGGCCCGGAACTAGCGAGTGCTCGAACAGCCGTAGCTGCGTCGCGGTGGCCTCGATTTCGGCGGCCCAAGGCCTGAACCACGACGGCAGCGGCGTTGTCCGGGCCCGCCGCTCCCGCACTCCGATCCGCTGCATCGACCTCTCCTGACCGTGTTGCCCGAGCGTATGCAGCATTCGCTTCCGGCCAGGCACACCGCGCTGCCGGCCCTGTCCCGCCTGGCCATCCGGGAACCCGGCCATGTCGTGATGCCATGGGCGGGCAGGACACCGGGAGCGGGCTGAGTGACCACCGGGGCCTGAGTGACAGCTGAGAGCCGCTCGCCGTGACGTGATCATGCATCTGGTGCGGAAACAGCAGCAGCAACCGCCCGTTGGTAACGATACTTGTTGATCTTCGTGGACAGCAACATCGCTGATATGCGTATAGGCAGGTCAGCGTATATTTAACGAAATCATGAGTGCCTGAGACTGTAGGCATGCACCGACAGAAATAGGCAGGATCAGGCATGCTCGTGCTGACTTTTTGCTGACTTCCTGGTTCCGGGAGCATGCAGAGCAAGATCAGCGGGCGACCCCGGTACGGACGGGGCGGGTCCGTACCGGGGTCGCGCTGGCGGGCGCGCTGGGCAGGGGGCACACAATCCCGGGGATTTTCCCTCATCCGATCCGGTGGCACGGGTCTGCATACGCGCCCGATTGCTCTCTTCCCTGCCCAGCGCGCCGTTCGGGTCACGCTGGCAGCGGGAACGCCAGGGGCTTACCCAGTCCACCCCTGGGGCGCAGGTCAACGCCGTAGTTCCCGGTGCCAGCGTGACGTCTACGGGGGCGAGAGCATCGCCCACACGATTTTGCCGGCTGGCACGAGGTACGCGCCCCACCGATCCGCCAGCGCGTCAACGATCACGAGCCCACGGCCGGACAGTCCGTCAGCGTCCTCCGTGCGCACGGGCATGGCGGATGACGGATCACCCACCATGATCACTAATGACTGCCTGTCTGACATCAGCCAGATATGCACCGTCCGCCCGTGCGCGTGCATCACCGAATTGGTGGCGATCTCTGACAGCACGAGACCGGCGTCGTCGGCCAGTCGTGCCAGGCCCCAGCCGGCCAGGACCACCCTCGACCACGTGCGAGCGGTCGGGACAGCCGAAGTGAAAGCGCCCAACTCCAGATGGGCGCTCTCTGGCATGGTGCGTGTCAGGTCGCTGATGTCCGCTGGGCAGGTAAGCACCGGGAAACCTTCTTGGTCACGGGGCTGGTGGGGTCCTACGATCATGGCTGTTGCGGATGCTGCCAGACGACACAGAACGGGCAGACACGCGAGAGGTAAGATTGGCCGACCGGCTGTAAGGAGGCGGCATTTGCCGTGATGACGGACCCAAGTGCTAACCCGCTGGCGTTCTACGCAGCGGAGCTGCGCCGCTTGCGGGGTATCGCTGGCGTGACGCAAGAGCAGCTAGCCGAGGCAACCACCTACTCACCTTCGCTAGTCGCTGCCGTCGAGACGTGCAGGCGTATCCCTTCGGATGACTTCTCTAAGCGTGCCGATAGAGCGCTAGAGACAGACGGCATACTCTCGCGCTTGCAACCGCTGGTAGAGCAGACGTCAGTCCTGCCATGGTTTAAGGATCTCGTAGAGGTAGAGCGCAGGGCAACAGAGATCCGCATTTACGAGACGTACGTTATTCCGGGACTGCTACAGGCGGAGGATTATGCGCGTCACGTCGTTAGCGCCACCCGGCCAGTTATCACAGCAGAAGAGATAGAACGCGCTGTTGCGCTGCGCATGACCCGGCAGGAGGCGCTTTACCGGGAAGATGACCCGCCACGGCTGTGGGCTATCTTGGACGAGTCGGCGCTATACCGGGTCAACGGCACTAACGAGGTGATGCTTACACAGTTGCAGTACCTTTTAAAAGCGTGCGAGCAGCCTAATGTAGTCGTGCAGGTGATCCCGAATAGCGAGGGATCAACGGCAGCGGGAGGCAGGAACTTTATCCTCCTGACGCTCAGGTCAGAGCCAGCCGTCGCATATCTGGAGGATATCCGCAGTGCGCGCTATCTTCGCAAGGCTGATGACGTTGCGCAATATGCGCTTAGCTATGACCACCTTCGGTCCAATGCGCTGTCAGACGTCAAGTCGGCAGCGCTTATAAGAGAGGTAGCAAAGAGGTATGAATGACAATCTCCGCTGGCGCAAGTCCAGCTATTCCGGCCAGGGTGCTAACTGCGTAGAGGTAGCGGACCTGCCCGATAACGGGCGCGCAGTGCGGGACAGCAAGCGTGAGGACTCGCCAGTCCTCACGTTCAACGCTGCCGAGTGGGAGGCATTCACCCGAGGCGTCAGAGCAGGTGAGTTCGACTAACCGCTTAGCGTGGCTCTCAGGGCCGCGCAGGGGCATCAGGGCATAAGGAAAGCCCGGCATGAGGGAGAACATGCCGGGCTTTTCCCGTAGGGATATTCAGTTGTCAGGTTGGACGGAACACCATGGTGTCGCCCATGGACAGGATGCCCGCAGCAGCGGGAGACATTACCGCGATGCCGGGAACGCTGAACGGGTTAAAGCCCATGCCCGCGTAAGGGCCGTATCCCAGCTCGCGCGCAATCTCGCCATCATCAGTTGCGGGCTTGCCGCCGCCGTTGAGAAACGGGTTAGACGCGCTCATGAGGTCTTGACCTGTAGCTTGCCCTGTGCTTCCGCATGGGCAAGGAATGCGTCCAGCCTGAGCCAGCAGACAGCGCCATTCGTCCGAGCGGTAGCGAAGCGCTCCCGCAGCGGCAGGACAGACATCGAATGCTTGATTCCCCAGTAGATCATGTCCGACCAGAGAAAGTACATGTCGCTTACGTCGGTAGTGTCAGCTCCAACGGTGATGTTGTTCTTGGTAGCGGTAGTCGTGTAGAAGGCACCCTTGCCAGTTGCGCCGCCAACGCCGTTAAGGTACTGCTGAACGGTAGGACTCGGCCTAAGCGCGTCGTTAAGGGTGTTCTTGAGCAGCCCGTACTTGCTGTAGCAAAGAGGGCTGGTCACGATCATGTCAACGTCGAGCTTGGCAGTCCTGTTGATCGCAATTGCAGCGTCAACGTAGTTGTATCCGGTAGCGGCAACAGGGGCGATAGGCGGCGAAGCGCCGCCTTCATAGGTGATGTTCAGGCCAGAAGCGGTGGAAATGCCGCTAATGAAGGTAGCTCCAGAGCCGTACAAAAGTCGCTCTGCACTGCCCGTGTCATGCGCTGCGTAAAGGATCGCCCGACGATATCGGGAACCGAAATCGCGCTGTCTTCCTCAAGCTCCCAAGACCAAGTTTCGACGGACATATACGGCCTGGCCGTCAGCACGTAATGACCGATGGTCACGTCAGTTGACGGGGGAAAACCGTCAGTGGCCTCAGCCAAGTTCTGCACCTGGACGTCGGTTACGGAAACCGGCACTCCCATGGTAGAGCCGGGAGTATTCCACGGGATAACGTGGCTCTGACCCTGGGCGGTCTCAAGTGGTCAAAGCGACGGGGACACCCGGCTTGACATGGGACCCTCGCGGAGGACCGCTATCGTGCCTGGTAGCGGGCAGATCAGAGATCGGCCCGACGCCCGTCAGGCTACGGCCCTCCGCCCCATGTCAAGCCAGGTGTCGCTATGACCACTTGAGGTCAAGCTGCATAAAGACCAGCCGGTCACGCAGGAGGTCGATGTAATCGCCGGCTACCGGGCTAGGGACGAGGTAACCGCCAGTTGTGGTAGTTCCCTCAGCCATGGCCGCGCGCTGCTCGGCCTCTGCATTCTTCCAGTTTCCTGTGGTCATTCCCCGCCAGTAGCGCGACATGGATTCCTTATCCCAGGAATCCGGCCAGTCGCTAACGCGGTCACCTGACAGACGCCCGCGCCGGGCTCGACATCACCGCTGTCCGAAGCCCGTCCGGGAAGCGTGAGGCTGAGCTGATCATTGATGAAGACGGATATGCGGAACTGCGCTACTGGAATCCCGCTGGCACCCCGCCGGACCAGGTTGTGGCCACCGCGCTCCGTGCTCTGGAAGCCGTCAGCGCCCCGTAATGCCCCGGCCCGCGCTCGCCCGGTCCCTGAGTGGCGAGCGCGGGCGGCCTGGCGAGTGCGCACCGCCGTTCAGGGCGGGTGCCGTCCTCGCGGTGGTGATGGCTGGTCCAGCCGCGCCCGTTCAGGGCCGGGCCCCGGGCCTGAAAGCGCCACGGCGGTCTCTAAGCGTGTCGCTGCGCTGGCCGGCCTGCAAGCTAGGTCTCTCGCCGGTCGGCAGTCACGTGGTGCATTCGCTGAGCGGCGTGGTCCGGCGTAGCGATTCTCTCGCGAGTTGTATCCGGCCTGAGGCTGTCCTGCCGCCAGTTGTGGTCTGCGGCTGCTGAATGTCCTCGGGCTGCGTCGATGAGCAGCGCCAGGCGGGTAGAGCGACGGCTTAGGGAAGTTTCAGGCTCGCCAGGTGGGTCGCCGATGCGGTCGGGGTTCCACTGGCGGTGGTCGCTGGGTGAACGGGGATCGCGGCGGCGACGGCCTGGATGAGGGCGCGGCGGGCGCCCGCCAGGCGCGGAGCTGGTCGGACTGGTCGGGGGTGATGGGGTGTCGTTAACGAACGTGTCACCAGCCGCAAACGAGCCTGTTTTGCCTGGTCAGACAGGTGCCGATTTGACGAATGATGGCTTTAAGTCACCATGTGTGCATGGATCGTATGCCGCTAGGGCTGGATGAGCTTGTCGAGCACTGGACGGTGATGGATGACGAGCGGGACCTGATCGGCGGGAAGCGCGGTGCGACGCGGCTGGGTTTCGCCCTGCTGCTGAAGTTCTACACGCGGCACGGGCGGTTTCCCTCGGGCCGTTCGGAGCTTCCTGACGAGGCCGTGGAGTTCGTCGCTAAGCAGGTGAAGGTACCGGCATCGGACCTCGGGTTCTACGAGTGGTCCGGCCGGACGGTGGAGTACCACCGCAACCAGGTCCGCGAGCACCTGGGGTTCCGCGAGTGCTCGGTCTCCGACGCGGACAAGCTGACGGACTGGCTGGCCGCTCATGTCGCGCACGCGGAGCGGAACCCGGACCAGGTCCGCGAGGAACTGGCCCGGCGCTGCCGTGCCGAGCGGGCCGAGCCACCTGCCCCGGCCCGGGTGACGCGGATCGTCCGCTCGGCGCTGCACAACGCGGAAGAGACCTGGTTCGCCGTCATCGCGGGCCGGATCGGCGGTGACGCCACGGCCCGGATCCTCGCGCTGATCGACGGGGAAGCGGACGGCGAGGGTGACGGTGATGAGGACCAGGACTCGGTGCTGGCGCTGGTCAAGTCGGTGCCCGGGAACGTGAGCCTTGAGTCGATGCTGACGGAGATCCGCAAGCTGACCGCGATCCGCGCGGTCGGGCTGCCGGCGGGCCTGTTCGCCGGCGTCGCGCCGAAGGTGGTGTCCGGGTGGCGTGCGCGGGCCGCGGTCGAGTCGCCGTCGCACCTGCGGTGCCGCCTGCCGACCTCGCCGCAGTCGACGGCGACGCTGCTGGCGGCGCTGCTGGCCGAGCGGGAGCGCGAGGTGACCGACAGCCTGGTCGACCTGCTGATCGCCACGGTGCACCGGATCGGCGCGCGCACCGAGCGGAGGGTGACCCAGGAGCTGATCAGCGCGTTCCGGCGGGTGAGCGGTAAGGAGAACATCCTATTCGCCATCGCCGAGGCGTCACTGGCCCGCCCGTCGGAGGCGGTGCGGGAGGTGGTGTACCCGGCGGTGCGCGGCGGGGAGCAGACGCTGCGGGAGCTGGTGCACGAGTACAAGACCAGCGGCCCGGCCTACCGGCGCACCGTGCAGACCACGCTGAGGGCGTCCTACACGGGGCACTACCGCAAGGGCCTGATCGACCTGCTAGGCGTGCTGGAGTTCCGGTCGACCAACACCGCCCGCCAGCCGGTCATCGAGGCCCTGGCCCTGATCTCCCGGTACGCACGGGCCGGGAACCTGACCTGCTACCCGGCCGGGGAGACCGCCCCCGAGCACCGGGGCACCTCGGGCGACTGGGCCGACCTGGTGTCCGGACGGACAAGCATGGCCGTCGCCGGGTGGTCCGCATGGTGTACGAGGTCGCCACGTTCCAGGCGCTGCGCGAGCAGCTTCGCTGCAAGGAGATCTGGGTCGTCGGCGCGGGCCGGTGGCGCGACCCGGACGAGGACCTGCCCAGGGACTTCGAGGCCCGCCGCGCCGAGCACTACGCGAGCCTCCGCAAGCCGCTGGACCCGGCCGAGTTCATCGGCGGGCTGCGGCAGGAGATGGAGGCGGCACTGGGCGCGCTGGACGACGCGCTGCCCCACCTGGACTGGATCGACATCGCCGAGCGGCGCGCCGGGGCGATCCGCCTCACGCCGATCGAGGCCGCGCCGCGGAGGATCAAGAGCGAGGTCGCCCGCCGGTGGACGGCGGTCCCGCTGATCGACGTACTGAAGGAGACCGTGCTGCGCACCGGCTGCCTGCAGGCGGTCACCTCGGTTGCCGGCAGCGGTCACCTGCCCGCCGAGGTGCTGGCCGAGCGGCTGATGCTCGCGGTCTACGCCTACGGCACCAACTGCGGGATCCGGTCGGTCGCCTCCGCCGCGCACGGGCGTTACGCCCAGTATCACAGTGTTTATTCCTGTTTCGCTTGCCGGGCGATGGCGCTAGCGTTAATGGGTGACCTCAGCTTATCTGGTGATTCTTCCGCCGCCGGAGGCCGTGCGGCTGACGGGCACGGACGGGAACCCCGGCCGTCGCGGAGGGCTATCCGGCTCGGGGCGCGGGCCGGGAACGTGATGACAATCCCGGAACCTCACAGGCCGGAGGACGGGATCGTCACATAGGACGACCGGCCGCTGCCGCATACGGGAGGCGCCGCCCGCTGCTAGTCGGCCGACCCGGCACGCCGGCGGCCTCCGGACAGCGGACCGCCCCGGTCCTGGACTGGCAGCTAGCAGGAGGCTGGGATGGAAAACGACTCGACGATCCAGTCAGGTAATGACGCGCCCGTCCTGATTGATCGTTTTACCGGCCCCTGGGAGTTCCTGTCGAACTATTACCCGGCGGCCGTTCGCCTGGACGGTGCCTGGTATCCCGCCGTGGAGAACGCCTATCAGGCGGCCAAGACCCGCGATCCGGAGGTCCGGGAGAGGATCGCCGCCGCTGATCCTGACGAGGCCAAGCGGCTCGGGCGGCTCAGCCTCGACCAGCCGGGATGGGAGGAGATGAAGGTCGCGGTGATGCGCGGCCTGGCCGAGCAGAAGTTCCGTGACGAGCGGATGCGCCGGCTGCTGTTGTCTACGGGCACCGCGGAGCTCGTTGAGGGCAACGACTGGGGTGATGACTTCTGGGGGATGTGCGGCGGCCGCGGGCAGAACTTCATGGGCCTGATCCTGATGGCCGTGCGGGCGTGGGCCGTACGCGACGCGGCCGGGCCAGTGCCGGTCATCGCCGGGGGCGGTGCCGCCGGGGTCGGCCTGGCCGCCCGGGCCTCCATCCCGACCGTCTACGGGCCGTTCACGGCGTGGGCCTACCGCGGGGTCCTGGATGGCTCCGAGCATCTGGCACTGACGGCGGGAAACGTCCGGGGCGCGGAGAGCGTCCTGGTGCGGGTGCATTCGGAATGCCTGACCGGGGAGGCACTGGGGTCGCTGCGCTGTGATTGCGGGCCCCAGCTGGACGCGGCGCTGGCCGCCGTCGCCGGGGCGGGGACCGGGGTCGTGCTGTACATGCGCGGTCATGAGGGCCGGGGGATCGGGCTGCTCGCCAAGCTCCGCGCGTACGCGCTGCAGGACGCCGGCTTCGACACCGTCGACGCGAACTCCGCGATGGGGCTGCCGCAGGACGCCCGCGACTACCGTGCCGCCGCGCGGATCCTGGCCGATCTCGGGTCTGGTCGATCCGGCTGCTGTCGAACAACCCCGCCAAGACGGGCACTCACCGCGCTCGGCATAAAGGTCACCGAGCAGCTGCCCCTGATCACGCCATCCAATCAGCACAACATCGGCTACCTGATGACCAAGTGGGACCGCATGGGCCATGAGCTGCCGGGCCTGCCCGGCCAGGATCGGCTCGCCGGGCTGGTGACGTGACCGCCGCCGGGGCCCTCCGTGAGATCACGGCGCCGGGCGGCGCGCGGGAGGCGTGGCTGGCGGCGGGCTGCCCGCCGCTGGAGCCGCTCGCCGAGATGGCCGCCGGGAGCGGCCTGATCCGCATCCCGGCACCGGGCCAGGCGGGCTGGGCCAGCCGCGACGGAACCTCCTGGCGGCGAACGCCGGCGCCAGCGCTGCCATCCTGGCTCGCAGCCGATCACGGCCGCCCTGTCGCCGCCCGGCTCCTGCTGGCCAGGCGCGGCACGCCCGATGTCATCACGGTGCTGGCGGACGCGGGCGCGGTGACGGCCCGTGAGGCGGCGGGCTGGCTCGGCTGGCCGGGCACCGGCGCCGCCTCGATCAGCGAGGCCCTGGCCTCGCGGAGCAATGACTACCGGGCACTGGATCTCGCGGCTGCGGCGCTGGGCCTCGGGCCGATGGACACGGCCAGGTCGCCCGCGCTGCCGTTCCCGGACGGGATCAGCGTGATCCTGCCGGCCCGCGGGGTGGGCGACGTCCTGCCGCTGGCCACCAGGGCGATCGCGGCGGCCGCCGCCGGGCTGGCCCCGGGGACGCCATGGGAGGCGCTGATCGTCGACGACGCCAGCGACCCGCCGCTCGCCCTGCCGGAGGGACTGCCCCGCCAGATCCGGATCGTGCGATCGGAGCGGCGCCTGCATTGCGGCGGCGCGCGCAATCGCGGCGCGGCACTCGCCGGCCATGGCCTGCTCGTCTTCTGCGACGCGGACACCGTCCTGGCCCCGGGCTACCTCCGCGAGCACGCGGCCCGCCACCTGATCGCCCCGAACCTGATCACGGTCTCCCTCCGCGAGTACCTGCCGGCCGGGTGCCCGGTACCGGGCCGGGACCCCGGCGGGCAACGGGACACGCGGGCGGTCGCCAGCTACGAGCCGGGCCGGCCGGGCCTGGTGCCCGTGACCGAGCCGGTCACGGTACGGCCGCTGGCCGAGACCCGCGGCTGGCGTGACTTCGGCTCCGGGCGGCTGCTCGGGCCCGTCGACCTGCCATTCATGGTCAAGGGAAACAACCTCGCCGTCGGTGCCCGGACCGCCGGGACGGTGCCGTTCCCGCCGGACTTCACCGGCTGGGGGCCGGAGGATGTCTGCTTCGCCGCCAGGGCCATCGCCCGCGGCGCGTTCGTGATCCCGGTCCTGTCAACGGGGGTCTTCCATCTTGACCATCCGCCCCGGTCCGGCAGCCCGGAGATCCGCGACGCGGAGCTGGCCGCGAACCTGCGGCGGTACGCGCGCCACCTCGCCGCCCCGGCGGGCGGCCCGTGGCCAGGCGGGACGGCGCGCCGGTGAGATTCGACTACACCGACGCCTGGCATCCCACGGTCAACCCGTCGGCGCGGATGCCGATCAGCTACCTCCGCCATGTCGCCGTCCTCGGGCACGAGGACGGCGTCCTGAACGAGTTCCCGCGCCGGAACGGCGGCACGACCATCCGCCTGCAGCGCGCCCGCGCCGGCCAGCTGACGGTAATAGAGCTGCCGGGCCGCCTGGCCTTCGCCCCCTGGTGGCTCCCGGCCGGTGACAGCGCCGCGGCGGCCGCGATCCGCGGCGTCTACGACATGGCCCTCGCCCGCGCGGAGCCCTCGCCCGCCGAGCGGGCGGTCCTGGCCCGCCTGCGCGACGCTTTCGCTTTCCTCTGCGACGGACCGGGAACGCCGCCCGGGCTGACCGCCGGGGAGGCGCTATGGCTCACGGCCGACGAACTGCACCGCGAGCTCACCCCCGGCCTGCCGGAACTGAGGCTGACCAGCCTCACCCGGTCCCCGGCACGCCACATCCTGGCCGGCGCCCTCGCAGGGGTCCCCGGCGGCCTCGCGGCCACCCTGGCCCGCTGGGCGCGGCACGAGCGGGCCGCGATATGGCCGCTGATCGCCGTGGCGACCAGCGAGCAGGGCGTCCCGCTGCGGGTCCGGCTGCACCCCGGCGACGGCGCGCTTGACGCCGGGCCGCTGCCGATCGGCGGCCGGCCGCCCCGCGGCCGCCCCGCCCGGCTGGGCGAGGATGACCTGATCGGCCTCCTGGCGGCGGGCCGGCTGATCCCCGGCTCGCGGCTGATCGCGCTCGCGGAGACCACGCTGGCCGGCCAGGGCCTGCAGGTGCGGCACTTCGGCAACACCTATGGCCACGTCTGCGCGGCCGCGGCGCTGACCGGCGTCCGCGGAGCGGACCGGATACCTTGCTGCGCCGACGATCAGGACTCCTGGCACTACGCCGATCTCCCGCTGCCCGCCGGCGGCAGCTACCCGCCGCATCTGATCGAGCTCGCCGCCTGCTCACCGGACGGCCACGCCGCCGCGGCCGGGCTCATCACCGAGTCCATGAGACTCGGCCGGCCGGTCCGCCTGGAGGTAAAGGAGGACCTCGATGCGAGCCTACGCGGTTGAGGGCCTGGACTGCTCCGGCAAGAAGACCGTCGCCAGGCTGGTCCGGGACCAGTTGCTCCGCAGCGGTATCGACGCCGCGATCGTCATCGGCCCCCTGGCCGGCGGGAGGCTCCGCCGGCTCGACGGGGCGCTGGCGAACATCACCGTGCCCGTGCCGCGGGGGTCCGCCACCGACCGGCTGCGCCGCGCCCTGTACGTCGCCGAGCCGGTCATCGACGGGCTCGCGTGCCGGGGCGGGTCAGCGCCGGTGCTGAAGGTCAGTACCCATTTCCGGGCCTGGGCCAGGGCCGAGATGGAAGACGACCGCTGGATGGCCCGCGCTTATGCCCTGACGGCGCCGGCGCAGGTCCGGTTCGCGGGCGCGGCGCTCCTGTCCGCCGACTTCGGTGTCAGGCTGCGCCGGCACGCCGCGGACGCCGCGGCCGGCCGGACAGCCAAGGTCGCGTCCCGCCGTTTCCTGGGGCCCGACCCGGATGCCTTCGCCGCCTGGCACCGGACCCTCGACGCGCTGATGAGCGCGCGCATCCCGTGCCTGCTGCGCCTGGACACCTCCCGCGCCGAGCCGGACCAGCTGGCCGGGCTGATCGCCCGGCACGCCATCGCCTGCTGGGGACGGGCCGGGATCTCAGCGCCAGAGCCGGCCTGACAGGTAACCGGCGTCCGGCCCGTCACAGGCGTGTACCAGGTTGCGCAGCAGGTGCACGCCCGGCTCCCGGTCCACCAGCATCTGGCGGGCGTAGGTCTTCCACCACTGCAGGGCGCAGCCGGCCTGCCCCCCAGACAATCGCCAGACCTCAATCTCGTCGCGGGCCAGGTAGCCGATCAGGTCCGGGCGGATCACGGCGAACTCAGCCGTCGTCACGGTGCCCGCGTACACCGCGTCGACGCCGGCCTCGCCGAGTACTAGGCGGGCGCTGGCCTCTACCTCGAAACCCAGGCCCTCCGCGGCCGCCCGCAGCGCGTGCGGTGTCGCGACCGCGCCGCCGGCGAGGCGGGCCGCGGCGGTTTCCAGCCGCCGGGCGGCGCCGGCCGCGTCTAGAATGGTTCCCTGAAAGGCTGGTTCCGTCACAGCCCGTTCCGCGACCTGGCGGGCCGCCCGCCCGGCGGCGGCGGCCCATTCGGCGGGAACCTCCGCGGCCCCTCCGCACCCCGCGGCGAGCGCACGGAGAAAGGCCCCGGCCCGCCCCGCGGGCACCCGGCTCCGCTGCCCGCGCAGCGCGTCCGGCTTGCAGAAGACCACTGGCATACCTACTACTTCACGCGCAAGGAAGCCGCCCGGCAACCGTATCGGGCCGACAGGGGAGAAAGTCATGACTACGTTCCGCTGGATCACCGAGCAGCTGCCTGAGGGCATGAGGGTCCGCCAGGTCTACGCCTTCTGCTTCGACCAGAGCGGCAGGGTACTGCTGCGCGAGGATGACGGGCACTACGGCCTGCCGGGCGGCAAGCCCGAGCCGGGCGAGGACGCCCGGGAGGTGCTGGAGCGCGAGAGCCTGGAGGAGAGCCAGGTGACCCTCGGCGACGTGCTCTACCTCGGCTATCAGGAGGTCACCGAGGACGACCAGGCGCCCTTCGCCCAGCTCCGGTACGCCGCCGCGATCACCAGCTTCCTGCCCCGCCAGCCCGATCCCGATACCGGGCGGACCTACCGGCGGCTGATCACCCCGATCAGCAAGGCCCCCGCGCTGCTGGACTGGGGCGTAGACGGCCTGCTGCAGGCAGCGGACGCCGCCCGCGCCGCGTTCCGGCTCGGCGTCGACCCGGCCGCCGTCCGCGAGGACGCCTGGCGTGACTAGCGGAGGCCGATGATGCACTGGCAGTTCCACTACGCCAAGCGCAGCAGCTTCTACCCGCCCGACTACGACAGCCCAGGGCTCGGCGGCTGCGAGGCGTCGATCGTGCTGCTGACCCGGGCACTGGCCGCCCGCGGTCACCAGGTGGAGGTCTTCAACTGCTGCTACCGGCCGGGTACCTACGACGGCGTCACCTGGCGCCACACCTGGGAGCTGCCTGACGCGCCAGCCCCGGACGTCACCGTGGCGGTCCGCTTCGACGAGTCCCTGTGGCCGCCCGGCGCCGGCGCCGGGCGGCACCTGTTCTGGATGCTCGATGATCGTGCCCGCGGCCCGGCCGCCTTCGCCGGACGGTTCGGCCCCGTCGGCGGCAGGGTCGTCGTCGCGTCCCGCGCCATGCGCGGACGGCTCGCCGCCGCGGGCGTCACCATCCCGGTCACGACGATCCCGCTTCCCGTCGAGGTTCACCGCTACACCGCCCCGGCCGCCGGCCGCGCCCCGGCCTGCCTGTTCGCGAGCATGCCCAACCGCGGCCTGGACGCCGCCCTCGCCATCTGGCCCCGGATCCGCGGCGCCGTCCCCGGCGCCGCGCTGTGGGTCACCGGCGGCTGGCAGCTCTGGGGCTTCACCAATTCCGAGGCCGACGACCGGTGGCGGCAGGTCCTCGGCGGACGCCGCCCGCCGCCCGGCGTCCGGATCCTGGGCACGCTGCCGCGCGCCGAGCTGATCGAAATCCAGCAGCAGGCCGCCCTGACCCTCTACCCCTGCCGGTTCCCCGAGATGTTCTGCCTCGCCGCCGCCGAATCCGCGGCGGCCGCCACCCCGGTCATCACCAGCCCGGTCGACGCCATGACCGAGCGCGTCGAGCACGGCCGGACCGGCCTGCTGATCCCCGGCGACATCACCAGCGCCCCGGTACAAGACGCCTTCGCCAGCGCGGCGATCGACCTGCTGACCAGCCAGGACCGGCGAGAGGCCTTCGCCCTCACCGCCAGGGCCAGTGTCCGCGCTCTCGCCCCTGACGACATCGCAGCCGCCTGGGAAACCCTGGCCGGGCCCTGACCTCCGGCCGCGGCAGCTTTCCGGCCCGGCCGGGTGCAGGCGGCCGGGCCAGGAACCCGTTACCGGCGCGCCCGCGCAGGAACTCCGCCAGCCGGCCAGCAAGGTGGCGGTCACCCGGGCAAGGATCTGATCCTGCCAGGTCCGCAGGCAGCACCGAGCACACGGTTACGCGGGCAACGCGGGCCGCTGCCGCCATTTCTGACCAGCACAATCACGTTCGTTTGCGGTTGGTGACATGTTCGTTAACGACACCCCGTGATGACCGGTGCCCAGGATTCCTCGTTCATGATCTGGCCGTGGTGCTCGCGGCGGCCGGAGATCCGCCCGGATACCAGGATCTGCCGCAGAACCAGCGCGGACCAGATCTTGCCGGTCGCGGACGGCACGGCGCGGTCGTTGAGATCGCGGACGATGCTGCGGGCCGACTCGCCGGCCAGCACCCGGGTCGCGGCCTCGCGGATGATCGCGGCCTCGGCCGGCACGATGGTCACCCCGGCGGCCTGGTAGCCGTAGCCGCGCCGGGCCGCGAGCTGTTAGCGGGCCAGGTCCTGCTCTAGCCAGGTCATGCCGCGGGTCCGGGCGGTTAGGCGGACGCCGCCAGGCGCTGGGCCGCGGCCTGAGCCGCGGCGACCGCGTCGGAGCCAGCGTCCTCCAGGAA
>Ga0307373_10009852_pt1 | contig 14177 bp, 12 predicted proteins | sample OX2MG_FD_202534 | JGI IMG/M metagenome (GOLD analysis project Ga0307373, IMG submission 202534) | Soil microbial communities from Risofladan, Vaasa, Finland - OX-2 | ecosystem: Environmental > Terrestrial > Soil > Coastal area > Acid sulfate soil | place: Finland: Risofladan, Vaasa | collected... | reverse complement strand
GCGAAGGGGTCGAGCACCGCCGTGGCGCAATCCGGCACCAACTGCATGTCGCTCTCGTTGATCGCCTTCCACCCGGCGATCGAGGAACCGTCGAACATGACGCCTTCCGCCAGCACGTCGGCGCTGATCGCCTTGACGTGATAGGTCAAATGCTGCCACTTGCCGCGCGGATCGGTGAAGCGGAAGTCGACAAACTTGGCGTCGTGCTCCTTGATCATATCCATGACTTTTTGTGGATCGGACATGGTCTCTTTCCTGTTGCTGTGCTGCTAGTGCGTGCGGACTTGATCAACTTCCGGTAGAATTTCAGTTAGATCGCATCCTTACCCCTCTCGCCCGTCCGGATGCGGATCGCCTCTTCGATGTCATAGATGAAGATCTTGCCGTCGCCGATCCGCCCGGTATGCGCGGCGTGCTGGATCGCTTCGACGGCGCGCTCGAGGAGGGAGTCGTCCATGACGACCTCGATCTTCACCTTGGGCAGAAAATCAACGACGTATTCGGCGCCGCGGTAGAGTTCGGTGTGGCCCTTCTGGCGACCGAATCCCTTGGCCTCGGTCACGGTGATGCCCTGGATGCCGACCTCGTGAAGGGCTTCCTTCACCTCGTCCAGCTTGAACGGCTTGATGATAGCCTCGACTTTCTTCATGGGATGCCTGTGCCTTTCGGCGGTGGTCGCTCGTCCGGCGCCCGCCGCCGGTGTTCCTGGCGTGGGTTAAGCATGACGCGTGCCAGATTTCCCGCGTCAGGGCTGGGCCGAAGCTAGCGCGAAAACCTGACCGGCGGAACCCGGTTCTCGACTATTTTTTGGGCAGATGCCTATTCGGCGGGCGGCAACCTGCCGTGGCGCTGGAGCCAGGCGCCGATGCGTCCGATCGCCTCCTCGAGCGCCGCGCGGCTCGCGGCATACGAGAATCGGAGATAGCCTTCGCCCCTGGCGCCGAAGCTGGTGCCGGCGATGGTGGCGACCCCGGCCTCGTCGAGGAGCCGGCGCTCGAGCGAGCCGGCGTCGTGTCCGGTGCCGGCAATGTTGGGAAAGGCATAGAACGCGCCGCCGGGCGTGGCGCAGCGGAAGCCGGGGAGCGCGTTGAGGGCGGCAACGACAGAGCGCCGGCGCGCGGCGAATTCCGCGACCATCGCCCGGACCGGCTCGCGCGGCCCTTGGAGCGCGGCGATGCCGGCGAACTGCGCCGCCGCATTGACGCAGGAATGGCAGTTGATCGCGAGCCGCTCGGCCAGCGGGAACAGCGCCTCGGGCCACACGCCATAGCCCAGGCGCCACCCGGTCATCGCGTAGGTCTTGCTCCAGCCGTCGAGCAGGATGAGCCGGTCTTCCAGTTCCGGATAGCGCAGCAGGCTCACATGCGCGGCGCCGTCATAGAGGATTTCGCCGTAGATCTCGTCGCTCAGCACCGCGACGCCGGGATGGCGCGCGAGCCCCGCGGCGAGGCGGTCGAGCTCGTCCCGGGGCACGACACCGCCGCTCGGGTTGCCTGGGGAATTGAGGATGATGAGCCGCGTCCGCGGCGTGATCTTGGCCAGCACCTCGGCGGCGTCGAACGAGAAGCCCTTGTCCTCGTACAGCGGCATCGGCACTGGCGCCGCGCCGGAAAAGCGGATCACGCTCTCATAGATCGGAAAGCCGGGATTGGGATAGAGAATCTCGGCGCCGGGCTCGCCGAACATCAGCACCGCGAAGAACATCGTCACCTTGCCGCCGGGCGCGACCAGCACGCGCGCCGGGGAGACGCTGACGCCATGGCGGCGGTGGAGGTCGGCCGCCACCGCCTCGCGCAGCGCCGGGATGCCGTTCGCCGGGGTGTAGCCGTGATGGCCGTCGGCGAGCGCTTTGCGCCCGGCCTCGACGATATGCGCGGGCGTGGCGAAATCGGGCTGGCCGATGCCGAGATTGATGATCGACCGTCCCGCGGCCTCAAGCGCCTTGGCGCGCGCCAGCACCTCGAACGCCGATTCGGTGCCGAGCTGCGCCATGCGGGCGGCCGTCGTCAGCATCGCGGTGCCTCCCTCGATCGACCCATGCCGGCGCTGCGTCACAGCACGCCGGCCAGGATATTGACGGCGAGCGCGAGCACGCCGGTGTTGAAGAAGAACGACAGCACGCTGTGCGCCAGGGTCAGGCGGCGCATCGCGCGCGAGGTCACCTGCACGTCCGAGACCTGGCTGGTCATGCCGATGACGAAGGAATAGTAGACGAAGTCCCAGTAGTCGGGCGGCGTAGCGCCGGGAAAGACCAGGCCGCCGCGCTCGTGCTCGCCCGGGTCGTCGGGATCGCCGTAATAGGAATGCGCGTAATGCAGCGCGACCGTGGTGTGGGCCAGCAGCCACGACGACGCCACCGCGAGACAGGCGAGGATGATGCGCGGCGCCGCCGTCGCCTCGCCCGCGGGCTTATGCAGCACGAAGCCCAGGGCGCCGAGGCTGGCGGTGGCGCCGGCGACGATCACGGCGATGATGATCGAAGCGCGCGCATCGAGATTGTGGGCGCGCTGGCGCATGCGCTCGGGCGACGCATCCACGATCGCGAGAAACGTCAGCCCGAGATAGGCGGCGACGCCGAGCACCCAGGCCAATGCGAAGCCGAGCGACGGCGCCAAGCCGAACGGCGCCAACGCGAAAACAATGGCGCCGATGATCAACGCGATGACGAGCCGGCCGCCGGAATGAAGGCCGCGGACGTAGGCGAGCGACCTCACGCCGATCGGCGCTTGGCTGGCGCCGCCGCGATCACACCGTGACCGGCGCCGTGTCGAGCGCGGGGAACAGCCCGTGCTTCGCGCCGTCCTGGAACTTCACGCGCTTGTCGAGCTCGATCGAGCACGAGCGCACGCGCTGCGCCGCGGGCTCCAGCGCGGGAAGGGGCTTGCCGTCGCGGTTCGCCTTGGCCATGCGCAGGAGCCAGCGCCGGGCGAAGATGATGCCGTTGTCGGTCATGCACAAATTCTCGCGCGAGCGGTCGATGACCGGCCCCATGCTCTCCTGCAGCGAGGCGTCCTGCATGGCGATGCCGGCAACGCCGCTATAGGTCATTCCCGCCGCCTGCGCCGCGCGGTCCATGAGATAGTCGTTGCTCTTGTTGGCGAGCGGCACGAACGTCCCCGGCACATAGCGCACGTGGATGCCGTGTCCGCCCTTCATCGCCGCGAGTTGCTCCGGCGCGATGGCGCGGTCGGGGTGGTAATTGATGCTCCACGACCAGCAGTGCTCGTCGTCGATCGGAATCCAGGCGTGGCCGCCGATCGGGTGCCCGGCGCGCGGCGGAATGAGCGTGTAGAACGGCGCGATCCACGGCGTGATGCGCCAGTAATAGCGGTCGTCGTCGGCAAGGCGCCGCGCGCCGATGAAGAGCCCGCCGTCCCACTCCACCACCTCGAAATGAGGCATGCGGTCGCGCTCGTTGTAGACATTGCCCTTGGCGCCGCGGAACATCGGGTCGGTGTGCAGCATCGCGCCGTGCAGGAAGGTGACGTGGCTCGAATCGATGCCGCCTTCCATCGCCTGCAGATAGTTGCTTTCCTGGAACCGCTTCGAGACAAAGCGGCGCTCGGGTGGCACCAGTGTCCATTCGAGCGCGGGCAGCGCCGGCTTCAGCTCCGGTGGGCCCATATAGGTCCAGATCACCCCGCCGTGCTCGACGCAGGGGTAGGCCTTGAGCCGGATGCGGCTGCGCATGCCGGTCTCCTCGGGCTCCGAGGGAAGATCGACACACTGGCCCGTCACGTCGTATTTCCAGCCGTGATAGGCGCAGCGCAGGCCGCAATCCTCGTTGCGGCCGAACCACAGCGACACGCGACGGTGGGCGCAGAATTCCTCGATCAGGCCGATGCGGTTCATGCTGTCGCGAAAGGCGACCAGCCGCTCGCCCAGAAGCTGGACCCGGACCGGCGGGCAATCCGGTCCGGGTAGTTCCTCGGGCAGAAGCGCGGGCAGCCAGAAGCGCCGGAACAGATCGCCCACCGGCGTTCCCGCATCGGTCCGGGTCAGGAGTTCGTTGTCTTCCTTCGATGTCGCCATCGCAGCCGCGCCTCGTTCACGCTATTTCAGGAGGAATCCGAATTTCTGCCGCGCCAGGCGCCGCATCTCGGCGGACGGCATGTTCACCTTGGGGAACTTGTCGCGCCAATGCCACGGCCGGCACGCGTCGATGATCGCCCGGCTGTTGGTGAAATCGCCGCGCGCCTTCTGCTCGGGATCGATGCGCGGATCGAGCGGCGTTGACCACGCGTGGTGGATGATGTCGATCGAGGTGGCGGGATCCGACCGCGTCAGCATGGCCCAGATCAGCTCGTCGAGATTGGACGGATCGATATCGTCGTCGACGACGATGACATAGCGCCCGGTATAGGCGCCGACATGGCACATCGCGGCAATATGCCCGGCCTGGGTCGCGTGGCCGGGATAGCGCTGCTTGATCGAGATGCCCAAAAGGAGTCGCGCCGTGCCGGTCTCGTGCGCCCAGGCGGCGACGATGTCGGGCACGCCCGCCTTCTGGATGTTCTCGCGCAGCAGCGCCGAGCGCGTGACGGCGCGATAGCGGGCGAGCTCGTCCGGCGGACGCTGCGGCGGGCAGCCCAAGAGGATCGGCTCGTTGCGGTAATAGATCGCCTTGATGTCGAGCACCGGCTCGTCACGCACGTCCGAAGCATAATATCCCGTCCATTCGCCGAACGGGCCCTCGGGCTTGACATTGCCGGGCTGGACGAAGCCTTCGATCACGATTTCGGCATTGGCGGGGAAGGGGAGGCCGGTATGGCGGCCCTTGACCACCTCGACCGCCTTGCCGCGGATGCCGCCGACGATGTCGAATTCGCTGGTGCCGTAAGGCACCTCGCTACAGCCCATCAGGAACGCCATCGGATCGCCGCCGGCGACGATGCACACCGGCATCGGTTCGCCCCGCGCCATGTACTTGTCGCGCTGGATGCGGCCGTGCTTGCCCGGCGAGATATAGAAGCCCACCCGCTTCTCGTCGTGGATCATGACGCGGTAGGTGCCGCAATTGATCCAGCCCTCGTCGGGGTCGCGGGTGACGTTGAAGCTGCCGGTGCCGATATAGCGGCCGCCGTCCTCCTCGTGCCATTTCGGCGTCGGGAACCGGGTCACGTCGATGGCGTCGCCCTCCATGACGTTCTCGAGAATCGGCGCGTCGGTGACATATTTGGGCGGAATGAGCTTGAGCTCGGCCATGTAGTGCTTGCGGAACTCCTCGGTGAGTTCGAGCTTGGCGAGGTCGGTGGGAAAGCCCAGCGTCATGTTCTGGCGCTTGCCGCCGAAGAAGTTCACCAGCACGCGGCTCCCCGGCAGCGTGCCCGGCACGTCCTCGAACAGCACGGCCGGGGCCTTTTCGTCGTGCAGCACGACCTCGGACGCCATGCCGATGTCTTGCTGCCAGTTCAGGCCCTTCACCTCGCGCAGCTCGCCCAGCTTGCGCGCTTCCTCGATCCATTCCCTGAGATCGCGATAGGCGAGGCGCGGTTCGATGTTGGAGCCGGGGCCGCCATCCGTGCTGCGCCGTTCGCCACCGATGGGATTTGACATCGCATCGGGTTGTTTGCTGTCGTTCGCCATGGTGTCCTCTCTTGCATGCACAGGCGCGGCAGGTCGGCCTTGGACCGCCACGGTGGGAAATCTAGCCGCTTCGCCGCGCCACGACAATCACCGGGCGCCGAGAGGCGAAGCGGTGCGGATCGACCTGCCGAGGCCGAGGGGATGACGCCGCGCGCCCGCTTCCTCGCCGAGGCCGCCAAGGCTGGCCTGCCGGCCGGTCCCGGGCCATCGGCGCCAGTTGAGCCCGAAGAGATCGCCGCTCTGCCCGAACCCGCCCGGCGCTATCTGCGCTTCATGGGCGTGGTCGGGCGGCCGCGCGACTGGTCCTGTCGCGTCGGGTTCGAGGGCCGATTCCGCATCAAGCCGGATCAGCGCTTCAGGAATTGCGCGGTGTGGCAGTACACCAGCGGGCTCGCGGTGGCGCGCCTCGTCCATCTCCGCATGCGCTACGGGTTCGTGTTCCCGGTGGTCGGACGCGACAGCTATCGCGACGGCGCGGGGCGCATGCTGATCCGCCTGTTCGATCTCGTCACTATCGAGGACGAGCACGGCGACGCCTATGACGCCGGCGGGCTCGTCGCCTATCTCAACGACGCGGTGCTGCTCGCGCCCTCGCTGCTGCTCGTGCCCGAGGTCGCGTGGTCCGCCGCCGACGGTGAATCGTTCGATCTCGCGCTCACCGATCGCGGCCGCACCGTGAGCGCGCGCATGCTCGTCGACGCGCACGGCGCGCCCCGCGATTTCAGCAGTTCGGACCGCTCCTGCTACGATCCCGACGCGCCCGACGAACTCGCCCGCGCGCGCTGGACGACGCTCGTCGCGAGCTGGCGCGAGGTGCAGGGACGGCCCGTGCCGACCCACATCGAGGCGATGTGGCATCTGGCCGCGGGGCGGTTCACCTATGCCGAGCTGCACATCGTCCCCGAGACGCTGGCCTTCAACGTCGCCCCCGGGGCGTGAGTCATCGTGTCTCGTCAGGATCGATCGCGATCATGCCGTCGACGACATGCGCGGTGAAGACGCGGATCGGTTCGAAGCAGGGCGGGGCGGTCGGCGCGCCGGTGCGGAGATCGAACCGTCCCTGATGGAACGGGCATTCGATCTCGTCGCCGATGACGGCGCCCTCGGAGAGGTAGCCCGGCCCGTGGGTGCACGCGTCGGCGGTGACGAAATATTCGTCGCCCTTCTTGAACACGGCATAGGCGAAGCCGTCACGTTCGACGCGGAGCGGCTGATCGTCGCTGACATCCGCAGCGGCGCAAAGAGGCACCAGGGTTCCGCTCATCGGTGATCGTCAATCGTCCTCGGCACGGGGCGCGGATCACCGCGCGCGGCATTCGTTCCAGGCGTGGCGTGAAATTGGGGCGAGTGATCGGATTCGAACCGACGACATCCAGATCCACAATCTGGCGCTCTAACCGACTGAGCTACACCCGCCACCGAAGCGCCTGCTCCTAGCGATTCGCCGCGACAGCGTCAAGCGCGCCGGCTAGATTTGGCGATGATGCGGCCCCAGGACAATGCGCTGCTCACGCCGGTGGAAATGGCCGCGGCCGACCGCGCGGCGATGGCCGCAGGCATTCCCGGCACGGCGCTGATGGAGGCGGCGGGCCGGGCCGTGGCGGAAGCGGCGATGCGGCGCTGGTCGCGGCGCCCGGTCGCGGTGCTGTGCGGGCCCGGCAACAACGGCGGCGACGGCTTCGTGGCGGCGCGTCATCTCGCCGCCGCCGGCTGGCCGGTCCGGCTCGGGCTGCTCGGTGAACGCGACCGGCTCCGCGGCGATGCAGCCCACCACGCATCGCTGTGGCAAGGGCCGGTCGAGATACTGACGCCGGCGCTCCTCGACGGCGCCGGCGTGGTCATCGACGCCATCTTCGGCGCCGGCCTCGCCCGGCCGGCCGAGGGCGCGGCGCGCGCGGTCATCGAAGCGATGGCGGCGCGCGGGCTGCCGATCGTCGCGGTCGACGTGCCGAGCGGCCTCGACGGCGCCAGCGGCGCGATCCGGGGCGCGGCGGCGCCGGCGGCGCTCACCGTCACCTTCTTCCGCAAAAAGCCCGGCCATCTGCTGCTGCCCGGACGGGTCCTGTGCGGCAGCATCATCCTCGCCGATATCGGCATTCCCGACCGCGTCCTCGACACGGTGCCGCACAACACGTTCGAGAATGGCCCGGCGCTGTGGCTCGACGCCTACCCCTGGCCCCAATCCGACGGCCACAAATACCGCCGCGGCCATGCCCTGGTGCGCGGCGGGGCGGTGATGACCGGGGCGGCGCGGCTGGCGGCGCGGGCGGCGGCGCGGATCGGCTCGGGGCTCGTCACCGTCGCGGCGCCCGAGGCGGCCTGGCCGGTCTATGCTGCCGCGCTCACCGGCATCATCGTCCGTCCCATCGCTGGCGACGATAGCTTTGCCGCACTGCTCGCCGATCCGCGCCGCAATGCCGTCCTGGTCGGCCCCGGCGCTGGCACCGATGCGGCGACGCGGCGCGACGCGCTCGCGGCGCTCGGGCACCGGCGCGCGGCGGTGCTCGATGCCGACGCGCTGACCGTCTTCGCCGGCGACGCCGAGGCGCTCTTCGCGGCGATCGCGGGCGCCACGGTCCTGACGCCGCACGAGGGCGAGTTCGTGCGCCTGTTCGGGGCAGAAGAAGCGCTCGACAAGCTCGCGCGGGCGCGGGCGGCAGCGGCGCGGAGCGGCGCGGTGGTGTTGCTCAAGGGCCCAGACACCGTGATTGCCGCCCCCGACGGGCCGGCCGCCATTAATGCCAACGCCCCGCCCGACCTTGCCACCGGCGGCAGCGGCGACGTGCTCGCCGGCATGATCCTCGGCCTGCTCGCCCAGGGGCTCGATCCGTTCCGTGCCGCCGCTGCCGCGGCCTGGCTCCATGGCGAGGCGGCGCGGTTCTTCGGCCCCGGCCTCGTCGCCGACGACCTCCCCGAGGAAATCCCGTCCGTGCTGCGTCGCCTGCGCGCCGCCGCGCGCGCGCATGGGACGTCCCGGATGCCACCCTTGTCGCTTTGACACTCCATACGGTAACGATTCCCAACTATAATTCGTGCCATGAGCGAACGCGGCGGCACCGGCTTTCTCGACACGGTCTATGACCGGACCTTCGGCAATCTGCGCAATTTGCGCGGCGTGTGGCGCGACATCGCCGCCTCGGCCCGCGGCGTGTGGAGCGGCGCGCCCAAGCCCGAGCTTTCGGGCGAGGACGTCGATCGGCTGCGCTCGCAGTTCCGCGACTGTCTGGACAACAAGGGCGGCCAGGTCTCGGCGCGGGCGCGGGCGGCGGTACTGGGCCGCACCTATCTCGCCCTCAACGCCGCCGGGCGCGAGCGCTTCCTGCGCCTGTTGGCGACCGAGTTCGACATCGACCGCGCCATCGTCCACGAGACCTGGGAGCGGCTGCGCCGCGCCAAGAGCGACGACGAGCAGCGCAAGCTCGAACGTTCGCTGCGCGAGGCGCTGGCACCGCCGCGCATCGAGCTGCTGACGCAGTTCAACGCGTTGCCCGAGGGCGTCAAGTTCCTGGTCGACATGCGTGCCGGTCTCATGGCGCTGGCGCGCAACGACGGGGCGCTCGCGGGGCTCGAGCTCGATCTCAAGGATCTGCTGGCGAACTGGTTCGATGTCGGCTTCCTCGAGCTCAAGCACATCACTTGGGATTCGCCCGCCTCGCTGCTCGAGAAGCTCACCGTCTACGAGGCGGTGCACGAGATCCGGAGCTGGACGGATCTCAAGAACCGGCTCGATACCGACCGCCGCTGCTTCGCCTATTTCCATCCGCGCATGCCCGACGAGCCGCTGATCTTCGTCGAGGTGGCGCTGACCCAGGGCATGGCGGACAACGTCCAGATCCTGCTCGACGAAACCGCGCCGATCGGCGATCCGACCGACGCCGACACGGCGATCTTCTATTCGATCTCGAACTGCCAGCGCGGGCTTGCCGGCATCAGCTTCGGCGACTTCCTGATCAAGCGCGTGGTCGATCAGCTCGCGGCGGAGCTGCCGCATCTCAAGACCCACGCCACGCTCTCGCCGATTCCGGGCTTCCGCGCCTGGCTCGACAAGCGCTTGGCCGAAGAGGGCGACGCGGTGCTGCTCGCGGCCGAGCGCCGCGCGCTTGACGCGCTGCCCATGGCGCCGGGCGAGCGCAGCCTTGCCCGCCTGCTGTCGCGGCCCGGCTGGGCCGATGACGAGGCGGTGGCCCAGGCGGTGAAGGCGCCGATCCTGCGGCTCGCCGCGCGCTACGTGCTTAGCGAGAAGACGGTCTCGGGGCGGGCGCTCGACCCGGTGGCGCATTTCCATCTCAGCAACGGCGCGCGGGTTGAACGCCTCAACTGGCGTGCCGATCTATCCGCCAAGGGGCTGCAGCAAGCCTATGGCCTGATGGTGAACTATCTCTATCGCCTCGCCGACATCGAGGAAAATCACGAGGCCTATACCGGCGAGAACCGGGTGGCCGCGTCGTCGGCGATCGCGCGTCTCGCCAAGGCTTAAGCCGCGGCTCCCGTTCCCCTGCCGGAATGCGTGTGCTATGAACCCGCCCTTACCGGCCGTGGGCAGGGGATTCGGGCGGGCGTGGCGGAACTGGTAGACGCACTGGATTTAGGTTCCAGCGACGCAAGTCATGGGGGTTCGACTCCCTCCGCCCGCACCAGGCCCGAAGGCGTGCCGCTTCATTCCAGGAACGAGCCAAAGACTCCGATGCAGGTCACCGAAACGAGCGCCGAAGGGCTGAAGCACGAATTCACCGTGACGGTCGCTGCCGAAGATATCGAGCGGCAGGTCGCCGAGCGGCTGGCCGAGTTGGGGCGGTCGGCGCGAATCGCCGGCTTCCGCCCGGGCAAGGTGCCGCTCACACTGCTGCGCCAGCGCTATGGCCGATCGGTGATGGGCGAGGTGCTGGAGCGCGCGGTGAGCGACAGCTCGGCCGAAGCCATGCGCGAACGCAACCTCCGCCCGGCGCTGCAACCGAAGATTGACATCGTCTCGTTCAACGAGGGCACGAATCTCGAATACAAGATGGCGGTCGAGGTGCTGCCCGAGATCGAGCCCGTGAACGTCGCCGAGGTGAAGCTGGAGCGGCTTAAGCCCGAGGTGCCCGACGACGAGGTCGACAAGGCGCTCGAGCGCATCGCCCGTCAGCAGCGCAAGAGCGACGTCGTCGACCGTCCCGCCGACAAGGGCGACGTCGTCGTCCTCGACTTTGCCGGCACGCTCGACGATGGAACCCCGGTTCCGGGCGGCAGTGCCAGCGACTATAGCCTGGAGCTGGGCACGGGAAGCTTCATCCCGGGCTTCGAGGACCAGCTCGTCGGCGTCACCGCCGGCGCGCAGCGCAGCCTCGCCGTGACCTTCCCGGCCGATTACGGCAGCACCGAGCTCGCCGGCAAAGCAGCGAATTTCGCCGTTACCGTCAAGGCGGTGCGCGGGGTCGCGCCGCAGCCGATTGACGATTCCCTGGCCACCGCCGTCGGGATGGAGAGTCTTGACGATCTGCGCCAAGCGGTGCGCGAGCGCCTGGCGCTCGACTATGGCCGCATGGCGCGCCAGAAGCTCAAGCAGGACCTGCTCGATCGTTTGGCCGAGCGCTATCACTTCGCCGTGCCCGAGGGCATGGTCGAGCTCGAATTCAACATGCTGTGGCGCCAGGTCGAGGAAGAGCGCAAGCGGGAGGCGCAAGCCGGCGCCGCGGCGACCGGGGCACTGCCGGAAGCGGCAGCGGAGGCAGCGGCGGAAGATGCGCCGGCGCCGGCAGGCGAGCCCGGTGACGACGTACTCAAGGCGGAGTACCGCAAGATTGCCGAGCGGCGGGTGCGGCTCGGCCTGGTCCTCGCCGAATTCGGTCGCGCCCATTCGATCACCGTGACCCAGGAGGAGCTGAACCGCGCTCTCCTAGAGCAAGCGCGCCGCTATCCGGGCCAGGAACGCCAAGTGATCGAGTATTATCGCCAGAACCCGGCGATGATCGACTCCATCCGCGCGCCGGTCTATGAGGACAAGGTGATCGACGCCCTCATCGCCGCGGCGGATGTCAGCGACCGCCCGGTCGCTCCGGCGGAACTGTTTGCAGCCACGAGGGACACGGACGACGCGGCCGGGCCCGATCACGCACAGGACGAGAACCCGTCCGCCTGACGGACGGAAAGGCAGGAGCACATGGACCCGTTTGAGCAATACATGAACACGCTGGTGCCGATGGTGGTCGAGCAGACCAACCGCGGCGAGCGCGCCTACGACATCTTCTCGCGCCTTCTCAAGGAGCGCATCATCTTCCTCGTCGGACCGGTGAACGACGCCGTCGCGAGCCTCGTCTGCGCGCAGCTCCTGTTCCTGGAATCGGAGAACCCGAACAAGGACATATCCTTTTATATCAACTCCCCGGGCGGAATCGTCACCTCGGGCCTCGCGATCTACGATACAATGCAGTACATCCGCTCCGACGTGTCGACCGTGTGCATCGGTCAGGCCGCGTCGATGGGCTCGCTGCTGCTCGCCGCCGGCGCCAAGGGCAAGCGCGTCTCGCTGCCCAATGCGCGGATCATGATCCATCAGCCCTCCGGCGGCGCGCAGGGCCAGGCCACCGACATCGAGATCCAGGCGCGCGAGATCCTGCAACTCCGTGCCCGCCTCAACGACATCTATGTCCGCCATACCGGGCAGTCGCTCGACACCATCGCCACGGCGGTGGAGCGCGACAAGTTCCTGTCCCCGATCGAGGCCAAGGAGTTCGGCATCATCGACGAGGTGATGGTGAGTCGTCCCAGTCGCGACGACGAGATGAAGGGCCGGGCCTGAACCTCGAACGTTGCGAGAACGCGGGGCGGCCCACCGGCCGTGGGGGCGAAACCTGCCTATTGTAAGGACAGTTAACGACCCACATTTAACTGGTTATTGATCGTCGGCGGGTACATATTGTTCAATAAGAAGTTATGCGCGGAAGGTCCCCGAGCCAAGGGGGTGACGCAACACGAGGCCCGTCGCGCGCAAGTCGGTGAGGTATTCAGGGGTCACCCTCGGGTGACGGAGAGCCCATGACCAAGGCAAGCGGCGGCGACTCGAAGAACACGCTTTACTGCTCCTTCTGCGGCAAGAGCCAGCATGAGGTGCGGAAGCTGATCGCCGGTCCGACCGTGTTCATCTGCGACGAGTGCGTCGAGCTCTGCATGGACATCATCCGTGAAGAGCACAAGACCACGCTCGTGAAGTCGCGCGACGGGGTTCCCACCCCGCGCGACATCTGCAAGGTTCTGGACGACTACGTGATCGGCCAGGACCACGCCAAGCGCGTGCTCTCGGTCGCGGTGCACAACCACTACAAGCGCCTGGCGCACGGCGCCAAGAACAACGACGTCGAGCTGGCCAAGTCGAACATTCTTCTGGTCGGTCCGACCGGCTCCGGCAAGACCCTGCTGGCGCAGACGCTGGCGCGCATCATCGATGTGCCGTTCACGATGGCGGATGCGACCACGCTCACCGAGGCCGGCTATGTCGGCGAGGATGTCGAGAACATCATCCTCAAGCTGCTGCAATCGGCCGACTACAACGTGGAGCGGGCGCAGCGCGGCATCGTCTATATCGACGAGGTCGACAAGATCAGCCGCAAATCCGACAACCCGTCGATCACGCGCGACGTCTCGGGCGAGGGCGTGCAGCAGGCGCTGCTGAAGATCATGGAAGGCACCGTCGCCTCGGTGCCGCCCCAGGGCGGGCGCAAGCACCCGCAGCAGGAATTCCTGCAGGTCGACACGACCAACATCCTGTTCATCTGCGGCGGCGCCTTCGCCGGGCTCGAGAAGCTCATCGCGCAGCGTCGGCAGGGCACCTCGATCGGCTTCGGCGCCGAGGTGCATGGGCCCGAGGAGCGCAAGACCGGCGAGATCCTCAAGGATCTAGAGCCCGAGGATCTGCTGAAATTCGGCCTCATCCCCGAGTTCGTCGGGCGGCTCCCGGTGGTCGCGACGCTCGACGATCTCGACGAGAAGGCGCTCGTCGACATCCTGCTCAAGCCCAAGAACGCCCTCATCAAGCAGTATCAGCGGCTGTTCGAGATGGAGGACGTACGGCTCGAGTTCAACGAGGAGGCGTTACACGCCATCTCGCACAAGGCGATCGCGCGCAAGACCGGCGCGCGCGGCCTGCGCTCGATTCTCGAGGCGATCCTGCTCGAGCCGATGTTCGACCTGCCAGGCCTCGACGGCGTTACCGGCATGGTCATCAACAAGGAAGTGGTGGAGGGCCGCGCCAAGCCGCTCTACATCTATTCCGAACGCCGCGGCGACTATATCGAGCGCCGCGGCGATGTCGGGACGAGCGCCTGAGCGCTGCTCCGGGCCCCGATCGCGCCGGCAGGGCGGCGGCGAAATCGCCGCAACGCCAGCTTCCTCTTGACGCAACGCCCCTGCGCTCCACCTAATGAGGGCTGTCATCGGCGGCAGGTGTAGCCGCCGGCGGCGTCGGAGCCGGTTGCGGTTCCGGCTCTGAGAGAAAAGAGGCGATATGCTCGATATTTCCCGCGGTACGCTCTATCCGGTTCTGCCACTCCGCGACATCGTCGTCTTCCCGCACATGATCGTGCCGCTGTTCGTCGGTCGCGAGAAGTCGGTGCGCG
>Ga0307373_10009851_pt1 | contig 14179 bp, 15 predicted proteins | sample OX2MG_FD_202534 | JGI IMG/M metagenome (GOLD analysis project Ga0307373, IMG submission 202534) | Soil microbial communities from Risofladan, Vaasa, Finland - OX-2 | ecosystem: Environmental > Terrestrial > Soil > Coastal area > Acid sulfate soil | place: Finland: Risofladan, Vaasa | collected... | reverse complement strand
TTGGGGTGGCGGATGGGACTCGAACCCACAACAACCGGAATCACAATCCGGGTTCGAGGTTCTCGCAACCAACTGATTCCATGCGATTCTCGAGCAGAGTTTTGGTGAATAAACTGACGACCATTCGTGAGAATTCTCCTTAATAATCAATAAGCGTTTGGAAAATAATCACCGCCCTTTTCGGGCCCCCGAAGCGTGGATGCCGCGGGCTACATCGCCGCTTGCTGGCGAAGAAAATCGATCACCGCAAGGCCCATTCTCCGCGTAGTAATGGAGCAGGCCGGCGCTAAGCCGAAATACGGATTCGCGAGCGCGAAAAACAGAAAAAATCCCGGCGCCCCTGTGAAGGGGCACCGGTATGTGCAGTGAGTCGACGCTACGAGCGCGACGCTACCCGCAGCCGCCGACGTGTCCGCAGTTCTCGCACCGACGGCAACCGTCGAGCTTGCGGTACGCGTGGGCCCCGCACTCGGCGGGGTACGTCTTGGGAGCGGCTGGTCTCAGCTGTCGCCACGCTTCGGGCAGCGATGATTGCTACCGCCTTTGCCTCTTAAGGATGACTTGCGGGAACCTCAGTTCAGTGCGCACGCCCCCGGTCCGCCCGGGTGACCGCACGAGCCGCACGGACCTGCGGCGACAGGCGCTACTTCCGCGTTTGATCCCATCGCCGCAAAGACGGATAGCTTCTTTTCAAGGTCGGTCGAGCGGCAGCTCGGGCAATCGGGAACGCTACCCGACCGGACAAGCGTTTCGAATTCGTGGCCGCACTTATTGCATGCGTACTCGTAGATTGGCATGAGTGGCTCCGTGTCTGGCGTCATTCTAAACCCACCCGAAACGCTCGACGTCGGCGTGCCGACCGGATTGAGCGACCGCTTTTGAGCCGGTAAAGGCATATTAACCTGAGTTTGCTTTGCGACCCTGTGCAGCCCTCAGAGGCTGTGAAAAAATTGCTCGCAGGATTTCTGCTTGTTTCCAGGGGGTGCTTTACCCCTACCGCGCACAAACAAATCGATCCTGGGCCATTCTGCGAGGTCGCGAATGCAGGCCCGCGGCCAGTCGAAGCCCATTCTGCCAGAAAGCTCGATTATTCGATTTTTTCACACACTCTCAGCTAAGATGTCGCGGCACCGATTGGGCCACAGCGGCCGTTCGCGTTTTGCAGATATGGGTAATAAGAACTGCCGGGTTGAGTGTCCGCTCCCGGAAAACGCGAACTCACACTTTCGACCCAACTGAGTCGGCTGGCGATGTCCGCTTGTCGGCACGTCAACTCGCAGCCACGGACAGATTTCACGGGCAGCAGATTGGGCCGCAATCGAGCCGAACGCGGTCACCCGCTGTGCGCGCGATAGTGAGGTTACCGACAGTGCTTGCGATTAGTGAGGCATTCCACCACCCTGTCCACGCACCCGTCGAGATCGCGCTCCAGCTGGTGCTGCCAGATCGTGATCACGTGCCAGCCAGAGCGCTGCAGCTTCCGAGTGTTACGCTGGTCGCGACGCCTATTGAGTTCTATTTTCTGGCGCCAGAAGGTTGGTAGTTTGTGTCTCCACCGGCTGAATCCGAAACCGTGCCAGAAGTCGCCGTTCACGAACACGGCGACCTTGGCGGTTGTGAACACGATGTCTGGAGTTCCAGAGAGATCTTTTCGGTGCAGGGCGTAACGAAGCCCGCAGCGGTGCAACTCGCGCCGTAGCAGCAATTCGAGACCAGTGTTTGCGTTGCGAACGCGGGACATGCACAGCGAACGCTGCGCGCGTGTAAGGTTGTCCATCAGGGCGTGAACTCACTGAAAGCGAGAACCATCCGCTGTTGGCTCTTAGGCAGGTACAGCGCAGGCGGCGGCTGGGAGTTGAACTGTCCGGGCACTTTGGGGCAAATCGCGTGGAAGTCGCAGTCGCCGCACTTGCGCTGATGGGGCCTGGCCGGAAAATCGCCGCTCAAGATGCCCTGAACGGCCCATTCAACGTTGGCGACCGCCGCAGCGACGGCGCCAGCGTCGATTGGGACCTGCACGCGCTGGCCATCCTTCAGCAGATGGACCGAACCGGTTGCGGCATTCTGACCAAGCACACGCGTTGCGGCCCGCGCGTATACCTGAACCTGGAGCGCTAGTTCAGTCCATTCCAGTTCGACGTTCTGTAGTGGATCGGCGCCGCCCTCAATCGCTTTGAAGTCAATCACCTCGGAATCAATGATGCCGCCAGCGGCGTCCTGTCGCAGCAGAAGATCAATCGCACCTGTGATCAGGCAATCCTGGGCCGGAATCTCGAATCGAACCTCGACCTGCCGGCTGCGCACAAAATCCGCGCCAAAGTCGCGTGCATAGCGCTCGACAATTTCGCGCGCCGCGTTGCGCGCACGCTCATACGGACCGGGATGGTTCGCTGGGTCTCGCGACTGGGGAACATGCTTCAGGTGGAATACCTGATCCGATATCTGACTGGCTTGAGCCTGCGTCGGTACGGCAGCAGGAAACAGCTCATGGAGCTTGCCCACAGCCGTATGAACGGTGCGCCCGAAACCGAACATGTCCGGAACCGGCGGACTAAATCCGAAGCTCTGCCGAAAGCGGTAGTCCATCGGACACCGCAGGTAATACCGAATCTCCGTGAAGCTCGTTGGCAATACATCATCAGAGATGCGCGGCTGCGGGACCGCGGGCGCCAAGCCGTTTGGCAGACCCTGTGGAACGTCTACTAGCTCCGCGTGGACCAGGCCATTGGCGTAACGCGAGCGCTTCCATACCTTTCTGCCCCCCGGAAGCCGCTGCGCCCCCGTGACATGCACATAACGCTCAGCGCGCGTAAGCGCCGTGTAGAACAACCTCGCCTCCTCATCTGGACTCGCCATATACGCGCGTCGCTGCAGAGCGGGCGCAATTACCTTTTGTGGCAACCAGCCGTCGTACCGTCCTGCGTTACGCGGAAATCGCCCGTTCTCGACGTCGACGACAAACACTACAGGGAACTCGAGGCCCTTCACTTTGTGGACCGTGGCCACAGTAACGGCGTCCGGCCGCTGCCCCACATCCTCGGTCGAAACGTCGTAGCCCGTTTCGGCGACGTTATCGAGGAAGTTCAATATCTCCTGGAATCGCTCGGCGGAGTCAACGCTGAGATAGACCGCTTCTACGTCCTGAATCATGCGGCTGAACAATCCGACGTCGCGCATCGCCTCTGGAGAGAGTGGCTGCCGCGCGACTCCGAACGCTTCGAGGAGGTCATAAACCAATTGCTGCGGATAAGTGCGCTGCCTCGCTCCGCCAGGCGGCGTATGAATGCGTCGGCCCCAGTCCGTGAGCACCGCGATCAACCGCGCCTGGTCCGCGGCAGGGAAATGTGGCTGGATTGCCGCCGCGAAATGTTGCTGAACGGCCGGCCTAGTGGGAGCGCCACTGCGCAGCAGTCCGAACGTGCTGCGCAACGCCCGCACTTCTGGCCTCAGGAACGGCCCGCCGCCGGCCTCCAAGCTAAATGGGATGGCTCTTAGTTGTAGCGCGCTTGTATAAGCAGCATGACGGGGCGCCCCGTCCCGTTCCTCCGAGGCCGTGGATCGCATGAGGATTGCGAAGTCCGCCGGGGTCAGGCCACGCGTCGTTCTAGTCTGCGGATCGAAGAACGCCGTCCCGAGTAGCGAGCGGATCCGGTCGGACACCCAGTCCGCCTCCTGAGCACGATCGTCGAACCATACGACTCGCAGATCACGCGGTGCATGGTTGTAGACTGCAACGGGCTGCTTGTGAAGGCGAGCCGGCCCCAGTTCTCGCGCGACGAACGCATCGGCCGCGCCGACAATCGCGCTCGTGCTTCGGAAGTTCTCCGACAGGGTTAGGGAGCTTGCCTGCGGGTAGCGCTGCTGAAAACTGATGATATTGCTGACGTCGGCGCCCCGCCACGCGAAGATTGCCTGATCGTCGTCGCCGACCACGAATAGGGTGTCCGAGCGCTGGTGCAGCAGCCGGATCAATTCCTCCTGTCCCGGAGACACATCTTGGTATTCGTCGACCATTAGGTGCTGCAAGGCCGCGGTGGCATTCAGCGCCTGCGGGTCTTGCCGACGCAATGCTTCAATCACGTTGCGGACCATCAACGAGAAATCGACGAATTGGTCGCGTTGCAACGACGCTCCCAATCGGTCCAGCAGATCGCCCAGCGGAGCATCATGCTGGCGGATGTCCGCGACGGTGAACAGCTCGTCGTTCATGACCTTCCAGGTGTTGACAACCTGTTTGATGGTGTCGAAATAGCTACCACCTCGGGCCCGCTGGCGGAAGGCTTGGATGCCCAACTGCGGATAACGCGAGATCAGATAGAGCTTGAGGCGGTTGTCGTCGAGTACATCAAACTGGCGGTATCGTGCGTCGGTCTGCCCGAGCACGTTCTGGCAGTAGGAATGGATCGTGCCAACATACATCGCGCCGAGGAGTTCCGGCTGAAGACCGACCCGAATCAATGCGGAGGCCACCCGTCGCTTGATTGACTCGGCAGCCTTCTCAGTGAACGTGAAGGCGACGATGCTGCTCGGCGCGACGCCCTGGCCGATCAACCGCGCGATGCGGTAGGCCAGCGTCCGCGACTTTCCCGACCCCGCACAGGCCAGACACAGGACCTCCCGCGCGGGATCTACAGCCGCGTCATATTGCTGCGGTGTTAGATCCTGAAGTAGGATCGCGTTGATTGCAGGGACGACCATTCATCTTCCTATAGCTTTCACGCGCAGTTTCGACCGCACCAGACTCGCGTGAGCCGCGATCAGCGGCGGCGGGAGCGCGTTGCCAATCATCAGGGAGATCCGCTCCTTCTTGATCTCGGCTGGGAACTTGTAATTTACGGGGAAGCCTTGCAGGACCGCGGCCTCGCGCAACGTGATCGCACGGTTGTGGACCGGATGTAGAAATCGCCCCTTTGACGGGTTGTGGCACCCGCTCGTAATGGTCGGCGCCACGTCGTCCCATGCCATGCGTCCGTAGATGTCGTAGAACCCGTCCAGCTTCTGGTGGCACTTCAGGCGCAAGCTCGCGGGGAGATCACATCGGCTACCGCCATCCTTCGGGACGAGCGCGATCAGCTTGGAGACTTTCTTCGATCGCTTCTCGGGTGTGTCATGCAGCGGGTCGCCGCTGCTGCCCGCTGGCGGCAGGTCGCCGATGGCCCGGCGCACTGTCATGACCTCAGCCTTCGCGGTCGGGAACTCAACCGCGCCGCTGCGGGCGTACGCAACCAGGATCAGGCGCTTCCGACGCTGCGGCACGTCGTGGTCCGCCGCGTTAACGATGCGGTGCTCCACGCAATAGCTCAGTGCGCCCAGTTTTGAAACGAAGCGCTCGAAGCGAGGGTCGTCCGCAAGCCCTGGAACGTTTTCCAGCATCACGGCACGCGGACGGAAGGCACGGACGAATCGAAGGAAGTCGAATAGCAGATCGTTGCGGTCGTCCTCCACCCGCCGGCTTCCGTTCAGCGTGCGGACCGTCGAAAACCCCTGGCAGGGCGGGCAACCGGCGAGAAGGGCAAGTTCACCCTTGCGCAGCTTGAGGTTCCTCCGCATCCGGGCCGCTGAAATGCGGCGGATATCAGACCGCCACACCCTGACCCCCCTGTGGTTCGCGCGATAGGCTTCCAGAGCATAGCCGTCGTTGTCGACCGCCCCCAGCACCCTGAACCCGGCGTTGCGCAGCCCTTGGGTAAGGCCCCCGCAGCCACAGAACAAGTCGATAGCAGTCAACTTCTTCACAGAAGCCTCCCCAGTTGTCAATGCGTATTCTGAGGCCTCGGCACCCGAGACGCCACGGATCTACGTACTCGAGCCTTATGATGGCTGCGTCACAAGACGAATCCTGACTTGAGCGGCGACTGTCCGCTTTAAGGAAGGCAATTCGAGCAGGTCACCTGCCGGAACTGGCCGAGAGCGGCGGCTCGCCCTCTCCGCTGAAGGCAGTCGATGGCAAGGCCAGGTGGATTGAAGTGGGTCCGCTTTGGAGCGCTGTGCTCAACGAGTGCCCCCGGCCAGGAGCGGTCACGCACCAAACTTCCCACGCCGTCCACGATGTCGCATAGCGCGGCGCGAAAGGCGGGGCCAGCTGTGTTTACTCATGGAGCCGTCCTGCGCCGCTCACCGAACCGGAGTATGTCATCGCCACTCACTTTTCACGGCACGGATGGGAAGGCATTTTCTATCCTTCAGCCGGAACCAGAGGCACCACCGCACGCGGTCGTTTGGTGACAGGCGCGCGAGCACGTGGCGGACCAATTCCCGGATGGAATAGGCGACCTTGTTGAAGCGCAGCGGGTCCTTTTGATTGGCGAGGTTGCTCAGCGCCGCGGCGAACAAGTGATTTTCCAAGGGGCCTTTTAGCTGCTGGACCTGCTCGTGCATGGGCTCCTGCCCTACTGCAGCGGTCCGGCGGTCCATCCCTCGAGCTGGACATAAGTGTGGAATGAGCAGCCGGGTGCGGGGCACACGACACTCGGCATTACGGCTCCGTCGGCATCGACCGAATGTCCGCGGAGCGTGAGGACGTGGCCGCGGGAACAGGCCATCGTGGCCTTGAAGCGATGAACCGTCGAGGGATGGCAGGCCAACCAGTGCAGTGCGGGCGGGCGATCGGTGTTTGGCGCGCAGCGGCGCAGACGTACGACGCGGCGCGGCCGCCAAGCGCGATGCCATCCCGTGCGCCGCCGACCGGTCCATTCCAGCCATCTGGTCCACAGGAACCTCAGCCAGCGACGGAACGACGCAGCGACGGTCACCGTCAGGTCACCGCCACGGCTACCCCCCTTGCGCGCAGGGGAAAGCCCAGAGTGAGCAGCGCGTACTTGTTGGAGAACGACTCGAACCGGAACTCGAAGATCTTGCCGGTTGCATCTGGGAGAATGTCGTCGGCCAGAAGAATAGGTCCGGTGCGCCGCCACGAGGCATGCCGTGCGACCAGGCCGAATACGTCCGCCGGCAAGATGTTCGCGAACTGCGTGCGAAACAGCGCCGAGCGGATGAAGTAGCGCCACGGGTCCGCACCGTCGTGCGCCCCAACGTCGGCGTGGTGCGGGTGCACGCTGATCAAGCCGAACACCGCTTGCCCGGGATTGCGCTCCTCAACCGTGCGCCAGAAGGTCGACACGATGGAGTTGGCGTAACGGTCGGCGAGCTGCCTTACCGATTCGAAGTCCAGCGACAGGTCGAGTGCGTCGGCTGCAAAGCGATCCTGCAGAAACAGGAGGCGCCCCGCGCCGTAGTTCGCTTCCGCCTCAAGGATCGCGTGGCAGGCTGGGTCCAGCGTCTGCTTGTCGTCACCGAGAAGGAAATCCTTGTGCCATGGCGTCACGCTGTGCGTGATCTCGTGCGCCTCGATCCAGCGGTGCTTGGCCTGCGGCACGTCCTGATCGAGCAGGATGCGCGCGGACTCGGGCACCCAGAAAGCGCAGAGCTTGGACTTCGCGAGGGCCGAGACTAGATGCCGGCCGAGGCCCGGGATGGTCTTGCAGGCCAGCAGATTGAAGCGATGCGTCAGCTCGGCGATCAGCGCCGGGTCGGTGCTGCGGTAGTACTGCAGGTCGAGCGACAGCAGCGAGCGGACGTCCGCGAGATTGAGCGGCGGCTCGGGATTACCCAAGTCACGCAGGATCCGCTGGACGTGTGCGCGGATCTCGCGTTTCTCCGGTTCGCCAACCAACTCTTCGCTCACGAGAGTTCATGCCTTACCACGCTCATTGAGCATGGCGACAAACGCGTCAAGATCCCGGCGCTCTCCCTCAGTCAGAGTTGACACATCATCCGAGCGAGCCGCATAACGGACGGCTTCGTTGTACAGGGAGCGGTTCACGGCATGGGTCGCGCCCGCTATCTGGGACAAGTTGGCCAGCGACACGTTGAAGTAGTGCGACAGCTGAAAGATCAGCCGCGGCCGGGCCGTGTAATGCGGGTCGTGCTCGACACGGCGCACCTCGTCTTCCGAGACCTGCGCGCGCAGGGCCAGCTCGGCGATCGACAGCCGGTCGCGCTGGCGCAGCTGCCGGACCAACACGCCCAGCGCCACCCGCAGCTGCACTACCTTCTGTTCGGCGATCACGGCAACGTCGGGCTCCGGACCTGCAGTCGACAATGGCCGCCCTGCCTCGATGTCGATGTCCCGGTCGGCTGCGATCTTGCGACGCAGCCAGTCCTTCGAGATCAACAGCTTCATGGATTCTCCTGGTTTTCGACGAAGGCCGCGGCCTGGGCCGCGGTCATTTCGAAGTAGCGCATCTTCTTCAAGTGGTCGAATTCGACGTCTGTAAAGCCGGCTTCGTCGCGGTACCAGCTTTCGGCCTGAGTGAGCGAGTGCAGAGCGATGCGCCCCTCGAACCCCTCGTCGACGCTAAGACTGATCGCAGTAGCGATCAGAATCCGTCCGGCGCCCTTGTACTTCGGACCCGCGACCGTCCGGTGACGGTTCCAGGGCGCCGAGGCCAGAAGTTCGATGTACACGAGCTCACGGCCCATGTGGGGGTCAAGTCGCGCGAAGCGCGTCAGGTCGACGAGCATTAGGCCCTGTGTATGGCCGTCGCACTCGACAGCAAAGGTCTCCTGCCCCATCGCGCGACGCGCGTCCTTGGCCTTGCCGACCCAGTCCCAGTGCGAATCTTGCGCGTTGCCGGCGGCAGCGGCCCGGTGATTATCGAAGTCTGCCCGGCGATGCTCCAACGTCGGTCGCCAGCGCTGCTCGAAGTCGGCAAAGTTGTTTTCGTCGATTTCGCGCACGACGCGCGCCGGCTCGAACTCGCCCGTATGGCGATTCAGCAGCAGGACGTCGCCAACGAGCTGCTTCACAGCACCATCAGCTCCGTCTTTTCTTTCGTCGCCGGCTGCTCGACGAACATCTTCGAACCGTTTTCGATCCGCTCGGTCACTGACTGATAGAGCCGCAGCGCTTGGCGCACCAGCGCGGTCTTGGACATGCCGCGGCGCTCAGCCAAGCGGTCCAGCAGGTCCATATCCTTGTTGTTGAGCACCAAAGTCATTTGTCGGCGATCCATCGGTAAACCTCCGCAGTAACACCGCAATTATAGTGATTCCGTGCATAAAAACAATATCTGAAGGCCATTGACAGTGTATTTAATAGCCGTATAATCACCATTTCATGTGTGTATGCGCAAGGGGGTTCGTATGATGAGTAACGAAAAGTCGCCCAAAGAGGAGCAGTTCGTCGAGATCTCGATCTCGACGACCGCGGGGTTCTACCCTGCGGAGGGATTCGAGCGCGCGCCGGTCCACCAGAAAGTATCAGTACTGCTCGAGAAAGCCCAGAAGGAGTTGAATATCAAGGACATCGCTGGCTGGATCGCGACGGTGACCGATGGCTCCGGCAAGCGCCAGGTCGATCCCGCGCGCTCCTATCTGGACAATGGCCTGTCGGGCAAGGTCGAGATCGACTGGGGTCCGAGCGAGGGCGGCGGCGGCTAATGCACCCGGCTGCTGCGAAAGCGCTCTTCGACGAGGAGGTCGCCAAGTTCACGGCTGCGCTCGCCGTTCGCCGCGGCTGGGTGTTCCATGCCCTGGATTTCCCGCTGATCGACTGCTCGTTCACCGCAACGGGGCGCACGACGTTGCGCTTGCGCCTGCAGTGCGACGACTGGGACGACTTGCCGCCGGCTATCGGCCTGCACAACGCCGACGGCTCCTTCCTGACAGCCATGCCCAACAATCCGACCGGCGTGTTCAACATGGGGCCGCACCCATCGACTGGGCGCCCGTTCATCTGCATGCGCGGTGCGCGTGAGTATCACACGCATCCGAGCCATGTTGCCGATCCATGGGAGAGCCTCAAGCGTAACTCGAGCTACAGGCTCGGCGGGATCCTGACACAGCTGTGGCACGCCTGGCAGAAGGGCCGCAGCTGACATGCTCCTCACCTGCCACGCCGCCGTCGTCGACACCACCCTAACTTATCTGCGGAAGGCTGGCGCTCGCCGCTGCGAATGCGTGGTCCTCTGGCTCGGCCGCCAGCGCGAGGGGGAGGTCATCGTCGAGCAGGCCTACCGCCCCTTGCACCACGCCAAGACCGACATGTTCCACATTCCCCGCGAGGGCATGGCGGCCCTGCACGCCGAGCTGCGCCGCAGCCGACTCATGGTTGCTGCGCAGGTGCATTCGCATCCGCGCGAAGCCTTCCACTCCGATGCCGACGACCGTTGGGCGATCGTACGGCACGAGGGTGCGTTGTCGCTCGTGGTTCCCGATTTTTCTGCCCACACTCGCCTGGACAACTTTTTGGACCAGACGAAGGTATTCCGCTTCTCCGTCGCGGCCGAGTGGCTCGAAGTGCCGCGCGCGCAAGTCGCAAACACATGCCTGCACATCCGCTGACGGCCGAAGCGCGCCGCGAGAATGCCGCCGCGCTCGCGGCTGCGCTGGGCCTCGGCCTCGACAAGGCTGCCGAGGTGCTGGACGTGGCGGTGGCGATCACGACTAATCCTGCGGACCGCATTGCCCAGGAGTTCGCAGCCGACATTGCCGCGCTTCTCGGTCGCACGGTGCGAGAGGTTTCGATCCAGGACGTTCCGACCGCACCAGCCGCCGAGCTTGTGATCGGCGACGCTGCCGCCCGGACCCGAGGTCGCAAGCTATACCTCAGCGTTACGCGCGAAGGGGCGACGCTGTCCCGCACGGCTGGCGCGCCGCATTTGCGTCAGCCCGTTCACGGCCTCCTGCGCGTCATCGTCGCGTGCTATGCCAGTGCGGCGGTGCTGGACCGTGCACTTGATGCGCCCTTGCCATTCGGCCTGCCCGATCCTCTCGTGCTCTCGTTCGATGCGCTCGGCCTCGATCTGGCGGATCTGAACCGACCAGTGGATCTCGGTCATGCCTACCTGGCCGGTGCCGGTGCGATCGGCAACGGCCTGCTGTGGGCCGCGCGACACCTCGACGTGCGTGGCCGGCTCGAGATCACTGATGATGATCGCGTGGACTCGGGCAACCTCAATCGTCAGGTGTGGTTCGGCACCGACGACGTCGACCTGAAGAAAGTGGAACGCTTGGTGCTTAAGGCACAGCCATTCTTCCAAGGATTGAAGCTGGTGCCGCGCCCCGTGCGGATCCAAGACCTCCCCGAGAAGTCCCCCGGCCCCTGGCTGCGTCGCCTGATTGTGGCCGTTGACAGCCGCCGCGCCCGCCGGCAGCTCCAGAACGAGTTCCCGGGCGAGGTCTTCGACGCCTCCACCACAGACATTCGCGAGGTGGTCGTCCATTACAACCGGCAGCCCACTACCCACGCCTGCCTGAGCTGCATCTACGAGCCGGACGGCGAGGAACTTTCCCGGGAGCAGCACATCGCTGATCACCTCGGCGTTTCCGTCGAGGCGGTTCGCTGCGAGCGCATTTCCGCGGCCGCGGCGGCCGCGATCGTCCAGCGCTTCCCGGCCCTCGCCAATGTTGACCTCATCGGAACTGCCTACGACACGCTGTTCAAGAGACTCTGCGGCGAGGGGCTGCTCAAGACCGCCGTCGGCCGACAGGTGACCGCCCCATTCGGCTTCGTATCGGTGCTTGCCGGCGCGCTGCTGGCAGTCGAGCTCGTGCGACGTCTGAGCACCGGTCGCAGCGACCGGAACTTCAACTACTGGCGTGTAAGCGCATGGCATGCGCCGCTGGCCCGCCGGCGCATGCTGCGCCCGCGGCAGCCCGGGTGCGCATTCTGTGGCAGCCCAATCCTGCGACGCGTCAACGCAGGCCTTTGGTCCGGCCAATCGCCGGCCAATATTCTTGCGTGACCGCTTTGGGTAGCTATGCAAAGCTTTGCGTAGCGACCCCTATGCAAAGTACGCAACTAATGATAGATGCATAAGTAATGTCCTATCATAGGCGAAAAGAAAGAGCGCAATGGCGCAGAAAGGACCGCAGCAGAGGCGGGTCATCGCCGATGGCGAGCACGGTGAGGTGAGCCTGCATGGCCAAGTCGTGGAACTCGACGGGCGCGAAGTTCGCGAGGCCGTTCGTTTTGGCGTGGCTCCAGATGAGTTCGACGGGATTGAGCTCGGGCGCGTAGGGCGGCAGCAGCTCGGCGCGAATGCGACGGCGATGCTGCTCGAGCCAGGCTTTGACCGGTTCGCCGATGTGGGCCTGGAGCCGATCCCAGATCAAGGCGATGGGCACGCGCAGCGCGCGGCACAGTTGCCTCAGAAACTGAAGAATGTGTTCGCCGTCGAAGCTCGCCTCGGCCAGGAGGCTGAAGTAGGCGCGTACCCGATGGCGACGAGGCGAAATCACCAAAGCGCCGATGACCGAGACCTTGCGGCGCGAGCGGCCGCGCTGCCTGAGCACGGGCGTGTGACCGCGCGGGGCCCAGCTGCGCCGCACCAGGGGCCCCATGAGGAAGCCGGTCTCGTCTACGAAGACGATCGCCGCGCCGCGGCGCCTGGCGTTTTTTTTACCCGCGGCCAGTCTTCTCTGACCCAACGGCGGATTCTGTCCTCGTCGCGTTCCAAAGCGCGTCGCGCCGGCTTCTGTGGGCTCCAGCCTAACTCATGCAGCAGTCGGCCGACATGATCGACGTGGTACTCGACTCTAAAGCGCTGCTTGATGAGTTCGGCTACGCGCGGACAGGTCCACAGGTCCGTGTCGAACCCTGTGGCCAGGGGCCCCTTGAACAGCAGCGCTTCCAGTCGGCGCCTCTGATGCGCCTTGAACTTGGGCGGCCTTCCAGGCGCGGCTCGGGCGCGCACGCCTGCCTCGCCGTGCTTGCGCGCGGCCGCCTTCCAGCGCCGAACGCTGCGCCGATCCACACCGACGCGTCGCGCCACCTCCGAGGGCAGCAATCCCTGCTCGAGCAACGCGAGGGCACGCACGCGCCTACGCTCCAACTCCTCTGGGCTCCCGGTCGGTCTCATCGCACACCTCCAACCGGGAGTATAGGACATTATTTACGCAGGTGGCATTAGGCGTAGTTCTGTCGAGAACACTGACGCCGGTCCCTATGAGGCGCCACGTTGGGAGCCGGCGTATTCTTTGCATAGTTACTGCGTCTCCAAGATCGCATGAGCGCGTCACACGCACGAAATCGGCGCAGCTTGGGGTTGCGCCTAGGACCGCGCGAGCGCCTTCGTCTTCATCGCGAGGTCTGCCTCGACGTGGCGATAGCTAGCCTTTGTGCTTTCGCCGGTGAGCCAGTTGATGCCGCTGAATTGAGAGAGTCGGACATTACCCATGACGGTCTCCTGAAACGGGGACCACCACTGCACTCGCCTGCCGAAACTATGGAAAGAAGGTTGGTGGCTCACCTTGCCAACGCCCGCGCTGCGCCTGCGTCACGCGGATCCCGCCGGTGCGACCTAAGCCTAGTTGAGATCTATGCATAGGGGTCGGGAGTGTGAGTTCAGATCATTCACGAGCGGACGCTCGCGCGAACTGTCCTGACTCTGCAGCCTAGCAAAGCACGGGCGGCCGGTTAGGCCGCGCAGACGTACGCGGCTGTTCACTTGTGCACCGGCTCTTGGCCGCGAGGCACCTCGGCCGGAAGCGACCCGCTGCCGCGGTCGGTTTTTTCTCCATAGCAGCCGCTCAGAATCGAACAGGCGGACATTCAAGAAATGAACGTTTCGTGTTTTGAGCCGAATCGGGACGCAACCCCGCCCACCATCTCGATACCCTCAGTCTCAGGTAATGGTATTCGTCGCGGGCCAGTCAGTCATCGATATGACCCCGCTGCAATCGCACTCCCATGGATGCAGATAAGACAATCCCGGCGCCCCATGAAGGGGCACCGGGATGTGCAGCGAATCAACGTTGCCAGCGTGGCCCTAGCCGCAGTCGCCGACATGCCCACAGTTCTCGCACCGATGGCAGCCATCGAGCTTGCGGTAGGCCTTGGCCCCGCACTCGGGGCACTTCCTCGCCGCGGCCAATGCCTGCACGGCGCGCGGCCGCTCAGCGACCACAGCGGCCACGTCCGCCAGCGTGGGCTCCTCGCCTCCGAGCCTCGCCCCTTCGCGGGCAAGCGCCTTCACGGGCACCTGGTTGCCCTCCACGTCCAGAAACCCACGGCGATACAGCATGCGCTGGAGCGCATAACCGATCGCGGCGACTTCCGAGTCGTGGTAGCACGGCACCAGGGTGCCGTCTTCCTTCGTCACATGGCCGCAGCGCACGGGGCCCTTGTCCCAGACCACCTCGCGCATGTTGGCAAGCGCCTTGGCGATGTCCCCGC
>Ga0307373_10009850_pt1 | contig 14181 bp, 11 predicted proteins | sample OX2MG_FD_202534 | JGI IMG/M metagenome (GOLD analysis project Ga0307373, IMG submission 202534) | Soil microbial communities from Risofladan, Vaasa, Finland - OX-2 | ecosystem: Environmental > Terrestrial > Soil > Coastal area > Acid sulfate soil | place: Finland: Risofladan, Vaasa | collected... | reverse complement strand
CTTCAGTGGTGGCAACGGCAACGACACCTTCTGCGCCCAGTCCAGTTGCGCCGTGGCAGGGACCATCGCTGGCGGAGGGGACACCATGATCGGTGGAAGTGGCAACGACGTCTTCTTCGCCGAGAACGGTGTCGGGGACACGATCAATGGCGGCGGCGGGTTCAACTCAGCCTTCACGGACCCGACGGAGAACTCCGTGGCGAACATCCAGCAGCAGACCATCGGGTGACCGTGAGCCGACGGTGACAGCTGTCCTCTCTATCCAGGAGGCCGGTGCTCTTCGCGTGGAGCCCGGTCAGACCACCTCGTGCAAGGTCAGTCTCGCCAACACGGGATCGATCGTCGAGCAATTCACCATCATGGTTATCGGGGAGACCGCGGAGTGGACCCGGTCGGACCCTCCCGTCATATCTCTGTTCCCCGGAGCACAGCAGACCGCGACCCTGACCTTCTCGCCGCCACGGCTGCACACCACACCCAGCGGCGAGATCCCCTTCGCCGTCAAGGTGATCCCCTCCAACGAGCCGGAGGAATCGGTCACCGAGGAAGGCGTCATCACGGTCGGTTCCTTCAACGACGTCGGGGCCGAGCTACTCCCACGCGTCGCGACCGGCCGAACGTCGGCCCGGCAGAAGCTCGCCGTTGACAGCCGGGGGAATGTCCCCCTCCCGGTCGTGGTCAGCGCCGTCGACGCGGCTGACGCCGTCAAGTTCCGAATCCGACCGTCCCTCCTGACGACGGCGCCCGGCGAAGCACGCTTCGTCCGCATACGGGTCAAGCCCCGCCAGCGGTTCTGGAAGGGACCGGCCCAGCAGAAGCCCTACAAGGTCCAGGTCGCCCCCGAGGGCGAAAAGCCCCTCGTCCTCGACGGAGGACTCTCACAGCGTGCGGTCCTGCCGAAGTGGTTCTACGCGCTTCTCGCCGCCGCACTGGCGCTGCTTCTCCTGTGGTTCCTGCTGGTCCGCCCGATCGTGCGCTCGACCGCGATCGACTCGACCAAGCCCGAGCTTGCCGCGCAGGCGTCGGCTACAAAGAACCTCTCCAACAAGCTGTCGGCGACGCAGTCCTCGGTCGCCGCTAATGCAGCCGGCCTGGCCGGGTTGACCGGCCAGCCACCGCCGTCCACCACCACCACGACGGTACCGGCAGCTCCGCCAACCACCACGCCGCCACCGGTGACCGGTCCCGCCGATGGCAGGCTTTCTGTGATCGCCGCCCCCGGATCGACGGCGACCTCTTCAACGGGGAAGATCGCGAAGGGCACCACGCTCACCATCACTGACCTGATCCTGCAAAATGTCTCCGGATCGGCGGGAACCGCCAGGGTGGAGCGCATCAGCGCCACCGGCAGCGTCCAGGACCTTCTGGTGGTGAACCTCGCAACACTGACCAACCAGGAGTTCCAGTTCACGACGCCGATGCAGTTCACCCATGACCAGCAGATGCAGCTACGGGTCGACTGCCTGGGCAATCAGACGGCGTGCGACGTAGGCATGTACTACACCGGCCCGACGACCCAGCCGCAGTCGGCCACCACGACTACAGTCCCCTAGCACCCGAAGGAGGGACGCACATGAGGTCTTTTGATGACGACGTGCTGAAGGATCGGGGAAGCGGGCCTCCGCACCGGGCGGCGCTGGAGGACAGCCACAAGGACCGGACCGACGTGTCCGGGCCAGCGGCTCCGGTCGACACGAGACGGGTCCTCGCCCTCCAGCGCAGCGCGGGAAACGCGGCGGTCGCCCAACTTCTTTCCGAGGACGAGGAAGGCGCTTCGGTCCGTGACGTCGTGGGGAAGGGTGGTGGCCGGCCACTGCCAGCTGCGTCGAAGATGCAGATGGAGCAGTCGTTCGGCCAGGATTTCTCCGACGTGCGGCTGCATAGCGGGGGCGACGCGGCTTCCTCCGCGCGGTCGGTTCAGGCCAAGGCCTACACCGTCGGCAACGACATCGTCCTCGGCGACGGCTCCCCCTCCCTGGAGTCGAGCGAGGGGCAGCGGACGCTCGCCCATGAGCTGACCCACGTCGTGCAGCAGCGCTCGGGACCTGTCGATGGTACGCCGGCCGAGGGCGGGCTCTCCGTATCGGATCCTTCTGACCGGTTCGAGCAGCAGGCCGAGCGCGCTGCCGACAACGTCAGTGCCGGGCAATTGGCCGACGGGCAGAGCGCGCCGGCGCCGGCGGCCGCTGGCGTCTCCGTGCAGCGTCAGGAGGAAGAGGACGACGAGGAGGAGTCCTCGGAGGGCTAACCCAGCCCGGCCACTGTCGACACCCCCTGCGAGGTCACCTCCGCCGGCCGCGCGGACTCTGCCGGTCCATGGTCCGATCAACGGAGGCCCAATTCCGTCGCTCAGTTACCGCGAATCAGGACTTCCTGCCCGAACGGGTGAACCGGTGTGCACGGTGCGTGGTTATGCTTCTGCACGATCGGGCAACCCCCCGGCTATTGGGCGGAGTTGACCCTTTCCTCGTGGGCTTGACCGAGGGGGGCAGTTGGCAGCGATAGCTGGACCAGACGGCGAACTTGCGGGAACCGCAGGCGTGGAATGGTCCGCCACCGGTGGATGGACCGACGTGCCGGCCCCCGGTCTGGTCCGCGACCGCCTGGTCGGCCGGCTCGTCGACACCGCTCACTATTCAGTGGCCCGGGTGGTCGCGCCGGCCGGTTTCGGCAAGTCACGGCTGCTGTCGCACGCAGCACAGCTATACGCCGGACCGGTCGCTTGGTGCGGGTCACCCGATCCGGTCCTCCGCAGCGAAGAAGCTTTTGTCGGGTGGATCGGCCGGGGCCTCGCGAGCGTCCCCGCCTTCGCCTCGCTGGCGCCGGCAGACTGCCCGGCGACGGTGGACGAGCTGGTGCGGGCGGCCTATCCAGAAGCAGGCCTGCCGGTGCTGGTAGTGGTCGACGACGTCCATCTGATCGAGGAGAGCGACGCCGAGGCAGCTCTCTCCGACCTGGCTTCCCGGGCGCCGCGCTGGATGAGGCTGCTCCTGGCAGGCCGGGTGAGTCTCGCGCTCGACTTGTCGCGTCTGCGCGTGTCGGGAACGCTCGTGGAGATCGATCACGACGACCTCCGGTTCCGCACCTGGGAGATCGAGGACCTGTTCCGCGACGTCTATCACGACCCGCTCCTCCCAGAGGACGTCGGCGCGCTCGCCCGCAGGACCGGCGGCTGGGCGGCGTATCTCCAGCTCTTCCATCTCGCCACTGCCCGCAAACCCCAGTCCGTGCGCCGCCAGGTGCTGTCGTCCCTGTGGAGCAACTCACGGCTGGTGCGGGAGTACCTGAGCCGCCACTTGCTATCGGACCTGACCCCTGAGCTCAAGGACTTTCTGGTCCGTACCAGCGTCCTCCGGAGACCCACGCCGGAACTCTGCGACGAGCTACTTGGCGACGGGTGCGCGAGCGCCGAATGTCTCGACGAACTCGAGCGCCGCCACCTCTTCACCGAGCGCGTCAGCGACGACAGCTACCGCTACCACCCCGTTCTGGTCGCGTACCTCGACGCCGTTCTCGTCGAGACCATCGGCATCGCACACACCCGGGACTTCCACCACCGTGCAGCGGCGATGCTCGAGAGAAGCGGGTTCGCCGAGGAGGCGTTGGCTGCGTTCGCCCGCTCTGAGGACTGGGTCGGGGTGGCCCGTGTTCTCGGCCACTCGACCGGCCCTGCGACATCGATCGGCGACGCGTGGCTGGAGGCGTTGCCCCCGACCGTCATCGAGGCGGACCCGATGCTGCTTCTCGCACGCGCCCGGCGCGCGGTCTCCAGTGGCGACGTCGCGGAAGCGGTGAGGATCGCCAGGCGGGCGGAGAGCGTCGCCGCCTCGTCCACCATCGCGGAGCGCTGCAGCGAGGAGCGCAAGCGCCTGCTCGCCTGGGCGTCGCCCGACAAGGTGGAGCTTGCGGAGGGCGACGACTGGTCAAGACTCCTACGCGCGGCGACTCAGAAGGACCCCTCCGCTGTCCGGCGCAGAGCCTCCTCGCTTCCGGGGCCAGGAGGACGCTTCGCAGAGGGCCTCGCGTCGTTGATCCACGGCGACGCGGTGGCGGCCTCCAGGATCCTCGGGGGTGTGGCGGCTCATCCGGAGTCACCCGCCTGGATGGTGGCCGCGGCGAGGCTTGCCGGCGTGAGCGCGAGCCTGATGAGCGGTAGACCGCTGGACACCCGGGCGATCGATCGGGCAAGGGAGGAGGTCGAGACGGCGGGTGTCCCCTGGCTAATGCGCCTCGCCGGGATCACCCTGGCCACCACGGAGCGCGGCTCGGACGAGGTGAGCGCTGAGCTGCTCGAGGCGTGCCGGCGCGAAGGTGACCAGTGGGGAGAGGCGATGGTCGCGTTCGCCTCCGGGGTTCTGGGCCTGGCCTCCGGGACTCCGTCGCCCGGGCCGCTCGAGAACGCGCACCACATGTTCACCCGCCTCGGCGCCGGGGTCTATGCGGGGATCGCCGCCGGCTACCAGGCCCTCGCCGCTCACCGCTGCGGTGACCCAGAGGGTGCCGTGCGGGCGGCGACCCAGGCCCGGGCGCTGGGGTCGGCGCTCGAGGCTCCGGTCGCCTCTGCGACGGCCGAGCTCGCCCGCGGGCTCGTCGACGGCGACACAGGCGCGATCGACACCGCCAGGGCGCAATTCGAGTCCCTCGGCTGCTGGGCGTGGCACGCGGAGCTTGCCGGTATCGATCCCTCCCTTGCAGGCGCGGGCGGCAGGACGAAGCGGTCCAGCGCCGAACCCGCCGTGGACCCGCCCACCGGCTTCCCGGGTCGCGACGAAGGGTCCGCCGAGCGAGTCCTGCTGCGCTGCCTGGGCCGGTTCTCCCTGTCCGTCGGCGGCACCCCCATCGATGAGACCGCCGTCAAGCCGATGGAGCGGATCCTGCTCCACCTGCTGGCGTCGCGAGCCGGCGAGAGGGTTCACCGCGAGGAGATCATCGAGGCCCTCTGGCCCGAGGCCGACCCCGACGCCGGCCGCCACCGCCTCCAGGTCGCGGTGTCGGCGGTGCGACGTCTCCTCGCTTGGGAGTCGGAGTCCACGCTCCTAGTCCGGGACGGGGACACCTACCGGCTGGCCCTGCCTCCGGACTCCGACGTGGACGTGTGGCGGGTCGGGCACCACCTCGACCGCGCCCGCTCGGCGCACGCTGCGGGCGACGAAGACGGCGAGGCGGACGCGCTCCAGTCGGCGCTTTCGGCCTACGGAGGCCCGCTCCTCCCGATGGACGGCCCGGCAGACTGGGTGGTAGCCGGTCGGACCCGGCTGGAGGTCACCCTCGTGGAGGCCGCGAAACGCCTGGCGGTGCTGCGGAGTGCGAGCGGCGACCACCAGGGGTCGGCCGAGGCCGCGAGGCGTGGCCTCGACATCGACCGGTACCGCGACGACCTGTGGAACCTTCTCATCGAGGAGGCCGAGCGGTCGGGACACCCAGCCGAGGCGGGCCGCGCCCGCCGGTCCTACGCCGAGGTCCTGGAGGAGCTGGGCGCCTGAGCCGGGTGGAGCGCCTGCCGCCGTCAGCCCGAGATGCTGACGATGAACTGGCCCGGCTGGACTATCGAGATGCACTCCGGCATGCCAAGTGTGCATGTGCAGCGGGACTCGCTCGTCAGGGCCGGCACACCATTGATCAGCACTGTCGGCGCGCCGGGGATCCAGGGCACGGTCACCGGCGTACAGGGGGCCGTCGCCCCGGCGGCTTTGGCGGCCACGGCAGCCGGGTTGGTCGGCGAGTTGCAGATCCCGAACGGCGGGATGTTCGTGAAGGGCTCGCACTCCGTGATGGTGGCCGCAGTCGTCGTGGCCGTGACCATGGCCCCCTCGGGTATCACCGCGAGCGGCATGGGCGCCGCGCCGAACTCGCACATCATCTGTGCTCCCATGACCACGAGCTCGCCCATGCGACGAGGATAAGTCCCGGACCTTCCGCACGGCACGAAGTTGCACGCAAGACTGCCCGAACGGCATATCCGACGTTCCCGTTGAGCGCATGATGAGTGCCCGTTGAGCCACCTGTTGCACAATCCGGTTGCAGCAAGGATCTGCGATGGGATGAAAAGGGGTGCAAGGGGTGAATCAGGGCATCGACTCGAGGGTGAGGGTCGCCGTATACGCGACGGATCCCGTGTCGGCGACGGGCATCGCTGGTGAGCTGCGATTGCGTCCGGAGCTGCTCGTGATCCCGGACAACGACTTCTCCAAGGCTCAGGTCACGGTGATCGTGACCGACGAGGTGGACGAGGGGACGGTCCGAACGGCGAAGGCAATACAGCGGGATGGGTCGCGGGTAGTGATGGTCGTCACCCGCCTCGACGACGCGGGACTCCTCGCTGCCGTCGAGGCCGGCGCCTCGGGCATCCTTCCCAGGGCTGACGCGGTTTCGCGGCGGGTGTCCGAGACCGTCATCACAGCCGCGCAGGGAGACGGCTCGGTACCGCCCGACCTGCTCGGGCGGCTCCTGGACCAGATGAGCCGGTTGCAGCGGCAGGTGCTCGCTCCGCGAGGTCTGTCGCTGAACGGCTTCAGCCAGCGCGAGGTCGACGTCCTGAAGCTGCTGGGCGACGGTTGGGACACGTCGGAGATCGCGATGCGGCTCGCTTACTCGGAGCGGACGGTCAAGAACGTGATCCACGACATCACCTCGAGACTCCAGTTGCGCAACCGATCCCACGCGGTGGCCTACGCCGTACGCGCCGGGATCATCTGAAGCGCGCCGGAACAGTCAACCGGACCCGCTGCCCCTAAGGGCAGTGCCTGCTGCCCCGATATATGTCCGCGGCGAGGGACCGGCGGCGTGTTCTCAGAGCAAGGATTCTCCCGATGATCAACGAGGTCGACGAAGTCCTTCGATCCCTCGTGAAGGCCGAAGTGGTCCAGGGCACGGACGTGGAGGTCCTCTTCGACGCGCCAACCCGCGATTGGGCGTCGCGGAGGAACACCCCGACGCTCGACATGTACCTCTACGACATCCGTGAGGACACCAGGCGGCGCGCGACCGGTTTCATCGAGGCGCGCAACGAAGAAGGCGTCGTGGTCGACCGCTCGAGCCTTCCCCGCTACATCAAGCTGGCCTACCTGATCACCGCCTGGACCCAGCGGCCCGAAGACGAGCACCGCCTTCTGTCGTCGGTACTGGCCTGCTTCATGAAGTACGAGATCGCCCCCGCCACGTTCCTGACCCCGCTCCTCGCCGAGTTGGAGACACCGGTCGGCCTGCAGATCGCTTACCCACCCCCCGAGGACCGCCAGGTGTCCGACGTCTGGTCATCGCTCGGCGGCGACCTCAAACCTTCTGTCGACCTGGTGGTGACCGTCCCGATGGTCCCGGCGGCCCTGTACGAGATCGCGCAGGCCGTCATGAAGCCGATGCGCCTTCGTTCTTTCGCCCAGGTCACCGTGGAGGGGGAGGACCCAGAGCGCCACCTGCCCGACGGCGACCGGTCGCTGGCATGACCCTGCAGGGCCGGGTCCCTGTGGCGCACGCCGTAGCCGATGGGCCGGCAGAAGGGACCCTCTCCGAGACAGTGGGCACCGAGTCACCGGGCCACGTCGGTGAGTCCGCTGCGTACCTGCTGGCGAGGCTGCAGATACTCGAAGGACGTGTCCGCCAACTCGTAGCGATGCGCCGCAAAGACGACCCCTCGCCCGACGACCCATTCCGGGGCCTGTACATCTCCGACGACCACGTCGACCACATTCTCTCGTCGAGCGTGTCACCGAGGGGTCCCACCTGGGGAGACTCGGACGCGCTCCGCCAACTGGACGAGCGCGCCGCAGACCTGGAGGCCGTCGGGACGGACATCAGGCTCCGTTCGCTGGCCCGGCGGGCCGGCCTCGACCACATAGACCTCGACCTGCTCCTGGTGTGCCTGGCGCCCGACCTCGACAGCCGCTTCGAGCGGCTCTACGGCTACCTGAACGACGACGTCTCTCGCCGGCGGGCCACCATAGGGCTCTGCCTCGAGCTCGCCGGCGCGTCGCCGTGGTCGGCCGCATCCCGGGCGCGCCTCACGGCCGACGCCCCGCTTATGACGAGCTCGCTCGTCGTGCTCGACGAGGGGGACCGTCCGTTTCTCTCGAGGACGCTCAGGGTCCCTGACCGGGTCGCAGCGCACCTTCTCGGGGACGGCAGGCCCGACCGCGAGGTGGCCCATCTCCTGAGGTCGTCGCCCGGGACCGCGGGCGGCAGGCTCGACGCGATGCTCGGCGGACTGTTGCGTGAGGGGTTGCATCTCGTCTACCTGCGCGAAAAGCCGGGCTCCTCCGCTCCCGCCGCGGCAATGGAAGCACTTGCCGCAGCGGGCATGCGCGCGTTGGTGATGGATCTCGAGCGGATCCAGCGCCCCGACGACGTAGAGCCCCTAGCCCGGCTCGTCGCCAGGGAAGCGATGCTGATCGACGCCGGCGTGGTCGCGGGGCCCGTCGAGGCTCTGCTCGAGAGGGGCGCGGGCGCAGTCCGGGCCTTCGCCGACATACGCAGCCCGGTCGTGCTGCACGGGCGGATCGGCTGGGAACCGGGCTGGAGCTCCGAGGTCCCGCTCGTTGTCGACCTGCCGCCGGCCTCCGTCGCGGAACGCACGAGCGACTGGAGGGCGACGATCGGCCCAAGTGCCGCGGACATCGACAGCACGGACATCACAAGCCAGTTCATCCTCTCGTCGGAGCAGGTTCGCCGGGCCGTAACGTCGGCAAGGCTGCAGGCGAGCCTCGACGGGGTTTCCGGCATCGAAGCGCGGCATCTGCGTGCCGGAGCCCGGGCCCAGAACGGGGCCGGTCTCGAGAAGCTCGCCCGGCGCATAGAGCCCCGAGTTTCGTGGCAGGACCTCGTCCTCGCGCCCACAGCCGAGGAGGCGCTGCACGAGCTGGCCGGGCGCGCCCGGCGGAGGGGCCGGGTCCTCGACGAATGGGGAATGCGCCCCGGAGGCGGCAGGGGTCGGGGGATCACCGTGCTGTTCGGCGGCGACTCCGGGACCGGGAAGACCATGTCGGCCGAGGTGGTCGCGGGTGACCTCGGCCTCGACCTCTACACGGTCAACCTGGCGACGGTCGTGGACAAGTACGTCGGTGAGACGGAGAAGAACCTCGAAAGGATCTTCGTGGAAGCCGACGGCGTAAACGCCGTCCTGCTCTTCGACGAGGCCGACGCCCTCTTCGGCAAGAGGTCGGAGGTCCGCGACGCCAATGACCGTTACGCCAACATCGAGGTTGCCTACCTGCTCCAGAGGATGGAGACATTCGACGGTCTGGCCATCCTCGCCACGAACCTACGGGCGAACGTGGACGAGGCGTTCGCCCGCCGCCTGGACATGGTGGTCGACTTCCCCTCGCCGGACGAGGCGCTGCGCCTGAGGCTGTGGGACAAGTGCCTGAGCCCCGGGGTACCCCGTGCGGGCGACATCGACCTCGAATTCTGCGCCCGCTCGTTCGAAGTGTCGGGAGGCAACATACGGAGCATCACGATCACGGCCGCGTACCTGGCCGCCGAAGACGATCGCGCCGTGACAATGACGGACCTGATGAAGGCGGTGCAGCGGGAGTACCGCAAACTCGGGAGGCTCATCGTCCCATCCGAGTTCGGACCGTACTTCTCACTGGTAGCCGTATGACCGGTTGCCCGAAAGCGCAACCCTCACTTCCCTGACTCCCGCCCTACCGCCCCTTTTTGCTCCGGCAGCGGTGCGGCAAGGTTGCGATGGTCCGTCCCAGGAGGGTGCAAATGCCGACCTATCTTTCGCCCGGTGTCTACGTAGAGGAGGTAGAGGCCGGGTCACGTCCAATCGAAGGTGTTGGTACGGCGGTGGCCGCGTTCGTCGGCCTGGCGACCGCAGGCCCGTTCAACACGCCGACGCTCGTCACGAACTGGAGCCAGTTCACCCAGACATTCGGTGAGTTCATGGATGGCTCCTACCTGGCCCACTCCGTCTACGGCTACTTCCTCAACGGTGGGGGAGCTGCTTATGTCGTGCGGGTCGGGGCGAACGGGGCTTCCTCGCCTGCCGCGCGCGGCGAGTTGACCTCCGTCGCCGGCGGTGACGCCGCTCCGAGCGTCGGGGCCTTCAGGGTCCAGGCCCTCGCCGAGGGCACCGAGGGCAACGAGGTCAGCGTCGAGGTCTCCGACAGCTCCACGGAGGGAGCAACCGAGGACTCCTTCAAGGTCGTCGTCAAGAAGGGCGGAAAGGTCGAGGAGACCTTCGACAACCTCACCACCAAGAAGGGCCGCCAGAACGTCGTCACCGTGGTCAACGCGCAGTCCAAGGTGATCCGTCTCGAGGACCTCGGCGTCGCCGCCGAGAAGGTTTCCCGCGGCACTGTCGCCCTGTCCGGCGGCGGCGCATCGGCGCCGGCACGCCTCGCACCGGACGACTACGTCGGAGACTCAGCTGACCGCACGGGTTTCGGTGGTCTGGAGGCGGTCGACGAGGTCACCATGGTCTGCGTCCCCGACCTCATGTCGGCCTACCAGAACCGCATGATCGACATGGAAGGCGTCCAGGCCGTCCAGCTCGCCATGATCGCCCACTGCGAGTTGATGGGCGACCGCGTAGCGATCCTCGACCCGCCTCCGGGGCTCAACGCCCAGCAGATCAAGGAATGGCGCGTCGACAAGGCCGGCTACGACTCCAAGTACGCAGCTCTCTACTGGCCTTGGGTCAAGGTGTTCGACCCGTCCTCGGGCACCAACAAGCACGTCCCACCGAGCGGCCACATGGCAGGCATCTGGAGCCGCAACGACGACACCCGCGGCGTCCACAAGGCGCCGGCGAACGAAGTCGTGCGTGGGGCGATCACCCTAGAGGTCAACATCACCAAGAACGAGCACGACCTACTCAACCCGGTCGGCATCAACTGCATCCGCGCCTTCCCGGGCCGCGGCATCCGCGTCTGGGGCGCTCGCACCCTGTCCTCCGACTCGGCATGGCGCTACCTGAACGTCCGCCGCCTGTTCAACTATCTCGAGGAGTCGATCCTCAGCGGCACCGACTGGGTCGTGTTCGAACCCAACGACCCCGCGCTGTGGTCGAAGATCCGCCGCACAATATCGGCGTTCCTCGTGAACGAGTGGCGCAAAGGGGCGCTGTTCGGCCTCACCCCCGGGGAAGCGTTCTACGTCAAGTGCGACGCCGAGACCAACCCGTCCGAGGGCATCGATGCAGGTCAAGTCCTGTGCGAGATCGGGGTTGCCCCGGTCAAGCCGGCCGAGTTCGTCATATTCCGCCTGTCGCAGTTCTCGGGCGGAACCAGCCTGGTGAGCGAGTAGGGATACCGAGGATTAGGAGGTAGGTAGCAATGTCATTCTTCGGATCGGAACTGTTCGACACCGGAGTCGGTTGGTCGTTTGGCCTCGAGATCGACGGCATCGAGATCAAGGGCATCCAGGAGGTCACCGGCCTCAAGTTGGAGGCCGACGAGATCGAGCTCAAGCACAACACGATCGACGGCAAGTACATCAACAAGCGACTTCCGGGTCGGAAGAAGTCCGGTGAGATCAGCCTCACCCGTGGCATCACCGGGGACAAGGGCTGGGTCGACTGGATCGAGCACGTCTTCAAGGGCGACATGATCGCCGCCCGCAAGCACGGCGTGATCAAGATCTACGACTACAAGGGCGACAAGTCCCAGGAGTACAAGTTCACCAACGGATGGCCGAAGTCCCTCGAGGTGTCGACGCTGAAGGCAGGTGACACCAGTATCGTCACCGAGAAGCTGACGATCGTCCACGAGGGGCTTGAGAAGGGCGCCTGATGCGTCGGGTCTTGACGACCCTGCCTTCCGGAGCGGAGCCTGATCTGTCCATCGGCGATCGCAGCGAGGCGGCGGGTCTGGGTGTAACCCCGGCCCGCCCCGAAGCGTTGCGGACCGAATTCGATTTCGAGTTGCCGAGGGGGTATCTCGACCAGAGCGGTGTCCTCCACAAGACGGGGACGATGCGGCTGGCGACTGCCCGCGACGAGCTGCTCCCACTCCACGATGACAGGGTCAGGGAGAATCCCGCCTACCTGACGGTCGTCCTGCTGGCGCGGGTCATCACGAGGCTCGGGACCATCGAAGGGGACGACGTCCGGGCGAGCGTCATCGAGAACCTCTTCGCCTCCGACCTGGCGTTCCTGCAGGACCTCTACAGGCGGATCAACACCGAGGGAAGCACTCGGGCCGCCGTGACCTGCCCGTCATGTCACGAGCGATTTACGGTCGACCTGGCCGGTGGTCGCCCGGGGGAATCATGACGTACGCGACAGACCGAGTTTACGAGGAGATCGCGTACGTCGCCTACCACTTCCACTGGTCCTTCGAGGAGCTGCTCGACATGGAGCACCCGACGAGGCGCAGGTTCGTCGACGAGATCGCGAAGATCAACCGGCGCATTTCCAACGGGGAGTGAGTTCCCGTGGGTCTGCTGGCGCGCCGTCGCTCAGGCAATCGAGCCTCATCAACAGTCGCTGCCGAGGGCACGCCGTCCCGCACGCCTGCGAGTGACCAGCGTCCTCTGATTCGCCCGGAGGACCTCTCCGGGGTTCCCGGCTGGGCGCAGGTCCCGCCGCCTGCGCCTCTGCTCCCACCCGTTCCGTTCGTCGTCTCACGGAATTTCTCTGAGGACCTCGTCGCGTGGCGGTGGCCCGAACTCCAGATCGGAACGCTCGGCCACGGGGTCTCCGATCTCGCGCCACAGGGCACCATCACTGTCGTGGCGGTGCAGGATCCCGAACCGGTCGTGCGGGTGGACGCCCCCGCTGCCGGCGGTGACAGCGCCGGCATGCCTTTGGCGCATCCGGCGATGGGCGAGACGCCCGATGGGGAGCGGCTCGTGACATCGTGGCCGCTCGCAGACAATCCGGCCGCACCCGAGATCCGCTCGACGCACAGCGAGGCCTCAGGCGCGCCGCCGCAGCCTTCGGCAGAGGCCCCCAGAGCCGGTACCCAATCTGTCAGCACGGGTGCGGAAGTTCCTCCGGCCGCGGCGACCGGGACGGGCACCCGCATCCGGCATGACGGCCCTTCGGCCTCCCAGACCTACTCCTCGTCAGCGAGCACTCCGAGCGAGGCCCGCACGGCGACGGGACCGGTTGTCAGGGTCGATCCGGCCCCGACGCCACGGGCGCTCGTCGAGTCCCAGACACCGCCGCAGCTTCCACTGGTACACCTGAAGGCGTCCCCGCCGAGCCGGGTGGATGCACCAGTGCCCCAGGGTGACCGCGGCGACATCACGGCCGTGCTCGCCGAGCCGGGCGAAGCCGGCGCCACCGTCGGACCCGCCAGCACCGCCGTACCCGCCGCTGCCGGTGAGCCCCTCGCCGTCGCGCCTCTTCTCGGCGACCGTCCGCCACTCGACGAGGCCGGTACCGATCACGCACCTGTGTCGACGCCGCACGCCGACGTTTCTGTGCCCGAGACCGGACCGGACGGTCAGGTCCCCGCTCCGTCGTTGGAGGTCGTGCAGCAGAACAACCCCGCCGAACCCCCCGTTACCGACCGGGGTGCCCTACCCATCGAACCCGGCGCCGGGACCGCCACCCACTCGAGCCCAGGTGATCCGGCTCCGCGACGCAGCGGCCTCGGCGCGCCCTTGCGGGATCTGCCGACGACGGCGGCCTCTCTCGACGCCGCGTCCGTGGCGGCAAGCTACGCCCGCCGTCCCCGCAACGCACCCGGCAGCCCTCTCGGCCAGCTCCCGCTCGCGGCCGCGGCCGGCACTCCCGCAAGCTCCCCGCCAGCGCCCAAGGCGGGACCGGCTGCCCACGCTCCGGCCCCCACGTACGGGGAGACCTCGTCGCTTCCCGTCGTCACGCCTGAGCCAGCCGGGGAGACGCCGCTGATCGCCGCCCGCTCCGGTCTGTTGCCGCCGGCGCCGCGGGCCGTCGTGGTGCTCACACCTTTCCAGGCCATCGATCGGGCCGAGGCCCGTACGGTCGACAGGAGCGCGGCGCGAGAAGGCTCCGCGCTGAAGGCGGTGATCGGCCAACGACACGGGGTCGACCTCGACGACGTGGCGATCGACAGGTCTCCCGCGTCGTCGGCGAAGGCCCAGGCCATGGGAGCGGACGCGTTCACGACCGAGGACAGGGTGGTCATCCCGAAGTCATTCGGGACCCTTGACTCGGGTCCCGGCCGGGCTCTGCTCGCCCACGAGCTCACCCACGCCGCGCAGCAGCGCCGCGCCGGGCCTCACGCGATGCCCGCGGAGAACAGCCCGGCC
>Ga0307373_10009849_pt1 | contig 14181 bp, 15 predicted proteins | sample OX2MG_FD_202534 | JGI IMG/M metagenome (GOLD analysis project Ga0307373, IMG submission 202534) | Soil microbial communities from Risofladan, Vaasa, Finland - OX-2 | ecosystem: Environmental > Terrestrial > Soil > Coastal area > Acid sulfate soil | place: Finland: Risofladan, Vaasa | collected... | reverse complement strand
AATGCAACCCGAGATTAATCGTGGCCAGCGCCACGAGCGCGGCGGCGCCGATAAGACCGATGCGTTTCAGGGACATGGGCCGATTGTCTCCCGGAGCGGCGGGGTGGGTAAAGTCACGGGCCGCATCCGGCGCTAGAGCCCCCCAGTCAGGCGTTGAAAGAGCGTGTCGCGGGCGACGGCGGCGGGCGCCATCAGGGGTAGCTCCTGGCGTGATTTGCCGTCGACCACCACGACCGCCGTGCCGATGCTCTGTCCGGCGGCGATCGGTGCGGCGATTGATGCAGGCAGGCGAAAATCGATGGTGAAGCCGGCTTTCTCATCGTCGCGGGCGGTGAAGACCGAGGCGTCTTCGCTCCATACCGGGCGGACCGTGCTGGCCGCGCCGTCGGTAACCGGCACCACGCGGGCGATGGCGTCGCCGCGACGGGCAATCTGGCGCATTTCGTAATCGGCGAAGCCCTGCGCCATCATGGTGGAGGCCGCGCTGAAGTTCTCCTCCTTGCGCGGCGAGCCGAGGACCACCGCGATCAGCCGCAGACCTGCGCGCCGGGCAGTGGCGACGACGTTGAAGCCGGCCTGATCGTAGAAGCCGGTCTTGAGCCCGTCGCATCCGGCGAACGTGCGCACCAGATGATTGGTATTGCGCAATTGAAAAGTACCGTTGCGGAACGGAGCGGTATCGGTCGCCGCCCAGCGCAGGAGGTCGGGATACTTCACCAGTTCGCGCGCCATCACGGCGAGATCGTAGGCGCTCGACACGTCAGGCTGCTGGCCGGGCGCGGGTGGCAGGCCGTGAACGGAATAGTAATGGGTGTCCTTGAGGCCGAGCGCCGCGGCGCGCTGATTCATCATCACGGTGAAGGCCTCGACCGAACCGCCGACGTACTCGGCCACGGCGACCGACGCGTCGTTGGCCGAATGAATCACGACGGCCTGCATCATCTCCTGGAGGCTGAAAGTTTCGTCCTCCTTGAGATAGACCTGCGAGCCGCCCATCTTCGCGGCGAAGGCGGAGGTGGTGACCTTGTCGGTGAGTTTGAGGCTGCCGTCGTGCAACTTTTCGGCGACGATCAGCATGAGCATCATCTTGGCCAGCGACGCGGTCGGCCATGGGCGATGCATGTCATGGTCGAAGATGATCGTGCCGGTGACCGGTTCCATCACGCAAGCGGTGGCATAGGGCGAGTTGAGCGCGGCGGAGTTCGCGCCGGCGGCGGACGCGGAAGATTTCGGCGCGCGCGAATGGCGCCGGGTAGCGGCGTCGGCGGCAACCGCGAAGACCGCCGGGGCGCATAGGGATGCGGCGAAGGCGACGCCGCCGCGGACGAAGCGCCGCCGGCTAATGGTGATGTCGGGCTTGCGGGCGTCCACTCTTTGTCGATCAATTCTTCGGCGATCAGTGAATCGAGTACGAAAGTTGAACCGGAGTGCCGTTGCGGATCACGCCGAGCGTGATGGACGATCGGCTGCCGAGGGTCGAGAGCATCTGCATCGCCTTGGCCGGATCGCCGACCGGCTGGCCGGAGACGTTGGTCAGGACGTCGCCGTCCTGCAGACCGATATTCTGGAAGATCGAACCGGGCTGAATTTCCGACAGGACGAAACCGTTCGCCGTACCATTCTGGAGATTGGGCACGGCGCGGATCTGGGTGAAGAGCTGAGCCATGTTCTGCATGTTGTGGTCGACCGCGGAACGATCGAGCGCGTAGCGGTTGGGGGCGATGCGGTGCACGCCGGCGGCAGCGGCCGTCGGCGGGAATCGACGCAGCATCGGGTTATGGTTGAAAGGGCGGCGCAATCCGCGCATCCGGAGCGGCGCGGGCAGGCCTTTGTAGTTCTGATCGGGAATGGCGGAATCGTCGTGCGGGATTACCAGCGCCACGTGCCGCCCGTTGCGATCGACGATTACGCGGTTGTGGCCGATCTGGACGAGGCGGCCGACGTCGGGAATCGTGTCGCCAAGCCGATAGAGCGACTGATCGCCGGCTTGCGTCTCGATAATCGCGAAGGGCGGCAGACCGCCGCTCAGATGGGAGGTGCCGAGCAGGGTCACGTTGAGATCTTCGGTTGCGACCGGCGCCGCTTCGGGTGCGGGCGCGAGATTGAAGACGTCGCGCTGGGCAATCGCCTGGTAGGTCGCACGCGAAGTCGCGGCGTCAAGGCCGGCCGAGCCGGCGGCGGTGCCGAGGGTCGTCGCGGGCACGACATCGGTCCCCATGCGCAGGCGAATCATGTCGCTCACGGCCAGCGCGGCGAAGTAGGCAATCGCCACGACCAGCATCGCATTGAGCGCGTACAGATATCGTTCGTGAAGATTGAACGTCATTCAGAACGCCGCCTCGGCGTCGTATGCGGTATCCGCGACCAGCCGCCCGATGTCGTAATTCCAGCGGCCCTTCCAATGCGCGATAAGCAGGCTCGCGGGCGAATGGCCGCTGCGCACCAGGTCGATCAGGCGCAACAGATAAATGCTCTCATCCTCGCCGCGCTCATTCAATGCCCGCTGGCGGGCGAGGCCAGTGGCGGCGATGTTGAGCAGTTCGAGGCCGAGATCCTTGAACGTAGCGCGCCCGGCGCGGGCCTCGAGGCCCATCTTATGGGCGTCGGCGGTCAATTGAACGCGCTCCTCGTAGCTCCAGCGCTTGACCAGGTCCCAAGCCGCGAGCAGGCAATCGTCGTCGTAGAGCACGCCCTTGAGGAGCGCCGGCAGCGCGAGCATCAGCGCGGGCGATTGGCTGTCGGCGGTGCGCACCTCGACGTATTTCTTGAGCCGGACCTCGATGAAAAGCGTGGTCAGATGGTTCGCCCAGTCGTCGAGCGTTGCGCGGTGGCCGTTCCAGCCATGCTCCATGAACTGGCGAAACGTGATGCCGGAGTCGGCGGTCAGGTTGAGATAGCGATGATCGCGCATCAGGAAATACATCGGCACGTCGAGCGCGTACTCCGCGTAATCCTCGAAGCCGGCGCTGTCGCCAAAGACGAAGGGAGGCACGCCGCAGCGATCGCGATCGGTGTCGGTCCAGATATGGCCGCGAAAGCTCTGATAGCCGTTGAGGCCGCCGTCGGAAATCGGCGAGTTGGCGAAGATCGCGTAGAGCAGCGGCACGATGCCCATGCTGAGGCGCAACTTGCGCATCGCGTCGGCTTCATCGGCGTAGTCGAGGTTGGCCTGCACGCCGGCGGTCTGCTTCATCATGCGCTGGCCGAGGCGCCCCTTGCGCGCCATGTACGGGTACATGATGTGGTAGCGGGCTTTCGGGAGGAGCTCGATTTCGTCGATGCGGCTGAGCGGCTGGATGCCGAGGCCAAGTACGGCGGCGCCGATTTGATGGCCAATCTCGATTAGCTGCTGGGCGTGGGCGGAGAACTCGCGGAGCGCGCAATGCACGTTGTCGCATTGCTCGCCGGAGAGCTCGATCTGGCCGCCAGGCTCGATGGTGATCGGGGCGCGCTCGCCGCGCAGCGCGATGATCCGGCCGTGCTCGTCGTCGGGCTGATAGCCGTAGCGATCGATCAGCCGGCGCATGATCTCCTCGACTCCGCGGGGGCCCGAAAAGGGCAGCGCCGTGCCACTGGGGACGCTGATCGCGACCTTCTCGTATTCCGTGCCGATGCGCCACTTATCCCGCGGTTTCGCGCCGCTTTCGAAGTAGCGGATCAACTCCTCTTTCTTTTCCAGCGGCTCGGTCATCTTGCTCATGCCTGACTTGCGGGTGGCGTTCGGCGTCCGGTTGCATCACAGGACTTTCGCCCCGATCGCGCGCCTATCATGGCTTCGCAAATCCGTTAAGGCAAGCCGCCGGATGGGCTGCGCTTGTCAGCCGCAAGCGGCTTGCTTAAGGTGGCCGCGCAGAGGCTTGGGCGATGGCGCAATGCGTGCTCGCGATCGATCAGGGGACGACCGGAACCACCGTGATGGTAATCGACGCGGGCGGCCGGATCCGCGGGCGGGCCTACGGCGAGGTGCGCCAGTTCTATCCGCGGCCCGGATGGGTCGAGCACGACGCCGAGGCAATCTATAAATCGGTGGTGGAACTTGGGCGGATGGCAATCCGGAAGGCGCGTATCCGCGTCGGCGACCTGGCGGCGATCGGAATCACCAATCAACGCGAGACCTTCGTGGTATGGGAGCGGGCGAGCGGCCGCCCGGTGCATCGCGCGATCGTGTGGCAATGCCGGCGGAGCGCGGAGATCTGCGCGGCGCTTGCGCCCCGCGAAGCCGAGGTCACGCGTGTCACCGGATTGCTGATCGATCCCTACTTCTCGGGAACCAAGCTCAAATGGCTGCTGGATCACGACCCGGCGATCCGCCGGCGCGCCGTGCGCGGCGAATTGTGCTTTGGCACGATCGACGCCTGGCTGATCTTCAAGCTGTCGCGCGGCGGCGCCTTCGTGACCGACTATACCAACGCGTCGCGCACGCTGATGTTCGACCTGGAACGGCGCCGATGGGATCCGGCGATGATCGAGATGCTGGGCGTGGCGCCGCGGATGCTGCCGACGCCAGTCGCCTCGCGCGGACCGCTAGCCGAAGCGGCGGCCGGTCTGTTCGGCGATCGCGCGGTGCCAATCGGCGCGAGTATTGGCGACCAGCAGGCGGCGTTGTTCGGGCAGGGCGCGGTACATCTGGGGGCGGCCAAGGTTACCTACGGAACCGGCGCGTTCCTGTTGATGCATACGGGCAGCGATCGGATCGTCTCGCACAATCGGCTGCTGAGCACGGCGGCTCTATGCGCGGCGGGCGACTCCGCCTACGCGCTCGAGGGTTCGGTCTTTACCGCCGGCGCGGCGGTGCAATGGCTGCGTGACGAACTCGGCCTGATTAAGAGGGCTTCGGAGACGCAGGCGCTGGCGCAAGGCAGTGGCGATCGCGGCGCGCCCTACGTGGTGCCCGCCTTCGTTGGATTGGGAGCACCGTATTGGGACAGCGGCGCGCGCGGCGCGATCTTCGGTCTGACCCGCGATACCACGCGGGCGGCAATCGTGCGCGCGACGCTCGACAGCATCGCCTACCAGGTTCATGACGTGCTGATCGCGATGGAGCGCGACAGCCGGCAGGTTATCCCGGAATTGCGGGTGGACGGCGGCGCGGTGGCCAACGACTACCTGATGCAGTTCCAGGCGGACATTTCGGGACGGCCGGTGCGGCGACCGGCGATGGCCGAGACGACGGCGCTCGGCGCGGCGATCCTGGCCGGGATGGCGGTGAAGCTGTGGCGCGGGGCGGGCGAGACGCGCGGGTTGCGCCGGACCGATCGGGTGTTTCGGCCGAAGATGCGGGCCGCCGAACGCGAACGGCTGCTGGCGGGATGGCGCGACGCGGTCGCGCGGACGATCAGCCGCGGTGCGAAAGATGCCTAAATCGCGCGATTATCCTACATACGGTAATGTTGAACGAGCACCGCTGCCGGGAAAAAAATCCCGGGCGCCCGATTGTTCCGAATATCTGATCGTTGGGTAGCAGATTAGCGCGCAGCGGGCGCGGGGCGGATGGTCGTGACGCGCAGGCCGTGCGAGGTCCAGCCGACGTCGAAGCCGACGCTGTCGCCCTCGTGCAACAGATCGATGCCGGGGGCGCGTCCGCCGATCGGTGCGCCGACCACGCTGACGAAGGGAAATTCGAAGCGGATCTCGCGCCCGCTATGGGAGCGGATGATGCCGCGGCCGCGGATCGCGTCGAGCAAGACGACCAGTCCGGTGTAGAAATTGCCGGGAAATTGGGCGCTATCGAATTCGTCGATCACGGCAGGTTACGCACGATGGGTTATGCGGGGGCGGCTGCGCGCGTTCGCCGCAGCCGCGATTTCGCCGACAGGCGCGGGCAAGATTCAGCCCGCCTCGGCGAGCAGGCGGTCGAGCTCGCCGCGCACTTCGAGCGCACGCAACTCGTCGTAGCCGCCGACGATCTTGCCGTTGATGAAGATCTCCGGGACGGTGCGGCGGCCGCCCGACAACTCGACCATCCGCTCGCGCAAATCGTCGTCGTCGGTGACATCGATTTCTTCAAACGCGACGCCTTTTTGTTTGAGCAGGGCCTTGGCACGCGTGCAAAACGGGCAGTAGGTGGTGGAATAGACCTGTACTTTGGCCACTGTTACTCCTTCTAAGTTTATTGTGCTGACGCGCGCGGCTTCCCGCAAGTGGCGTTGCTTTATATCCGCGGCATTTCAGAGTCTAAATAACGCGCGGCTGCGCAGACTTGCCCGCGTCCCATGCCCGCTTCGCCTGATTCACTCGTTTAATTTGGCCGCTTCGCCGGATTCGCATGTCGCTAAGCAGGTTGCGAGATTCTTCGCTGCGCTGAGAATGACGGAGCGGGCTTTGCGCAGAGACTCCCTAGCGGCGGTCGGGGTAGGCGCGCTTGAGGCGGGCGGGCGGTACACCGATCAGGAACAGCGACTTGATCAGCCACATGCGCACGATCGTGCGGACGAGACCGCCGTCGCGCCATCGGCGGGCCGAAGTGATCACCCGTGCGCGCGGACAGGCGATGCGGCCGAGGCGGCGCAGGCGGCGGGCGAAGTCGACATCCTCGCACAGGTCGATCGCGGGAAAGCCATCCATGCGTAGGAAGATATCGCGCCGGACGAACAGTGCCTGGTCGCCGGTGCCGGCGCGCGAGAGACGCGAGCGCAAGTTGATCGACGCCGCGACGATGCGGTAGGCGAGGCGGCGATCGTCGAAGGCCAGGTCGAAGCGTCCGCCGACCACCTGCGCATCGGCCAAGGCGGCGGCGATCGCGAGCGCGAAGTCGTGCGGTACGAGCGTGTCGGCATGCACGAAGGCGAGCGCGTTGCCGGTCGCGAGGGCGGCGCCGGCGTTCATCTGGCGCGCGCGCCCGCGCGGCGCCTCGACGAGGCGATCGCACAGCGGGCGGGCGATCGCGACGCCACGATCGGAGCTGCCGCCGTCGACCACGATGACCTCGGCGCCGGGTGCCCCGCGGCGTAGCGCGACGAGCGTGCCGGCGATCGCGCGCTCCTCGTTGAGCATCGGCACGATGACGGACAGATGCGGGCCGGGCATCGCGCGGCGGCTCAGGACGATCGCGGATTGATCGGAGCGGGGATGGCGGCGAGCGCGGGAAAGTCGCGGATATGGACGCGGCGTCCGCGGATTTCGAGGCGCCCCTGCTGGAAAAGCCGGATCGCCCAGGGATAGATGCGATGCTCCTCGGCGTGGATGCGCGCGGCGAGCGCGGCGGCATCGTCGTCCGGATGAACGGGGACAACGGCCTGCACGATCACCGGACCGTCGTCGACGCCCTTGGTGACGAAGAACACGGTGCATCCGCTGAAGCGCACGCCGTAGTCGATCGCCTGCTGCTGCGCGTCGACGCCGGGAAAGGCCGGGCAAAGCGCGGGATGGATATTCATGATGCGATCGCGAAACGCGGCGACCATCACGGGCGACAGCAGACGCATAAAGCCGGCGCAGACGACGAGTTCCACGCCGTGGGTGTTGAGCGTCGCAACAAGTGCGCGATCGAAATCCTCACGCGAGGGAAACCCGCGATGCTCGATGACTTGCGCGGCGATACCGTGATGGCGGGCGCGCGCGAGGCCGCCCGCCGCGGCCTTGTTGGAGATGACGACGCGGATTTCGGCGGCGAGGTCGCCGCGCGCGATCGCGTCGATGATGGCCTGCAGGTTGGTGCCCTCACCCGAGATCAGTACGCCGAGTCTGACGGGAGGACGCGGAGTCGATGCGGCGGCGGTCATGCGATGGTCACGCCGCGCGCGCCGCGCACGATTTCGCCGATGATGTAGGCGCGCTGGCGGTGCACTTTGAGCTGGGCGAGCACTGCCGCGGCCTCATCACGCGGGACGACCGCGACCATGCCGAGGCCGTTGTTGAAGGTGCGATCCATTTCGGCCTGATCGATTTTGCCCAGCCGCGCGATCATCTTGAAGATCGGCGGAACCGGCCAACTGGTGCGCTCGATACGTGCATGGAGCCGCGGCGGCATCACGCGCGGCAGATTTTCGGGCAGGCCGCCGCCGGTGATATTGGCGAGGCCGCGGATCGGAAAGCGTGCGAAGAGTTCGAGCACTAATTTCGCATAGATGCGCGTGGGGCGCAGCAGTTCGTCGGCCAGCGTGCGGCCGAGTTCGGCGACGTGCGCGTCGAGCTTGAGCCGCGCACGCTCGAGCAGCACCTTGCGCACCAGCGAGAAGCCGTTGGAGTGGAGACCGTCGGCGGCGAGTCCGATGATCGCGTCGCCGGCGCGCATCCGCGCGGGATTCGGGATCTGCGCGCGCTCGGCGAGACCCACGGCGAAGCCCGCGAGATCGTATTCGCCGGGCTGATAGAGCCCCGGCATCTGCGCGGTCTCGCCGCCGACCAGCGACATCCCCGCGAGGGCGCATCCGCGGGCGATACCCTTGACGATCGCGAGTGCGACGGCGCGTTCGAGCTTGCCGGCGCCGATATAGTCGAGGAAAAAGAGCGGCCTCGCGTTGTGGCATACGATGTCGTTGACGCACATCGCGACGCAGTCGATGCCGATGGTGTCGTGGCGGCTCGTGGCGAAGGCGATTTTGAGCTTGGTGCCGACGCCGTCGGCGCCGGCGACGAGCACCGGCGCGCGCATTTGCTTGGCGCCATTGAGGCCGATCAGCGCGCCGAAGCCGCCGATACCGTCGAGGACGTGCGCGCCGGCGGTCGGCCGGGCGAGACGGCGGAAGAGCGGAATGAGGCTCTGCTTGAGGCCGATATCGACGCCGGCGGATTTGTAGGTAAGACGCGCCGTCACGCGATTAACTCCCGCGGCGGGCGAGCGCCGCCCCGCGCCAGGCGCGTTTGCCGGTGGGATAGACGGTCAGCCCCTCGCGATAGCGAAGCAATTCGAGCCCGGCGAGCAGCGTGCGCAGTTCGTAATGCTCGAGGGTGAAGCGCGCGTCGCGCAGATGGCCGTGGCCGGCTTCGTCAATCAGAAACGTATCGAAGAGGATGAGACCGCCCGGCCGCATCGCGGAGACCAGTTGCGGTATCAGGTCGCGGTCGAGGTAGTTCACGTTAAGGATCAGATCGAAGCTCGCCGGGCGAATCGGGATCGGCGCTTCGAGGTCGGCGACGATCGGATAGATCGGCATGCGATCGCGCCGTGCGATGGCGGCCAGCGTGCGCGTCGCGGTGATCGAGAAGTCGATCGCGACGACGCGCAAACCCGCGCGGGCGAGTGCGATCGCGTTGCGGCCGGTGCCGGCCGCGAGGTCGAGGACGAGGGCGTGGGGATGCAGCGCGCAGATCGCGGGGAGCATCTCGGTGACCGACAATTCGGCGTCGCTCGGCGCGGCGGCGCGATGGCGATCTTCCCAGGTGGCGCGCTGTGCGAGGTTCATAGCGCGCGGGCGAGCGTCAGCACGTCGACGCGGCGGGCGCCGGCGGCGAGCAGGGTGCGGGCGCATTCGTTGGCGGTCGCGCCGGTGGTCATAACGTCGTCGATCAGCAGGATGCCGCGGTTGGCGACGCGGGCCGGGCGGCGCACGGCAAAGGCGTCGCGCAGATTTGCGCGGCGATCGCGTTGGTTCTGCATGGTCTGCGGCGGCGTGGCGCGCACGCGCACCAGCGATTTCAGATCGACCGTGCGGCCGCCGCGCCGGCCGACCGCGATCGCGAGCATCGCGGCCTGGTTGAAGCCGCGCCAGCGCAAGCGGCTCGAATGGAGCGGCACGGGAATCACCAGGTCGTAGTCGGCGGCCGGCAGGGGCAGTTCGTTGCCGAGGCATTCGGCGAGCGCGTGGGCGAGCGATTGATCGAGACCGTACTTGTGGCGGCGGATGATCGAGGCGACGGTGCCGCTGTCGTTCTCGCCGCGCGACGAGTAGCGGGCGACGGCGCGGGCGCGGCCGAAATGCGGCGGCGCCTCGACGCAGTCGTCGCACCATCGGGAGTCTGCGTTGGCGCCAGCATCGAGCGGAACTCCGCATACGGCGCAGAAGGGCGCGGGAATCGGCTCGATGCCGGCGAGGCACGGAGTGCAGACCCGTGCGGTGGTATCGACGGGGAGCCGTGCGCCGCATCCGGGACATCGCGGCGGATAGAGAAAATTGACCAGGTAATGCAGCATCGGCGCGCTATCCATAGTGATGAAGCGTTGCGGCGCCAAACTCAAGTGGGCGGGGCCGGATGCGGCCTCATCGCAACGTGATGAATTCGCGGAAATGTGTGGTATAGAGGCGGCATGGACGCACCACTTAAGGGTATACGGGTTATCGATTGGACGATATGGCAGCAGGGCCCGGTGGCGACCACGATGCTCGCCGACCTGGGCGCGGAAGTGATCAAGATCGAGGAGCGCGGCAAGGGCGACCCGGGGCGCGCAATCTTCGCGATCGGCGGTTCGGCGGCGACGGCCAAGAGCGGGCACAACTTTTATTTCGAGGCGAATAATCGCCACAAGCAGAGCCTGACGCTCGACCTGAGCAAGCCGCAGGCGCGCGAGATCGTCTACCGGCTGGCCGCGAAGAGCGACGTCTTTGTGCAGAATTTCCGCAAGGGCGTGGCGGCGCGGCTGGGCCTGGGCTATGAGACGCTCTGCGCGCGCAACCCCAAGCTGATTTACGCGAGCTCGTCGGGCTACGGGCCCAACGGCCCCGACAGCGGCGAGCCGTCGTTCGATTATCTCGCGCAATCGCGATCAGGGATCATGAATATCGCGAGCGTGGCGACCGAGGAGCCGATCTACCTGACCGGCGGGCTGGCCGATCAGATGGGCGCGATCATGCTCGCCTACGGCGTGATGACGGCGCTGGTCGCGCGTGAGCGTTACGGGGTGGGGCAGGAGGTCAATGCGTCGCATCTCGGATCGATGATCGCGCTACAGGGGCTGAACGTTTCGAGCCGGACCATCCTGGGCCACGAGTTCCCGCGATCGACGCGCGACGACGCGTTCAATCCGCTGTGGAACCATTACAAGTGCGCCGACGGCAAATGGATCAGCCTGGGGATGCTGCAGACCGATCGGTACTGGAAGGATTTCTGCAATGCGCTGGACGTGCCCGAGCTGATCGACGACGCGCGCTTCAACGGGATCAAGCCGCGCGGCAAGAACCATCGCGAGCTGGTGGCGATCCTCGACCGCGTGTTCATCGCGCGGCCGCGCGACGAATGGATGGGTATCTTGAAGCGCGGCGGCGACTTCATCTACACGCGGGTCAACAAGATCGACGATCTGCCCGACGACGAACAGGTCATCGCTAACGAGTACATCGTGGACTACGAGCATCCCGAAATCGGCCCGACCAAGCTGGTCGGCGTGCCGGTAATCCTGAGCAAGACGCCGGGCAACGCGCGCGGACGGGCGCCGGAGCTGGGCGAAAATTCCGAAATGATCCTCACCGAGCTGCTTGGTTACAGTTGGGATGAGGTCGGTCAACTGCGCGACGCGGAAGTGATCTGAGCGGGAAAGTGATCTGAACGGGGACGCGCCGGGGCCTGAGCGGCGCCACGAACGGAAACGGGAGAGAGCGAAGATGCCGATTACGGGGACGGCGGAAGATCGGGAGCAGATACGCGAGCTGTACGCGCGCTATGCCTTTACGATCGATCACGGGCCATTTGACGAATGGGTGCGATGCTTCACGGCGCTGGCCAAGTTCACCCAGATGTACAAGAACTCGGCCGGCGACGCGCAGGTCCGCCACATGATGTCCAACGTGACCTTTCGCGTTGAGGGCGACACCGGGATGGGCGGATGCTACCTGGCGTACTACCATTGCAAGGGTGGCAAGGCGACGCTCGAGGCGATCGGGCGCTACCAGGACGAATTGCGCAAGGTCAACGGCGAGTGGCTGTTTCAGTATCGGCGGGTCTATATCGACGGCCACGGTTGAGCGGCGCCGCCCCGTCTATTCGGAGCATTCAACGCCGGTCAGGCGAGGCGGGCGATCGCGGCCGCGAGATCGGCGGCGAGCGGGGCGCTGACGGTGACGCGCGGGCCGGCCGGCGCGTCGAGCGCGATCTCCGCCAGATGGAGCCAGAAGCGTCCGCGTGCCAGGCCGTCGAGCGGCGGGCCGCCATATAGTTCGTCGCCGGCGATCGGATGTCCGATGCTGGCCAGGTGAAGGCGAATCTGATGGCGGCTGCCACTGCGCGGCAGCACGTCGGCGAGCGTGAAATCTCCCACATAGTCGATTGGCTCAATTCGGGTGAAGGCGGGCCGCGCGGCCGAGCGATGGGGCGTGGCGGCGGCGCTCGAGGGATCGTCCGGGCCGGCGCCGACCACCACCATCCGCCGCGGATTCTTCGGATGATGCGCGATGGGCGCGTCGATCTCGATCGCGCGGTCGAGGCGGCCGGCGGCCAGCGCGCGATAGCGGCGGGTCACGCCGGCGCTGCGAATTGCCGTGCGCAGGATCGTGAACGCCGCGCGAGTGCGCGCGACGATCAGCGCGCCCGAAGTGCCGTTGTCGAGGCGATGAACCAGACCGCCCTCGAGCGGCTTGTCGCCGGCCGACGCGGTTTCGGGATAGCGCGCGGCGACCGCGTTCATCACCGTGCCGCGCTCGTCGGGGCGCAGCGGATGGCACGGGAGCATCCCGGGCTTGTCGACCACCAGCATCGCAGGGTCTTCATAGAGAAGCGCGATGGCGAGATTGGGATTCGGCGCGAGCGGCTGCTCAGGCGCGGGCGCGTCCTCGACTTCGACGCGATCGCCCGGCGTGATCGGCTCGCCCTTGCGATAGCGATGGCCGTTGACGCGGACGCGGCCGGCGAAGATCAGATCCTTGGCGGCGCGGCGCGACGTCGCCCATCCGAGGCGCACGAGGTAACGGTCGAGACGCTCGCCTTCAGTTGTCAGAGAGTCCGTGGCGCACCCAGCCTTCGATCTGGCGGTAGAAGCCGGCGAACGGATCTTCATTGGGGGCCGGCGTGAAATAGCATTTCTGCATGAAGTCGAGGGCGCCCGAGTAATGCTCGAAGCGGTCGCTCAACTCCTCGAACATCAGGAAGCCCGGCTTGTAGAGCGTCAGGTCGAGCGCGGAGACGGCGCGGTACGAGCGCGAACCCTCTTCGAGATAATAGTCGAGATAGCCGCCGTGCTCAACGAAGCGCCGGAACAACCCCGACATGAAGAGCGTATAGTCGCCGACTTGCTTGCGCAGGGCGCGCTCGCCGGCGAGGCGCGTCGATTCGTCGGGACCCAACTGCGCCAGGTTCATTTCGACTACGCTGGTGAGGCGGCGGCCTTCGGCGCCTCGGATCGCGAGCCATTGGTCGGAGTGGCTGAATTCGGCCAGCACGGTGGCAACATAGTCGGTGATTTGCCGATCGCCTACGCCAACCTGATCGAAGCTCTTGCGCACCAGGGTGAGGAAAAAGCCCTTGAGTTTCTCAGCCGACGTTGGTCGAACCTGCATGGTGAGGTAATCGGTCCTCCTCGCCTGGCGCCCCTACGGGCGGCGCCGCGCCGCTATGTCTGTGGGGAATCGTACATCGAACGATAACGCGAATCCACGGCGCGCAAATAGATTTGCGCTAGGCGGGGAGGGTCGCCGGCGATGGCGCGTCGAGGCGACGCATGGTCGTGTTGCGCGGCGTTCCGGCATCGTCGGGATGCTCGGGATGATCGATATTGTAGTGCAGGCCGCGCGACTCCTTGCGCAGCATCGCACAGCGCACAACCAGTTCCGCGACGGTGACGAGATTGCGCAGTTCGATCAGGTCGGAATCGATCTGATGGTGCCAGTAGTAGCCGTGGATCTCTTCCTTGAGCATCAGGATGCGCCGCAGCGCGCTCTCGAGGCGCAAGTCGCTGCGCACGATGCCGACGTAGTTCCACATCAGGCGGCGGATCTCCTCCCAGCTATGGGTGATCAGCACGTGCTGCTCGCTCTTGATCGCCGCGCCGGGATCCCATTGGCGAAATTCCGGGATCGCCGCCTCGTCATGGCCGAGCAATTCGCGCGCGGCGGCAAAGGCCCGCCGACCCATCACGGCGGCTTCAAGCAGCGAGTTCGAGGCGAGCCGGTTGGCGCCATGCAGGCCGGTCATCGCAACTTCGCCGGCGGCGTAGAGGCGCGAGATACCGGTGCGGCCCATCAGATCGGTGACGACGCCGCCACACATATAATGCGCCGCCGGCACGACCGGGATCGGCGCGGCCGTGAGGTCGAAGCCGAAGCCCAGGCATCGCTCGTAGATGTTGGGAAAGCGCTCGCGGATGAAGGCGGCGTC
>Ga0307373_10009848_pt1 | contig 14181 bp, 11 predicted proteins | sample OX2MG_FD_202534 | JGI IMG/M metagenome (GOLD analysis project Ga0307373, IMG submission 202534) | Soil microbial communities from Risofladan, Vaasa, Finland - OX-2 | ecosystem: Environmental > Terrestrial > Soil > Coastal area > Acid sulfate soil | place: Finland: Risofladan, Vaasa | collected... | reverse complement strand
GGCCTGCATCATAAGTGAGAAGCTACGTGCTGTCAATGCCTCTATAGCGGCTCTACGTCCATCAGAGTGGGGTACAGACCCATTTCATAATCCAAAAGGGCCATAAAAATTTACGTGGAACTCCCAGCCTGGGGAATGGCACGCTTGCTGTCATACCTTCGCCCGGCGCGACGAGACGGGTTATCCCGTCAGCTTCCGCGGGGGTTCTGCACGCGACGTATGCTTTTGTGCGTAACGATCAACTTTGGGTTGCACTGCATGGCGCAAAACCTGTGCAGGCGACCTCATTCAATTACGCCAATCTGCCCAATATCTCCTGGCATCAACCATTGTGGTCGCCAGGGGATGGCGCACTAGCCTTTATTATGAACGCGCGGCCAGCTGGTCAGGGCGGTGGTGGTTGTCCCGCGCCGGACTATGGAGCGAATGGCGCATTATACGTGTTGAATGCCGGCTCCATGCAACTGACTCAGGTAATCGTGCCGGCTGATAAAAGCGATGCGCTCGCGGGCAGTCCGCATAATGGGTACTGGCAGTACGTGTTCTGGGAAGATGCGACGCACGTGCTGGCATGGTATAATGGCATCATCGGTAAAACGAGCAATACGGCGGGTTTGTACCGCTATGATCTCATCAGTCATACGCTGTTGCAGGTTATCTCGCCGGGCCAACTGGGGGTGTCTACGTTGTTCAATATGCGGCAGAACGCGCCGGTTATGCTTTCGATGCGCTACAGCAGCGGTCAACTCTATTACCAGGTTGTGGCGCACCCCTTTGAACAGCAGAGCCAATTGACCATCTATCGTCATTCGGTAGATCAACCAGGGGTGGCGAGCAGTAAGGTGCTAGATATGGGGAGCGAAGCCTGGTGTGGCTCGCAGTTGGGCAACGCCTTTAGTAGTCCTGGTTGGGATGTCTCCCCCGATGGGCAACAACTGGCGGCGCAGGTAATGCAGACGAGCACGGGAGGTCAGACTACCAGCACTGTTGAAACGCTGAATATTGCAGATGGTTCAACGACAGGTTTACTGGCGCGCTTGCCGTCTGCTATGCTGGCGCATGACCTGATTTTGACCTGGGGGCCTGATAGTCAAACACTGGCGGCGACCGAAGCGCATTCTTTCAGCCAGGATGGGCCATATAGCGCGACGCTGGCTAATCCTGCCGCATTGCAGCCATACACGCCGGGCGCAACGGGGCTGGTCGCCTGGAAGACAGATAGCTCCGCTTTTGTATTGCAGAGTTCGGATATGGCTGCTGTGACCGATGCCGCGCAAATCTTCCTGTTCGATACGGGTGATGTACAGGGTCAACTCTTAATGAGCGGTGCGCGAGACTTTATGTGGGGATAAAAAATTACAGATGTCACCGATTCTGGTAACGATACTCAGCCTGATTGTGTTTGCCGGGGGAATGGTATTACTGCTCAAGGTAACGCCACTGCTGCTGAGACATAATTTTGATGAGGGCTACTTTATGGGTTTGGCGGCTGCCGATATTTTCGGCGGCCTGCTGGTGTTTGGGCCGGTTGGAGTGATCTTTGCGGAGAACAATGGCACGCTGACCGCGCGCGTTTTCGATGTCATCATGCTGCTGATTATCGGCATAGTGTCTCTGCGCATTGCCTATCGGAGTTTTCGCCCGCACTATATGATGAATGTTCTCCGTGTATCAGGCATCGTGGTGGGTGGATATTTTCTGCTACTACTGGTACTGACCATCTATGCTCTTGTGTTGATGTTCATGTAGCGAGCGCAAAGCGCTCGCTACAATTCTTACACTCTTACACGAAACGTCCGAACCATTCGATTGCGCGGTGCAGGCGGTCTGTGCGTTGCGCGGGCATGCCGATATCCGGCCAGTCGATAAGGTGACTGGCGCCGGGGTAGCGCACAAACTCGACGGTCTGTTTGCGTTTGCGCAGTATCACGAAGAGCTGCTGCGACTCGCTGATAGGGCAGCGCAGATCATTTTCGGAGTGCAACAATAACAAAGGCGTGGTGATATGATCGGCAAAGGTCAGGGCGGAGCAACTGCGACGCAGCGTATCGGCATCCCGGTTGTCGCTGCCTATCATCAGGTCAAACCATACCGTCTGATCGCTGAGCAGTGAGGCACCTGGCAGAAAACTGATGCCGTTGCGACTTACCGCCGCTTTGAAACGATTGGTCTGCGTGATGGCCCAGTTGGTCATATAGCCGCCATAGCTGAGACCCCCGATACCCAGGCGGTTGTCGTCTACAGGCTCGGTAGCGATAACGTGATCGATACCGGCCAGCAGGTCGCGATAGTCGTCGCCGCCCCAATCGTTGATGACCTTGCGACAAAAATCCTCGCCATAACCGGCGCTGCCGCGTGGATTCACGGCCAGCACTGCATATCCTTTGCCGGCCAGGGCTTGAAACTCGTGTACATAGCTATCGCCCCAGGCCAGTGTGGGGCCGCCATGCACTTCCAGTATGAGCGGGGCTTTCACTCCATCCGGCAGAGTGGGAAGGTAGAGCCATCCCTCGATATCCAGCCCGTCGAAGCTTTTCCATGTGATGCGTTTGGGACGCGTGAGCTGGCGTCCGCGTAACAATGTATCGTTGACTCCCGTCAACTTGCGCCTGTTCGCGCCATCGCCGTCCATGGCCCAGATATCGCCGGGGGTGAACCAGTCGGCGCGGATCATCGTCACGCTTTGTCCATCATTGCTGATGCGCGGACTGAGATAGCAGCCGTTGCCGGTAGTAAGCTGCGTGACCCTGTCGTGCTGCGTATCGATGTGGTAGAGGTGAACCTGTCCGCGTTGCTGGACGGTGACGAGCAGGGATGCACGGTCAGGATACCATTGAGGTTGGGTGAGAAAGGGCAGGTGCAATTCGTCAACGATGACTTGCAGACAGGTAAATTGCTGTGTAGTGGAGGCTGCCGGACGCGGCGCGCTCTGGCCGCTCGCGTTTACAGTCCAGGGTGAGACGTTGCTGGCCTCGCTCTGATCTTCACTATAGTAGTACGCGAGGTTTTGCCCATCAGGAGACCATGCAGGCATCTGAGCCAGGCCCGTTTCTGGACTCAGGCGGCGCATCTGTCCGCTTGCCACATTCATAACCCACAGAGCGGTGCTCGCACTGAGGTCGGGATCGGGCAAGCGATTGGCGCAAAAGGCAATTTCTTCGCCGTCGGGCGACCAGCAGGAAGAGAGAATGTCTACCGGCTCAGCGGTGAGGCGCGCTGCTTCGCCATCAAGTGGCACCAGCCAGAGTTGCTGGTAACGTCCGTGCTTGTATCCGATACCATCCCACTGTTCGTCGAGGCGCGTATAAACAACAGATGTTGCGCTATTGTCGGGCTGGTGTTCGTCTTCTGCCTTCCAGGCGCTGTGCGCCAACAGCGCGCTACCATCGGGTTGCCAGCTATATTCGCTTACTCCCTGGCTCAGATGGCTGATCTGCCGCGCTTCGCCGCCGCGCAGCGAGAGCAAGTGAATCTGGAGCGAGCCACTGCGGTCGCTCAAGAAGGCCAGTGTTTGCCCATCTGGCGACCAGCGCGCCGCCAGGTCGTGTATTGTATTTTCGAGATTCGTCATTTGTCGTGGTGTTTCTGCTTTGCCGCCTTTAGCGTTCACCACCCATATCGCGCTGTTACTGGTATTCTTTTCCGCATTGCTAGTCTGTGTAGTGAAAGCAATAAGCGAGCCGTCGGGCGAAAGCTGGGGATCGCTCACGATGTGCAGGGCCAATACATCATCTACCGACATGTAGGGATTTGGATTGGCGGCAGGCGCACTCGAGGCGGTGGCAGTAGTGACGGCTGGAACCTCTATAGTGGCAGTCGGGCTGGCTATTTCGCCGGAGATGGGGCGAGGCAGAGTAGCGTTATCATCGTTTTCAATCATTTGCGCGCTCCAATCGAATCTGTAAATCAGTATTGAAACTACTATGCTTTCTTTTACTATACTATACTATTGACGTTTAGACTAATAACGACCTGGCCGATTCCCACGGAGAAGTCGGAATGGACCCTCCCTTTGGGCCATCCGGGCGATTTCCCACGCGGTTTGGGTCGCTGAGCAGGTGTGCCAAGCTGCTGCAAAATGCCGGGCATCACCCGACGCACCTGCCGAGGGGTGACCGCGCGCCGGGTGCTTTCATCGACTTATTTCACTTTTTTCCACACTTATACTGAAAATATTGCTTGGAAAACTACAAGAGATAGCGCTTCAACACAATGAAGAGGCTCATTTCTCGTTTTCTGCGCAAATTATTTTTCGCGCAAAGCATTGTCACGACATTTTGCTTTGCGAATAGTAGGAGGATTGTCGCTTCATGCGAAGACATTTCAAAGGGTATCTGTTCATGTTTGTGGCGCTCACCACAGTAGTTGTCGCCATACTTGGCGCAGGCTTTGCGTCTGCCAACGAGCACAGCCAGAAAGCTGCCCATACCGGGATATCTGGCTCTGGCAAAAAAGCTTCCGCAAAAATGGTATCGATGCATGTCATTGATATGCAAAAAGTTGCGGTAGAAACATCTGCACCGGCCAACCATCGCTCAGCAGGGCTGCCATTACTCACGGGCGTAAGTTCAGCGGTGTATGCACAGCGCAAAACGGACGCAGCACATAACCATGCTGCTCCGGTTGGCGGTTCGCATAGCTTTGTGTCCCCCTCGACCCAAAGCACCTTGACTCCCACGAAGACGAAATCGTTCCAGGGTATGGCTGATTCAGCGTCTATCTGCCCCTATTTTGGCGGCTGTCAGCCTCCCGACCAGGCATTAGCCGTCTCTAAGTCTTATGTGTTCCAGGGTGTCAACACTTCTTTTGCCGTCTATAATACCTCTGGCACACTGCAAACAGGTTGGCCCAAGAATTCGCAGAGCTTCTTCGGCGTTCCTAACCCCGGAAGGTGCGATCCTGCTGGACCGTTCTTGAGCGACCCACGCGCCTTCTATGATACCAAAGATGGACATTTCTGGGTAGCGATGCTTCAGGTAGAAGGGGCATTTGGCCTCAATTCATGTCCTTTCAAGACGCTCTACTGGGTTGCCGTCAGCAAGACCAGCGATCCACGAGGTGTCTGGAACGTCTACGCGTTCGACATGTCGTTGGGCTCCACCAATGCCGCCGACTATACCCAGTTCGGCTTCGATCAACAGGCCATCTACTTCTCAGGCAACATGTTCAACCAGGCTGGCTCAGCCTATGAGTACGCTGAGATTTTTGGGGCCAGCAAGTCAACCATGGAAAATGGCCTGGGAGTCACCGCTTATGGATTCTCCGGGCTGTTCGTGTCAGCTTCAAGAACCGTTCTCGTGGATACCGTCCAACCCGTTGAGGCACAGTTAGCTTCTAAAACAGACGGGCCAAACGGTGGGTTGTTCATCGACTCGTGGAATATCAATGGGGACCCTTTCGGGGATAATTGTTTCTCTTCCGCATGTCATGGCCTGTCCATCTGGACATTGACGAACCCTGGAAAATCTACGACCGGCCTTACGTTCGCTTTCACCGATAGCGCGGGATACGTCCTTCCGCCAGCCGCCGACCAACCCGGCTGCACAGCGTGTATCGAAACGCTGGATACACGCATCAGTGGGACGCCGATCTATCGCAACGGGCTAATCTCGTTTGCGCTTGAGACGGGCATCAATAACGGTTCCCAGGTCGTGCCTGGCATTCTGTGGGGACAGATCGCTCCTGAGATCAATGACAGTGGCGCGCTCACAGGATCTGTATTGTTCCAGGACGGGTATTACTACTATAGTGGTGATGGAACAGCCTCCTTTGGCGCGCTCATGCCCGACGCCGATGGCAATCTGTTCATGGTGTTCGAGTTTATGAATAGCTCGACCAATCCAGAGCTTGCCTATACTGGACGCCGCGTGGCTTTCCCATTCGGCAGCTTCCATGATGGCGGCCTCATTCTTAAAGCTGGCGGTGCGCCAACCTTCGACTCGCGTTGGGGCGACTTCGAGGCTACTTCGTTTGATGGCACAACAAATGTCTGGTTCGCGGGTCAGTATTCAGCTTCCAGTGGCGACTGGTCTACCTATATTGGGCGAGACAGTTTCTGCGCGACTTGCAACTAGCGCGAGTCTAGCACGGATGGCGTGGCATTCTCTATGCCACGCCATCAAAATGCCCAGTTCCTCATACAGTTGGATTGCGATATGGGGGCCAACGTACTCAATCGTCATCAAGGCCCGCGCGCCAGCCGGTAAGATCTGCAAGCTCAAGTCCTGGTAAAAGCTGTATGGGCTGCTTACCATATCTGCTAAAACCAGAAGGCATTATTACGAAAAGTCAGGTCTGTTGTTGCAAATCGCAAACACTCTTTGACCGCTTTTTTGTGCTATTATTACGTTGAAACGAATACCGGCTAAAATAGAGGGTTTGTGAAAATCTGCCTGGGAGGAACCGAGAGTTATGATCGTAAGCGAAGTTATGACAACCAGGCTTATCACTGTTTTGCCTGACGATACTCTAAGTCACGCTGCCAACTTGTTACGACAGTATCAATTTCATCATTTGCCGGTTGTGAGAACCGCGCCCCCCTTTGGTAGGATAGACACGGGGAAGGGGCCTCATCCCGTACTCGAAGGATTGATCACCTCGCAAGATATCGACCTGGCGGCGGCGGTGGGAACCAGCTCCAGTGATATTTTACACCGACCCTGGCAGGAACGGCGTGTGCTTGAGGTGATGAACAGCGCTACTATACGAGTGACACCTACAACCAGCGTTGCGGCTGCCGCCCAGATTCTTGTTGAGCGTGGTCTAAATTGCCTGCCTGTAGTCGAGTACGAGCGACCTGAAACAACGGCGTCCGGGGAGCAAGACGAAGCATTAACCAGTCCCCTGTTGGTGGGATTGCTCACGCGCAGTGACCTGTTAATAGCTCTGGCGCGTTCGCTGGGAGCATTTGAGCCGGGCATGCAGCTAGGCATTTCACTACCGCTCGGTGATCTTACTCCTCTGGCAAAAACTCTGACCCTGGCTGCCGAACTACATATTAAGGTACGTAGTGTACTGGCGGCTCCGCTGGAAGGGAATGTCCCGCTCTCCGCGACGGTGCGCCTGGGTACGATTAATCCCGCTCCGTTGTTGGTGCGTTTACAGGAAGAGCATATCGAATATTCATTCGCGGATGTGTAATGAAATGAGGAGCGTTATGGCAGAGGCGAATGCTATGCCGAGAGCACGGCTGATCTATCATCCTGATGAATTACACTATAATTTTGGGGCAGAGCATCCGTTACAGTCTGCTCGTATAGCCGCGCTGATGGACTTGCTTGAAACGTGCGCTCTCTGGAGTCCCGCCAGTGACGCGCTGCGGCTGCCTCTACGTCTGGCAACAGTGGAAGAACTGGGTCTCGCGCATTCAGCCGACTATATCGCGGCAGTGCAGGTGCTTAGCGAGCCTGATGTTCAGGATATGGAGGAACAGCAGCGGCGATCTGAACTCGCGCTCAAATATGGTTTCGCCGATGGCGATACGCCTGTCTTGCCCTGCATGCACGAAGTGACGGCCCGCATAGCAGGCGGCTCGCTGGTTGCGTTAAGCGCGGTGATGGGGCTGCCGGAGGGAGGCCAGTTCGCTTCCGAAGGTGAGCGGCCCTTGCATGTTTTTCACCCGGCGGGTGGTCTGCACCATGCCTGGTCGGATCGAGCTTCGGGCTTCTGTGTCTATAATGATATCGCCGTAGCTATCGCGCACTCGCTGCGGGCAAGCGAGGCAAAGATTCTCTATATTGACTTCGACGCGCATCATGGCGATGGGGTGCAGCGCGCCTTTTACGATGAGCCGCGCGTCATGACTGTTTCGCTGCATGAAACAGGGCGCTATCTCTTCCCAGGCACGGGAGATGTGCTTGAACTGGGCAATGGCATGGGTCGCGGCTACTCCGTCAACGTGCCCCTGGAACCATTCACCGAGGATGATTCGTATATCGAGGCGATTGAGGCGTTGCTGACGCCCCTGGTTATTTCGTTCGCACCCGATGTCATCGTAACGCAGCATGGATGTGATACGCACGCCTGGGACCCACTTACGCATCTCAGCTTGACCATGCGCGGTATTCAGGCGCAGATCAAGCTGGCGCACCAGCTCGCGCATACATATTGTCAGGGTCGCTGGGTCGCGCTGGGCGGCGGCGGATACGATCTGTACCGGGTGGTGCCGCGCGCCTGGAGCATGGTCTGGGCGGAAATGTCTGAACAAACATTGCCCGAACGACTGCCGCCAGAATGGGTGAATCGCTGGCAACCTGTATGGCACAACGTTGAGCAACAAGATCAGGCCGCGCAGCAAGTCATGGGCAAACCCACGGCTTCGTTGGTATTTCCGCTTACGTTTCAGGATCGCGCGGAAGATTTTCCCGCTCTGCCGCGGCGCTGGACGATCAGCAACACCAATCGCCATACGGTGGCGCTGGTGCGCCAGTTACTGGTACCTCCTTCGGTGCGCCAGGCGTTCCCCGCGGTCCGCCGGCAATCGCCGCTCGCCGGGCTATTCGATTTATTGCACTTACAAGGGACTGCAACTCCATCGCGCAGTAAGATGATTGAAATAAAGGCGGACACGCTTCTCCTGCGCGATTTTTGCCCGCCCTCCCTGGTGGAGCGTTTGACCGCCGACAGTGGATTGCATGCTTTTGCCCGGCTGCCTGAGCGCGAACTTCAATTGTTTATTGGTATTGCAAAACGTCCGGATTGTGCCCTGACTCTCGCTCACACACCTGAAGGTGTGATCGTTGGCGAAGTGACGCTGGCCCCAGGTGACGAATGGTGGGAGGGGTTGGAAAATGTCTACGAGGTTGCTATCGAGGTGAGTTCAAACTGGCGCAGCCAGGGCGTGGCGCGTCAGTTGTTGGCTTTCGCGCTAGAGCTTGACGCTCTGGAAGATATGATCTTGTTCGCGCTGGGATTATCGTGGCACTGGGATATCGATGGCCTGGGGCTGAATGTCTACCGCTATCGCGAGATGATTTCCCGCCTATTTGCATCACAGGGTTTTATCGAATATCCCACAACTGAGCCGAACGTTAGCCTGGAACCTGCCAATATTTTGCTGGCTCGCATTGGCAAACGCGTTGACCAGCGGGTTGTCAGCCAATTTTTGAACCGCCTGCTGAGTTCACCCAATCTTTCACACATGTGAAGGGCAGGTCCTGAATATCAAAGAAAAAACAAATCAGAGGTTCTCCGTCCTTCCGGGTGATGTGTAGGGACGCGATTGATCGCGTCCGCGTGGGCGAGTGCCGGCGTGGGCGGACGCGATCAATCGCGTCCCTACACATGTGCGTCCTTTTTCACCCGCGAGGATGCAGACCCAAACTAGGTGAAGTACTGGCCGGTTGTTATGCGCTCACCGTGGTATTCCGCGAGCAAAGACCGGCCGAGTGGCCTGGATGCATATGGGTCTATAAAAGTGAGTTCCACAGCAAGACATTCTACTTCTCTGTGGAACTCACTTTTATTGTGCTTGTATTCAGTCACAAAAGCGACCGCACCAACTTGTATGGCTCTGTTGGATATGCAAATGCGGGGGTGCCGAGTGCCTGCTAGGAGGCGATCTGCTCGGTGAGCTTACCCGTATGTACCAGCCAGCGCACAAATTCCAGACGCCGGTGCTCCGCGAGTGTGTTGAGCCGTTCGCGCTCGTTGTGATCCTTGCGAAGTTGGCTCAAGCGTTTCATCTCGCTCTCGGCAAATCCTCCCTTACGCAGAATTTCACGGTCTTCCTTACGGTCCATGTTATCCTCCTTGTCTGGCTGAAATACAGCCAGGTACTAAGGCATAATTGCCAACATGCGTTCGATGCGCTTGAGAAGAGCCTGCATAGGATACGGTTTTGGGAGATGGTCCAACGTTGATTTTGGTTCTCCCTGAATACGAATTGAGCTACGAATGGTTGATTCTGCGCTAGTTAACAAAACCGGCGCGCTAGAATAGCTACGCAACACCTTGAAAACGTCCCACCCGGTGATGATGCCGGAGAGATCAAGATCAAGCAGGACGAGATCAGGAATAGCCTGACGCAGAGCTGTGATTGCTGTCTCTCCACTGGTAGCTAACGCTACTGCATACCCGCACGCGGTTAGAATGTCGGCTTCCAACCTGGCGAGAGAGATGTCATCCTCAACCAGGAGTATGTGATGCAGCGTTCCAGGCTCCTCATTCTGAATATAAGACGACCGCCTCGTAAGCGGTGCGCTACTCGACATGGTTTTGTTTAATATACGTTGACCGCTACCCGGCAGAAAATTTATCCCGGCATCTTTGTCTGGCATGAATGACATCCTGCTTCCGCAAAAATCAGATGGTGTTGCGGTTTCACCGCCGGTGCGGTGTTGAGAGAATACGTCTCTCTATTGAAAAGTGTACATGAGGATTGGTGACTATGGCGTGAAGAATCGGCGATTATTGTGAAAACGTCGTGAAAAATGATGAACAAACTGTAATAAAAACCGTTTCAGGCTACCCTTCTTCCGCGTCGGGTAGTGGTACATAATAGCCGACGCCCAGTTCGTTGAGCAAGAAGCGTGGCTGGGCAGGGTCTGGTTCGAGCTTGCGGCGCAGGTGACGAATGAATGTGCGTAAATAGGTATTTTCCCCGCTATAGTCTGATCCCCAGACGCGCTGGAGCAATTCTCGATGCGTCAGTACTTTGCCGGCATTGCGTGTGAGTTCACTGAGTAGATCGTACTCGGTAGGGGTCAGGTGAACCTCTTTGCCACCGGAGCGAATCTGTCGATGCGCGAAGTCGACCACGAGACCGGTCGGACCGCCGGCGCGATAAACGGAGCGTGGTAGATCGCCGCTTGCCGCCCCACTGCGCAGGCGTGCGGCTTCGTCCGCGCGACGCATGGCAGCGCGCACGCGCGCGAGCAATTCATTCAAGCTGAAAGGTTTTGTGAGGTAGTCATCAGCGCCTGAGTCAAGTGCCTTAATCTTGACAGATTCCTCGTCACGCGCCGATAGTACAATGACGGGGGCTTTACTCCATTCGCGCAGGCGGCGCAGGAATGCAAGCCCATCCAGGGTCGGTAAGGCCAGGTCGAGCAGCACGAGTTCAGGTTCAAAGATCGCCGCCTGGTCGATAGCCTGCGCTCCATCGCGCACGGCCTGCACCTGGTGTCCCCTGGCCCGCAACTGCGCCAGCAGGAACGAGCGCATTTGTGGATCATCCTCAACGCAAAGTATGCGTAGCTTGCGATCGGTCGTGGTCATATCGCTCCTCATGAAACCTCATGCTTTACAAGACTGGCAACTCCCAGCACAAAGGCGAAAGTCGTGCCTTCGCCGGGCACGCTGTGTAATGTGAGCTTGCTGCCGTGGGCTTCAATAATCCCGCGACTGATATATAGTCCCAGGCCAGTTGCGGGACTCCAGCGCGCGCTGCCGCGCTGCTCGATTTCCGGTTGGCCGGGGCGATCAACTGCCGGGCGTCGCGTGGCCGCGAAGGTGCTGAAGCGCGTAAACAACTCCGCCTGGCGTTCAGGTGTAATGCCTGAACCGCGATCAACGACGCGTAACTCGATGCCCGTGGGTCTCTCCTCGCCTGTTGCATAGAGTGACACAGCTTCTAAGCGCACAATATCACCCTCTGGCGCGTAGCGAAACGCGTTACTCAACAGGTTTGTCAGCACGCTGATAATGAGTTCATAATCGGCCAGTACGGCAGGTGCGTCAGGGCTGATGTCGATTTCCAGTCGCCGGTTAGAGGAAGAGATCAGGGCTTCCAGGCGTTCTTGTAAGTCCTCGAAGAGTTCTGGCAACAGGACAGGCTCAAGGTTGAGTCGCAAGGCTCCTGCTTCGACGCGCGAGGCGTCGAGAAAGTGATTTATCATGCCAACCAGGCGTTCGACCTGCTCATCGGCGGTTTGTAAAAACTTCATCTGATCATCGGTTGACCATTCATAATCTCTGACCTGTAACGCGCTCAAGTGGGCGCGAATGTTCGCCAGGGGCGTCTTGAGTTCGTGCGCCATGCTGGTGAAGAAGTCTTCGCGCGCGCGCTCCAGCGTCTTGAGCCTGGTGATATCTTGCATTACCAGCACAGCATCGGTAATGGTACCGTCACTGGAGCGCAGCGGCGCGGCGTTGACCAGTAAGTACAGAGATTGATCGTCATAGGGGGTGAAATGCAATTCAGCTTCGCTGGCTTCTCCTTTATGCAGCGCGAGATATAGCGGTTGCTGTTCATATGGCAACGCCTCACCAGAGTCTCCGAAGACTTCGATGTTCCTGAAGAGATCCTCGACGTTCATGCCGATCAAGCGCTCAGATGCGAAATCCAGATCATCATAGAGGTGAGATGCGCCGTTGGTAGGTTTCCAGCCCATGCGTTGTAACAAGCGCGCAGCCTGTCGGTTACTGATGTTTACCCTGTTATCGTTGGCGGAGACCAGCAAGACACCCGATGGAAGGCGCGCCAGCAGTAACTCAAGGCGGCTATGTTCTAATTCCAGCGCGTCCTGCGCCTCTTCTAAGGCTTTGTTGCGCTGCGCCAGTTCCAGCGTGCGTGTGATGACCTGGGCCTCAATTTGTTCTCGCGCGGTGGCCTGTTCCGTTACATCGTGATAAAGCACAACATAGGCAAAGATATTGCCCTGGTCGTCCTGAATTGGCGCTTTTGAGCGGCGCATCGAGTAGATTTTCCCATCCGCGCCGATCATTTTGAATTCATCCACCGGTTTTTCGTTGGGGCGCAATTCCAGGTCCGTCACCATATCCTGAACAGACGGCGAACGATCAAGGTAGATAGTAGAACTGCGCTCTAGCGCCTCGCGGATATGCAGACCGATCACGTCGTCCGACCAGCCCATGAGCTGGCGAATAGCACTGTTTATGTCGGCAACACGCCAGCGTGCATCATAGAGGATCACCCCGTCGGGGATGGCCTGCATGACATTTTCTCGCTGGCGAGCCTGTCGTCGCGCGTCCCTTGCCAGGCGATCTATACTCAAGAAGAAACGCGCGTTCTGTATGGCAAGGCCGACCTGCTGCGCGAATTGTTCCAGTAACTCGACTTCCTCAGCAGGTAGTCCGCGCACGCGCCGGTGATAGACCTCGATTGTTCCCAGGATGGCACCTACGCGTGTATTCTTGCCCGCAACTGGCTCGAAAATAGGCACGCAGAGAACAGAGCCGGGACGACGAGGTGTGCCGTTGTCGTCCAGTAAAGGATATTCGATTTCTGGTCGCAGATTAGTATTGGGGATTACCAGTGAGCGGCGCATTTGCATGACCTGGCCCAGCAATAGATGCTCACCGACCCGGGGTCGCCAGCCCTGTGAACTGAGATGCAGCCCTTTTTGCGCGGCGATAGTGGCCCTGGAGGGTGTATTTTCTTTGTACTCAGGCTCCATCCTGTCCTGACCAGGCCCGCCAACTCCGCCTGCTTCGTTGCCAGAAATAGAGTCTTCTAGCAGCAAGATTGCGCAGCGCGTTGAGCCGACCAGTTCCTGTACCGCCTGGAGAATGCGGTCGAGCACCTGGGGCAGCGCGAATGGCCCGGCGATGGCCGAAGAAATGTAGTGGATAGCATCGATGTGCATGCGCGCGCGCACTTTGTTGGTGACATCCTCAAGAGTGATAAGCACTGTTTGCGTGGGTCTGCCCTGGTCTGAAGCCGATTGGCCGCTGAATAAAGGATTCAGTGAACCACTCCAGTCTGGTGTGATCTCCACATTCCAGTAGGTGCGTCCGCGCGTCTCAAGGAAGCCTTCGTAGGGAACATCGTTGAAATGTAATGTTTGCCGCGCCGCGATTGCACGGCGCAATTGCACTTCAACCGGCGATATTGCGCTGGATGGAAGCACTTCTTGAAGCGCGTGGTTTGTTGCTCCCTGGGAGCGCCACGGCTCTTCCAGTAAAGATAAGCAATAGGGGTTAATGTATAGCACGCGCAACGTGTCAGCATCGAGAATGGCAAGACCAATCGACACATGCGCAAGGATGTATTCAAGTGGCGCAGATTGCTCTGGCTCCATAGTTATATAGTTTCTAGGTGTGATGCTATGGGTAAACACGCACAGTTTTTCAGCCACGACCTGGCAAGTTTTCAGGGTTTGTTTCCTGTTAGTATTATACCTCTTTTTTGTCAAGATTTCTGTTTCGTAAACGCTACTCCCTGTTGCTGTGCATGTCGCTTATCAAATGTGGCAAGGAGACCCCGCGCTTCAGCGCCGG
>Ga0307373_10009847_pt1 | contig 14181 bp, 11 predicted proteins | sample OX2MG_FD_202534 | JGI IMG/M metagenome (GOLD analysis project Ga0307373, IMG submission 202534) | Soil microbial communities from Risofladan, Vaasa, Finland - OX-2 | ecosystem: Environmental > Terrestrial > Soil > Coastal area > Acid sulfate soil | place: Finland: Risofladan, Vaasa | collected... | reverse complement strand
TTTCCACGGCGATGCGAATCACGCCGAGCGCGGTGCCGATGCCGCCGGTGGCGAGCGCGCCGGCGTTGCATTGCGTCATCACGCGGCCGTTCGCGGGCATTAATTCCGCGCCGAAGCGGCCGATGGCTTCGTCGGCGGCGCGGCGTTCGCGATGGACTTGTTGTGCTTCTTCGATTAACGAGCCCTTGATGGCGTCGAAATTATTCTGCGCGGCGCTGCGGGCCAGGGATTCGAACTTGCGCGTGAACCTGTCTATGGCCCAGAAAAGATCGACGGCGGTGGGGCGCGTGCGCGCAAAAGTTTCGCAGATGGTTTTGAATTCCGCGCGCAATTCCTCGAGCGTCTTGGCGCGCGAATGCGAAACGCCGAGCGCGATTCCCATCGCGGCCGTGACGCCGATCGCGGGAGCGCCGCGAATGACCATGTCTCTTATGGCGGCGGCGAGTTCGCGATAATCGATGTACGTGAGATAGATTACTTCGCCGGGAAGGCGGCGCTGGTCGAGCAGCACGACGCCTTCATCGGTCCAGCGAATTGGTTCGACATTCCGCAAATTGAAATCCTCCACGCAGGCTTCAGCGCAAAAGTTATTGTACCTGAATCGGCGCGCTTGAAACGATCGTGCGTAGATGCGTGCCGAAGGACGACCTGAGCTACAAAAATTCAATCACACGCCGCCGGGACGTGAGCAACAAAAATTCAATTGCATCAATGCATGGGCGGAATGTGTTTCAGTCCTTGCGTGCCGATGAAGAAGCCGAGGAACAAAAACGAATTGTAGCTGACATGCACGAGATAGGACGCGAGGACGGAATGGGCGGCGGCGCGCACAGCCGTGAGGACAATGCCCACAAAAATCAGCATGGTGATTTCCACCCAGCCGCCCCAGAGTTGCGCCGCGTGCGTGGCGCCGAAAAGGACTCCCGTGATGATGATGCCCGCCGGAACGCCCCATTTGCGCGCGAACACGGGATACAAATAGCCGCGGAAAACGGTTTCTTCAAAGAACGGAGCGAAAGCAATGCCGAAAATCATGAGCCAGATTACGTTGGCGCGGGTGTGAAAAAAGTCCTGGATGGGCAGGTTGGTCTTCTCTCCGGCGAAATGAGAAATGAAACCGACGAACATCGCGAGCGTGATGCCGCCGAAAATGCAGACGGAGTAAACCATGGACGCGGGGACGGTGCGGGGGCGCAAAGCGCTCCAGTGAAGCGAGCGCCAAAAGGGCGCGTTGTGGTATCTGCGAATAATGACGAGTATGAACAGCAGAACGACGGCGGACCAAAACGCTTGCAGGCCGACAGCGAAGGCGGCGTTCGTGGTGACGAACTGCAGAAGTTGCCGACGGCCGAGATGGTAATATGCCGCGACATAAGAAACCGCGGTGAAATCGATGACAATGAAGGCAACGACGGCGAATCCGAAGAAAATGAGCAGCTCGGCTCCGCCCCACGGAGTGCGGATGTCCTCCGGGGTGTGGAGATTTTCAAGATTTCGCGGCGAGAGATAGATTTCGGGCGGGCCAGTGGAGTCCGCAGTTTGCGGATCGTTGGGAGGCAATGGATTTTCGGGATCGGAGAAAGTCATCGGGTTCGAGGGCGGCGCTGGCGATGAGAAGGCTTCGACGCGCGGGCGGTTTTGTCGTTCGCGGCAGGCTCATCGGCTTCAACAAGCGCGGCGGCAAGAAGCGGCAAAAGAATTTCGTGATGGCCCGTGATGGCGTAGCCGCGGGATTTTTCCGTTTCGGTTTCACTATCTTCACCGGGGGCGCCGGCGGTGGGCCGCTTGACGACGTTCTGCAACGGGCGATAGTGCTGGAGAAAATCGAAATTCGCCGTGGTGATGGGGCGAAGCGGCGTGCCGAGATTGCGCGCGACGGTGACGGCCTTCAGAAACACCTCGGGCAAAATCACCGCGGAGCCCCAGTTCAAATACACGCCGCCGGGATGCATTTCGCGAACCAGCGCGCAGAATAATTTGAAGTCGCGATGCGTTGCGGCGCCCAGATTTTCTCCCGACGCGCTGCGATGGATGTGCGAAATATCCGCGCCGATGGCGAGATGAACCGTGACGGGAATTTTGGCGCGATACGCGGCGGCGAGCACGCTTTGCTCGGCGTGTTTTGCGCGGGGCTTTTCGTCCGTCAGAAATTTACCCGCCGCTTCGCCCAGGCCAATGCCGGTGCGTTTCGCGATGGCGGCCATTTCGTTGATCGACCGGCCGGTTTCCTCGGCCATGCCGAATTTTCCTTCGCCGAGAACGGCATCGACATCTTCCGACGTGCCGCCGGCGACGGCGATTTCGAAATCGTGAATGAGCGCGGCACCGTTCATGGCGATTCCGCTGATGAAGCCGCGGCGCAGAAGATCAATGAGCAGAGGGCCGAGGCCGACTTTGATGACGTGGCCGCCGATGCCCCAGAGAATGGTCCGGGATTGCGAACGCGCGTCGAGGATGGCGCGCGCAACGAGGCGAAGGTCTTCGGCGGCAAGAATGCGCGGCAACGAGTCCAGAAATTCGGAGAACGACGCGCCCTGGCGATGCGGCTTCCCGAATTGGCCGACTTGGACTTTGCTCGGCCGCGACGCGAGCGGATAGGTATGCAGGCCGTGGAAGTTGAGCGGCTGCGTTTTGTAGATGCTCGTGGATTTGCGCGGCAAGATTTAGGCCACCATTTTGCGAGGTGCTTTGCTTTCAATGAGACGCTTTGACTCTAATTCACTTGGGGGTGCCAATCAAGGCGGTCTTCGATGTGCAGCCGGATGGCGTCTTTGATGTTCTCGACCGCCTCTTCGTATGTGTCCCCTTGGCTGTAGCAGCCCTGAAGCGCGGGACAAGAAACAAAATAGCCGTCCGAATCGACTTCAACGAAGATGGGCAGCGTGAGGTTTTTCATAACCGGATTATAGGCTGGTCATCGTCTCGCGACAATCGGATTCCAGGCAGTCGTTGATGTTATGCAAACAGCACCGCAGATCACTTCATATTGCTTGATCCCATCGTCGGTGCAACGCGGAAGACCGATGTCAAAACTAGGACGGCGACAACGAGTTCGGCGAAGGTGACGCCAATAGCGGCTCTCGTTCGCCAGGGGCCGGTTTCCTTCAGGGTAAGAAGCCAGCCGGCGCAGTGCGCGGCGAAAATAAGGGCATACAGCACCCAAAACATTCGACGCTCGAAAAGCTTTCGATAACCGTAAGCAATGCAACCGAATAAAATGGCAGTGAATAACAAGAATTCGAGCCATGAATCGGACGACCTTATGCCGAAAACCGCGTAAGTGCTCGCAGCTATAGTACTCACCAACACGGCGGCCATCGCTCCCGCGCCAAGCAAATAAGGCCCTGCACTTCGAATGAAACTCATAAGCGATACGCCCTTTGTGTTTGCCGTGAAGTATATGGCAAATAGGGGATGGTCCGGTTCTATTTTGCGGCGGCGTGGTTGTTGCCGTTGGTGGCGTTGAGGGCGGGGGCTAAGGCTTGGCCGGTGTAGGATTTTTTGTTGCGGGCGACTTGCTCGGGAGTGCCGTGGGCGACGATGCGTCCGCCGCCTTCGCCGCCTTCGGGGCCGAGGTCGATGAGCCAGTCGGCTTGTTTGATGACGTCGAGATTGTGCTCGATGATGATGACGGTGTTGCCCAAATCGACGAGGCGCTTCAAAACGTCGAGAAGTTTTTTCACGTCGTCGAAATGCAGGCCGGTGGTCGGCTCGTCGAGAATGTAGAGAGTGCGGCCGGTCTGGCGGCGAGATAATTCGCGCGCGAGTTTGGTGCGCTGTGCTTCGCCGCCGGAAAGCGTGGTGGAGGACTGGCCCAATTGGACGTAACCGAGGCCCACATCGACCATGGTTCCGAGCTTCTGCTTAATCTGCGGAATATTTTCGAGGATGGGCAGCGCGTCTTCGATGGGCATTTCGAGCAAATCGGAAATCGAGTAATTTTTGTAGCGTACGGAAAGCGTCTCCGCATTGTAACGGTGGCCGCGGCAAACCTCGCACATGACGTAAACATCCGGCAGAAAATTCATTTCGATGCGGCGCAGTCCGTCGCCCTGGCAGGCTTCGCAGCGCCCGCCCTTCACATTGAAGCTGAAGCGGCCGGGGCGATAGCCGCGTTCACGCGATTCGGGAAGCATCGCGAAAAGTTCGCGAATGGGCGTGAAGACTCCAGTGTAGGTGGCGGGATTCGAGCGCGGCGTGCGGCCGATGGGCGCCTGGTCGATTTCGATGACTTTGTCGAGATGCTCGAGGCCGAGAATGGCGCGATGCGCGCCGGGAGTTTCGGTGGAGCGGTACAGTTTTTGCGCGAGGGCGCGATAGAGGATGTCGTTGACGAGCGTGGATTTGCCCGAGCCGGAGACTCCGGTGATGACGGTGAGGAGGCCGAGCGGGAATTCGATGTCGATGTTTTTCAAATTGTTGGCGTGCGCGCCCAGAATTTTCAACGATTTGCCGTTGGGCTTGCGGCGATTTTCAGGGACGGGAATTTTCAGTTCGCCGGAGAGGTAGCGTCCCGTGAGCGATGCCGGATTCGCCTGGATGTCCGACGGCGCGCCAGAAGCGACGAGGTGGCCTCCGACTTTTCCCGCACCGGGGCCGAGATCGATCACGTAATTCGCGCGGCGAATGGTTTCTTCGTCGTGCTCGACGACGAGGACGGTGTTGCCGAGGTCGCGCAAAGTTTCGAGCGTGCCGAGCAGGCGGCCATTGTCGCGCGCGTGCAGGCCGATGGAAGGCTCGTCGAGAACATACAGGACGCCGCGAAGGCGCGAGCCGATTTGCGTGGCGAGGCGAATGCGCTGGGCTTCGCCGCCGGAGAGCGTGGCGGCGGAACGATCGAGAGTGAGGTAGCTGAGGCCGACGGCGAGAAGGAAATCGAGACGCTCGGCGACTTCGCCCAACGGGCGATCAGCGATGGCGTGCTGGCGCGGCGTGAGGCCGGGAAGAATTTTGTCGATAGCCTTGCGCGCTTCGGCGAGAGAAAGCGAGGTGAAGTCTGCGATGGAGTAATCGCCGATTTTTACAGCGAGGCTTTCGGGGCGCAGACGCTTTTGCGCGCAGGCGGCGCAGGGCGTTGGGGACATATACTGCGCGAGCCATTCGCGGTATTCGTCGGAGGCAGTTTCCTCGAGATTGCGTTCGAGATGGTCGATGACGCCTTTGAAATTCAGGCCTTTCGTGGGGCGGCCGTTCGCGGGATTGCCGTAGAGAATTAAATTTTGCACGCGGCGCGAAAGTTTCTCGAATGGCGTGCCCAGATCAAAACCGTGCGCAAGCGCGGCGAGTTTGAGCGTGCGCTGAAGATGCGCGGAGCCGCCGCCGGGGCCGAGAGCGCCTTCGAAGAGCGGCTTGGACCAGTCGACGATAATTTTTCCGGGATCGAAATTGTATTTCGAGCCGAGGCCGTGGCATTCGGGGCACGCGCCATAGGGCGAATTGAAGCTGAAGGAGCGCGGTTCGAGCGCGGGAACGGAAATGCCGCAGTCGGCGCAGGCGAGTTTTTCGGAGTACATCTGCTCTTCGCCGCCGACGATGGCGATGGTGACGAGGCCGTCGGTGAGCTTGGTGGCCGTCTCGATGGATTGCTCGAGGCGCTTGGAAATGCCTTCTTTGATCAGCAGGCGGTCGATGACGATTTCGATGGTGTGGTTGCGGCGACGGTCGAGCGCGGGAGGCTCGTCGAGATTCACAAGATCGCCATCGACGCGCGCGCGAATGAAGCCAGCACGTGCAAATTTCTCGAATTCTTTTTTGTACTCACCTTTGCGTCCGCGAACCACGGGCGCGAGCACCATGATGCGTTCGTCGGGACGCAGCGCGAGGACGGATTGGACGATTTGCTCGGTGGACTGGCGCGCGATGGGCTTGCCGCAATTGGGGCAATGCGGCGTGCCGATGGAACTATAAATCACGCGCAGGTAATCGTAAATTTCCGTGATGGTGCCGACGGTGGAGCGCGGCGAACGCGTGGTGGTTTTCTGTTCGATGGCGATGGAGGGCGAAAGGCCTTCGATGGAATCGACTTCGGGGCGCTCCATCTGGTCGAGGAACTGGCGGGCGTAGGCGGAAAGCGATTCGACGTAGCGGCGCTGGCCTTCGGCGTAGAGCGTGTCGAAAGCGAGCGAGGACTTGCCCGAGCCGGAAAGTCCGGTGACGACCGTGAGCGAGTTGCGCGGGATTTCGAGATTGATGTTTTTGAGATTGTGCTGGCGCGCGCCGCGAATGACGATTTGTTTGAGTCCCATATTCGAAGAGGGTCCCCACAGGCGCAGCCGCCGTACAGCGCGGAGAATACGCCCAAGGTAACCTACCAACATAGCAAGGCGGGAGCGAAGGGGTCAAGGTGGATGGGCGAGAGGGAGAATCGGGCGGGCTTCAGATTACCTGGCGCGGGGAGAAATTACGCGGTGTGGAGATTTTTACGTGGCTGTGGATTTCTTAAGCTATTTAGATAGAGGGGTTTAAGAATGGCTTGCGGCGTGCGTAAGAAGGCAGCGTCGGGGGAAGACAAGCCGAGGATCCCTTTAGGGGATTGAGGGCTGGGCCGGTTTCCTTCCCCCACACACTCCGCCGACTCCCACGATACCTACCCTCTTACGGCGGGGGTGTGTTTGTTTCACCCTTTCCTGAATGTCCTGCCTCTTCCTGAAATTCAAACACGCGAACGAATTGCTGCGTCCACGTTTCCCATCATCTAAAATGTATGCGTAATGAGCGGGGGAGTTGGGGCGTGGTCCAATTGGTAGGACGCTGCACTGTTAATGCAGACGGTGTTGGTTCGAATCCAACCGCCCCAGCCAATTCTTGACCCATGCCTACTGGACTCTTTGCCCCAGAAGCGTCGATTTTTTCGAAGTTGCGCCAGTCGCTCGAAAAGCCCCACGCTCACAAAACGAGCATGGGGCATCCGAAAAAACCAAACGCCAGAACGTGGGCCACCCGCCGACGTATAATGTAGGTGTGCGCTATCAAGTCACCGATGACGACGGGACACTCGGGCCGTACTTAGAGGGAGTTTGCGAAACTCTAACTGAGGCGCTGAACAACGAAAAACAGAATGTACCGGGCCACGTTCCACATCCGCCTTTCCAGTGCGTGTTTTCGGACAGTGATGAGCCGCAAGCCAAGGCCATGCAGATAGGCGGCGTGTCGGTTATTTGTATTACGAAGGGGCTGCTCACTTTGGTGTGGACCACGTGCGACCTACTGAGCAGATCGGAACACATTATTCAGCTATTCAACCACGCCCCAACAAAGCAAATCCACGCGGCATTGTTTCAAACTCAACTCTCATTCATTCTGTGCCACGAGTACGCGCACCACGTTCACGGGCACTTGACGCAGACTTCATTTGGGCTTGAGGCTGGCGACATTCAGACCCAAGTGTTTGAAGTTGACGCGGACTGTTACGCCATCTATTTTGTGCTGGCCTTTCTGATAAAAGAAATGGGAAGGGCCGGAGCAGTGGAGCACTTGAATTGCGCCAACGCAAAGAGTGACGCGCAGGATGAAGCACTAATTTCGTCTTTCGTCTTGGCAATCGGCGGCATCCTGTATGCCACGCCCCCAGTTCCGCTGGACATGGCCCAGATATTCCAACAGCGTTACCCGCCTCTTGCCGCCCGAATGAACTGGATTATGCAAAGCGCAATGGATTGGTGCGCGCAAAACAAACCGCACCTTAAAGAGTGGATGACGCTGGACAAGTGGCGTGTGTTGATGGTCTTCGCGGCCAGCGCCGTTGCGGAACTTAACGGTGGTGCCCATTGGGGCGACCAAATTAGCTTCCTTACATCAGAGAAGGGCGCTGAGTACGTGGGAATGGTTATGGCGCGATTTGATGAATACAAACGCTCGCTGTTTCACGATCAAGAAACTCAAACTGACCCACCACCGGCTATTCTAGACGCTTGAGTCTGGAGGCTGGAAAAGCTGGCGCGACGGCTAATCTTTTGCGACAGGGAAGCCGGATTCGGTCCAGGCGCGCCAGCCGCCGTCCATGGAGATGACGTTTTTGTAGCCCATTTTTTGGAGATTGTCGGCGGCGAGGGCGGAACGGAAACCGCCGCCGCAATAGAGAACGAGCGTGGCGTTTTTGTCGGGGATGGTTGTTTCGACGTCGCGTTCGATGATGCCTCTGCCGAGATGGACGGCGCCGGGAATGTGGCCCTTGGCCCATTCGTTGTCCTCGCGCGTGTCGACGAGGATCATTTTTTCGCCGGCGTCGAGGCGTTTTTTGATGTCGCGAAAATCGGCTTCCTTGACGCGCGTTTTGGCGTCGTTGACGATGGCGAGAAATGCGGGCGAGTGATAGTGCGCCATTTGTAATCTCCTCCGATTCAAATCCTAAATAAATTATCGCACAGGAGACGAGTCCATATCGCGCCAGTTGGGGCCGACTTTGATGTCGACGACGAGCGGGACATTGAGCGGATGGACTTGTTCCATGGCGTGCTTGACGAGGGGCTTGAGGCGCTCGAGCTCTTCGGTGGGACCCTCGAAAAGAAGCTCGTCGTGGACTTGCAGAATCATGCGCGTGCGGAATTTTTCCGCGACGAGGCGGCGATCGATTTCGATCATGGCGAGCTTAATCAGATCGGCGGCGGTGCCCTGAAGCGGCGTGTTCATCGCGGTGCGTTCGGCGAAATTGCGCAGGTTGGGCTGCGGCGAGTTGATTTCGGGAATGGGACGGACGCGGCCGAACATGGTGCGCGTGACGCCAGTCTTGCGCGTTTCAGCGACCTGGCGTTCGAGATATTTTTTAACGCCGCGGTAGCGGTCGAAATAGGCGGCGATGAATTTCGCGGCTTCTTTTTGGTCGATCTGCAAATTCTGCGCCAGCCCGAACGCGGAAAGGCCATAGATGATTCCGAAATTGATGACTTTCGCGGCGCGGCGATGCTCCGGAGTTTGGGCAAAGGGCGCGACGTCGAAGACTTCCTGTGCGGTGCGCGAGTGAATGTCCTCGGCGCGGCGAAAAGCTTCGACGAGAACAGGGTCCTCGGAGAAATGCGCGAGGATGCGCAGCTCGATTTGCGAATAATCGGCGGAGAGGAGAATGTTGCCCGGCTCGGCGACGAAGGCGGCACGAATTTCGCGTCCGAGCTTGGTGCGAATGGGAATGTTCTGAAGATTGGGATTCGAGGAGCTGAGGCGGCCAGTGGCGGTGCCAGTTTGGTCGATCTGCGTGTGCAGGCGGCCCGTGTGGGGCGAGATGAGTTGGTGGAGCGTATCAGCATACGTGGAATTGAGTTTCGCCACTTCGCGATAATCCATCACCAGCTTGGGCAATTCGTGAAGCGCGGCGAGTTCGGTGAGAACTTCAGCGGCGGTGGAGCGCGCTTTGCCACGCGTGCGGCGCGGAAGCGTGAGATTCAGCTTGTCGTAGAGGACTTCGGCGAGCTGTTGCGGCGAATTGATATTGAATTCGAAGCCAGCGAGATCGTAGATGCGTTTTTCGAAGCCGCGAATTTCTTCTTCGAGAGCCACGGAGAGCTTTTTCAAGGCTTTGGGATCGACGCAGACACCGGCGCGTTCCATGCGCGAGAGAACTCCGGCGAGCGGCAGGTCAATTTTGTTGTAGAGGCAGAGGAGATTCTCCTTTTCGACTTCGCTGTGCAGAACCGGCGCGAGGCGGAAGAGAAAATCGGCGTGTTCGCCGGGCGCGCCGGAGAGCGTGATGTTCAGATGGCGCAGAACCGCTTCCGCGAAGGAATGATTTGCGGTGGTGGGACGGAGAAGATACGAGTAGAGCATCGTCGCGTGACGAATACCGGCCACGCAGCGCTGCTTGGCGTCGGCGTCGCAGAGACCGAGAAGCTCGAAGAGTTTTGGATCGTGAACAATTTTCGGGCGGGTCGCGTCGGAAAGCCAATCGGCGAGTGCGCCAAGAGGCTCGTCTTTTTCGAGTTTTTTCGAGATTGGCGGCGCGTCGATAGTCAGGATACGAGCAAAGCCGGGGCGATTTGAGACTTCGATGGCGCGGACGTGCGTGCCGTAGCCCTGATTGTCGGTGTCGTCGCTGTCGAGCGCGAGCCAGATGGCGACTTCGTCGGTGGGCGGAAGAGAATCGAGAAATTCGAGGAGTTCGCGCGCGGAGGCGAAATTCGCGTAGTCGGTTTTCTCCGTGCTCTTTGGCGCGGGAAGGGTTTTCAAGAGCGAAGTGAAGGCGAGTTCGGAATAAAGTTCGCGGAGAGCGACGAGGTCGGGATCCTGCAAGCGCAGCGCGTCGAGATCGAGTTCGACGGGCGCGGCGGCATGGATGGTGGCGAGCTCCTTGCTGAGGCGGACAAATTTGGCATTGTTTTGCAGGGCTTCGCGGTAGCTGGCGCGCGTGACTTCACCGGCGCGGCGAATCGCTTCTTCGGCGCTGCCGAATTGCTGGATGAGCATGCGCGCGCCCACGTCACCGATGCCGGGTTTGCGGCGTTCGCCAGGGCCGGGCTTTTCGTTGGGATCGCGCGCGCCGGGAATGTTGTCGATGGCGTCGCCCATGAGGGCCATCACGTCGGCGACTTTTGAAGGCGGAACGCCCATCAGCTCCTCGACTTTTTTCTCGTCGATAATCAGATCGCCCTTCGAGGGATTGAGCATCTTCACGCGGCCGTTGACGAGCTGCATGAAGTCTTTATCCGCGGTGACGATGAAGATGTCGAGGCCGCGTTCGACGCCCTGGCGCGCGAGCGAGGCGATTACGTCATCGGCTTCGTAGCCCGGGAGCTCGAGGATGGGGAGGCGCATCGCTTCGCAATAGCGGCGGACGAAGGGGACCTGGATAAAAAGATCGTCGGGCATCGGAGCGCGCTGCGCTTTGTATTCGGCGAAGAGCTTGTCACGAAACGTGGGCTGCGGCGTATCGTAAACCACGCCGAGATAATCGGGCTTCTGGCCTTCGATGAGGCGGCGCATCATGGTGGCGAAAATGTAGGGGACTTTGGTGGGTATGCCTTTGTGCTCGAAGCGCTCGCCCATGGGCGCGAAGTAGGCGCGGAAGATGTAGCCCATGGCGTCGACGAGAAAAAGTGTTTTGCGCGATTTGGCGGTCATGCGTCAGCCCGAATGTTGAACGGGAAGCGAGAAAACAAGGTAACACGCTGCACGGAATTTTCCGATGAAGCGAAATTATGAGTAGTGGGTCAGTTTGAATTTTGACCGCTATGGTCACGATCAGGAAAATTCAAACTGCCCGCTACTAAATTATGATTATAGCAAAGAGACGCGCCTGGCTGAGAGCGTGGCATGGGCAACGCGAAGGATACGGATTACACTGAGCGAATGCCGAAGGTCAGCGCGGGGTTGGTGATGTATCGCATGCGCGGCGGAGAGATTGAGGTTTTGCTGGTGCATCCGGGCGGGCCATTCTGGGCGAGGAAGGATGCGGGTGCGTGGTTTATTCCCAAAGGAGAAACGAAACCGGATGAGGATTTGTTTTCGGCGGCGAAACGGGAATTCACGGAGGAGACTGGATTGAAACCGGAGGGGAAATTTCTGGAGTTGGGCAGCGTGAAGCACAAGAGCGGGAAAGTAGTGACGGCATGGGCGTTTGAAGGTGATTGCGCGCCTGGGTCGGTCAAGAGCAACACGTTCAGCATGGAATGGCCGCCTCGATCGGGGAAGCAGAAGGAGTTTCCGGAAGTGGACCGCGCGGCGTTCTACACGATTGAGGCGGCGCGAGAGAAAATGCACCCGGCGGAATTTGAGTTTTTGACGCGGCTAGGGGAACTGTTGGTGTAACTTAGCGGGGCGGTGGTGCGTAGACCTATATGCAGCCCGAGATGGAACCCGGAGGACAAGACGCAGGGCTGGAGCGGGCAATCGCTCAGGCGCGGGACGGAGACTCCGAGGCCTGGGGGCAGCTTTATCGCCAGTTCGCGCCCGCGATTTTCCGGTTCTGCCGGCGTGCCATGCCCACCAGAGAGGACGCCGAGGACGCCACGTCGGAGGTCTTCGCCAAATTGCGCGGCAAGCTGGAACAATACGATTCTTCGCGGCCATTCAACGCGTGGCTTTACCGCGTGGCGGCAAACCATTGCTGGGACTTATTGCGGCGGCGGCGCGTGAGGCAGGATTTGGAAACGGGCGACATTGAGAGCATGCCGCTGGAGCATCCTGATCCGGGGCAGTTGGAGCGATTGCTTGAACGGCATTCGCGCGAGCAGGTGCGGAAGGCGCTGGAACAGTTGCCGAGCCGGACGAGGATGGCGTTGACGTTGCGGTATTACTCGGATATGAGTTACGACGAAATTGCGGAGACGCTGGGCGTGCGGCGGCCGTTTGTCGGCGTGCTGTTGCTTCGAGCGCGGCATCAATTGCGGCGGACGCTGGAACAAACCGCGCCGGGGTTGCGCGCTTCCGCAGCGGGGAACAGGCGATGAAACACTTCGATGAGATGGCGGCGCTTTTGTATTTGGATGGGCAGCTCGAAGGCGCGCAAGCGGCCGAAGTGCTGACGCACACGAGCGAGTGCGCGGAGTGCCGGGCGCTGCTGGCGTCGCTGGAACACGAAACGCGCTGGCTCGAAGGAAGTTTGCAGGAAAAAGATGCGGTGCCGGCGCGATTTGCCACGCCCGCGACGCATTCGAGCATGTCCTGGGGATGGATGACGGTGATGGCCATGGGCGCGGCGGGGATTTATACGGTGTGGAATGGAATCGTGGAACCGTTTCAGCAGCAGCTCAATCAGGCAGGGTTCAGCGGAGGAAATTTGATGACAATGCTCTTTTTTAGCGGCGCATTCTGGAAGGGGTGGTCGAGCGTGCTGAGCTTTGTGGAATTTTTCACGGTGGCGGCGTTTTCGATGCTGGTACTGGCGCTGCTGAAGCGATTCTGGCGGGGCGGAGTCGCGGTCGGCGTCGTACTCGCGAACATCGCGCTTGTGATACTGGTCCTTCCGTTTTTGCTTCTGGCCGCGCCGGCGGCGCATGCGGGAGAGATCGAGCACGGGAATCCGAGCTACACGCTGGCGGCAGGACAAACGTTGAATACGGATTTGTTCGTGGGCGCGGATTACACTCGCATCGATGGGACAGTGAACGGAGATGTGTTCATCTTTGGCAGAGAGGCCGAAGTGAACGGCCACGTCACGGGCGACGTGTTCACTGCTTGCCAGACGGTACGAATTAATGGACAGGTGGACGGGAACGTACGGGGCTGGAGCCAAGTGGTCGTCATCAACGGGAAAGTGATGAAAAATGCCCTGGTGATAGGCGAAGAGATTGAATTGAACCCGAAAGCGGAGGTGGTTGGCAGTTTCACTTTCCAGGGCGGAGTGGGACGAATAGACGGCAAAATCGGCCGGGACCTGATGGCGAGAACTGCGGAGTTGGAAATTGAGGGTTCAGTGGGCGGCAATGCAAAGCTCCGCAGCTCGCATCTGCATATCGGATCCGAAGCGGAAATGGCGGGATCGACGGCGTACACAGGACGCAACACAGCAATTGTGGATCCCGGGGCCAAGCTGGCCAGCCCGTTGATGTTCACGCTGCTGAAAACAGGGCCTGACTATTCTTCCGGGCGATATTGGTGGCATCGCGCGTTGCTGTGGGGAGCTGCATTTGTTTTCGGCCTCGCGCTGATTTTGCTTCTGCCGGGGTTTTTCGCCGACGGAATGAGCGCGAGCCGGAGATTTTTGCCGGCATTGGGCCTGGGAGTGGTGGCGATGATCGCGACGCCGATTGTAGCGGTAATCGTGTGCCTCACGATGGTCGGGCTGGGCGTGGGAATTGCCACGATTCTCGTTTATGCGATTGCGCTGTATGCGTCGCAGGCTTTCGTCAGCACGTGGATTGGTGACGCTTTGCTGGGGAGGGGCGAAGGCACGGGAGCACTGCTCGGACGATTGGCGCTCGGCCTGGTGATTCTGCACGGCCTGGAACTGTTGCCGTATCACGCGGGCACAATCGTGAAACTGGTTGCGCTTTGGTGGGGAATGGGCGCCATCGCGATCGCCATCTACCGGCATTTCCGGCAAACATCAGCGATAGCCGCACCGGTGGCCGTGTAGATTTGCTTTAGAATTTTGCGAATGAAATGAGAAAGGCCGGGAGCGAAAATCCCGGCCTTTTTTATGTACGCCGTGCATGTTCGGCAGCTAGCGGGTGCAAGTCCCGTCCCAACCTGATGGAGGTGAAGGGTAGCGAAGCGCAAGGGCGTCACCGTGAGGTGGGGTCTGAAGGAAGCGTG
>Ga0307373_10009844_pt1 | contig 14184 bp, 16 predicted proteins | sample OX2MG_FD_202534 | JGI IMG/M metagenome (GOLD analysis project Ga0307373, IMG submission 202534) | Soil microbial communities from Risofladan, Vaasa, Finland - OX-2 | ecosystem: Environmental > Terrestrial > Soil > Coastal area > Acid sulfate soil | place: Finland: Risofladan, Vaasa | collected... | reverse complement strand
TCGGCTGAAATGAGTACGGCGCGAATTGCGATGGCGTGAACGGGTAATAAGTCGCCATGTCACACCGGCGACCCGGCATAGGACGGCGACGCCGTGATTGTCCCCGGCGTATTGGTGGCGGCCGGCGCCACCGACGATGTCGCCAAGCTCGACGGCGTGCCGGTGGTCGATTGCACGTTCCAGTCCGACGGGTCTTGGCCCTGTAGCGTCGCGCCGCTGGAAATCTTGCTCAACAGCGAATTTTGCGCCGCCTGCGCATCAGCAAGCGTCAACAGCGGCTTGTAGAAATCCCATTGCCAGCCAATTTGCGCCTGCTTCGAGAGTGCGGGCGAGATATCGCGCAGTTCCATCAGCAGGCAATTGGTATAGAAAAACGATCCGGTGGCGACGATATAGGTGCCGCCCATGCCGTTGTGCTGCGCCAAGGTGGCCTGCAGCGAGGTCATGACACCGAGCTTGGTCAGATAGCCGCCGGCAGCGCTGGCCGGCGCCAGCATCAGCAGCGAAATCGTCAGCGGATCGGCGATCACGGCATTCGCGGCAACCGACTGGTTGGCGTAAGGATAGGTACCGGCTCGCTGCTTGATCAACGTGCCGCCCGGCAGCGGCTGGAAATTGGCGAAATAGCCGTTCTGACCAATATTGCCGCCGGACAACAATCCGAAGCTGAAATCGATTGCTTGGATAATCGAGATGATCGGCAGCATGCCGCCGGGAATATTGGTGGCGATGCCGTTGGTGAGCACGATCGGCGATTTCTGGAATGCCAGCGCATAAGCGGCCTGGCCGACGGAAATGCCCATCGCTCATGTCCTCACGGCCCGGCGATGCTGGCGGCGCCCCCAGCCAATTGCTGGATCGAAACGTTGACGTCGGCGCCGGTCGCCTTGTGGATTTCCACCTTCGCCGTCTGGTCGCGCTGATAGCCCTTCGACAACTCGAAATGTCCGAAGTCCGGACGTCCGCGGAAGTCGGCGCCCGATTTGATGCCGTATTGCTTTTCGATCCTGTGCAAGAGATCTTCATGCGACTGCGCCCACGCCAGAAATTCTTTTGTCACTACGTTCCGGCCAGACTGATCGATGTCGATCGCCCGCCCGAAGGCGTGCTCGCTCCAAACGGTCGTGCCAGCGATCTTGCGCGGGTTGTAGCCGCCGAGATTCGTGATCGGCGCGCCAGTCGTTTCCAGAGCTTCAAGAAATCCCTTGAAGCGATCAGCTCCTGCAGCAGCTACCGTGACGTGATGACCGCCCGCCGTCGTGATTGTGGCGAGCGGATTGCCGGCGATGTCGCGCCCGCCGCCGTTGAAAATATCGGCAAATTGGCTCCACGCCGTTGCTTTGCCGCTGGCCCGATCGGCGCGCAATTCGTCGGCAGTCTTAAGTCCCATGCTGTGGATATTGTCGGCACGCTCCTTGCTGCGGTTGTCGCCGAATATTCCGATAAACCATGACACGGTGGTTCCGACCGCAGACGCCAGTTGTCCGAGGTCGTCAACGATACTCTTGACCAGCTGATCGAATTCCGGCGTGCCGATATAGGATGCAAAGCGCTCCAAGCCATCGGACAATTCGGTGATCCAATGTTTATCCTTGGCCGCGTCGATAAATGCCTGCACCACGTGCGTGACCGAGTCCGACAAATGAGCGAGCGGCTCGGTCAGTGGCTCTAGTCCCTGCACGAAAGTTTTAAAGATCGAATTGCCGGCGCGGTCGAGCTGCGTGGTGAAATCCTGATAAGCGAGCATCGTGCGCGGATCGAGGCCGAACTTGTTGACATCGCCAGCATAAGCTTTTTCTTGGCGGCGCCGTTCTTCCGGTGACGCCGATAGATAGCGCTTGATGTCTTCGATCGAAAGAATTTCGGTGAGGCCGTAAGCGCCGGCGACAGTGCCGAGCGTCGGCGAATTAGCGCCGCCGGGAAAGAGTTGCGGCAGCTTCTGCAATAATTGCGAAGTCACTTGCGCGGCGTTCTGGCCCTGGACATTGCCAAGGAGCGCCGCGATCGGCCGATAGGCCGCATTGGTCGGATCGGTCAGTGCGCCCGCGACCGCGCTTAAGGTACCCTGCGGGCTCGAGAGATAGCGGCCGAAATCGACGCCAAACGCGCTCGCCTGCCCAGGTGTCACGCCCAGCCCGGCTGCGGTCTGCCGCAATGCGGCCACCGAACCGGCCAGATGCGAAAAGCCCCACAATGAACCGCCGCCCAAGAGCCCGGTGAACAGCGTCGTCAGCCCGGTCCATTTGATGAACGAGCGGGTCATACCGGCGACGTTGCCGGCGACGTCCTTGGAATCGCGCGCCATGGTGCGCCACGATTTGGCTTGGCGCTCGGTCTCATTGCTGGCGCGGTGGCTTTCGGCGGCCGTCTTCGCCGCCAGATCGCTATGCGCCATCAACGACGCCGAGACTTTCTGAAAGCCGAGAAACAGCGCCTCTTGTTCCTTGTTGGCGGCCTTCCAGGCTTCCGGCATCTTCGCCAGTTGCGTCTGATATTTGTCATACAAAGCCTTGAAGGCTTTGAATTTACTGTCGTCGACGTCGACGGCGATGATACTTTTGACCGCCATCGCGACGCTCCGGTTGCGCTCTTATTTAAAAGTTACGCCGAGCGCGGCAGCGATGCGGGTCAACAGCATGACCTGATCGCGCTGGCGATATTGGTGCGCCGTCGCCCACATGAATTCCGGATCGAACCGCGTCATCAGCGCGGCGAAGCCGTCGTCGGCGGCATAACTCAATGCGGCATGGAGAACGCTTGTGGACCCGCCCCGGTGTCGATCGTGCCGGCTGCCGTCGCTTCTGGCTCCGTCGTTCCCATTGGCTTGGCTTGGCCATTCGCGCCAGTATTGCCGGTCACGTTCGACGTCGGCAAGGAAGCGGCGTATTCCGTAACGTTCAATGACGTAAACTGCGCACTCCACACATTCGACGCCGCATCCAGGATCCGCGGCCGCTCCTTCTTGAACGGCATGACCGAGGCCAAGGTAAAAAAAACAATGGAGTTTTCCACCTCCGACAGATCATCGGCGGCGATCAATTTCTTGCCGCGCACTTCCTCGAACGGCACCGTCGTCCAGCCGTTGGCGGTCGGCATGATGACGTTGGAGAGCCGATAGATTTCCGCCATCAGGCCACGCTCGACGCCATCCTCGCCGTCCCAGCGGTTGAGCCCTTGCGCGGCATCGCGCAATAGCAGCGCGGCGACACGCGGGCCCGCCAGCGGACTGGTCAGCGCGAACATCTGCGAATAGGCGCGACTGATCGGCAGATAGTATTTCTCGAACACCTCGCGGCCGATCGGTGCCGAATGCACGTAATACGGGCCCGCCGGCATCTCCACCGGAACGACGAGGTTGAGCGCGCGATCGATCTGCATCAGGAATTCCACAGGGCGCTATTGATGAGATACTGACCCTCGCACGATACCATGTAATCCGGCGTGTCACCGGCGAAGCTCAATTCATCGACGTTGATGATCGAGGCATTCCCGATGATGAACGATTGCAGCGTCGCGGTATCGGTGCGCACCGTCAGCTGGCCCAGATAAGCATTATTGAGCAATTGCTGCTCATAGGCGTTGGCGAGCGCCTGCGATTTCAGAAGATTGATGTGAATCTCCATCATCACATAAGGTTCCGGCGACGGCACTACGCCAGTCAACGATTGCAGGTTTTCGACGATGCGGCCGTTGCGCGTCAGCCGCACGCTGCGCTTGCCGAGAAACGGTGCCGTGACATTGAGTTCTGGAAACGCCGCGATGGTGACCGAAGTTCTGAGACGATTTAGAGTGCCTTGCGGAATAAACTGCGACGCCATCTGCTATGCTCCGCTTCAGGCCGCGGCCGCGAATTGCACGGCGGTCATGTTGACGATGATCTGCTGGAAGCCAGTCTGCGGCGTGAACGCGACCGAAAAGCCGCCGTAGACGCCGGTTTTGTAGTTACCCGGATTGGCGCTGTAATAGGTCGCAAACGGCACCGCGTTGACCACGACCTGCCCGTCATAGACACCGTTCTCGACGTTGAGCGCAAAAGCAGCTGGCGCGAGTTCGGTGAAGATGAGCGAGCCGAGCAACAAGCCGGCGGCAATGCCGGTGCTGCAAGTTTGGCCGAGCACGCCCTGCAAGGCAGTGATGCCGCTCTGATTATTCCACAGCGGATTGAGCGGATTGTTCGAGCCCTTGATGACGGCGGCCGCCAGATCGAGATCCCCGTTGATCTGTATCCAATCGGTCGCATACCAGAAATTGAACTGGTTGCCGTCGAGCGTGCGGCCGTTGCGCAGGATCGAGGTGGCAGTACCGCCTTCCTGGCCGGTGCCGACATAGTTGATGTTGGCGGTCAGCAGCGTGGTCAGCAGCGCCGAATTGCCCTGTAGCGGAAACGCCGTCGAGCCATACATATAAGCGAACGACAGCGGGGTGACATTGTTGCTGCTCGACGGGTTCCATGACAGCACAGTCCAGAACGCATCGGCCAGTGAAAATTCTGTGGTACCGACACCAGACGATAACGCGCTCGATGCCACCAGCGTGCCGAGCCCCGATTCCGCGCCCGGATTGGTCGGCGCATAGGCGATCAGCGTTGAACCGGTCGTGCCATCGGCGGCGAGATACCAGCCATTATAGCCGGCGGGCGTGCAACCCGATATCTGAAACCATTGGCCGGGCGAGACGCCGTGTGCGACCGTGGTCGTGGCGCTGATGAAGTTTGTCGTCCAGGAGATCGCGGTCAACGCATTGGCCGGCCATACCGCGCCGGCCGGCGCCTCGATCAACGCCAGCACGCTTTTCATCGTGGTGGTGTAGTTCGAATAATTCTGCAAATTGGACGTGACGAAGAAATAAGTCTTGGCGGTCACTGCCTCGAATGTCGCCGCAAAAGTAAGGAAGGTCGGTTCGCCACTCCACATCCGCGGCACCAGATAGGCATAGAAAATCTGCGGCGTAGTCGCGGTGATGAAATTCGATAATGCCGCGACGCCGGCGGCCGGGCTGCCGGGCCCGAGCTCAAGCACTGAGACGCTGGTTTGCGAGCCCATGCCGAAGAATGTCGTTGCCTGCTCCACCAATTCGGCGACATCTTCCTCGGTATACGTTCCCGGCGTGGATTCGGCGCCGAGAGCGCTGGCGAGCGGATAGGTGAAAGTCGAAGCGCCAGTAGCAGTACAGAGAAATGCGCCGTTATAGCCGGCCGGCACCACGCCGGCGATGGTGAGCCAGATCACGGAATCTATGGCAAAACCGTGCGGCGCGGCGGTCGTGGCCGTCACCGTGCCGCCCGTCCAGCTCAGCGTTGACAGCGTCAGCGCGCCAGCGAGGATTGAAGTCAAATCGGACAATTGCGTCAGCAGCGAATAGGTTTGCGGCGCACGATTGGTCGCGCCCTGCGACACGATTGCGCCGGTCTGCTGCAATGTAAGTGGCGCCGGCGCGGTCAAGACTGTACCGTTGACGACGACGATAGGATTGGTCATCGGGAAGTTTCCACAGGTTTCAGATAGATCCAGCCATGCGAGGCGAGGTAGGCGGCGTTAAACGCCATGCGCTTGCCGTCGCGGTAGAGCGGCGCCCAAGCGGCTTCGCCGGCAATCCAGATAAAGACCAGCGGCTGTGCACCGCCAGGCGGCTTGAGAAAGTGCGCCGAGCCGGCCACCGTCTTGTCGGGCGGCAGGCATGTGCCGCCCTTCACCGAGCCTTGCGCCAGCATCCATGGCTTGAAGTGCCCGGCGGTTGCCAATACCGGATTGTTGGCATTTGTACTGAAGGCGAAGTAACCGCCGCCCGGCCGGAAGACGTGCGCGGTCAATGCCGCGCGCGCTTGCGTCGCCGTTGAGACGCGCACGGCGCTGCGCTGCGGTGTAGCCATGAGTTTTAGACCGCGGCGGTGAGGGTATATTCGCCGAGCGACTGCGCGGCGAAGGCCGTCAGCGACGTCATGGTGACAATGAACTTTCGATAGGTGGCATTGCTGATCGTCAGGGTGCCGGTCAGCGTCCAGCCGGTCGCCGTGGTGACGGTGCCAACTTCGGCCGAGCCGCAATTGTTCATGATGTTGAGGATGAAGCTTCCGCCGGCGACCGGCTGGAGACCGAGCATCTGCATCTCAGCCACCAGAACCGCGACGGTCGGCAAGTCGATGGCGAACGCGCCCGACTGCGCCCCGGTACAATTCACCCATACCTCTTCCGAGCCGCCGGTGCATTCGGCCGCCGTCAACGTCACGGCTCCCGCGGTGTTGGTGTTGGTGTTGTAGACCTGCTGCGGGACGGGCGAACCGACGCCAGCGGTCGCTGCTACTTCGACGAGGCCGGTCCCATACTCCGGGGTGAGTGCGATGCCGGCGCCGGCTGTCAGTTTTGAGACAAATAATGTCGTTCTGATCGGATTCTGTGGCATCGAATACGCTCCTAGGCGGCTGGATTCAGGCCGCGTAAGCGGTGGGTTGCGGCAGATAAGTCGGGATCGCCGAGGTGATCAGCTGGCGCGCTACATTGCGCGCCGTCGCCTGGTCGTAGCTCACCTCGAAGTCGATGGTTTTTTCCATCGCCAGGATGGAAAATTCGGCTTGCGGCCGCTTGGCGTCGCGCACCGCCGGGCCGTTCATCAAACCAAGATTGTCGGTCTCGGCCATGTAGCCGAGCGCGGCATCGAGAAAACCCAGCGCATCGGCATTGCGCAGGCCGTAGAGCGTGACCCGCACCTTATCTTGCATCAGCTGATGATGGCTCAAGGTGCGGCCGAGATAGGGCACCGGCTGCAAGGCCGCAGTCTGCTCGGGATCGATATGGACGACGCCATACGGCGCCGGCAAGTTGTCCGGCACGGCAAACGATGGATAAAGCTGTGTCGGCAACGACAATCCACCGCCGATCGGCTGATACGAATTAAGCGCGAGCCACAGCGGCAGCGAGTTCGATACGACCGGCTGGCGGCTATCGAATAGCGCCACGTCATCGACGATCTGCGATGCCAAGGCGGGATAGAGCGCAATACCGATATAGTGATAGAGCATCGCCTGACGGTAGAACGAGCGCCGCTGCGAAAACGCGTAGCGCACGCCTTCGGCACCCAAGGTCGCGATATATATCGTGTGCGGCCCGACGGCGTTGAGATCGGTGATCTCGACTTCCGAGGTGAACACGACCTGATTGACCGCGATGGTCTCGGTTTCGTCCTGGCGCTTGGCGTTCGCCCAATGCAGCGAGCCATTTGCGATCAAGGTCGGCGCCGCCGCGATCAAGGTCGGCGGTTGGCCATAAGCGACGGCGTTATAAAGCGCGGCGTTGTAGATCGCTGCGGCTGACAGCAGATCGGCACGCACCCAAAATACAAACTGATCCAAGGGAAGGATAACTTTCGTGTATTGAACGAACGTCACCTCTTGCAATAGAGAAAGTGTATCAACGCCGATCGCCAGATCGCCGGCCAATTCGGTGCGCGCGCCGGCGGCCTCACTGACTGAAGCCATCTTATTCGTCCAGCCAGATCTTGAAGTTGGCGCTATACGCGCCGGTATCGATGAACGATGGTCGCGGCGGTCCGCGCTTGCGCTTAAAGCGATGGCTGATGCCTAGCAGTGACGCCAGTGTCGGCACGCCCGGCACGCCCATGGCGTCCATTTCTTTGCTTTCGAGGAAGCGGTGGAAACGCTCTTCGATCTTGGCGGCCGCGCTCGCGTAAAGATCAATCGACGATGGACCGCCCATCAGCAGGGTTTCGAGCGAACCGGCCAGACTTTCTTCCAGCGCGCTGGCGATCTCGTCGCCGTGCGCATCGAAGAAGTGCTGCATCACCCCGTATTTTTTTTCGAGGATTTCGGCAACGTCGCCGGTAGTCTCGATGACGACCTTAGCTTTGCGTTTTTTGGCCGTCCCGCTGTCATCGACGTAAGGCAAGTCAATGACGCCGAGATGCAACTTCATGAATTAGTAATATGACACGTTAAGGATTGCACCGGCCGAGGCCGCGATGAACTTAATGGCGGCGAGATTGGCGGTGTAGACGAACGGCAGCAAGCCGGCTGATAACAGCATGCCGATGCTAGCGGTCGGTGCGGTGCCGTCGTCGCGCCAGCGCACCGCTTCGGTCTCGGCGACCAGCAACGCCAACACAGCGCCAGCCGGCACGGTCAAATTTTGCGCGGTTTCAAGCTGGATTGCTGTCAATTGCTGATAGCCGAGCGGCACAGCGCCGCCGCCGGTACACAAGTAGGATGGAATTGCACCGGCCGGCAGATTGCGATTGTTGGGCGACGCCATCAGCTCAATCCCCACAAGGTGCCGACGCTCTGTGCATAGCCGATGTAAGTGCGGCCGTAGGGCGTCTTGAGGTTGTTGAGGTTCGCCACGGTGAACATCTTGATCTGCTCCGGCACCACCATGGATTCCGACGTGCTTTCATCGCCGGACGACTGGATGACGCCGCCGACGAAGCCGAGGCAGTTGAACTTCGTCCGCAGGTTTTCGAAAAACGTCTGCGCTGGTTGATCCGGCGCAATATTGATCAGCGTATCGCCGGCCAGGTTGTAGACCATCTGCGCGTAGACGCTCGGACTCGTACTCGGCGACGGCACGCTTTGGAACTGCGGATTGACGATGGCGATAGCCACATCATAGGCGAACTGAATGACCGGGCTACCGATCGGCAGATAGTTCTCGCCGATCATCATGACTGCCTGGATGAACCAGACGAAACCAGCCAGCGTCGGATTCATGGATCACACCGAACGCCTTATGCGGCAATGGCGCGACGCGAGCGGCCCCGGCGCCGCGAACTGTCCGGCGGCGATGCCTGCGCGCCGAGATCAAGCTCGATCTTCTCGCCAACCGGTTGCGCGATGTCGGTGCGGTAGCCACCGATCGGCTCTTTCTCGACCACGGTAAGATCAAAACCTGCGACCCGCTCGACCCGGTTATTGCTGGCCAGATTATGATTGAGGTTTTCGTTGATGGCGATGGCGAGCCGCTTGCGCGTCTCGCGGCCGCGCACGATCAGCACGCCGTCATTGCGCGCCGACAACATGACCAGCACTTCGGTCTTGATCGGCCGGCCGATCGAATAGATGTAGTCGACCTTGCCCTTGGCGTCCTTCACCTGTTCGACCGACACCATGCCGTAGCGGCGGTGCTGCGCAATGATGGCGTCGATTTCCGCGTCTTTCAGATCGCGAAAACCGGTCTGCGTGCCGGTCTGGATATCCCGGCTGACGCGGCTTTTGTCCGGCAGCCGGAATTCGAATTGTAGGCGCTGCTTGGTGGCATTGCCGATATAAAGGTCCATGACGTCACGATCCTTGTTGGTGAGCGAGCGATTAGTTGTAGGCCATCGAGACGATCGTCAAACTTTCCGGCCGCCAGCCGATGCCCGAGGTGATGCGCCATTCCGAGGTGACGTCAATGGCGCCTTCCGGCAGCGGCACCGGGATTTCGCGCGGCGCCGCCATGTCGGAATACTGCATGATGCAGCCTTCCAGGCCGGGCTCGAGCGAAGCGAAGATGTTGGTATTGATCGGCGAGCCGGCCGGCTTCTTGACTTCCGGCATGGCGATGATCACCGCGTCGGCGCCGCCAGAGCCAGCGCCGATCAGCGTATCGTCGTAGCCGATCACAAAGGCGTCCTCGTTCATTTCGAGGATGCGCTTGATCACGCCGAGCGTCGAAGTGGTGCCGGCACCCGGTTCCTGGAATTGCACCAGCTGCACGATATCCTGGTAGGAGAACGTGCCCAAGACTCGCTGTGGACCGACCATGACAATACGCTGCGGCAGACCGAGCTGATTGGTGCGGGTCTTCAGCTGTTGAATCTGGCCGGCGAGGAAGAATGACATCTGGCCGGCGTCGTAGGTCTCGACCGTCTGGTTGCCGTTGCTATCGGGCGGCAGCGATACCAGCGTGGCGCCATTGGTATTGAGCAGGCCCTCGCCGTAGGACGGGTTGATGCCGGACAGCAGCGCCACGCGGGCGAACTGATTGTGCGCCTGCCGCATCGCCAGCCGCTGCGCGTCGACAATCGAGACGCCGTAACGGGCCATGCCGGCGGTATCGTGATGGTCGTATTCGGCGCGGCAGCGCATCAGATAGGTCGGCGTCTGCAGCTGCGACAGCATGATGTCGCAGGACGGCAGTTCGTTGAACGCCGATTGCCCGCCGAGCACTTTGGTGCGCACATCGATGCGGTTGATGTAGACGTAGAGGTCGCCTTCTGAGAGGCGTACCATCAGGTCGCCGCCAGCCAGCAATTCGAAGGCGCCCGAGGCCTGCGAATAGGGCAGCAGCAATTTCGGCTCGACGTAGGACGGATGCACCCGCGTCACTGCCGGGGCGATATTGGCCATGATCTAAGCTCCTGTGTGAAGGCCGCGGATGCGCGGATTTAGATTTGAATGATGGCGACCGATCCCGCCCGGTTCCACGTGTAGAACCCGGTGACGGCGCTGTATGCGACGGTCATAGAATTGCCGATCTGCACGTCGATGACCTGCACCGGCAGGATGGCGCCGCCGATCACGGCGGGGCCGAGCGCGCCACCGCCAGCATTGAGTTGGCCGAGCGTGGTTTCGGCGCCGGGATCGACTGCGGTGCCGAGCGACCACACCAGCGTGCTGCCGGTGGTGCCGGTGATCGCCGTCCAGGTGCCGTTGTAGGCGGCAGGCGCGCAACCGGAGACGGCGAAATCGTCACCGACCGCGATGCCGTGAGCGCTGGTCGTAGTCGCCGTCGCCACATAGACACCGCCGGTCAATGCGCGGGTTAGCGCGGTGAACACATTGGCCAGATAGGCCGGGACATAGGGGATGAGCCGCTGCCCGGTGAAATCCCACGATACTAGCGAGCGAGTAAGATAGCTCTCCAGATCCGCCAGCACCGGATCGATCGCCACCGGAATGCGCGCGTTTGAGCCGAGCGGGTAGTAATTGACCTGCATGCCCGAGGCGACCAACGGCACCGGCGATTGCGGCGTCATGATCGCCGCCAGATTCTGATCGAACACCGAGAAACCGGTGAGGATGCCGGCCGCCTGCTGGCCCGAAGTAGCCGCGCCGACGCTGGTGGCAAGCGTAATGCCGGGACCGAGCACGCTGTTCGGCGTACCGGTGCCGCCGGGGATGATTTCGGAGATGCCGCAGCCGCCCCATAGCGGGGTAGTGGCAGTCGACGACAGATAGCCGCCGCGCAGCCGGAACCGCGCCACCGGATCGTCGATGGCGCAGCCCTGGATAAAGCCGTCGCTCGACACATTGAACGAGCCCGGCGCGTTGACGGTCGGGAGCGGATTGAAGGGTACAAGCGAAGCCATGAGGATTGATCCTTTTGCTAGATCGTCGAATAAGCGCTGGCCGTTGCGATCAGCGCGCGGCGCCGCGCGGCGAAGCGTTCAGTCGCATGGCGCGCGCCGGCGGCTTCATGCCGCCGATGAAAGTGCCGCCGCCGGACCGGAATTCGTAAATCGGCAGCTTCGTCACTGGATGACGCAATTCGACCATCAGCAATTCGCCTTCGGCCAGGCCGGTCGGATGGTTGGCTGCGTCGATTGCGTCGGCATAAACCTGCGTCTCGATCTGTCCGAACGTGGTGGCATCGAGCGACAATTTGCCGAGATCGGCGGTCTTCCAGCGCTCGGAGAAACCCTGCAGACCGGTCAATAGTCGCCGCGCGTAAGCGAGCGAAGTCTCCAGATGCATCGGACCCGGCGCCATTTTGCCGTGCGCGCGATAAACGCTATCGGCGCGCTCCTGGATCTTCGCCATTTCGGCGTGATCGGCATCGGTGATCGCCTTCGGCAGCGCCGCCTCGACGCGGGCGAGCCGATCGGCCAGTTCCGGATTGGCCGAATCCTTGCGTGTGCTGTCAGCCATGGTGTTGGTCGCCGGCACCTTAGTTTCCGCAGCTACGCCGGGCGCAGTCGTGCCGGCGGCGTCCTTGCGGGCCTTGTCGGCCTTGTGCTCTTTGTCTTCCGTCTCTTCGGCGTCCTTGCGGGCTTTCTTCGCCTTGTCGGCGGCGGTTTCCTCCGCCTCGCCGGCTTCCTCGTACGCCTTTTTCAGGTTTTCCTCTTCGGCGTCGTGGCGCTTGGCGTATTTGTCGTCGTCATCGTCGTCCCTGCGCTTGGAGAATTTGTGCGCGTCGGCGCGCTTCTTGGCGTCGTACTTGCGCGCGTCGTCGTGGCGCTTTTTGTCGCGCCGCGCCTCGTCTTCCATCGCGTCCATGCGCTTGGCAACGCTGTCGAGCCCAGCCAGCACTTTGTCGAGCTTTTCGCCCGCAGCGGCATCGGCCTTCATCGCGTCGGCCTTCTTCTCGGCTTCGATTTCTTCTTTGGTCTTGTCGGGCATCGCAGTATCTCCTCTAGATTCGGCGCGTACGCCGTTCGGTTCTTGACCTTTGTCCCACACGCCGGCCTCGCAAACGGCGAGGTGATCAACGAGCGGGGATTTGCCTTCGATGAGCAGGTTGGTGGCTTCGCCGCCGATTTCGATGGAGCCCTTCAACGCAACGGATGCCTTGACGCCGGGCGAGGTCGACAACGGCTTGTCGCGCATCAGCGCTGCGGCGGGCTGGTCGTAAATCTTGGCGATGCCCCAGACCTCATTGCCTTTGATATAGGGCAGGAAGATCATGCCGATGGTGCGGGCGGTGAATTCCTGACTGTCGAGCATGTCCTTGGCGGGATGCTCCCAGATCACCGGCAGGCCGTTGCAGCGGGCGACAAACTCCTCGGTAAGAAATTCCTCCGGCTTGCGGATGACAAATTCGTCGTGTTTGGGCCGGAACGCCGCGCCGGTGCCGGTGATGCGCAGGTCGAACAGCCAGATATTCTCGTATTGCTGCGGCGAGACGAGATCGCCGGCCATCATCAGGCGGGCAATGGCGAGTTCGTCGGCGCCGAAGCGTGCCAAAGCGACGCGGCAGCCGGGATGCAACGGTTCTGGCGGTGCCGCGACCGGCGCCCAGGCATAGGCGCAATGCTCGGCGTCGAGCGTCGGCTCGAATGACGTGACGCCAGAAACCACGAACGTCGTGTAGTCGCACGGCTGCTCGACCGCGACCGCAGTCGGCACGCTGATCGGCGCCGGCGGTGGCATGATCGCAGGCGGGTCAGCCGCGATGCGGCGCGTCCATAATTGCAGATCGCCGTCGAGGGCTTTACCGGTTTCCTCGCGAAATTCGCGCTTGGCGGCATCAACGGCGCTCTCGCCGTCTTTGATCTTGCCGCCGGGAAAACACCACTCGCCGATGTGATCGCCGCTGGCGCGCTTGAGAAACAGCACTTTACCGCCAGCAATGTAAACAATCCCAACTGCACGGATCATGGCCTCTTGCACTCCGTGCCGCTTCGTCTCAAAACAGTCTCATGTTCGACCGGATCAAACGGTTATTTGGTGTCGGCAGTGGCGCGGATACAAAGCCATCGGCCGATTTGGCCTTGGCACCGCGGCGCGGCCGGCCACGGCTGGAGCGGCGCGCGCAGACCTTAGCCGCACAGAAGCCCTGGTTGGCGGCTGGCATGTCGCGGGCGACCTGGTATCGGCGGCGGGCGGAAATGACCAACGACGATGATGCGCTGGCGCTTGAGACAGTTTTCGAGGAAGGCGTGCAATCCTATCGCGGCGGGCTGGAAGAGAGCGCCTGCCCCTACCAGGATCGCTTGGCCGTGCAATGGCGCATGGGCTGGCGCGCGCAGCAGGAACGCGGTGACGCTTAAGCGTGGACCGCACTGTCGTGGCGAGCACCTGCTCCGCTAACGATGCGCGCCGCAGATAGTGCCTCGCGGCCCTTCTTGGTCCGCATGGCGTCGGGCAAGTCACGCAAGGCATACACAAACTGGTAAGAACAGCGGCAAAAAACCTCTTCCCCGGGTTTGGTAATCTCGTCCATGTATTGGGCGCCGGCGAGCTTCATCAAGCCGCGCTCCATCGCCCAATTGCCGCGCACGATGTAGAGGTTGCCGTCGCGCTCCTTGTGGTCTTCGCGATAATTGTAGCCGGCTTGCCTGAATCGTGAATGCCAGATGCCAGCGATGGCATTGCCGCCCAGCGCTAAGGTCTCACTCAGGGCCGCCGTGAATTTCTGGCCTTGGTCGATCAGGACGCGGCGTTCCTCGAATGGCAATTGCGACAGGCTCTTGCGGATCTCGGTTCTGGTCTCGCGCTTGTCGGCCGCTTTGCTGCCGCCGGTGGGTACGCTCGAG
>Ga0307373_10009843_pt1 | contig 14184 bp, 11 predicted proteins | sample OX2MG_FD_202534 | JGI IMG/M metagenome (GOLD analysis project Ga0307373, IMG submission 202534) | Soil microbial communities from Risofladan, Vaasa, Finland - OX-2 | ecosystem: Environmental > Terrestrial > Soil > Coastal area > Acid sulfate soil | place: Finland: Risofladan, Vaasa | collected... | reverse complement strand
CGCTCGCCCAGGCACGCAAACTGGGACTGCCGGCGGATTGGGCCAAGCGCCTGGAAACCGCCGAATCGCAGCGCCGCCAGGTGCTGGCGGTATGGCGACTCACAGCCGGCACGCCAGCCGCGAAACTATTGCAGACCGGTGATTTGCTGCTGACCGTGCAAGGCAAGCCCGCTATCGGCTACCGGGAAGTCGCTGCTGCCAGCCAACGGTCACAGATGACGCTCACGCTGTTACGCGATGGACACATCATGACTGTGACGGTGTCCACCGTGACCCTGAATGGCGAAGGGACCCAGCGCATCCTCCTATGGGCCGGAGCGCTCCTGCAGAAGCCGCAACATTCGGCAGCACAGAGTGGTGTTCCGACAGCAGGTGTGCTGGTGGATTATTACAATTTCGGATCACCCGCCAGCCGCTACGGACTGACACCCGGTCAGACGATCCTGGCCGTAAATGGCCGCAGCACTCCCGACCTGGACAGCTTCATCGCTGCGGTGAAAGACAAGCACGATGGCGATACCGTGCGCCTCAGCGTTCGCACCTGGGATGGCAGCCGCCAGATCATCACCCTGAAACTCGATTTGCGTTATTGGCCAACGTATGAAGTGGTGCATACGTCGCAAGGCTGGCAGCGTAAAGAAGTGTAGGCTCGTCTTCCTATCATGCACCCTGATACATACTAGGACTCCTCAGCATAGATTTAAGCTGCAGGCGCCTCGCGACCCTTTGAGTTGCATGCTCAGATCGGGGGGGCTTGGAAATAACATCCAGGTTGTGCAAACTATGTTTCGATGCGGGCTGGATTCCTATGTCCGCTGACTGCGACAAAACTCACAGCTATTGGGGAGATCATCATGTCGATCAAACGCCTCTTATTCGCACTACTCATGTTCATCCTAGCCACTTCCATCCAGGCCGAGACCATCAATTGCACGCCAATCACTTCGGTGCCAGCCACCATCACCGCCCAAGGCATTTATTGTCTGACCGGCAACCTCGTAACATCCCAGTCCTCGGGTAATGCCATCACCATCAATGCTCCCAATGTCACTATAGATCTCAACGGCTGGAAAGTCGGCGGGTCGGGCGCCGGCACATCAACTCAAGCCTATGGCATCTACAGCACCGCCAACAATGTCACCATCAAGAATGGCATCGTGCGCGGATTCTATGTGGGCATCTATGTTGGCGGTAGCGGGGATGTTGTGCAGGACGTGCTGGCCGATACCAATTACTACGTTGGAATTTGGCTCGCTGGTTCGGGTGCGTTGGCGGAGCATAATCAGGTGGTGAACACCGGCAACACCGCCGCTTGCAGCGCATTTGGTATTGCAACCACAGGTACAGGTGCGACGCAAAGCGATAACGTTGTCTCGGGCGTGACGGCCGGGAGCGGATGCTTTGCAGTAGCCATTGATGTTGAAGGTGCCAACAGCATCGTGCGCAACAGCGTGGCCAGCAATAGCGCTGTGCCAACCGGTTATACCTCGTACGCCATTAATAACACAGCGGGGGCCATCGTTTTGAACAACACCGCAAGCACATTTACACGTGGTATAAGCAATAGCGGCGGCATCTACGCCTACAACACCGTTAACAACTGCCCGACACCCTATTCTGGTGGTACTGCCGGGGCGGGCAACAGCAATGATTAATGCGATAAGTTCATTTGTACAGGTGTGTGATCTATCTTAGTTTTTAGTCGTCTGTAAGCGCCACGTTAACCATGAGCACAACCCACGGTATCTGACGATGCCGTGGGTTGCGCATCCCTAACTCAAATGATACCTAGGCAACTGAACTACCGCTGAACCTTCCTGATTTTCTCCATCGCCAGATGAGTCGGAATATTTACAAGAATCAGGCCGTATCACGGATTAGGGGCAAATGCTTATTCCAAGTACATGCACGGAGGACATCATGTCAATGACACGCCTGACAGTTGTACTTCTGATGTTGATGTTGGCTGATGTGGCTCAGGCCGAAACCCTCAACTGCACGCCCATCACTGCGCTGCCGGCTACCATCACCACCCAGGGTATCTATTGACTGACCGGCAATCTCTCCACATCCCGACCTTGGGCAATGCCATCACCATCAACGCCAACAACGTCACCATCAAGAACGGCATCGTGCCCGGTTTCTATGTGGGCATCAACCTCAATGGCAGCGGAGAAGTGGTTAGGGACATGCTAGTCGATCAGAACACCACTATTGGCATCTACATCACCGGCCTGGGTGCGCTGGTGGAGCATAACCAGCTGATCGATACAGGCGGCTCGACAACTTCTAATAGCACCTGGGGCATCGCGATCGCGGGATCTGGTTCTACGGTTAGCGACAATGTGGTGTCAGGTGTGACGGTCACCGATACGGGTGGCGCCTATGGAATCTATGTAACCGGTGCCAATAATACTGCACGTGGTAATACGGTCAGCAACGATGCGCTGCCGACCGGCGGCGGATACTCGATCGAAATTATCACATACTAGAACATCGTACAGAGCAACACTGTAATCTATTTCAACTTTGGAATTCTGAGCAGCAATGGGGGTGTCTATGCCAAAATTCCGTTTACTATTGCAACACAGCTTATTCTGGCGGTACGGTCGACGCAGGCAATGGCGGTGGTTAATTAATGTTCCTTTCGGGGATGGTAGAAATCCCTCGCCTTCAGGCGAAGCACGTTGTGGCGAAATGGGCGAAGCCCATGAGCCTGAATTTTTGAACATGTTGATACGACTGTGAGCACTGTATTTCGCTTTAGTTCGGTCGGCTTCAAGCCGACGATTTATGAACCCACCGGCTTAAAGCCGGTGGAGTATTCAGTTTATAAAGTTCATTTTTTCTTTAATTTAATTCCGCATCTCCTTCTCTTTCGGCAGAAATAGGTGAAGTTTGGAGTTGCGACAAATTTATCCATGGCGCCCTGAGAAGTGCCGGGTCTACGTAACCAACATTTATTACATGCTGTATCTACCGATTAGGCCGTGCCAGTTAAGAGGGATATGCAATTCCTGGACCTGATTGTGCAATAATATCCCGGATGCAAGAACCTACTTGGGGTCCGCTGACTGCCACACAACTCAAAAACTTACGGGGAGAATCACATGTCGATCAAACGCCTCTTATTTGCACTACTCATGTCCATCCTGGCCACTTCCATCCAGGCCGAGACCATCAATTGCACGCCAATCACTTCGGTGCCAGCCACCATCACCGCCCAAGGCATTTATTGTCTGACCGGCAACCTCGTAACATCCCAGTCCTCGGGTAATGCCATCACCATCAATGCTCCCAATGTCACTATAGATCTCAACGGCTGGAAAGTCGGCGGGTCGGGCGCCGGCGCATCAACTCAAGCCTATGGCATCTACAGCACCGCCAACAATGTCACCATCAAGAATGGCATCGTGCGCGGGTTCTTCTGGGGCATCGACCTCACGGGTAACGGAGCGGTGGTTCAGGATATGCTGGTGGATTCGAACACCTACGTCGGGATCACCGCAGATGGATTGGGCGCGCTCGTGAAAAATAACCAGGTGGTCAATACTGGAAGTGATACATTGGGCACTGTATTTGCCATAGACGCCGAAGGCACCAGTGCAACGATAATCAACAACACGGTTGCGGGTATGACAGTTACGTCTGGTGGCAGTGAATATGGCATATTGTTGTATGGCGGCGGCACAGCACGAGATAACGTTATCAGTAACACCGCCCTGCCGAGTGGAGGCGGAAGCTCGTACGGCATCTACCAAACTGGCACCGCCATTAATAATACCGTAACTGAATTAACGTATGGTATCTATGGTGGTGTCTACGCTTACAACACGGACAACGGCTGCACAACCAGTTTTTCTGGCGGTATAGCCGGAGCTGGCAACAGCCCATAGCATGGGATTTACTCCCTCACTTGAGAAACATGTCTTAGCTTTCGTGAAGAGTTGATGGGATAGTTATCACGAATATAACCCACGGTATCATTAGGTACCGTGGGTTGTTTTTTATTGACTCAACGAATAGAAATGAATTCATCTAGGCAAAGTACTAAATGATCATCCTCTGAAATCCCATTGCACCTTTAAGATCACTTCATTGCCTTGTTGTATCACAGGCTGACCAAGACCATTGGTCTCGCTCACCACACCATGGTTCCAAACCAGGTATATATTGCTGGCGCCGCCCACGATCCAGCGCAGGCGCGTGTTATAGCTCACTCCCGGGATGCCATTCTGATATTGCATCTGGGTGGTGAGATACAGTGTCGGTGAAAAAGAATAAGTACCCGTGAAGGTGCTCAGGCGTGTGGTTCCATTGCCCTCGGGTGAATAATAAAAAAACCATTCTTGGGAAGCACCGAGTTGCAGCTTCCCGGAGGGCAGGTTCCAGTTCAAGTACACTCCTTGGTGATACGAGGTGCCGGCATAGTAGGTGCCCTGCGAGCCTATGAATTGGAACACAAAGGGCTGTGACTGCGGCGAATTGAATGCCAAGCGCCGGCGGTTCCAGGTGTACTGCCCGGCAGGTACTGTGACTCCGGCCAGCGTGAAGGCTTGCGGTGGCGCATCAAAGTCGCGGTAAACGTCGAATTCCCAGTACCAGCCATTGCTGGTGAGCATCTCTGGGGCGAACCACCATTCTGAGCTCTGCTTGCCTCCATCTTGTGCACTCAATCCATCGGTCTCACTGTAATGGCCGTCGAACCAGAAGCGATGTACCCAGTTGAACAAGCTGTCAGCGGGTGGTCGTGGCGCGTACGTGAGTTCCGTGTAGTACTGTCGGGTGCCGGGGCGCGGTATGAACCCCAGTCCAGGATCCAGCGCGTCTCCGTATTGATTGAATTGGGCGTCGAAATACCAAAGGTCATTCGGGTATTCGATGCCCGCACCGTAGCCACTGGCATTGCCGGCAGGAAGATCTCCGGAAGAATGGCCCGCCCAGGCAGATAAGTTCAGGTTTTTATCGCCGGTGAAGGTCGCGGTTTTCCACAGGGCATCGGTGCCCACGAAGGAATTATTGCCCATCCCAGTAGGATCCCCATGGGTGATGAGTGCACCCAGCTGCAGGTTTTGATTTGGGCTCCAGGTGCTACGTCCGGCGAACAGATTGGTCGCGTCGGATACGCTGGAGCCGGCCATCTGCGTATCCAGCAGCGCCAGTGAGCCGTTGTCCGACTGGCCGATGAGCTTGACACCTTCATCCAGCGGCACCTGCTCGCCGTTTACCAATCCGATGGTGCGTGAATAATAGGGTACGAAGCTAGTGCCAAGCTGATAGCCGAAACTGAAGAGGTTGGAGCCCTGCAGGAAAAATTGGCGCTTCTCTGGAAAGAATAGTGGAAAACGTCCGGTGTTGATCTGTTCCTGATCAGCCTCGGCTTCAGCGAAATCCGTGTTGTAAGTAAATAATCCAGCGACTGAAGGCGTGAAGTCATATTTGAGATCGAAACCTGAATAGTTGGTATTGCCGCTGCCGGTCTGGTACTTGGTAAGACCGTAAGGCTGGAAATCCCAACCGTGACCCTGTTCCATCTGTTGCATGCCGGCGATCGAGCCTTCACGCTGCAGGTTGAATACCGATGAATCTAGGGTCGTGCCAGACCAGTTCAGCGTCATCAGATCGCGGGGTATGTTGCGGGTCACATTGAAACCCCAACTGCTTTCATGATTTCCGAATTGCAGGCTGCGGGTGTCGATGGCGATTTCCGCGGTCCAGCCGTGGGGATTGCGTTGCACCGCCACCTGCCAGATGCCATCCCAGTTGTAGTCCACGCCGTTATTGCTGTTGATGGCGGGGGTGGGCGAGAGCAGACCGTCGGCCATGGCGCCAGCCGCATTGACCTGAAATACATAAGCTACGCGTTTGTTATCGAAGCTGTCGATCACGAACAGCACATAATCATCGTTGCTCTGGTCACCGTCCCTCACCAGGGTGTGGGTAGATATCTTGGCAGGATCCGGATCGTCGGCGATCACGCCGATATAAATAGTATGGCCGTCATGCAATAGCAGGATTTTGGTGTGGTAAGGCGTCGGCATCCCCGGATGCGGGCTCTGTTGGGTGAGATCCTCGATAACCCCCGCATGCTGCCAGGCAGGTTCGTCCAGCTTGCCATCGATGGTGATAGGACCGGTGGCGGGCATGACTATGACCGATGGGGCAGGAGTTTGTGAATATGCCGATGCCGCATGTAGAACCATTACACAAAAGCAGAAAACCCTTATGCCACTGAGACGTGCGATTTGCATGGGCGTGCTTGTGGTTATTGTTGGTTCGGATGCATGTTTAGATGTACCCTATTTCTTAATTGGTTTATCAGCTCAGCGAAATATTATTTATTTTCAATATTGGTTTTCAATTGAACTATACATTGGCGATAAGGCCGCAAGCCAGTTGCTTAATAGTAAAAGCACAGTCCCAGTTTGTGGGGCTGTCAGCAAATGTGTTAAGCGACTTAGCTGGCTTCTCAGGGCTTCCGCAGTGAGATGTTGCCGCTCAGGGTGCGGGCATTGACCTGGGCACTGCCATTGCCGCTCACGAAATGCAACTCCTCGCCGGGCGCGTATTCACTGGTGCGTTGCGCCTTGGGGCCGAAGGCATTGTTTATGTCACCGCTGAAGCTGGAGATGTCGAAGCGCGCATCGGGGGTGACCAGAAACATCAGCGTCAGGTTGCCGCTGATGCTGTTGAACGAATAGCTGCCATTTTTCAACAATGCACCGGTGAAGTCCACGTTGCCGGAGGTGGAACTCAATTGGGCGCGGCTGAGGCGGCTATTGATTACCTTGGCTGTGCCACTGACACTCTCTGCCTGCAGATCACCGCCCACACCGTCGACCTTCACATCCCCGCTGATGCTGTGGGCGCGCACATGGGCGCCATCAGCTGAACCCTGGACATTGACTTCACCGCTCACGGATTTGGCGGTAATGTCACTATCGTTGGACTTGATGGTCACGTTGCCGCTCACGCTTTCAAGTTGTGCCGTACCGTTGAGCTCACCGGCATTGATGTCGGCGCTCACTGTATTCGCCGACAGGCGGCTGGCGATCGGCACATCGATCACCAGGTCCGTGCCATCGACATTGTCATCGGAGTGTCTGGGCAGGATCACACGGATACTATAACCATCACCGGATGTGGTGATATCGAGACGCTCCGTACCCTTGCCGAGGGTACCGCCCACATGGATTTCGTTCTTGTTCCAACCCTGGACTTTTACGGACCCAACCACGTTGGAGATAGCGATGCTGCCATTGATCTTGGCGCTACGGGTTTCGTTGATGGGCGTGCCGTTGTTCACCGGGTGCGCATAGGCAGAGCTGGCAGTGAGCATCACGGCTGAGGCCAGGATGCCGACGCCCAGCAATGACAGCAATAAATAAGAGACGAAGATCAGTGCGCGTTTCATAGTGAAGTCCTCACATTAGTTTGGATCTGGGCCTGCTGGGCTTCGGCCATCAGCTGGGCTTCCTGCTGATATAGATCAAGTAACAGGGATTGCAGGTTTACATCACCGGGATATTTTTTGACGGCAGCCTGAGTGCGGAGGATAGCGTCATTGATGAGACGCAAATTATCCACCAACGCCATGCGCGCCGCAGGTGGGATATCTTTGTCACTGGCAAGCTGCGCTGCAAATTGAACACTCAGGCCACTGGGTTCAGTCTGCGTGGGTGTTACGTGCGGCACAACTTCAGCGAAGTTCTTGTCAGGTGCTGGGGCATACAGGTTGAGACTTATCCAGAGAGTGGCTACACCGACTACCAGCACCGCAGCAGCTGCGAAACCATAGCTCCAGCGATGACGCAACGATTGTGACTTGGGTTGCGTGATCCGCGCATGAATGCCAGGCCACAGATCATGTTGTGGTTCGATGCTGCGCGGTAGTTTCGCCAGGGCCGCGTCCAGCCGTTTATCCTGTTCTATACTCATGTCTTAAACCTCGCTTGCAACATTTGTCGTGCCCGGTGCACGTGCGCTTTGCAGGTCCCGACCGCCGTGCCGGTCAACTCGGCAATCTCCTCATGACTGTAGCCCTCGATGGCATGCAGCACGAACACGACGCGTGCGGCCGGCGGCAGAGTGCTGATCAACTGTTCCAGGTCCATATCCCCCTCGGGTGTATCGGCCAGCGCAGGCAGACTGTCCAGCAACTCCGCGCCATCGGGCTGGATAAGCCGCAGGTGCCGCCGGTCTAGCTGCAGTCGCCGTAGCGCCACATTGATGGCGATACGCGTGAGCCAGGTGCCGAAACTGCTTTCGCCGCGGAATCGTGTGAGTGCCCCCCAGGCCCGCACGAAGGCATCCTGGGTGCATTCCTCGGCCGCCGGCCGGTCAGCGGTGATACGTAGGCACACGGCATAGACACGGCCTGCATGCTGGCGGTAGAGCCGCTCGAACGCAGCCGCATCGCCGGTCTGGGCACGGCTCACCAGCCCGGTCGCCTCATCGGGGTTTTGCTTCCAGGCCTGTATGGGGGTCATGGACACTGTAGCGGTTCCCATATCCTAAGTAGATGCCATTGGGGCGGGATAGGTTTAGTAGGGCAGAAAATATAGCTGATATATAACCGAATGCTGGTTTCCGGCTACCTGGCGCATGCACGGATTTGCAGAGTGTATTCCCAACTCATAGTATGCAGCCTATCCAACCACCGATCTTCGGCGATCCCACCGCCAAAACCTGCGGATGCATCGGTATCCAGATTTTATGATGACCATCAGGAGAACATTGTGAAAAAGATAACTTTTGTATTGTTGAGCATGTCCCTGCTATGGACAACTTTCGCGGTTGCACAGCCCGCTCAGGAAAAACTCGCGTATCCAGCGACAACCAGGGACGATGTCGTCAATAACTACTTCGGCACGAAAGTAGCCGCACCCTATGAGTGGATGGAAAACCTTGATAGTCCAGCGGTCAAGCAGTGGGTGGACGACGAGAATAAATTGACGTTTTCCTATCTGGACAAGATTCCGCAGCGCGATGCGGTGCGCCAGCGTCTCAAACAATTGTGGAACTATGAAAAAGTAAGCGTACCAAAGATGCAAGCCGGACGCTTGTTTTTCAGCAAGAATACCGGGCTGCAGAACCAGTCGGTGGTATTCGAGCAGGATGGTCCTGGTGGCAAGCCGCAGGAATTGCTGGATCCCAACACGCTATCCCCGAACGGGGATATCGCGCTCCTGAATTACCAACCCTCTGACAACGGCAAGCTGTTGGCTTATGCGCTATCCCAGGGTGGTTCTGACTGGGAGACCCTGCATGTGCGCGATCTCAATGATGGTAAGACACTGTCGGATGAAGTGCGCTATGTGAAATTCTCCGGCATCTCATGGACCAAAGATGACAAGGGTTTCTTCTACTCCCGCTATCCTGCACCACCGGCTGGGGCAGTCATCAGTGACCGGGTACACGATCAGGCGCTTTACTATCATGTCCTGGGCGCGCCCCAGAGCAATGACAAACTTATCTACGCGCGCCCTGATCTGCCGGAATGGATCGTGGGTAGCCAAGTTTCGGAAGATGGTCGCTATCTGTTCATCGTATTGGTGAACGGCACCTCGCCCAACAATGAACTTTACTACGCGGATCTGGGTGATCCGAAGCATCCAGATATCGGAGCGTCTATCAAGCCGTTGTTCACCAAGAATGATGCGGCTTATTATCCGATCGGAAATCTGGATGACAGCATATTTCTGCAGACCACGCGCGATGCACCGCGCGACCGGATCGTGTCATTCAAACTCGCTGCCCCCGAACAATGGAACAGCGTAGTGCCAGAGACGCGCAATGTGATCGAGAGTTCCCTGATGGCAGACCAGCGGATCGTAGTCAAATACCTGGTGGATGTTAAAAGCGAAGTACAACTGTTTTCCAGCAGCGGCAAACCGGAAGGACGCGTATCACTGCCGGGAATCGGTGAGGTGGTTGGTCTTAGCGGACGCAATGACTCCAAGGACCTGTATTACGGCTTTACGTCTTATCTCTATCCCACCACGATCTATAGCTATGATCTTGCCAGCGGCGAGGATGCGGTGTTCTTCAAGCCGCAGCTCACTTTCGATTCTTCACGCTATGAAACCCGCCAAGTGTTTTACCATTCCAAGGATGGCACGCGCATCCCCATGTTCATCACTTTTCGCAAGGGACTCAAGCTGAATGGCGTGAATCCCACGCTGTTGTATGCCTACGGCGGGTTCGATATCAGTATTACCCCCAATTTCAATCCACTGGTGCCGGTGTGGCTGGAGATGGGTGGTGTATATGCGGTTGCCAACTTGCGGGGCGGTGGAGAATATGGTGAGGCCTGGCACCAGGCCGGAATGCTGGGCAAAAAACAGAACGTGTTCGACGATTTTGTCTCGGCTGCCAGATATCTGATCGCCCGGAAATACACCTCCCCGAAGAAACTCGCCATCTGGGGCTATTCCAACGGCGGCTTGCTGGTGGGCGCCACTATCACCCAGCACCCGGAACTCTTCGGCGCAGCCTATGCGGGCGCCGGTGTCATGGATATGCTGCGCTATCAGAAATTCTCCGGCGGTGCCTTGTGGGCTCCGGAGTACGGTACTTCAGACGATGCCAAAGCGTTCGAGTGGCTGATCAAGTTCTCACCCGTACAAAACGTCAGACCCGGGACGTGCTATCCACCCACTATCATCACCACGTCTGACCATGATGACCGGGTGGTGCCGAGTCATTCCTACAAGTTCGCCGCCGCCATGCAGCGCGACCAGGGCTGCAACAACCCGGTGCTGATCCGTGTAGAAACCCAGACTAGCCACAATTACATGCCCACGGACAAACGCATCATCCAATGGTCGGACGTGTGGGCGTTCCTGGCTTATAATCTCGGCATTACCACGCCGCTTGAGCAGGAATAGCCGTAGCAGCGGTGAGAGCAGCCTATTCACAACAGCTGAGCAGTTGTCTTGTACAGGACGTTCGCCAGCACACTGATAAAGGGGGACACTCCATGATTGCATCCTTCCGCTTACCCGCGATCCTGATAGCTGTCATCGCTCTGGTCCCACCGACCTATGGTGCTGTGCAGAATCAGGATGAAGCGCAAATCCGCAACGTGGTTATGCGACAGGCTGACACGTGGAACAGCCACGATGCCACAGCTTATGCTGCCTTGTTCACCAAAGATTGCGATGTGGTGAATGTGCCTGGCTGGTGGTGGAAAGGGCGCGCAGAACTCCAACACAAACTTACGGCAGCCTTCTCAACCGCGTTTCGGGAGAGTAAACTCACGATCACGGACGTGCAGATGAGATTCCTGACTCCCAGCGTTGCGCTTGCACATGCCCGTTGGACAATGATCGGCTTCAAGATGCCTCCAGGAATGCCGGAACCACGCGCAGGTATTCAAACGCTGGTCCTCACGAAACAGCAGGGCCAGTGGCTGATCACAGGCTTCCAAAATACTCTTACCCAACCTGAAAGGCCGTTCCTTACAGAGCCGAAGCAAAGACCATAATCGCTGGTCAACGATATTCTGCATTCATAGATATTAGCGATGGGCGATGCTGCGGGATTGGGGTGGTGAAGTAAGTTTGAGCGAGATAAACCTAGACGAAACTAGAAGCTATCTCAAAAACCCCTCTCCCCTTGGGAGAGAGTGCCCGCAGGGTGGGTGAGGGTGCGGATTCGTTGCAAGGTTTCCGCAATCATCGACCCTCACCCCACCCCTCTCCCGGAGGGCGAGGGAAATTAGGACTCGTACAGATATTTTTGAGACCGCTTGTAAATGATTTTGGGGTTTGTAGAGTTCATCTCAACCTACACGGACTCAGTACACAACTGCAGTGCTGCGAAATACTCTGGCTTACGCGCTGCCTGCCCATCAGCCGAGTCTCGCCAGCTGCTTGAGCGTCAGGCACCAGATGATGCGCGCTTCCCCCGGGCTCGCATGCTCCGGCATCTCCAGGCAGCAGACACTGCCTTTCTTCATGTGCACCAGACTGCGTGCGATGCCGGTGGTCATGTACCCGATCCACAGGCTCAGATCTGGTTCATGGCCCACCAGCGCGATCACGCTGGTTTCGCGTGAGACCCACGCCAGCAATTTGTCCGGATCGAAACCAGGAGCCAGGCGTGCATGTTGTAGTTTCTGTGCGTTCGGGAAGGCCGTCGACAGGATCTCGGCGGTAGCGACTGCACGCGTCAGTGGACTGGAGAGGATCAAATGTATCTCATCCACCAGCGTGGCAAGGCCCGAGACGCCTTTGCGCATCTGATGTGCGCCTGTCTTGGTCAACCCGCGAAGTGCATCGCTGCGACCGGCCAGCATGGCATTCGCCGGTTCTTCTGCCTCGGCATGCCGCATAACCAAAACTTGTTTCATGATGACAACACCTTGGTGAGATCAGTCAATGTCGTTACCGGCATGGAACAGCTGGTACCTCGACACACATAGGCGCAGATATCACCCTGCGGTGCACACTGCGCCAGTAGCCCGATCAAGCCGGTTGTGTCATTTGGGATGGCCAGCAGTATCCGGTGCGCATCAGGTTTATCATTCAGTACCGTTTGCCACTGCCGAAGTTTAGCCTTACTTCCCCGCAGGATGATCATGGTGGGCGCATGCAAAGCGTCGCGCAAGGCTGTAAACGTCGAGAGATGGCCGTCAGGATAACGGGTCGCGGACGGCAGCGCGGCTTTGAGCGCGCGTTCAGCCGCATGGATATATCGGGGTTCGGCGCACACGTGGCCGAGTCGCAACAATGCCTGGGCGGCAACCGCATTTCCCGCTGGCATGGATTCATCACCGAAGGTCTTGGGACGGTACAGCGGTATTGGCTGGTCATTGGCCGTAAACCAGAAGCCGCCATGGATCGGGTCTTCAAAACGCACGAGCAGTGTGTCTGCCAATGCTTGTGCCCAAGTGAACCATTCTATGTTCCAGCGCGCCAGCAGCAGTTGCAACAGTCCGTCCAGCAGGAATGCGTAGTCGTCCAGGTAGGCGGGCAGGTCTGCGTGCTCCGCACGCCAGCTGGCCAGTAAATGTTGTTTACGCCACAGCCGCGTATGCATGAACTGCGCGGCGCGTTCCGCCGAACCGATCCAGTCTTCGCGGTCCAGCAGGCGGCCGGCGCTAGCCATGCCGCCGATCATGAGGCCGTTCCAGGCGGTGAGCACCTTGTCGTCGAGAGCCGGCCGCACACGCTGGGCGCGCACAGCCAGCAATTTTGCGCGTGCAGATTCCAACAATGCAGCTGTTTGTGAATACGTCAGCCCGGCGTCAAGCGCTACATCGGTGAGTGATCGGCGTACACACAGGTGCCAGCGACCTTCAAAGTTGGGCGCAGCATCGAGTCCATAATGCGGCGCACATATGGCGTATTCCTGCGGTGTGAGCAGCGAATGAATATCCTCCCGGTCCCAGACGTAATATTTACCTTCATGGCCTTCGGAGTCCGCGTCCAGGCTGGCGTAATAACCACCAGCCGGCGATTGCATCTCGTCCATGACCCAGCCGGCGACGCCTTTAGCCACCTGCTCATATATGGTGTCGCCGGTGTGTCTGAAGGCTTGAGCATACAGCGCCAGCAAAGGTCCGTTGTCATACAGCATCTTTTCGAAATGCGGGATGGTCCATTCCGCGTCAACGGAATAGCGGCTGAAGCCACCGCCCAGCTGGTCATGGATACCGCCTTTAGCCATGCATGTGAGGGTGGTCGTCAAAATGTTAAGCGCACAGGTACGGGAATCGGTATCCCCGGCACTATCCGAGGCTTGCTGCAAAAGGAATTCCAGGGCGGGTGCGTGAGGAAATTTTGGCGCGTGGCCGAAGCCGCCGAACTGCGCATCGAAACTCTGTGCTATTGCATGTTGCGCGATCTCCAACTGGGCAGGATCCAATGTTTCGACCGATCGCGTGTTTTCATCCTGCATACGTTGGAACATCTGTTGCAGTGAGATGTTCTGCTGCCGCAGCTGCTCCTGATGATCGCGGTAGAAGATATTTACACGTGTGAGTACATCTTTGAACGAAGGCATGCCATAGCGCGGTTCCAGTGGGAAATAGGTACCGGCAAAGAAGGGCATCAGGTCATCCGGCGTCAGAAATACAGTCAAGGGCCAGCCGCCGCCGCGCTGCGCCAGGATCTGATGCGCCAGCTGGTACACCCGATCCAGGTCCGGGCGCTCCTCCCGGTCCACCTTGATATTCAC
>Ga0307373_10009841_pt1 | contig 14187 bp, 16 predicted proteins | sample OX2MG_FD_202534 | JGI IMG/M metagenome (GOLD analysis project Ga0307373, IMG submission 202534) | Soil microbial communities from Risofladan, Vaasa, Finland - OX-2 | ecosystem: Environmental > Terrestrial > Soil > Coastal area > Acid sulfate soil | place: Finland: Risofladan, Vaasa | collected... | reverse complement strand
GTTCGGGCAGGCGGCCTCCTGGCAGACCGTGTGCAGGTTTTCTGAGCGGATCAGCTCGGTCAGCGCGCGATAGCGCTCGCCGCCCGGCGGGGGCACCTTGAACCATGGGGGCTTGCGCTCGCGCAGGGGGCGTACGTCGTGCCCAAGGACTTCGAGCACGTCCATCCCACCGGGGTTTGCGCGGGACCGGGTACCGCCCAACCCGTTCATGCGGGCACCAGCAACGGACCGGTCTCGAGTTCGCTCTGTGCCACCAGTCGCTGGCGCCGGCCATGGGCCAGGCAGAAGTGATGGCCCACGCGCGTCCTGAACCGGTCCAGGTCCGCCGTCCCGTGCTCCAGCTCGTGGGCGATCGAGGTCATCGCCACGCCGGGCAGGCCGCAGGCGATGACCCCCGAGAAGGGCGTGAGGTCGTTTGTGACGTTGACCGCGAAGCCGTGCGTCGTGACGCCACGTGAGACGTGCACGCCAATCGAGGCGATCTTGCGCTCATCCACCCATACGCCGGTGTAGTCGATGCCCTCCTCGTGACGTGAGCGTGCGCTGATGCTTTCAGCGGCGAGCGCGGAGACGATCGAGGCTTCCATCGTGCGCAGGTGGCGCCCGACATCGTTGGTCGCCATGATCGGATAGCCGACGAGCTGGCCGGGCCCGTGGTAGGTGAGCTTGCCGCCCCGGTCGGTAGCCACCACGTCGGTGCCTTTGGCGCGGTAGAAGTCCTCACCAAACGGAAGATCCTCGGAACCAGAGCGCCGTCCCCGTGTATAGACGGGCGGGTGCTCGAGCAGCAGCAGCGTGTCGGGCAGCTCGCCGTCCTGGCGGCGGGTGCGGATCTGTTCCTGGAGGGCGACGGCGTCGAGATAGGGGATCGTGCCGAGGTGGCACACCCAAAGCTCCTCATGCGTCATGTACTCAGGTTAGCGTTGGGCTCTAGCTCAGAGTGTGAGCGCGGCTGGCGCTTCCAGCAGTTCGCGGATGCGGGCGAGGAAACGGGCCGCCTCAGCGCCGTAGAGGATGCGGTGGTCGCAGGCGAGGGTGACGGTCATCGTGTGGCGTGCGAGGAGTTTGTCCTCGCGGACTACCGCGCGTGGCGCAAGCGCGCCGACCGAGAGGATCGCCGCCTCTGGCGGGTTGATGATCGCGGTGAAGCTCCTGACACCGAACATGCCGAGGTTCGAGACCGTGAAGGTGCCCCCGCCCAGCTCGGGTGGGGTGATCGTGCCGTCGCGCACGCGGGCGGCCAGCGCGCGCGTCTCACGGGCGATCTCACCGAGGGACTTCTCCTCGGCGTCGAACACCGTCGGCACGACCAATGTCTCCTCAGCGGCGACCGCCACGCCGACGTTGACGCGGGAGTGCAGCTGCAGGCGCCCGTCGCGATAGCTGGAGTTCGCGCGCGGGAACTCGCGCAGCGCCAGTGCACAGGCCTTGACGACCATGTCGTTGTAGGTGGGGGCGTCTGCGTCGGTGGGGATCGCATCCTTCAGCTCGGAGCGCAGCGCGACGCACGCCTCCATGTCGACGTCGGACTGGAGCGCGAAGTGGGGGATCGTGGCCTTCGACTCGGCCATTCGCCGCGCGATCGTCTGCTGCGTGCGCGAGAGCTCCACCACGGTGGTCTCGCCCTTGGCGGTGCTGAGGACCGTGAGCGGCTGTGCGGGCGATGGCCCGGCGGCGGCCTGCAGCACGTCGGCCTTGACGATCCGCCCGCCTGGACCGCTGCCGGAGACCGCGTGCAGGTCCACCCCGCGCTCGCTCGCGATCCGCCTGGCCAGTGGCGAGGCCTTGACACGCTCACCGGCGGGTAAATCTCCAGCCGCGGCAGCCTCGGGCGAAGCGCCGGCATCGTGAGCCCCGCTGGTGAGCGAGGCCTCTCCCGCAGCGGGTGTGCCAGTGGGCCTCGAGGCCGGCCCGTCACCGTTTTTGGCGATTGCCGAGACAGGCCCATCGGGGGCGCCATCGCCGATCCGCGCGATCACGGCCCCGACCGGCAGCGTGTCGCCCTCGGCGGCGAGGCGGTGAAGGACGCCCTCGAGGTCTGACTCGTAGGTCATGTTTGCCTTGTCGGTCTCGATCTCGACGAGCTCCTGGCCACGATGCACTGGCTCGCCGTCGGCGACGAGCCAGTGCAGGATCGTGCCCTCCTCCATCGTGTCCGAGAGGCGGGGCATCACGATCTCGGCCATCTAGCCCCCCACGGCAGTGCTAGCCGGGCGTGCTCCGGTGGTCGCGAGCGCGGCCTGGACGATCTGCGGCTCGTGCGGGAAGGCGATCTCCTCGAGCGGCTTTGAGTAGGGCATCGGCACGTCGGCGCCGGACACGCGCGCGACGGGGGCGTCGAGATCGTCGAAGGCGTGCTCGGCGATCAGCGCCGCCAGGTTCGCTCCCACACCGCCGTGGGGCCAGCCCTCCTCGACGACGACGCAGCGGTTGGTCTTCTGCACGGACTCGAGGATCGTGTCGAGGTCGAGCGGACGCAGCGTGCGCGGGTCGATCACCTCGGCCTCGATGCCGTGCTCCTGTGCGAGTGTCTCGGCGGCCCGCTCAGCGGTGAGCGCCATCCGCGAGACGCCCACGATCGTCACGTCCTTGCCCTCGCGGGCGACACGCGCGCGCCCGAAGCCGACGGTGACGTCCTCGTCCTCAGGCACCTCGCCACGGATCCCGTACAGCGACTCGTGCTCGATGAAGATGACGGGGTTCTCGTCGCGGATCGCGGTCTTCAAGAGGCCCTTGGCGTCTGCCGGGGTTGAGGGGACGGCGACGAGCAGGCCGGGGACGTGCAGGAACATCGCCTCCAGGCAGTGCGAATGGGTTGGGCCGAGCTGATGGCCTGCGCCCTGGGGCATGCGGATCACCAGCGGCACCGTCACCTGGCCGCCGAACATGTAGCGAATGTGCGCTGCGCTGTTGACGATCTGGTCGAACGCCAGCAGCGCGAAGTTGACCGTCATCAGCTCGACCACCGGCCGCAGCCCGCTCATCGCCGCTCCCACGCCGGCTCCGACGATCGTGTTCTCCGAGATCGGCGTGTCGCGCACGCGGCGCTCGCCGAACTCCTCGAGCAGACCCGCGGTGACCTTGAACGCGCCGCCGAACACGCCGATGTCCTCGCCCATCAACAGCACGCGCTCGTCGCGCTTCAGCTCCTCGCGCAGCGCCGCGTTCAGCGCTTCGCGGTAGCGCAGCTCAGCCATCAGTGGTAGGCCCCCCGGACCTGCTCGTCGATCACGTACACGTCCTCGTACAGCGACTCCGGCGCTGGGAACGGCGATGCGTCCGCGAACTCCACCGCCGTATCGACCTGGGCGATCGCCGCTCGGTCGAGCTCCTCGCGTTCCTGGGAGTCGAGGATTCCCTCGCCTTCGAGCAGCGCGCCAAATACGAGGAGCGGGTCGCGCTCGCGCCACTGGGCGACCTCCTCCTTGGTGCGGTACTCCTCCGGGTCGGCCATCGAATGGCCGCGAAAGCGGTAGGTGACCGCCTCGACGAGCACCGGCCGGCGGTCTCTTCTGACGCGCTCGACCGCCTCTGCGAGCGCCGCGTGCGTGTCGAGCACGTCCATCCCGTCGCAGCGCGTCCCGGGCACGCCGAGCGACTCGCCCTTGCGCTGCAGGTCGGTCACGGCCGAATGGCGCTCGAGCGAGGTGCCCATGCCGAACTGGTTGTTGATCACCATGAACACGACCGGCAGTCTCCACAGCGCCGCGAGGTTCAGGGTTTCGCCGAACGTGCCCTGGTTGGTCGCGCCGTCGCCGAACGTGCACAGGGTCACATCGCCGGTCTTCGTGTAGTCACTAGCCAGCCCAATCCCGGCCGCGATCGGAAGGTTGCCGCCGACGATCCCGTAGCCGCCCATGAAGCGGCGTGAGGAGTCGAACATGTGCATCGAGCCACCATGGCCGCCGCAGCAGCCATCCACGCGCCCGAACAGCTCGGCCATCACCTGCTCGGGTGAGGTGCCGCGCGCCAGCGCGTAGCCGTGCGAGCGGTAGGTCGAGACGAGGTAGTCGCTGTCTAAAAGCGCCCGCGCGCTGCCTACGATCGTCGCCTCCTCGCCGATCGAGAGGTGCAGGAAGCCGCCGATCTTGGCTCGCGCGTACATCTCGCCCGCGCGCTCCTCGAAGCGGCGGATCAGCGTCATCGTGGCAAGCCACTCGCGTGCGATCTCTGGCTCAGGCAGAGTTGGCATCGTCATCAACGGTAGTCCAGCGCGCGAGGAACTCCTGCGCCTCTAGTTGAGATAGATCGGCGCGCAGCGCGCGCGCGAGCCGCGAGGCGGCGTGGGGCGGCAGGTCCCAGAAGAGGACGACTTCCCCAGCGTCGATCTCGACCACCTCGATGTGGTCGACCCGGGTCGTGTCCGCCAGCAGCGCGGGCGCGCGCCCGCCGCGCGTGAGGATCAGCCGGTAGGCGCGGTTGGCCTTCATGGCAGGGGTGGATGGGCTTCGGTCTTCGATCGATCGGCGCGCATGTGCGCCGCGGCGTCCTCGACGGCGCGCTCGCCGGTCCACACGCGCTCTCCGATGCGCACGGCGGGCACGCCGGGCACCCCAGCCTGTGCCGCGAGCGCGGTCGTGGTGGCCAGCTGCTCTGCAACCGACCGCAGGTCCGCTGCCTTGATCACCGCGGCCGGGTGCATCTCACAGGCCGCGGCGGCGATCAGCACATTGTCCATCTCAGCGAGGCTGCGGCCACCGGCGAACGCCTGGCGGAAGGCCGCCTGGGCGAAGGGGACGGTGCGCCCGATCGACTTGGCGTACGTCGCGACGCGCATCGCCAGCGCGCTGTCAAACGGGAAAGGGCTTGGCCACCTCAGTGGCTGCAGGTCCTGCGCATGGGCGCGGCGCTCGATCTCCGAGCGGAAGATCTCTTCCTCCTCGCAGCAACGGTAAGCCTCGAATGACTCCGCGCCGGGCAGTTCGCGTGCGAGCACCGGCTGCCACTCGGCTGGTGCGCCGAGCACGTGCAAAACACGCTCAGCGGCGAGGTAGGCGAAGGGGCTTGCGAGGTCGAAGTAGAAGGCGGCGTCCGGCGCGGGCATCTCGCCGAGGTTAATGCTCTCGCCTCAGCCGTGGATAAGCCAGCCATCGGCGGCGCGCCCGGCTTCCATCACGGCCTCCGACAGCGTGGGGTGGCCGTGAATAGTGCGGGCCACCTCGGCGAAGCCGCCCTCCAGCGCGCGTACGTTGACGAGCTCCTGGATCAGCTCGGTTGCACGCGAGCCGGCGATGTGCCCGCCGAGCAGCTCGCCGTACTTGGACTCGCCGACAACCTTGATCATGCCGCCAGTGTCGCCGTAGACGACTCCGCCGCCGACGGCGCCGTACTGCACTTTGCCGACGACGACGTCGTAACCCTGCTCGCGCGCCTGCTCCTCGGTCAGCCCAAAGGAGCCGACGTTCGGCGTGCAGAACGTGGCACGTGGGATGTCCACGTAGGAGATCGGATGCGTCGCAAGACCGGCCGAGTCCTCGGCGGCGATGATGCCCTCGTCGGAGGCCTTGTGCGCGAGCGCTGGGCCGGCGACAAGATCGCCGATCGCGTAGACACCCTCGCGGCTCGTGCGCAGCGCCCCGTCGACCTTCACCAATCCCTGCGCATCGAGCTCTACGCCGGCCTCGGCCAGGCCGAGACCCTCGACGTCTGCGCCGCGCCCGGCGCAGATCACGAGATAGTCGACTTCGATCCCAGGCTCGGCGCCATGGGTGAACGTCACGCTCGTCTCGCTCACCTGCACGTCGCTGATCGGCTCGCCCAGCTGCACGGTGATCCCCTGGCGCTTGAAGCCGCGCTCGACGCGGCGGGAGACATCGACATCCTCGGCCGGCAGCAGGCGATCGAGCGCCTCGATCAGCCGCACCTCCGAGCCGAGCCGCGCAAAGCCCGAGGCGATCTCCGCGCCCGAGGCGCCGGCGCCAACGACTGCCAGCCGTGCGGGCAGCTCTGACAGCGCCCAGGCCTCCTCGGTGCCGATTACACGTCCGCCGAACCCGACGCCTGGGATCGGCCGTGGGACAGAGCCCGTGGCGAGGATCACGCTGCCCGCGGCGATCCCCCGATCGCCGACGCGAACCTTGCCATCGGCCGTCAGGGTGGCGTCTCCCTCGATCAGGTCGATCTTGTTTTTCTTGAACAGCCCCGCGACACCCCCGGTGAGCGTCGCGACGACCTTCTCGCGGCGAGCCTGGATCCCCGCGTAGTCGACCTCGACGCCGGAGACCTTCAGGCCATACTCCTCAGAATCGCGGATCTCTGAGAGCAGGTCGGCCGAGCGCAGGACGGCCTTAGCGGGGATGCAGGCGTAGTTCAGGCAGCGCCCGCCCACCTTGTCGCGCTCGATCACCGCGGTCTTTTTCCCGAGTTGCGCAGCGCGGATCGCGGCGACGTATCCGCCGGGGCCGGAGCCGATCACGATGCAGTCATACGAGGTCTCTGCCATGGAGGGCTGAGCCTATCGAAGCGCCTGGTGTTCTCCGGCCTGGATGCGTCCCATGACCCTGATGAGCTTCCAGAACAGCCAGCCCCCGAGCCCGACGCTGAGCGCGCAGATGGCCGCGGCGACGATCGTGGACGCCACGACGAGCGCGAGCGAGGTGACGATGATCTGGAACGCGAGGAGCGCCTCGAAGGAGAGCACCGCCCAGTAGCGCCTTTTGTACATGCCCTGGGCGAGGAGCAGCAGGATGAACGCCAGGAAGACCCCGCCGGGCAGTGAGCCGCCGTGGCGGCTGAGGTGCTGGACGGTCGCTGCGCCGATGATCACCGCGAGGGCCAGCAGGACGCAGACGGCGATTGCGATGAGCAGCGCAGGTGGGCGCTCGTCCTCGCGCAGTGGCTGAAGCTCCGCTCGGAGCACCTCCTCGCGCTGAGCGCGGTCCGGACGGCCGGGCGAGGACAACTTCAAGCTCCCAGAGGATGTGCATCGAGCAGATCACGCAGCTCACGTGCCGCGAGCTCAGGGTCCTCTGCGCCGGCGATCGCCCTGAGCACCACGATGCGCGAGGCGCCAGCCTCGAGCACGTCCCCGACATTCTGTGCGTTTAGCCCACCAATCGCGAAGAACGGCACGGGCGCATGGGCGGCGGCGTAGCGGACGAGCTCAGTGCCCACGGCCGGGCGACCAAGCTTGGTGGGCGTCTCGTGCACGGGTCCAACACCGATGTAGTCGACCAACTCCGAGTCCACCGCGTCGATCTCCTGCGGCGCGTGGGTGGAGAGCCCGATCAGCATCTGCGGACCAACCAGCTCGCGCACCTCGGCGACCGCCATGTCGTCCTGGCCCACGTGCACTCCGTCCGCGCCGGCATCGCGCGCGACGATCGGACGGTCGTTGACGATGAAGAGCGCCCCGCCTCGCTCGCAGAGGCCCCGCGCTGCGTTGGCTAGGACGAGCAGCTCATCGTCAGGAAGGTTCTTCTCGCGCAGCTGCACGATCTCCACCCCCCCGGTGATCGCGGCCGGCAGCACCTCCGCCAGCTCGCGGGCGTCGCATACGAGATACAGCCGCGCGGCAGCCAATCGCGTGCACCGTTCTGTGCCGGACACTTGGGTGGGCATCGCCCAAGTCTGACACCGGACTAGAGGGTGGCGCAGCCGGCCGCAGGACGGCGAGCCGGGCCCCTCTTATTTCCTGTCAGCATCAACCTCATGCCGGAGGACGCCAAGTCTCCCGATGTGACGATAGTCGGAGGTGGGATCATCGGGCTCTCCATCGCCTGGCGTGCCCGCGCGCAAGGGCTGTCCGTAACGCTCCTGGAGCGTGACGCAGCCGGACGGGGAACGTCGTATGTGGCGGCGGGGATGCTCGCGCCCGTGGCCGAGGTGGAGTTTGGGGCGGCCGGCAGACGTCTGTTGGAGCTGGGGTTGCGCTCTGCGGAGATGTGGCCCGGGTTTGCGGCGGAACTGGAGGAGGCGGCGGACATGGACGTGAACCTGCTGCAGACCGGCACGCTCATGGTGGCGCGCGATGAGGACGAGGCCCGCGAGCTGGAGCGCCAGCTGGCCTTCAGAGAGTCGCTGGGGTTGCGCGCTGAGCGGCTGCGTCCCAGTGAGGCGCGCGAGCGGGAGCCAGGGCTCGCGCCGGGCGTGCGACTGGCTCTGGAAGCGCCCGAGGATCATTCAGTCGATCCGCGCCTGGTGCTCACGGCGCTGCGATCCGCGTGTGTCTCGGCCGGAGTGCAGCTGCGCGAGCACGCGCCCGTTGCCCACGTGCAGCTGGACGCGCCGGGGGAGCGCGTCACTGGGGTGGCGCTGGCGGGCGGGGAGGGCGTGCTCGTCGGGCAGGTGGTCATGGCTGCCGGAGCATGGACTGGGCAGATCGCCGGACTGCCCCGCGACGCGCAGGTTCCGGTGCGCCCCGTCAAGGGCCAGATATTGCGCCTGCGCGACCCTGCCGGCGCGGGGCTGCTGAGGCGCGTGGTGCGCTTCGAGGGCGGTTATATAGTGCCGCGCGCTGACGGCAGATACGTGCTCGGGGCAACGGTCGAGGAGAAGGGATTTGAGCTGAGCCCGACCGTGGGCGGCACCTACGAGCTGCTGCGCGATGCGGGCGAGCTCGTGCCGGGAGCGAGCGAGCTGCAGATCGAGGAGCTGTGTGTTGGGTTGCGCCCGGGCACGCCCGACAACACGCCCGTGATCGGTCCTGGCGCCGCCAGGGGGTTGACGTGGGCGACGGGCCACCACCGCAACGGGATCCTGCTTGCCCCGCTTACCGCCGGGCTGGTCGTGGAGACGCTGCTCGGAAAGACTGAGGATCCGCTGCTCTGTGCCTGTGACCCTGGGCGTTTCATGCGGGTCTCGGGTTGGGATCTTCAATCCAACGAATTGCAATCCTCCATCGGAGCGCAGCGATGATCGTCAACGGGGAGAGCTCAGAGATCCGGGCGGGCGAGACCATCGCCGCCGTGCTGAACAGCCTGGGCCTCGACCTCGATGCGCGTGGGGTCGCCGTGGCCGTCGACGGCGAGGTCGTGCCGCGGGTGTGCTGGGAGATGTTCGCGCTTGCCGAGGATGCACGCGTCGAGGTGCTGACGGCGATGCAGGGAGGATGATTCGAGGCGTGGCTATCGCCCAGACAGACACTGACCCGCTGGTGATCGCTGGCAGGACGCTGCGCTCGCGGTTGCTGCTAGGCACCGGCGGCTTTCCCTCTCTGGAGCTGCTTTCGGCGGCAATCGCGGCGAGTGGGAGCGAGCTCGTGACCGTTGCCCTGAGGCGGATCGATCCAGCCGCGCGGGGCTCGCTCATCGATGTGCTCGCCGGCGCCGGGGTGCAGCTGCTGCCGAACACCGCTGGCTGCTACACGGCGCGCGACGCGGTCCTCACCGCCAAGCTCGCGCGCGAGGCGTTTGCGACCGACTGGGTGAAGCTCGAGGTGATCGGCGACGAGGACACGCTGCTGCCCGACGCCGCCGAGCTACTAATCGCCGCCGAGGAGCTGGTGGACGAGGGCTTCGTCGTGTTGCCCTACACGACCGATGATCCGATCCTCGCGCGGCGTTTGGCCGGCGTCGGCTGCGCCGCGGTGATGCCGCTGGGCTCGCCGATCGGCAGCGGGATGGGGATTCGCAACCCGTACAACATCGGCCTAATTCGCGAAGCCGTCGATGTGCCGGTGGTGCTAGACGCGGGAGTTGGCACGGCCTCCGACGCAGCGATCGCGATGGAGCTGGGCTGCGACGCGGTGATGGCGGCGTCAGCCATCTCCCGGGCGCAGGATCCCGTGAGGATGGCCAGCGCGATGCGCCATGCCGTACAGGCCGGACGCCAGGCCCGCCTCGCGGGCCGCATCCCCCGCCGTTTATACGCCACAGCCTCGACCCCCGAGGAGGGGTTGCCCGACTTCGGCCCTGTCTGACCGGCGCCGCAGCTGCTCTCTACTTCACGACTTCGATCGTCCCGTTCATCGTGGTCGGGTGGATCGTGCACAGGTAGTGGATGACCCCTGGCTTGGTCGCCTTCACTGTGTAGGTGGCCCCTTCGCCGAAGTTCTTGGAGGCGAACTTGATTGGCCCGCCCCTGCTCGTGACGTTGTGTTCGACCGAGTCGTAGTTCGTCCACTCGATCGTGCTTCCCACCTTGACCTTGAGCGTGTCTGGAGCGATCGCGATGTTGCGGTAGGCGATCTTGACGGTCCCGCTCTGCACCGCCGCTGAGGCCGGCGGTGCGGCGTACTTGGGCGTCGTGGCCGGTTTTAGCCCGCCGGAGGACGATGTGCTCGAGGTGGTAGCAGTACCCGTGCTGCTGCTCGATTCACTCGATCCGCAACCCGCCGCGAACACGAGCGCGGAGCACACGACCAAGACTGGTAGGCCTCTTCTCATCAACGATCCTCCTCTAGGGCAACCCTTACGCGCAGCCTAACCTAGACTGGCCGGTCCATGACACGCCATTTTCTTACAGGGGCGGAGCTCACGGCCATGGAGCTGGACGCGCTGCTCGATCGCGCCCTGGAGCTGAAAGCCGCGCCGCGCTCATCGCGCGCGCTGGCCGGACGGAGCGTTGCATTGGTCTTTGAGAAGCCTTCGACCCGTACCCGTCTGTCGTTCGAGGTGGGCATCGACGAGCTGGGCGGCCATCCGGTGATCCTCCGCGCAGACGAGCTGCAGCTCTCACGCGGTGAGGCGGTGCGCGACACGGCGCTCGTGCTCTCCCGCCACGTCGTCGCCGCCGGCGTGCGCACGGGCCCGCACGAGATGCTCGAGGAGCTCTCCGCGCACAGCTCGATCCCGGTGATCAACATGCTCACGAGCCTTCACCATCCCTGCCAGGCGCTCGCCGACCTGCTGACCCTGCGCGAGGCATACGGCTCGCTCGACGGCGTGCGCATTGCCTACGTTGGCGACGGCAACAACGTCGCACGTTCGCTTGCGATCCTCGGCACGCTTGCGGGGCTCAACGTCGCCGTCGCCGCCCCTGAGGGCTACCAGTTGGAGGCCGATCTGCAGCTCCCGGCAGGCGCCAGCGGCTCGCTCAGCCTGCACACCGATCCGCGCGAGGCCGTGGATGGGGCGCAGGCGGTTTACACCGATGTGTGGGTGAGCATGGGCGACGAGCACGCGGAGGAGCACCGCCGCCGCGCCCTGGCCGGCTATCGCGTCGACGACGCCCTGCTTGACCTGGCCGCGCCCGGCGCCTTTGCAATGCACGACCTGCCTGCGCACCCGGGCGAGGAGATCACGGCAGAGGTCCTCTACGGATCCCGCCAGCGAATCTGGGACCAGGCCGAGAACCGCCGGCATGCGCAGAAGGCGCTGCTGGAGCTACTCGTGGCACCTGCATGAGCCTTGCGAGCACCGAGCCGCGTCCCCAACGAGGAGATGAGCTGGAGCTGAGCATCGACTCGCTCGCCTTCGGCGGCGAGGGGGTGGCGCGGCTGGGTGACGGCGGCTACGTGGTGTTCGTCGCGGGGGCGATTCCCGGCGACCGCGTGCGCGCGGTCATACACAAGCGCAAGCGTTCCTATGCCCACGCGCGCACGCTCGAAGTACTCGAGCCCGGTCCTGAGCGAATCGCGCCAACGGCCGGCCATCCCGGGGTCGCCTGGCAGGTCATGCCCTACGAGCGCCAGCTGCAGGTCAAGTCGGCGCAGGTCGACGAGGCGCTGCGGCGGATCGGCCACCTCGACGGCTTCGAGCTCGAGCCGATCGTGCCTGCCGTGGAACAGTGGCGCTATCGCAACAAGCTCGAGTACTCATTCGGCGGCGGCGAGCATAGCGAGGAGCTCGTCTGCGGATTTCACGCGCCCGCGGGCGGCAACCGGGTGACCCCGCTGGAGGACTGCCTGCTGGCCTCCGAGCGCGGCAACCTCGCCCGCCGCGTCGCGTTGGAGTGGTGCCGCGGGCAGGGACTGACCGCCTGGGAGCGCGGCCGCCGCGGCGAGCGCTCCGGGCGGGTGGGGCGGGTGGGGGCCCATTCCGACGGCGGCGGTGGTGGGCAGGGGCGCGAGGAGCGCGTGGGCGCCGCCCCCGACGGGCGGGCCCGCCTGCGCAACCTGGTGGTGCGCGAAGGCCGGCGCACGGGCCTGCTGCAGGTACGGATCGTGACTACCGACGGCGAGCTCGAGGCAGGCGATCTGGCGGTAGCGCTCAGCGAGGCGCTCGGAGAGAGCCTGTCGGGGGTGCTGTGGACGCGCACGCGCAGCCTCGCCGAGACCACCGCTGGCGGAGAGACGGAGCTCGTTTGGGGTCAGGCGGAGCTGCCCGAGCGCCTCGGCGAGCTCGACCTGCGCATCTCCTCGGAGGCGTTCTTCCAGACGAACACCGAGATGGCCGAGCTGCTGTACGAGGTGGTGGTCGAGTACGCCGCGCTGGAAGGCTGGGAGCGCGTGTACGACCTCTACTCGGGGATTGGCACGATCGCGCTCACGCTCGCTCCGCGCGCGGGCGAGCTGTGGGGAATCGAGCTGGTCGAGCAGGCCGTGGCCGACGCGATCGCCGGGGCGCGGCGCAACGAGATCACGAACGTCCACTTCTTCGCCGGCGACACCCGCTTGGCACTCCCCGAGCTGGTGGAGCGCGCCGGCCGGCCCGACCTCGTGATCGTTGACCCTCCCCGCGCCGGGCTCTCCCAGAAAGTGGTGCGCCGGATCATCGAGTCCTCCCCAAAGCGCGTCGTCTATGTGTCGTGTAACCCGACGACGCTGGCGCCGAATGCCGCTCAGCTCGAGGAGGCCGGCTGGAAGCTGCGTAAGGTCCGCCCGGTCGACATGTTTCCTCAGACCCACCACATCGAGTGCGTCGCACTGTTCGAGCGCGGCTAGGCTTCGATCATGCGTGCTGCCACCATCCGCGAGCAGGAGATAGTGATCGAGGAGCACCCCGATCCCATCCCGGGCACGGGAGAGGTGTTGGTGCGCGTTCGCGCGGCTGCCCTGAACGGAGGGGACATCATGCAGCGGCGCGGGCTCTACCCGGCCCCGCCCGGCTCACCACAGGACATCCCGGGGATGGAGTTCGCGGGAGAGGTGGCGGCCCCCGGCCCCGGCGCCGATCGCTTCGCCGAGGGCGAGCGGGTGATGGGGATCGTCGGCGGCGGCGCCCAGGCGGAGCTCGTCGTCGCCCACGAGCGCGTACTGATGCCCGTCCCCGGGTCGCTGGACTGGCCCGCGGCTGGTGGGTTGCCGGAGGTCTTCACCACCGCGCACGACGCGCTCTTCACCCAGGCACAGCTGCGCCCCGGCGAGCGGCTGCTCGTACACGGCGGCGCCGGTGGTGTCGGCACCGCCGCGATCCAGCTCGCACGGGCCACGGGCGCAAGCGTCACCGCCACAGTGCGCAACGAGGCGCTGCACGAGCAGGTCAGCGTGCTCGGCGCGAGCGTGATCGCGCCGGAGGGCTTTGCCGAGCACGGCCCCTTCGACGTGATCCTCGAGCTCGTCGGCGCGCCAAACATGCCCGAGAACATGAACGCGCTCGCCACCCGCGGCCGTATCTGCGTGATCGGCGTCTCAGCCGGGGTGATGGCAGAGGTTAACCTGCTCGCGCTGATGGGTAAGCGCGCCCGCATCCACGGCTCCACGCTGCGCGCGCGGCCGCTGGAGGAGAAAGCGATAACCGCGCGCCTGCTCGAGCACGAGGTGCTTCCCTTCTTCGATGCGGGCGCCCTGCGCGTGCCGGTCGCCGAGACCTTCCCGCTCAATCAGGCCGCGACCGCTTACGAGCACTTCGCCGCCGGCGGCAAGCTCGGCAAGATCGTCCTCGACATTCAGTAGGGCGGCTGCGCGGCGTACCAATCACCAAGCGTGCGGAACGCCGCCCAGAACGCACGCTTGGCTTCTTGCTCATCCAGTGACTCATCGATGTTCGGCACGTACAGCGCGTCGATCATCGGCGTCAGCCGCTGAATCTCGCCCAGCCTGGGCTGCAACGGACGCGCTAGTGGGATCTCCATCTCACCGAGCGCGGCGAGCGCGTCTGGACCCATCACGACGACGATCTTGGGCTGCACGATCGCGAGCTCCTCGACGACTCTCGCCACGCACGCGAAGTCAGCGAGCGATGAGTCGCTCAGGGGGCACTTCACGCAGAGCGTGCCGTAGACGGCGAGCGGGTCGATCGAAAGGCGCTTGAGCGACTTCATCAGCGCGCTTCCGGCGCGCCCGTAAAAGGCAACGCCCTCCTCGATCTCCGAGGGCAGCGGGGCGTGCTTGAGCAGCATGATGTCCGCCTGGGGGTGCCCCGAACC
>Ga0307373_10009837_pt1 | contig 14190 bp, 12 predicted proteins | sample OX2MG_FD_202534 | JGI IMG/M metagenome (GOLD analysis project Ga0307373, IMG submission 202534) | Soil microbial communities from Risofladan, Vaasa, Finland - OX-2 | ecosystem: Environmental > Terrestrial > Soil > Coastal area > Acid sulfate soil | place: Finland: Risofladan, Vaasa | collected... | reverse complement strand
GGCCAACACTCCGTCGTAGGCGGCGCGATGGGCGGGGGCCCGGCCGCTGCGCTCAGCCCGGTCGTGCACGACGCTGACCCGGTCCGCCAGGCCGAGACGGGACACGGCCCGGGACAGGAACGCACACCGGCGCTGGGACGCATCGAGGAGGACGACGGTGGCCCGGGGACATTCCAGGGCGACGACCAGGCCGGGGAGGCCGCCTCCTGACCCGAGGTCCAGCAGGTGGGGCGCCGTACCGGCCGGCACCAGGGGCGGGCGCCGGACCAGAGCGACAAAACCCTCGGCATGGGCCAGGTGAGGCTCCACGGGGCCGGGGCCCAGGAAGCCGGCTGTGCGGGCCTGGTGCAGGATCTCCAGGAGCGGGGAGACCGGCCGATCCCCGTGGTCGGTGGCAACCACCGACGATCCGGTCAGCCGGCCGGCGAAATGACGATGTAGCGGTTCGGGTCCTCGCCCTCGGAGCGGGTGACGACCCCCGCCATCTCGTTGACGGCGTCGTGGACCGCCTTGCGGTCCGCCGGGCTCATGGCTTCCAGAGCCTTCTCCTGGCCCGAGGCGATGACCTCCTCGGCGATCTGCGTGCTGAACCGCTTGAGGGCAGCGGAGCGCTTCTCGCGGTAGCCCGCCACATCGACCAGGATCCGGTCGGTACGTGAGGGGCATTGGCGCTGGACGACGGCCCGGGTCAGGTCCTGCAGGGCGCTGAGCGTGGAGCCACGGGGCCCCACCAGCAGGCCGAGTTCCTCGCCGTTGGCGGCAACCTCCACCGTGTCCTCGTCGATCAGGCGGGTTTCGACCGTCGCCTGTAGACCGTATTCGGTGAGGAGACCGGCCAGAAACGCCCGGCCGACTTCACCCTGCTCCTCGAGCGTCATTCCCTCGGCCATGGCAACTCTCTCCTTCGGTTCTCTGCTGCGCTGTGTGGATCTGGCAGCCGGACGCGGCGCGCCGGGATCTGCTCCATTCTGCTTCTCTTCCCGGGCGCCCCCACCCTGGCCCCGGCTTCGCCGGCGCCGGGACGAGCGGCTGGTACCGGTCCCGGCAACCTCACCGGACCGGGTGGCCGCCGCAGCGCCCTCGCCGGACCCGTTGGCCGCAGTGCCACCGGCCGGGGTGCGTGACCCGCCCTGGCGGTTGCCCGACCCCTGGCCGGCCTTGCCGGAGCGACTGCGCTCGCGGGACCGCTCGCGCTTGGGCCGCGGCCCGACGGGGCGCACCCGGGCTCGGACCCGGGCCTCGACTCGGGTCCGTCCGAACAAACCGGTCTTGGACTCGGTCACCACAATCACCTCGGCGTCGGTGACCGCCACCCCGAGCTGGTCCAGTGCCTGCTCGGTGGCCTCTTCCACAGTCCTACCTGCAACCTCAACCCACTCCACGCCCTATCGAGCCTTTCTCGTCCTCTTGGAGCGCGAGCGCGGGTGTTCCTTGGGCGCCGGTGCCGGTGCCGCCTCCCCGTCCGCTCCCGCCGTCCTGTTTCCGTTCGCTGAGCCCTGGCCCTGGCCACCCGCTCCGCTCTTCGGCCTTGTGGGCTTCCTGGGCGGCACGGTCCCCTTCGACGTCCCCAGCACGGTGCCGTCGGTGGCCGTCGAGCGCTTCAGCGGCGGCTTCGCCGCCGGCTTGGACTCGGGCTTGGCCGCCTTGGCGGCAGGTCCGATCTCGCGCTCGGCGGCCACCGGCGTGACGATGCCGGTGCGGAACATCACCTCCTGCGTACCGATCCGCATTGCCGAAGACACCACCATGTAAATGGTAGCGCCAGTGGGGACATTTAGATAAATGAATCCGAAAATCAACGGAAAGAACTTCTGCATGTTTTGCATCTGAGGATTCGCCGCAGCCGCCTGAGGATTACGGCTATTCATCTGTTTCATTTGGTAATATTGCAGGAAAATCGCCATGGCAATTAAGACCAAATAGGGAATGGTCAGCAGGGCCTGATTCCCTCCGTGGTGTGCGAACGGCTTGGACGACAAATCCATGCCAAACCAGGAGTGCATTTTGCCACCACTGAGGACCAAGTCCTGATGCATTCGTGAATTCGTAGGAATGTATCGAGGCAACGCAACGATCTTCCCGCCTATTTTGGCGGTGTTGGAGAGGCCTCGTATCAACGAATAAAGCACGATCAGGAACGGCATCTGCAGGAGGCTGGGCAGGCAGGCACCGAACGGGCTCGTCCCGTTCTCCTTGTACAGCTTCATCATTTCCTGATTGAGCGTTTCCCGGTTCTCGGCGCCCTTGTACTTGGCCTGGAGCTTCTTCATCTCGGGTTGCAAGCGCTGCATGGCGATCATCGACTTGGTGCTCTTGACCGTCACCGGCGTCAGGGCCAGCATGATGATCACCGTGAGCCCGATGATGGCCACGGCGTAGTTCGGGACGACGGAATAGATCCCCGCCAGGATCAACCCGAAGAGCTGGAAGAGGGGGTGGAAGACCTTGCCCACATCCCTGAACAGGGAGTTCTCCCCCAGAATCGGGTGGAGGGCGCTCAGCATGACGTCCCTGCCCCCTGACCGGCCGGGGCCCGCAGGGGCACCAGGTCGACGCCGTGGGGCCCGAAGGGCCGGCAACGAATCAGGCGCCGGGCCGTGAGGGCGAGGCCGGTCCAGAAGCCGTGCTCGGTGAAGGCCTCGGCGGCGTAGTGCGAGCAGCTGGGGTAGAAGCGGCAGGGCGAGACGCGCCCCGCGCTGGCACCCCGATACAGGGTGAGCGCCCGCAGGGCAGCGCGCACGGCCAGGCTCGGCCGTTGCAATTCTGTGGTCACGGCCGCAGACCGGGGTACCGGCCGGCGCGCCGCAGTGCTTCGACGACGTGGGCCGAGAACTGGGCCCGCTCGCACCGCGCCGCCGCCGGGTCGACTCTCAGGAGGTAGGTGCCACGGGGTAGGTCCAGGGCGCTGGCCCGGGCCGCTTCACGCATGCGGCGGCGCAGGGTGTTGCGGACCACGGCATTGCCGCAGTGTCTGCCAATTGCGTATCCCACCTGGGGAAACAGGCCCGGCACCGCCTCGTCCACCGGGACGAAGGTGGCGCGGACCGGGCCGCTGGTGGCGCGGGCGCGGGAACGCTGCAGCCGTGCGAAGGCGGCGCGACTCTGGATCCGTCCGACTGACCGGGCAGGCACCAGGGGCTCAGACGGTGAGGCGGTGGCGCCCCTTGAGGCGCCGTGACTTCAGAATGGCCCGGCCGGCCCGCGTCGACATCCGCTGGCGGAATCCGTGGGTCTTGGCCCGCTTACGGGTATTCGGTTGGTAGGTGCGCTTCACGTAGGTTCAGCCTTTCACCGGCCTGAGCGGCCTGAGGTGCCGTTGCGTGGCCGAGTTCATGCCACCGGCCGGGGGTGATGACCCGGCTGGCGGCGACAGAGTTCGCCCATGTTAGGCGCGATTCCCCGATGGCCTCTAGTCGGGCTTCGTGCCACGGTGTACGTTCAGACAATTACCCGCACCGAGGAACGTTCCGATCTTCCCTGGACGCCGAGGACGGAGAAGGGACGATCGGACGGAGCGGTGTCGCAAGCTGGAGAACTTTGGACGAAGTGCACCAAGTCGCTGCGCGACCAGGTGTCGGAAAGCACCTGGCAGCTCTGGCTGTCCGGCATAGAGCCGATCGACTTCGCCGACGGGGTGTTCGTCCTCTCGGTCCCCAACGGTCTCATCCGTGAGCGGGTCGAGTCCCGCTACCTGCCCATGATTGAGGACACCTTGGCCAACGAGGTGGGTGCCCCGGTGCGAGGGCGCCTGGAGATCCATGGGCGGGACCAGTCCGAGCCCGACGAGGTCCCCGAAGGGGAAACCAGCCCCACCGGGCGCGAGCGCGAGCCGGCCGCGCTCAACCACGGAGCGGTGACCCCGGCGCTCGGCCGGGAGTCTCCGGCCGTCCAGCTCGATCCCAAGTTCATCTTCGACACCTTCGTCGCCGCCTCGTCCAACCGGCTGGCCCACGCCGCCGCCCAGGCCGTCGCGGAAACCCCTGGTCGGTCCTATAACCCCCTCTTCATTTACGGCGACAGCGGGTTGGGCAAGACGCACCTCCTGCACGCCATAGGGAACTACGTGACGGAGAACTACCCCCGGCGCAAGGTGCTCTATGTCACCACCGAGACCTTCATGAACGACTTTGTCGACTCGCTCCGCACCTCGACCACCCTGGCTTTCAAGCGGCGCTACCGCGAATGTGACGTCCTGCTCATCGATGACGTCCAATTCATGGAGAACAAGGAGGGGCTCCAGGAGGAGTTCTTCCACACCTACAACGACCTGAAGGGTGCCTCCAAGCAGATCGTCCTCACCTCGGACCGCCCGCCCAAGTCGATCGACACGCTGGAGGACCGCCTGCGCAGCCGCTTCCTCTCCGGCCTCATCACCGAAATCGACCCTCCCGACCTTGAGACCCGCCTGGCCATCCTGCGCTCCAAATCGGTTAGTGAGCACCACGAGGTGCCCGACGACGTGCTCGAATTCATCGCCTCCCACGTAAAGAACAACATCCGGGAACTGGAAGGCGCCCTGACCCGGATCTGCGCGTTCGCCAAATTGAACAAGGAGGTCATCTCCCTCAGCCAGGCCGAACATGTGCTGTCAGACCTCGTGCTGGCCGGTGAGCCACGGCGCATCACCCCCCAAATGATCCTCGATGCCACCTCAGGGAGTTACGGCTTCTCCATTGACGCCATCTGCGGCCCCAGCCGCACCCGCCCTCTCGTCACGGCGCGCCAGGTCGCCATGTACCTGACCCGGGAGCTGACGGACTACAGCTATCCGGCTATCGGGCGGGTGTTCGGCAAACGTGACCACACGACGGTGATCCACGCCGTCGACAAGATCACCGGGCAGATGCAGGAGCGGCGTCAGATTTACGAGCAGGTCACCGAGCTGATCCAGCAGATCCGTGCCGGCACCTGAGCTCCCGGCCGGACTGGGGATCGGGCTGTGGGTGGGTGATCCCCGGATTGGGGAGAACATCCCCGGCGCTGGGGATAGCGTGACCCTGCGTCCCCAGCCCGGCGCCGTACGGGCAACGCTCACGAATTCCCGGCCCGGTTGCCCACACCGCCATGGGGAGAAACTTTCGGGGCTCCACCAGGCCCGAAAAGGTGTCGTCCACAATCCACAACCCTTACTACCTTTACCAAGGACATATCTCCCCCCCGTACAGAGCAGAGCTTGGGGACACTCCCGAAAGGACCGGAATCGGTGAAGTTCAGATCCGAGCGCGATGCGCTCATAGAGATGTTGGCCACGGCTGGACGTGCCGTAGGCGGGCGGACCACCTCCTCACCGGTGCTGTCCGGCCTCCTGCTGTCGTGCCAGGGCAACACGCTCTCGGTCACGGGGACCGACCTCGACCTGACCATTGTGGTGACCGCAGAGGTCATCGGGATAGATGACGGAAATTGTGTGATTCCCGCCCGCCTCTCCACCGACATCGTCCGGCGGCTGGAGCCTGGCGCCGTCACCTTCGCCCATGGCGATGACCACATCACCATTTCGGCCGCCCGCTCGAACTTCAAACTACGAACTTTTCCGGTGGTCGAATTCCCGGCCGTGGCCCGGGCTAGCGAGCCCACCACCCAACTTCCCGAGGCGCTCCTGTCCGAAGCCGTACGCCAGGTCGTGCGCGCCGCCTCGCACGACGACGCCCGGCCCCTCTTGACCGGAGTCCTGCTGTCCCAGGTCGACGGCTCCATCCGCATGGTGGCCACAGACTCGTACCGCATGGCCATGCGGGACCTGGCGGGGACCCACGCCATCCCCGGTGAGGCGGATCTCCTCGTTCCTGCCCGGGCACTGGCCGAACTCCAGCGCCTGCCCGCGGGGACCATCAGTGACCAGTCCGAGACCAGCCGGGTGGGGGTGGCGGCCGGCAGCAACGAGATCACCTTCTGGCAGGGAAACGTCCAGATCAGCACCCGCCTGCTTGAAGGCCGTTACCCGGATTACAAACAACTCATCCCCGAGCACTACCCGAACCGCCTCCACCTGGGTAAGGAGACCTTCCTGGCTGCGCTGCGCCGGGTCCAGCTGCTGGTGCGGGACAACACGACTCCGGTCCGGCTCTCCATGCGCCAGGGAGGGGTTGATCTCACGGTGGTCAGCCAGGAAGTGGGCGACGCATCGGAGTCCGTCGACGGAGACTTCAGCGGAGAAGACCTCATCATCGCGTTCAACCCCTCATACCTGATAGACGGCGTGGAAGCCGTGCAGAGTGACGAAGTGATCGTCGAGACGGCCGACGGGTCGAAGGCGGCCACCGTGCGGGGAGCCGAGGACGACCAGTTCCGCTACCTCCTCATGCCGGTCCGGGTCTCCTGACCGTCACTGTGGCGCGGTGAGCCTGCGCCGCCTAGAGCTGACCGATTTCCGGAGCTTTGCCGCCGGGGAGTTCCGGCCCGAGGCTGAAGGCACCACCGTGATCACCGGGCCCAACGGCACCGGGAAGACGAGCGTGCTGGAGGCCTTGGCCTACCTCGGCACCGGCCGCTCCTTCCGCGGTGCACCCAAGGACGCCATGGTGCGCAGTGGCCAGGAGAGGGCCCTCATCCGGGCTGAGCTGGACCAGGGAGGCAGCCCTACCCTGGCCGAAGCCGAGATCGTGCCCGAGGGCCGGAGCCGAACCCTGATCAACCGCAAGGAGGCGCGCGGGCGCAAGGAGCAGGCGATGGCGGCCCCGTGCACCATCTTCTCGCCCGAGGATCTTGTCATTGTCGGTGGTGGGCCCAAAGGGCGCCGGGAGCTCCTGGATGACGCCCTCAACCTGTTGGACCCGGCCGGAGCCCGCGCCGCAGAAGAGACCGATCGCGTCCTGCGCCAGCGCGGCGCCCTCCTGCGCCAGGCGACTGGCCGCGTCACCGAGGACGTCGCCACGACACTCGACGTCTGGGACCAGCGCCTGGCCGGGGCCGGCACGTCCCTGGCCGAGGCCCGGGAACGACTGGTGGGCGACCTGGAAGAGTTCGTCGTCCCCGCCTATTGCCGTCTGGCCGGCGCCGAGGCCCGGGACCTGGTGCGGCAGCGCTACCAGCGCAGCTGGGACGGTGATCTCCTCGATGCCCTGCAAGAGCAGCGCCGCCAGGACGTGCGCCGCGGCGTCACCACCCGCGGCCCGCACCGCGACGACCTCATGCTCGAAATTGAAGGGAGGGAGGCCCGCACACACGCCTCCCAGGGGGAGCAGCGCTGCCTGGCCCTGGCCCTGCGTATCGCCGTCCACCAGCTCGTGCGGGCCCGCACCGCCGTCGTGCCCACCCTCCTGCTCGACGACGTGTTCTCCGAGCTCGACCCCGCCCGCAGCCGGGCCCTGGTGGCCGAGTTCCCGCCCGGACAGGTGATCCTCACCACAGCGGTGCCCCTGCCTGGGGGAATTGAGGTGGGCCACATCGTCGACATCGAGCAGCTAGGAAGGACGCCGTGACCCCCGGCCGCCGGTACCCCCGACGCACCGACGCCGGCCCCCGACCGGTGGCACAGTCGCTGGCCCGCGTCCTCGGACGGATGGGAGCCCCCCCCTCACTGGCCACCATGGACCTGGTGTTCACGCGCTGGCCCGAGGTGGTGGGTCCGGAGTTCGCCGAGCACCTGCAGCCGGTGCGGGTCGATGGCCCCGTCCTGGTTGTCGCGGCCGACCATCCGGCCTGGGCCACCCGGGCCCGCATGGACACCGGGTCGATTCTGGCCCGGGCCCGAGCCCTGGGCGACACCTCGATCGAACGCCTCGATGTGGTCGTGCAGCGACCCTGAATTCGCGGCTCCCGGCCGGCTCAGCCGACCGTTCAAGAGTGCCGAATTGGCACATTCGTCGGGTAGGATGGAGCGTTCGCATCGGAAGGCCGGGGGTACATCGTTCGGGGATTCGATACGCACCGCGAAGACTGGTGATTTGAAAGGGCGCGCCTGTGGCTGTGAGGGTGGATGAGACTCCGGGAGGGATCGACATGTCGTACGACGAGGGCGACATCACCATCCTGGAAGGGCTCGAAGCTGTACGCAAGCGCCCGGGTATGTACATCGGATCGACCGGACCGAGCGGCCTCCACCACCTGGTGTGGGAGGTGGTCGACAACTCCGTCGACGAGGCCATGGCCGGGCACTGCAGTCGCATCGACGTCACCATCATGGCCGACGGTGGCTGCCGGGTCAGCGACGACGGACGCGGCATCCCCGTCGGCCCGCATCCCAAGCACCCCAAGATCTCCACCGCCGAAATTGTCCTGACCCGCCTGCACTCCGGAGGGAAGTTCGGCGGCAAGGGCTATCAGGTCTCCGGTGGCCTGCACGGGGTGGGCATCTCGGTGGTCAATGCCCTCTCGAGCCGGCTCGTCCTGGAAGTGGACCGCGAGGGTCAGCATTGGGTAGCCGAATTCGAGAAAGGTGGGAAGGTCAAGCAGAAGGTCTCTGCCACCGGGCCCTCGCCCAAGGATCGCTCCACCGGCGAGCACCGGACCGGCACCACCGTGACGTTCTGGCCGGACGGGTCCGTCTTCGACGAGACCGACTTCCGGGCCCACACCATCGTCGAGCGCATGCAGATCATGGCCTTCTTGAACAAGGGCCTGGAGATCCGCTTTGCCGACGAACGCACCCAGCCAGCCACCAAGACGACCTTCCGGTACTCCGGCGGCATCGTCGATTTCGTCAAGCACCTCAACGCCTCGAAGGAATCACTGTTCCGCAAGGTCGCCGCCTTCGATCAGAACGAGGAAGGCCAGGAGGTGGAGATCGCGCTGCAGTGGAACACGGGCTACCACGAGTCGATCCACTCCTTCGCCAACGGCATCTCAACCATTGAGGGCGGGATGCACGTCGAGGGGTTCTCCAAGGCCTTGACAAATGCCGTGAATCGCTACGCCCGTGAGCGCAACCTACTCAAAGAGAAGGAGGAGAACCTGAAGGGGGAGGACATCCGCGAGGGGTTGACCGCCATCATTTCGGTCCGCCTGCGCGACCCGCAGTTCGAAGGTCAGACCAAGGCCAAGTTGGGTAACCAATCCATCCGCTCGCTCACCGAACGGGCCACGAACAAGAAGCTGAACGAATGGTTGGAGGAGAACCCACGCGAGGCCAGCCAGATCGTGCAGAAGTCGACTCAGGCCGCCCGCGCCCGCATGGCGGCCCAGGGAGCCCGCGACCTCACCCGTCGCAAGTCGGCGCTCGACGGGGCCGGTCTACCGGGCAAATTGGCCGACTGCTCCTCGCGCGACCCCCGTGAGTCCGAGATCTTCATTGTGGAGGGCAACTCGGCCGGAGGGTCAGCCAAGGACGCCCGCAATCCCCACACGCAGGCCATCCTGCCCATCCGGGGCAAGATCCTCAATGTCGAGCGCGCCCGGATCGACAAGATGCTGAAGAACGCCGAGATCCAGGCGCTGATCTCCGCCATCGGTGCCGGGCTGGCCGATGAGTTCGACGTCGAGAAGATCCGGTACCACAAGGTGATCCTACTGGCCGACGCCGACGTCGACGGGAGCCACATCCGGACATTGCTGCTCACCTTCTTCTTCCGCCAGATGAAGCCCCTCGTCGAGGGGGGATTCGTCTACGTGGCTCAACCCCCGCTGTTCTCCACCCTGGTGGGCAAGGAGAAGATCTACCTCAAGGACGAGGCGGCCAAGGCGGTATTCCTGGCTGAGCACCCCGACCACAAGCATGAGTTCAACCGCCTGAAGGGGCTGGGGGAGATGGACTTCGCCGAGCTGCGCGACACGACCATGGACCCGTCCCTGCGCTCGTTGCTGCAGATCAACGTGGAACAGGCCGCGTTGGCCGACGAGGTGTGTTCGATACTCATGGGCGACGACGTGGAGTTGCGTCGCCATTTCATTCAAACCAATGCAAAAGACGTCCGCTTCCTCGACATCTGAGCGTTAGGACGAGGAGAGCACATGGCAAGGCAGGCGCGCGGCACAACGGGGCGCGGGGGATCAGGTAGGGGCCGTGGCGGCAATGGGGCGCCACCCTCCGGCGAGGATCCGCCCGTTGGCGCCATTGAGCCAATTGAGATTCAGGAGGAGATGGAGCGCTCGTTCCTTGAATACTCCATGTCGGTCATCGTCGCCCGGGCGTTGCCCGACGTCCGCGACGGGCTCAAGCCGGTACATCGACGCATCCTCTATTCCATGTTCGACCGGGGACTGCGTCCCGATCGTCCCCACAACAAGTGCGCCAAAGTGGTGGGCGACGTCATGGGGACGTACCACCCCCACGGCGACTCGGCGATCTACGAGGCGCTGGCCCGCATGGTGCAGGAGTTCTCCCTCCGCCACCCGTTGATTGACGGGCACGGCAGCTTCGGCGGGCGTAGCCCCGACGACGGTCCGGCCGCCATGCGCTACACGGAGTGCCGCCTGGCCCCACTGGCCCTGGAGCTCATGGCCGACATTGACGAAGAGACCGTCGACATGATCGCCAACTACGACGGATCCGATGAGGAGCCGGTCGTGCTCCCGGGCCGCTTTCCCAACCTTCTCGTCAACGGCTCCCAGGGCATCGCCGTCGGCATGGCCACCAACATCCCGCCCCACAACATGGGCGAGGTGATCGATGCCGCCATTCACGTGCTGCGCCATCCCGATGCCACTCCCGATGACCTGCTCCAGTACGTCAAGGGCCCGGACTTCCCCACCGGTGCGCTGATCCTGGGGCGCCAGGGGATTCTCGACGCCTACCGGACCGGGCGCGGGTCCATAAAGATGCGCGCCGTCGCCGAGATTGAAGAAGGCCGGGTCGGCGACCGCATTGTGGTCACCGAGTTCCCGTACCAGACCTCGGTCGAGGTTATTGAGCAGAAGATCACTGACCTGGTGAAGGCCGGTGATCTCGACGGCATAAGCGAGCTACGCAACGCGTCGGCCAATCAGGAGCCCCGGCTGGTCATTGAGCTCAAGCGTGACGCCAACGCCAACGTGGTGCTCAACAACCTGTTCAAGCAGACCCCCCTCCAGACCAGTTTCGGTGTCAACATGCTGGCCCTGGTGGACGGGGTGCCGCGCACCCTCAACCTGGCGCAGGCCCTGACGCACTACATCGCCCACCAGATTGAGGTCATCACCCGGCGGTCGCAGTTCCGCTTGGACAAGGCGCGCAACCGCGCCCATATCGTCGAAGGCCTTTTGCGAGCCATCGACATGCTCGACGCGGTAATCGCCACCATCCGCGGTTCGGACGACCGCCCTTCGGCTCGCGTCGCGCTGATAGGTGAACCCTTCTCTTTCACCGAAGTCCAAGCCACGCACATTCTCGATATGACGCTCGGTCGCCTGACCCGTCTCGGACGCAGCGAGCTGGAGGACGAGAGAGCTGCCCTGCTCGAGACCATCGCCGAGTTGGAGGCGATCCTCTCCGACGACGCCAAGCTGCGCGGGGTGATCGACACCGAAATGACCGCGATCCGGGACAAGTACGCCAACCAGCGTCGCAGCGTCATCACCCACGACCCCGGTGAGATGGGAGTTGAGGACCTGATCGACGACGAGGAGATCGTCGTGACGATGACCAGTGCCGGCTACATCAAGTCGGTGGCCGCCGCCGCCTTCCGCACCCAGGGCCGGGGTGGCCGCGGGGTCCAGGGTGCCCGCCTGAAGGAGGAGGACCTGGTCAGCCAGGTGGTCCACACCTCGGCCCACGCCCACCTGCTGCTCTTCTCGAACCAGGGCAAGGTCTACCGGTTGCGGGGCCACGAGATCCCCATGAAAGAGCGCACGGCCAAGGGGACGGCGGCCGTCAACCTGGTGCCACTCTCACCCAGCGAGTCGATTCAGGCCATCATCGCCACCCGCGACTTCCCGCCCGACCAGTACCTGGTCTTTGCCACGGCGCAGGGGCAGGTCAAGAAGACCGCGATGAGTGAATACGACAAGTCACGCCGCGAAGGGTTCATCGCCATCAACCTCCGCCAGGCTGACGAGCTGGTCCGGGTGGTGGCCACGTCGGGGACCGACGATATCTTCGAGGTGACGCGTAACGGCATGACCATTCGCTTCAACGAGGGCGACGTGCGGGCGATGGGTCGTGACGCCGCCGGCGTCCGGGGCATCCGGCTCCGCGAAGGCGACATTGTGGTCTCGTGCGACGTCGCCGCAGATGACACCGACATTCTGCTGGTGACCGACGCCGGCTATGGGAAGCGGACCAAGTTGGAGCGTTTCAACCGGCAGGCTCGGGGCGGGCAAGGTGTGCGCGGCATCCGACTCACCGGGCGAAGGGGATCGGTGGTGGCGGCCTTCATGGTCGGCCTGGACGAGGAGATCCTCCTGGTCTCTTCGGGAGGCGTCGTCATCCGCACGGCAGCGCGGGAGATCGCGTCACAGGGCCGCGATGCCACCGGAGTGCGGGTCATGAACCTCGACGAAGGCCAGTCGGTCGCCGCAGTGGCCCGGGTGACCGCCGAGAACGAGGGCGTCGAGTAGCGGCTCCGGGGTGGTGCGGTTCAGCTCACCGTGTGGAAGGTCAGCGTGTACGGCGCCTTGGTGGGGAAGAAGAAACCGATGAACTTGCCGTCCTCGTAGAGATAGGCCCGGGCCGACCCGCTCCCTGTCTCGACGGTCATGGTCCCCTGAACGCTGAAGGAGTAGTCGGCGCCTCCGGCGAGTACCTGCTCGAAGATCGGCGCCTGTTGATTGGTGTCGGTGACCTGAACCCAGCTCGGGTACTTGACCGCTGCGATCTTGACGGTGAAGTGCGAGGCATGGACGTTCACCGTCACCAGGTTGGCCGCGGGATTCTGGACCATGACGACGCTGGGCAGGCCCCGGTTGGCCCGCGCCGGGGAATGCCCGGCCGGGTTGGAGGTCAGTCCTGCGGCCACCTCGGCATCGTGGATCCAGTGGCCGGGGTCCCGGCTCGTCATGCGGGTCCAGGCCGAGAAGTGGCTGTGCTCGGTGAGGGCGAAGATGCCCAGGACGACGAGAATCCCGGCCGCCACGACGAGGCCCTTGAGCCAGGTGGGCGGTGACTGCCGCACGGCGGGGATCTCGCCCGTGTCGACGATGGGGATCTGACCGGTGTCGTGAATGGGCGAGGGGGCGAGGGGGGAGACGACTCCGGAGATGGAGAAGTCGGTCACCCCGGTCCGGCCGTCACCGGCAGGGGAGTGCCCGCCTTCGGGCGCCGCGGATACCGAGACGGTGGGCACCTGGCCCGAGTCGCCCGGACGGCTCGGTACCCGCTCGGGTGGCGGCCACAGCTCCACCACGGCCAACAGGAAGTCGTGGCCGGGGAGTCCGAGCGCATCGGCGTACCTCCGGAGCGACCGCAAGGTCTCGACCCGGTCGCGCATCCGGGAGACCGCGCCGCTTTCCAGGTCCTCCACCTCACCGCTGGTCAGTGCGGCCAAGGAAGCAGCCTCTTCCACGGAGAATTCGGCCTGCTGGCGGGCAAGGCGAAGTGACCGACCGATGTCGGGCAGCGAAGCTGACGCCACTTTCATGTCCCGTGGCGAGGGCCGGCTGTCGCGATGCAGTACCATGCACACCCTTCCGTCTGCGTACAGACCACAAGATCGTACCCGGTGGGTCAGAGATCGCCGGAGCGCGGTCCCCGGATCAGAAGAGGTGCAGGGCGCTGAGGGGCCACACGCGTAGCTCGACCTTGCCCACAATGAGGGAGCGGGGAATGGGACCCCAGTACCGGCTGTCGCAGGAGTCCTGGCGGTTGTCGCCCATGACGAAGTACCGGTCGGGCGGTACGTGGTACGGGCGGGCCAGGTTCGTGGCGGACCCCGCGGGCCCCTGCGAGGTGAGCCCCTTCTCGGAGGCCGGAAGCCAGGTCTCGTCCAGCCGCTTGCCGTCTATGTAGACATTGCCTCCGAACAGCCACAGGGTGTCTCCGGGGAGCCCGATCACCCGTTTGACCAGGTCATCGACCGGAGGCCCGCCGCAGTTCTCGAAGGGTGGGCGTGCGAAGACGACGATGTCACCGCGGTGGACGCCGTGGAGGTGGTAGCTCAGCTTGTCCACCAGGATCCGGTCGCCGATCTGGAGGGTGGGTTCCATCGATCCCGAAGGAATGAAGAAGGTCTGGACCACGAAGGTGCGCAGCAGCAGGGCCACCGCCAGAGCCACCACCACGACTACGACGCCCTCGCGCAGCCAGTGGGAGCGCCGGCCGCCCGCTGCCGGAAGGGTGGCGCCGGGTTGACCTGTGCCGCCTCTTCCCGGGGTGGTCCGGGGGGCGGCATTGTCCGCGAC
>Ga0307373_10009834_pt1 | contig 14194 bp, 14 predicted proteins | sample OX2MG_FD_202534 | JGI IMG/M metagenome (GOLD analysis project Ga0307373, IMG submission 202534) | Soil microbial communities from Risofladan, Vaasa, Finland - OX-2 | ecosystem: Environmental > Terrestrial > Soil > Coastal area > Acid sulfate soil | place: Finland: Risofladan, Vaasa | collected... | reverse complement strand
ACATGCTTTATCAGATCGAGAGCCATGCCTGCCCCGGCGAGGGAGCATGTGCAGGAATGTTCACCGCCAACACGATGGCCTCGATCGGTGAGGCGATCGGGATGTCACTCCCCGCAGGAGCATCTGCGCCTGCGATCGATGGAAGACGCGACGAGGTCGCGTTTGATTCGGGCCAGGCTGTGATCCGCCAGCTCGAACTCGGAATCAGGCCACGCGACATCATGACCAAAAAGGCCTTCGAGAACGCGATCGCGGTGACGATGGCGCTCGGAGGTTCGACAAATGCCGTCCTTCACCTGCTTGCAATTGCGAATGAGGCGGAGGTCGATCTCAAACTCGATGACTTCGCGAGAATCGGCAAACGGGTTCCTCATCTTGCCGACATGAAGCCGCACGGAAAGTTCCACATGCTCGATCTCGATCGCATCGGCGGTGTGCCGGTGGTGATGAAGATGCTGTTGGATGCCAATCTTCTCCACGCAGATGTGATGACGTGCAATGGCTTCACGATGGGCGAGAATCTTGAACGGCTCGCACCACCTGCCCCTGATGGTGTCGTCGTGCATCCGATGGAGGCGCCGATCCATGCTCAGGGCGGGATCGTCATCTTGCGCGGCAGTCTCGCCCCCTCGGGAGCAGTGGTCAAGATCGCAGGAACGGATCTGTCCACCTTTGATGGACCGGCGCGCGTCTTTGATGGAGAGGACGGTGCGATGGACGCGATCATGGCCGGCGAAATTGTTCCTGGCACGGTTCTCGTCATCCGATACGAGGGCCCAAAGGGCGGTCCTGGTATGCGCGAGATGCTCGCGGTTACGGGTGCTTTGACCGGAGCGGGGCTTGGCGGAGCGTGCGCGCTTGTCACCGATGGACGGTTCTCTGGAGGAACACGCGGTTTTTGCGTCGGCCACGTTGCGCCAGAGGCGAGCGTTGGTGGGCCGATCGGACTTGTCAAGGACGGCGACCGAATCGTGATCGATGCGAATACCGGGACAATTGAACTTGTCGTCGATGAAGATGAGCTCGAGCGTCGCCGGGCGGTCTGGAAGCCGCTCGAGCCTCGCTATCGCACGGGCGTGCTGGCGAAGTACGCCCGCCTCGCGACGGGTGCTGAACGCGGAGCAATCACACTCGCCTGAGCGAGATCAACATGGCAAACTCTGTGCGGGCTCTTGAACGAAGACTCTTCACGAGATCGCTCATCGTGGCAAGTGGTCGGATAAGTATTGGATATTCAGGCGCGATGAATGTTGACGTGGAGCGGTCGGTGAATGTCACCAAGATGAGTGACGACATCTGATTATCACCTCTTGATTTTTTTGTCTGGGCAACATTCAGATGTCTTTATGACGGATTCCTCGGTTGCAAATCCAGAACAAAGCAATATAGGGTTCTACGCACACATCTCATTGTCAATTTGACAATTGCTGTTGATGAGGGGGAAATACCGACATGGCAACATTGGATTCTGATATCAAATCACTCGTGCCGAGATTCCGGTTCGGCAACATCTTGCCAACCAAAGACGATCTCCATCGAGGGGCTAATTATCAGCTGTACAGAGTTGTCCCGCTCGATGTGATGGAGATCTCTGTCGGACTCGGTATCACGGATTACACGAATGACAAAGTTGAAGAGGCGATGGGCAACTTTGAAGACTGTATTGCACGGCTCAAAGCAGAACATGTAGATCGAATCATTCTTGCTGGCGCGCCGATTTCCGCGCAGCTTGGCCGACCACGCGTGCTCGAGCTGCTCGATCGAATTCAGCAAGAGGTAGGTGTTCCCGGTGATGCTCCCCTTGAGGCGGCAATTGCGGCAATGAATGGACTCGGGATGAGTCGACTGGCGATTGGAAGTCGATGGACCTCAGAGCTCAACAATAAGCTCATCGAGTATTTCAAGCTGGGCGGGATAGATGTGGTTTTCGTGTCTGACCGTGGGCAGTGGGCTCGAGAGGCGTTTGGGATGTCTTTCGAAGAGGGGCTCGAGAAGGCGGTTGAGGTCGGACGGGAGGCCGCGAGTAATCCTGAGGGCGAGGCGGTCTATGTTGCCGGAGGCGCGGCGATGTCGCTGCATGCGGTTCCAAAGGTTGAGGCCGAGTTCGGCAAGCCAGTTTTCACCAATATGACGGCCGAGGTTTGGAATGGACTCGTGCACCCGGGCGTAATCGACCCGGTCGAGGGCTGGGGACGCCTGCTGGGAATGAGATAGCGGGTAACTTGGCGGCTCTTTGGTGTTCAAATTGGTTGTTCGCTAACGAGAGTTCCGTTTGACCTACGAGCTGGATCTGGAGTCGTCGTTCTTGGTGAAGGGAACCGTCGCCGCAGAGTTTGAACTTTTAGCGCGCGGCGTCGCCAATGGTTGGTTTGGAGACTCAATGATGATGGCAACATTCGGGACGGCGTACTCCATCCACTGGCACAGGAGGCAGGTCCTGGTGTTCGACGAACAAAATTTCGAGTTGTTCCCGAGATGACCGATGGCACAGGTGATCGATAACGTGCCGTACGTTCCGGTGATTCACGATTTGGCGGAATGGCTCCTCGATGCGAACTCATCTCTTTTGCCCGATGCGGTGTATGTCGCTGCCTCTCGACAGACTCTCGACAGCGTCGCCTGTGCCTTTGGTGGCATTCAGCACGAGGCCTCTGAGGTGGCTCTTCGGGTGGTACTTGATCAAGGAGAGTCAACCGAGTGCACACTAATTGGTCAGACGTCAAGAGCCTCAGCGGCGAATGCAGCGTTCTATAACAGCACAATTGTCCGAGCAATCGATTGCAACGACATCTTTTTCCGCAATGGACCTTTGGGACATCCGAGCGACAATATTCCAGTAGCGATCGCGATCGCGGAAAGACAGCAAGCGACCGGAATTGATTATCTCAATGCCGTGAGTCTCGGATACGAGATCAACTGGAGAGTTCTCGATTACATCCGTGCTCATGCGAAAACGCATGCAGCTCATTGGGACTATGTGTCGTCGAGTGGAATAGTTAGTGCGGCGATGGCCGGCCTCTTGTTGAAGCTTGATAAGAATCAACTCGCGAACGCGATGGCGATCGCAGGAGTTCAAGGATTTACGCTTTCAGGGGTTCGCCGCGGAAAGGTCTCGATGCTAAAGGCCTCTGCAGGCGCCTTTGCTGCCCAGCACGGAGTCGTTGCAGCCTTGCTTGCCAAGCAAGGGATGACAGGACCCACCGACTTCTTGGAGGGAAATGGAGGACTGCTAACTGCGCTCGACCTCGGCGACGGTGCGGATTTAAGACAGCAATTGACCCAAACGCAAGCCTTTTGGCACATTCTCGACGTGACCTCAAAGCCATTCCCCGCGATCGGAACGAGCCAATCGGCAATATCGGCCGTGCTTGGCCTGCAACGTGAGTTTGAGTTAAATGCTGCAAGTATTCAGCGTATAGAGGTCAGACTTCCGGACGTATCAGCGGCGCGGCTTCAGATGGCAGATTCAGACTTTCTCTCTCCAACGACGCGCGAGACCGCGGACCATAGTTTGCCGTTTCTCGTAGCCGTAGCTCTCGAGGACAGGCGCCTGGGGCTAGAACAGTTTGAGGGTAATCGATGGAAGGATGAGAGCACTCGGGAGCTGATGCGCAAAGTTGTTCAGACGACTGATCCGGCTTTGAACGCGCATGCGCTCAAGGGTTACCCAACTGTTGTCGTGATCGAGACGGTCGATGGGGCACGCTATGAGCGAGAGGTCCTCGATGCCCCCGGCAGTCCTGATTTTCCACTTACCGACGATGAGATTACCGATAAGTTTCTGTCCTACGTCGATCCCTACCGAATGATCGGCCACAAGCAGGAACTCGCTCAGCGCCTCTTGAACCTCGTACAAGAACCAGAGGTATCAACATTGATTCGATGCTTGGGCGGCAGCGCGCTCGAACCCGATTGATCCGTTCAGCTGCTTCGCATCTTTACCGTTACCCGGGGTAGCCCAACGTCTCGCTCGTGCAACTATTGAGCTCAATGCCCTATCTGTCTTCGCGTGTGACCAGCTGCAACCAATCGACTCTTGTGCTGCGCTACGCGAGAACGAGGCGAGCCGTCGAACCCTATGATCAAGGTAGGGTCTGATCCCTCGGGAAAACGCGAGAGCGCGGCACGCGATTGTGTAGAAATTGGATCTTGCGCAGCTCATATGGCGCTCTTGGGTATGGCTGGGGTCTTTGAGAACATATGAGTTCTTGTCTGAGAGTTCACAGACCAGTGGTAGATGCATTTCTCCTATTACAGGTCGTAGTCTTCGATGCGGGACGTGGGCTGTATATTCTTTTTGGTAATTGCAAATTCTCATCGGTAACATGAATCAGGCGAATCGGCAGCGCTATGAAGATACGGGGTGTGATGTGGAGATGACGCAAGACATTTTCTCATACGACGGGATGCGCTTGGACTTCTCCGCAGCCGAGTTTGCTCGGTTGACGTTCGCGCGGCCGGAGAAGCGGAACGCGATTGGCTCCGAGATGTACGCAGCCTTTCAGAGTGCCCTTAAGGAGCTGAATCGCCGTGAGACTCGACTTTGTTTCCTTGCAGGTGAGGGTCCCAGTTTTTGCGCTGGAGCGGACCTGAAGGAGCTCGGCAAAGGGTTACCCGGAGCACTTGACATGATCAGCGATATGGCCGAGTCAGATATTTTGTGGCTCGCTGAGGTGCGAGGCGGTGTTCTTGGCGCGGCCGTCGCAATGGTTGCAGTCTGTCCCTTCGTCTTCTGTGATGAGACTGCGTGGTTTTCGTTACCTGAGATAAAGCGTGGCATGTTTCCGGCTTCGATAGCAGACATCGTGGCCCTGGGTAGTAGTAAAAGGTGGGCGTATTCGATGGCTCTCTCTGCCCGTCGAGTCCCCGCTGAAGAGGCAATGATGAATGGACTCGTCACTGAAGTTGTTCCTGAAGGCTCGCTCACGGAGCGCAGCACATCTTTCGCTCACGAAATTCAAGCAATCTGGGACAAAATGATCCTCAGCATGGAGGATTGGAGGGGTGCGCTTCGTCTGTCTGTTGCCGAGTCGTTGAACGCGCACTAGGAGAGAGTATCGAAGCCCTCTATGTGCATCTGGCATTCTCTCGATGATCGCGATCTGGTGACTTGATCAGCGCTTAGGCGGGAATCACTGTTTGGAAATTACGAATTGAGGTGCTGTGAAGATTGGCTAGCGCATCGCAAGAGAATCTCGAAAGTCTTGAACGAGCGGCTCTGAAACTTGGTGTAGTTATTCCAGAGTTCGTCAATCCAATCGAGCGTCATGCAGTCGTATCTGGCCATCGTCTTCATTATCTCGATTGGGGGAACAGCCAGAGACAACCGATTGTCTTTTTACATGGGAGGGCATTGACGGCGCACACCTGGGATCTCGTATGTCTCTCTCTCCGACAGGATTATCACTGTATTTCAATTGACCTCCGGGGACATGGCGAGAGCGAGTGGTCTCCTGTTGTTGACTATCGCCTCGAAACAATCTCCGAAGAGATTCGAGGATTCAGCGAGCAGGAACTTTCGTCATCACCAATATTTGTTGGCATGTCATTGGGAGGTATGGTTGCAATGCGGGTTGCAGCTACTTTGCCCGTATCTCCTGAGGCATTAGTCATTGTCGATATTGCTCCGACACCACCTCGCAGTGCAGGTAGCGAAGATGGTCACCAAGCCTCGCCCAGGCGATTTAATGCAGGTCCAACTGAACTCAACACAATTGAGGACTTTGTCGATTGGGCATTGTCATTCAATCCCCGCCGGGATCCGAAATCCCTGCGTTCGAGTTTGTTGCACAACCTTCGTCAAAAGCCGAGTGGCAAATGGACGTGGAAATACGATCCGCGCCAGTTTGAAGCTGCTGATGATGACGACGCGTCGCCAATGAAAGGTACGCTTGATCATTGGGAAGATGCAAGATCGGTTCGGTGTCCGACGCTTGTCGTACGAGGTGCCGAAAGTCAGTATCTTTCGCGAGAGGGCGCACAGGCATTCGCGAATGAGTTGCGCCACGGTCGCTGGGTGGAGGTTGACGGTGCAGGGCATTCAGTTCAAGGCGATAACCCGTCGGGACTATTAAGAGAGCTCCGTGAGTTCTTTGCTAGCGTAGGAACAGCTGTATGAAACAAATTCTGAGGATCGTTATTGAGTCTCAGGTGCGATCCAGAGTGCGAGCCGGGAACGCGATCGGTGATTCCTGTTGAGATGAAAGCCTGACTCCAATTGATGCCGTGCGATCTTCTGTAACGATTTTACATGCCGCCGATGTACATGTGGGTTCGGGTGAGCCTGCAGCTGCGGCATTTTCAGCACTGATGGGACTTGCGCGCTCGCGCGCGTTTGCTGCGTTAGTGATTGCCGGCGACCTCTTCGATCATGCTCGAGTGTCACAAGACTCGGTTGACTGGGTGGCTCAAGAGCTCGGGTCTCTCGATATTCAAGTGGTCATCCTGCCTGGAAATCATGACCTGCATGGACCGGAGTCGATCTACGCGAGGTTTGATCAAGAGCATCATTATTCAACGCTGCACGTGCTGTCGGATCCAAATGGAGAGACATTCGAGGTTAAAGATGCGGACCTTACCTTTTGGGGGCGTCCAATTCTCGAACATTCGCCTGAGACCAGACCCCTCGTGGGCATCCCAAAGCGGCCAGATCACGGATGGTCCGTTGTAGTTGCGCATGGAACTGCGAAGTCGTCGGACGAGCCCACTGTTGAAGGATCACCGATGTATCCAAGCGATTTCAATGTTATTGATTGGGACTATGTGGCGTTAGGTCACATCCCGCGATTTTTATGCGTTAGTGAATCTCCAGTTCCTGCCTACTACGCAGGGAGCACCGTTCGATCTATCGATGATCGCCCAGGCGGTGCGGCAATTGTAGATCTGTCTCGTGATCACGGTGCAACAGTTACTTGGGTTTCGCTTGATAATCCTCTCTGGACAGACGCACGTTAAGGGTTCGGGATCTGCGCTCCAGCGTTGCTGAAATCAATCGCTATTCGCGGTTGAAAATGAACCCCTGATCGATCGTCCAGGTCTGCCGCTCGGGCCACCCGACGAACTCGATCATCCAGCGGAGCTACCTTGCTTTTTTCGTAGTGATCGTGCCAGGTATTGTCCCAAGCGCGCTTGAGTGCGATCAGGTTGTCGAGTTAGAGACCGACGATTTCAAGCGCTCTTTCGTCGCGTGATCAGCGGCTCTAACATTGATCATTCTCAGCTTCGCGCGGGTAGCCGGAGTCGCGTAACGACTCTCGATCAAGATTATCTGGTGTGTCTCTCTTTCAAAATGACATCAGTCAAATGAAGCATTTGGCCGGCGCCGAGCGAGCCGAGCTGGCGATTGACACTTCTTTGCTCGAGAGGTTACGCTGACGTCAACAAATCGTAACCACATGAACGAGAAACTGTGGATCCGAGATAAAACGCTTATTGCCCGGGTGTTGGCGGATTGTCTTAGATGGGGGAGACAATTTAGGTGGCGCAAGATATGGCTGACGCTGGCGATGTGCATAATTCATTCAGTTCTTCGGGAAGAGGCCCTGGTGGCCTCGGCGAATCAGACGCATTGGACCCCGCAATTTCATGTGAGTCAATATTTCGCGCTTTCGCGCCGTCTCGCAAGGGGGCGAAACCTCTCGTTGTACTCTCGGATATAAATCTCACCGTCAAGCGAGGCGAGTTCCTCGTGATTGTGGGTCCGAGCGGTTGTGGCAAGAGCACGCTGCTGAACATTATGGCGGGTACCGACAAGGCAAGCCGGGGCAATATCAAGATCGGAGAAGGTTTAGACCGACGGGCATATGTGTTCCAGCGGGAGACACTATTGCCCTGGAGGACCGCGCTGAACAATGTCGAGCTGGGTTTGCTCGCATCCGACAAGACAAAGGGGCAGCGCCGTGAAGAGGCCAAGAATTGGCTTGCTGCGGTTGGCCTAAAGGGATTTGAAGATAGTTATCCCGCGAAACTTTCTGGAGGTATGCGGAGGCGCGTCGTTCTTGCCACTGCCTTTGCGCACGGTCCTCAAGTGTTGTTCATGGATGAGCCATTTGGAGCAGTGGACGCGCAGACGCGCCTTCAACTCCAGATCCAATTGCTCGGGCTGTGGGAGCAAGATCGCAAAACCGTCGTGTTTGTCACGCACGATATTGAAGAGGCGCTGCTTCTCGGAGATCGAATCGTCGTGATGAGCGGACGACCAGGTCGAATCGCGGATATCCATGAAGTTTCTCTAGAGAGGCCGCGAAGCATCGAGAACGTTCGGTTTGACGCAACACTCGCAGGGGTGGCTCGGGAGATTTGGCTGCAGTTGCGTCAAGACGAAGAACAAGATGAAAAGTGATGAGCCTGAATCTAAATATGTCGGGGGATTCGAACGCGCAGGTATACGGAAGTGTCTGACAGTGTTGGATTTCTCTCAAACTTGGACTCAGACTTGAGCTACAGAGAGTTGTTTGCAGAGGCTTGTTATGTCGATTCGTGATACGGACGTCAATGGTGCCGACGACGCGTGGCTCGAACAGGTCGTTCGAAAAGCCAAGCATTCTCGCACACTTGATTCTTGGATAATTTGGATTGAGCGTGTCGCGATCATCGGAGCACTCATTGGCGGGTGGCAGCTCTTTGTCTCAGCGTTCAAGATCAATCCAGATATCCTGAGCAGCCCAAGTGCTGTCGGTTCCACGTTGTACCACCTCTTGCAGCAGAGAGTCTTTTACTATGACTTGAGGGTTACCTCTGAAGAGGTGCTTTTCGGGTTGTTGCTCGGAGTTATCTCGGGTTCGGTAATCGGAATAGTATTCATTCTGCTTCCGCGGATCTCGGACGCTCTGCAGCCCCTATTGGTTGGCTTAAACTCGATGCCAAAGATCGCATTGGCGCCGCTCACCATTATCTGGTTTGGATTGGGAATCTATTCGAAAATTCTCTTGGCGGCTCTCGGAGTGTTCTTCATAATATTTTTCAATATCGCAGCTGGTGGCGCGTCATTAGATAAAGCAGTAATGGACAATCTCGCCATCATGGGTATTTCAAGACGCAAGATTGTCACGATATTCATCCTGCCTTCGGTCGCGACCTGGATTATCGCTGCACTTAAAGTAGCGATATCAGCCGCACTTATCGGTGCCGTTATTGGTGAATACATTGGTGCGAATGCGGGAATCGGATATGAAATAGAGAATGCGATCAACTCTCTTTCGATCGCACGAATGTTCACGTTACTGCTCGTGCTCGCGATCATGGGCGGTCTTGCCTACGCTCTCATCGCGCTTGTTGAGCGAAGATTATTGCGTTGGAGCAGATAGTTAACGTTTAAGGGAGGTGCTTTTGTTGTTGCCTATGAGAAGGTCAAATGAAACCGGAGCTGACTCCGAAGGCGTACAGGCACATCAAACTGCAGAAGCAGAAGAATCTTGGATATCAACTGTCGTTCGTGACACTCGAATTCAACGCAGAACAAACAGACGGATCATATGGCTGGAGCGCATCGTAGCCGTCGTTTTGTTCTTGACAGGTTGGCAGTTGTTGAATTCGCTCGGAATAGTCCTTCCGATACTTATTAGTAGTCCAAAACTTATTGGCGCCGACATGGTTCAGCTTTTCCAGACTGGAAGCTTTTACTCGGATGCTCTGACGACGTTGATTGAGATGATTTCGGGATTAATTATCGGAACAATTATTGGGATCTCTGTTGGGTTGAGTATCGGTATGAGGAAAAGACTCTCTCGTGCGGTGCAGCCATTGGCAGTCGCCGCGCATTCCATTCCTGCGGTCATCCTTGCCCCGCTCGTCGCTGTTTGGTTTGGATTTGGCTTTGAACCAAAGATAGGGATTGTTGCGCTCGCGGTCTTTTATCCAATTTTCTTTAACACGTTGTCTGGAGCATCGAACATTGATGAGACGTTGGCATCCAATTTGAAGATATTTGGACTATCGCGCCGGTCAATAGTTCGATACGTGTATCTGCCGTCGGCAATTGTTTGGACGGTGGCCTCTCTGAGGACGGCGGTTTCCTTCGCGCTCACAGGTGCGATTGTCGCAGAGTTTGTAGGGGCGAGACAGGGACTCGGAGTCGCCATGGTCGACGCGTCGCAGTTTCTCCATACGGCCCGAGTTTTTTCAATTTTGCTCGTGTTGACAACTTTTGGTGTGGTGTTCGGTGTCTTGGTCCGCGCCCTTGAGAACTACATTTTTCGATGGCAAAAGTGAGATTGACTTATCAGTGAGTTTTCTGGTTACGTTCTTGGGTTTGGCGTGTCGACTTTTCTACGTTTTACATGCGGTGTAAGGGAAATGAGGAAAGGGGAGATATGACCAGTGTCCGTATCGGGATGGTAGGTGATATCTACTTCAAAGACGATGATTCATGGTCGGTCGTCGAACCGGTCTCGCGTGTAACAACCTCGTTTGAGATCATGTTGGGAAACCTTGAGATTCCCCTGTGCAACACTGGGACGGCTGCTCCGAAGGCGAATGGACGCCTTCGTCAAGATCCAAAGCATGTTGACACGATCTCTCGAGCTGGCTTTACCGGAGTGACGCTTGCGAATAACCACGCGATGAACTTTGGCGCCGAGGGCCTCTCCCAAATGATTCGCGTGTTGGATTCGGCAGGAATCGCGCATGCTGGTGGCGGAGACTCGATCATCGAGGCTCACAGTGCGGCGCTGTTACGGAGCAACCAAATGACGGTGGCGCTTCTCAGCTACACATCTGTCTATGCGCGCAACATTTTTGAATCTCGTGAAGATCGACCTGGGTTGGCAACTGTACGTGTTGACACTCTCTACGAGATTCAATCCCGTCATTTTGAGGTGCCCGGGATGCCACCGCTCATTCGTACCATTCCCGCAGGAGAGGATCTTCAAAGAGTCCGAGATGATATTAGTAAGGCCCGCAGTCTGGCAGACGTCGTCGTCGTTGGATGGCACTGGGGGTATGGGATCGGCAACACCGCGGTCATCCCATATCAGGTGGAGCTTGCGCATTTCGCGATAGACAACGGAGCCGATGTTGTGATGGGGCATCATCCCCATGTGTTGCAGCCGATCGAGTTCTACAAGGGCAAGGTCATCTGTTACAGCCTTGGAAATTTCTCGCATGCACTTGAAGGAGGTAATTTCCCGCGTGAGACGGCTGTCATCGAAATTGAATCCTCGATGGAACAGACAATTGAAGCCGTGAGAGTGTATCCACTCTGGTTTGAAGACGAAGTCCGTCCATTGCCTCTGAGCGTTGGCGATGAGCGCGTAGTCACTGTTCTCGAAAGGCTTGGAAATGGAAGTGTTGTCCGGATGACTCCGGATGGGGATCTGAGTTTTAGAGTTGTTCCAAACACGTAATTTCTTCTTACTCAAGGCGGGAATCGTCTCGCGTTTGCTAAGAACGCTTGTGATACCGCTCATGCGACGACATTTGGAGATCAGGTGATTTCAATTGGTGCGAACAAGGGATGAGGTAAATGTGATGTAGCCGAAAAGCCGCATAACTTTTGGATCAGGCGAGCGAAATAACGGTCCGTCATTGCGCGTTGTTGAATGAGCACTTACAGAGATTCCAAATCCAAATAGCGTGACTGAGAATACAGAGGGTAAAAATGAAGATCTTGTTTATGTTGCCGGCTGCCAAGGGGATCTATGCCGATGAGGCGGAGAGCAGGCGCATCGACGTAATTCAGTCGTATGCGACGCCGACGATCCAAATAGATATTGTGAATATGCCTGGTGTGTCGGGATTCAGCCCGTGGGGTCAGGCGCAACCGGATTCGTACAAGTCGGCGGGCATCATTCGAGCCCATGAGCTTGGCGCTGAATGTGCTTTCCAGGCTGAAAGTGACGGATATGACGCCTTTTGTCCTTTTGGACTCATCGATATCGGAGTTCAAGAGGCGCGCCGGCGAGGAATAGGTATTCCGGTGATAGGGGCTGCTGAATCAAGCGCATTGATATGCGGAATGCTCGGTCGGCGTTTTGCACGGTGTTTTTATCTCAAGAACGAAGAGATTGAAGACCAAGCAAGAGACCGAGTTATTCCGTGGGGGCTCCAAGATCTCTTTGTTGGGACTACTGCAATAGGGATCCCTAATTCCGAGTACCCTCATCGTCGCAACGAGGTGCTTTCACGATTTGTCGCGTGCGCGAACGAGGCGCGCGAGATGGGCGCTGAAGTCATGGGAATGATAGGTATGTCAATCTGCCCGATTGAGTTTTCATCCAAAGAGCTTTCGCAAGCATGCGGAATGCCGGTCATCGATGGCATCGCTGCCCAAATGTCGATGGCTGAGTTTTGGAACGTGTCTGGTTTACCCGGTTCGTCAATGAAGATTCCAAGATAAAGCCAGCGATTTTCCAGCCCAGCGCGTCAGAAGAATTGGATCGAGGAGGTCCGAGAACGAGTTTATAAACTGGAGTACTGAGGCTGAGCTGTTCTTACATATTTGAGAATTATTTGTCACTTGTTCGCTCCAAGCCGACATAGATTCCGATCCTTATTGATTTGATCGAGTCCGTCGCGAGCTTGACACCTCGGGAACGAGAAATGTAGCTTGGGGTAGCAAATAGAGCTAGTGAAAATCAGTAATTAAGCGCTTTGGTTTGAGGTAGCAAATGGGGAATGCCTACTTCATGAGTCTCGGGCTTTTTCTGGGGCTATGTAGGGGGGCATGTGGCGAGTTGTATGTGGAGTCCGTGTGTAGCAACTGTGGAATTGAAAAGGAGATATTGAATGGATTTTCCGAAATACGAGACGGTAAAAGTTGAGCGAGAGGGAAACGGCGTTACCTGGGTCATCTTGAATCGGCCTGAAAAGATGAACGCGATGAATCCCACGCTAAATCAGGAGATGCTCAGCGTCCTCAATGTCATAGAAACCGATGAAGAGACGCGGGTCATGGTGCTTACTGGTGCTGGCCGAGCCTACTGTGCGGGACAGGATATCAAAGAGACATTTCGAGAGCGCGATGCGGACCGAGACGCGCACAAAGTTTCATCGCTTGGGCAAGATTGGCGGTTTGACAAGCTCTACTACCTCCCGAAGCCCACGATCGCGATGGTCAATGGTTGGACCTGTGGGGGAGCATTTACCCACCTTTTTGCATGCGATTTCGCGATTGCCTCGGAAGATGCAAAACTCTGTCTCTCCGAGGTCAACTGGGGAATTATTGCTGGCGGCCTTGTGACCAAGGTAATTTCGACTGAGCTCAGATATCGTGACGCACTTGAGGCCTTGCTGCTCGCGGAGCCTTACTCTGGAACGCGCGCAGCTGAGGTTGGCTTTGTCAACTACGCAGTTCCTGCCACAGAATTGCGATCAGCAACACTTGCATTGGCAGACAAGATCATGACGAAGAGCGAACCGGTCTACGTCGCCCAAAAACTCGCCTATCGCGCAGTGCTTGGCATGGATTGGGCCTCGGCAAAGACGTACCTTGCGAGCGAAGGTGAAAGGCTGCGCATTGCAGATCCAAGCCGTGCTTCTGGAATGCGAGAATTTCTTGACAACAAAAGCTACAAGCCTGGGCTCGGAGCTTTTCCGAAGTCATAACGAATTCGTTACGGTGAGAGACCACTCGTCCCGCATTCACCGGCAGTCGTTTTGATGCCAAGGGCAAGGTTCCTTGCGAGCTTGCCCTTGGCATTGTGTCACCTCGCTCGGTGGAGCTTGTGATCAGTCCTGTTTGGGGTTGTCGTGGTATCCCCGTATCTCGTGGCACTCAGTCGTGGCGATTATGAGAGAAATAGTCCCTTGAAGGTCGATGGGAAATCCTCAGGTAGGTGACATCGAAATCTGCTGGCGTGGTATTGCCTAGTGAGGTTTTGTTGACCGAAGAATTACATGAAGAAGTGCCCGAATAGTGAGCCGACACAGGAGATCTAGATGTTAGCTGAGGCAATATTTTATCCAGAGAACATGGCAATAGTAGGTGCGAGTCCGCGGCCGGGGAACTGGAGTGGCCATGTTATGGAGAGTCTTCGCTTGGCAGGATATCCAGGTGCGATCTTTCCGGTAAACCCGAGATACGAAGAGGTATGGGGCCTTCCAAGTTTCGCCTCCTTGACAGATATACCGGTTCGACCTGATCAAGTGCTTGTGCTTGTGCCGGCAGAACACGTCTCAGGCGTGCTTACCGAGGCAACCGGGCTTGGCGCCCGTTCGGCAATAATCTACACAAGCGGCTTCGGCGAGGATCAGTCTC
>Ga0307373_10009833_pt1 | contig 14197 bp, 12 predicted proteins | sample OX2MG_FD_202534 | JGI IMG/M metagenome (GOLD analysis project Ga0307373, IMG submission 202534) | Soil microbial communities from Risofladan, Vaasa, Finland - OX-2 | ecosystem: Environmental > Terrestrial > Soil > Coastal area > Acid sulfate soil | place: Finland: Risofladan, Vaasa | collected... | reverse complement strand
CTGGCTGGTTTTCCGATTCGCTGGTCGTCATAGTCGCCATTCCTTTCACAGTTCTTCTTTATTATACTTGACAATTCGTAGTTAGTAAAGTATACTAACTGCATCGAAGTAAGGAAAGTTTACTAACGTATTTTAGAGGGTCGCTACTCGAAGGAGGAGTTATGGCACTCACACAGCAAAGCAAGGTTGGGCAGCTACGTAAAAACGCTATCAGCGTCATCGGGGCTGTTGCATTGGCAATGGCGTTCATGGGTCCGGCTACCAGCGTCTTCTTCAACACGCAGCCAGCCGCAGGTGGAGCGGGATACGCGCTGCCGTTCGCGCTTCTCCTGGGCCTGATCGTATCGGCCCTGGTCGCCTCGGCGATTGGCGCATTCGCTCAGAAGATACCTACCGCCGGTTTCGCCTACACGTTCAACACGCATGGCTTCGGCAAACGTGGAGGGTTTCTGTCGGGTTGGATTCTCGTCCTCTCTTATGCCATGGTCGGGCCGATGCTGCTGGCCGCCATCGGCGCGCTGGCCGCGCAATTCGTCCAATCCATCACCAACGTGAGTCTCCCCTGGTGGAGCTTCACCATTTTCTTTGCCCTCGTCGTGTGGGGCATCGGCATCCTGGGCGTCAGTCGCTCCGCCAAAACAGCCCTTATCTTCCTGGTCCTCGAAGTTGGAGTGATGCTGGCGCTCTTCGCGACGATCATCTTCAAAGGAGGCGCGCAGGGAGTGTCGCTGGCACCATTCAATCCCGCCAATTCGCTGGGTGGACTCTCAGGTCTGGGCATCGGCTTGTTATGGAGTATCCTGTTCTTTGTCGGTTTTGAGTCCGCGGGCACGCTGGGTGAAGAGACGCAGAACGCGCGCCGCAGCATTCCTGTCGCGCTCTTCACAGCGGTAGGCGTGATCGGCCTCTTCTACGTCCTCTCTGGTTGGGCAAGCGCCATCGGGTATGGCAGCAGCCATGTCAATGCATTTGTCAGTGATGGCACGCCCTGGATTACGCTGGTGCAGAAATACTGGGGGCCGGGACTGGTCTGGCTTGTTTCGCTCACCGTACTGAACAGCATTTTCGCGAACCTGATCTCCGGCATCAATGCCACCGTGCGCGTCATTTTCGCGATGGGGCGCGAAGGCATCGTTCCTAGAGGCTGGAGCAAAACGACGCCGCAGGGCAACCCTTCGACCGCCCTGAGTTTGTACATGATCTTCGCGCTGGCGCTCGCACTGATCGGTGGCGCGCTCTGGACGCCGCTCGGAGCGTATGGCTTCTTCGGCACCTTTTTAGGGCTGGGCATCGTAATCATCTATATCCTGATTAACCTTGCCCTGATCGTCTTCTACCGGCGCGATTATCCGGCAGAGTTTTCGCTTGTGCGCCACGGTATCCTGCCGGTACTCGCCAGCGTGCTCATGCTGTTGCCCATTTATGGCCTGTTGTGGCCCATACCGGCCTATCCCAATAACCTGGTACCCTATCTCATGATTGCCTGGATCATCATTGGCGGCATCTACCTGTTCATGGTCGAGAAGCGCCGCCCCGAATTGCTGGACGCCATGGGACGCGCTATGGGAGAAGAAGAATCGGGAGCGGTGGAGCAGGCGAACATCGTGGCCCAGTAGCAGCTTCCAGTTACGAGCAGAGGAGGATTTCACATGTATCTCCAGAGGTTGATCGAACGCAATCCACGTCTCATGGAAGCCGCCATCACCCTGCACCAGGAAGGCCATATTCCGCCCAATACCTGGCTGATCGATCTCGACACCATCGCCGAGAATGCGCGCGCGCTCTCGGCGGTAGCCAGGAGTCTGGGCCTGACGACTTATCTGATGAGCAAACAATATGGTCGCAATCCCTACGTCAGCGCGCTCGCGCTCGCCAACGGACTGCACAAAATCGTGGCCGTCGATGCGACCTGCGCTTTGATGGCGCATCGCTATGGGCTGCCTGTCGGTCATATGGGGCATCTCAATCAACTTCCCCGCCACATGGTGCCATTGCTGGTCGCCATGCGCCCGGAAGTCATCACCATCTACAACATCGAGCACGCGCGCTGGATTGACAGCGCCGCCGCCGATCTTGGCATCGTGCAGGAACTGTTGATCCGGGTCTCTGCGCCGGGCGACATCTTCTTTGATGGGCAGGAAGGCGGGTTCAGTGAAAACGAAGTACCCGCCATTGTAGATGCGCTCTCTCACCTGCGCCATGTGCGCCTGGTGGGTGTAACCGCCTTCCCATGCGTGCGCTACAACCACCGCGCAGATGAAAAGGCTGAGGTGACGCCGAACCTACATACCATCCTGCGTGCCGCCGCGACGCTGCGCGGCATGGGCGTAGAGGTCAAGCAGATCAACGCGCCCGGAAATACATCGACGATGACTATGCCCCTGGTAGCGCCGCCGGGCGCGACGCACGTCGAACCCGGTCACGCTCTGACGGGTACGACACCCAACCACGCCTTTTACGGAGACGCCCTGCCAGAGCGTCCCGCCTACGTCTACGTGAGCGAAATCTCGCATCACGTGGGTGAGCGCGCCTACGCCTACGGGGGCGGACTCTTCCACGACGGCTACCAGGCCGATGGGTCGGTTGGAGCGCTGGTTGGCTCTACGTGGGAAGAGGCAAGAGATAATGGCGTAGAGTACCTGCATGATATCAAGCAAATCATCGACTACCACGTTGTGTTACAGCCCGGCCAGCGCTGCAAAGTTGGCGATACTGCCCTGCTTTTCTATCGCACGCAAATGCAGATGACGCGCTCCTACATCGCGCTGGTCTCCGGCCTGTCGGGTCGGTCAGAAAGAAAGGTACATTACCTGTTCGATCACGCGAGCACGGCCCTGGACAGCGGTTTCAATCCCGTCGATCCCGCTAGCGTGCGCCAGGACATCGACGCCTTACTGAATACTCAGTATCAATAATAATGCTCGTAGCATCCGGGAGGTCAGCATGAACATGACACGGAGAGCAGACCCAACGCTGGCCTCTGCTTTCCAGCGCCAGGCGGCGGCGCGTGATTTCGTTGTGGCAATCGACTTTGGGGGTACAAAGATCGACGTAGCCACCGCCGACCTCAATGGAGACATCCTGGAGCAGCATCGCCTGGCGACCAATGCGCCGCACGGTGCCAGGCAGGCCGTCGAGCGCGCCCTGGCTCTTGCTCGCGACTTGATGGGGCGCGCGCGTGAGATGACCGGTGGTCGCTGCCTGGCAGGCGGCGCGGTCAGTCCCGGCGTCATCCTGCCTGACCGCGTACTGCTGGCTCCCAACGTGCCAGGCTGGGAGCAACTGGCGCTGCTCGATATCGTGCGCGCCGGGCTGGAACTGCCGTATGTCGCGGTCGGGAACGATGTCAAGGCGGCGGCGGAGGCTGAAGCGCGCTGGGGCAGCCTGCAAGGGGCTGATCCTGCCATCTTCCTGAGTCTGGGTACAGGCATCGGCTCCGCGCTCGTAGTCGGGGGCCAGGTGCTGACGGGCGCGCATGGTGCATCCGGCGAAATAGGTTATAACCTGCGCGGCGCGAGCGGCGAAACTGGTATCGCGAGCGGCCACGCGCCACTCGAAGAAGCCGTCGGCGGGCGGGCGATTAGCGAGCGAGGCAGCCTGCTGCTGGGCGGCAATCTGAGCGCAGCCGAGGTTTTTGCCCACCCCGATCTCCGCGCGCGCGCCTTGATTGACGAAACGCTCGCCGAACTCGCCCTGCATGTCGCCAATATCGCCATTCTTATCGACCCGGCCCGCATCGCGGTCGGGGGCGGGCTGATGGGTGCTGGAGATTTGATCCTCAGCGTCCTCGTCTCGCGCCTGAGCTTAGCCGTTCCGTTCCCGCCAGAGGTGGTGCCAGCGCGTTTTGTACATGATGCATCCCTGCGCGGCGCGGTCGCACTGGCCCTGAAAACCCTCGCGGGTGATCCCTTAGAGCCTGCTAGCGAGCCGGTTCGCCAGCAGCAGAACACGATCATGTCCACAATGAGCAATAATTTGAAGGAGGTATAACCATGGCCGCAACGTTGATGGCTCAAGAGATGGCAGAACAGCCAGCCGTGCTTGCCCGGCTCATCGACCGCTTCGAGAGCGATGTCGCCAGGGTGCGCGCTCTACGCCCTGCTCAGCTGGCAGGAGTTGTGTTAGTGGCGCGGGGATCTTCCGATCATGCCGCGGTGTTCGGGCGCTACCTCGTCGAGTCGGCAGCTGGCCGCCCTACCAGCCTCGCCGCCCCCAGCCTGCACACGCTTTACCACGCCCACATCGATTACAACGGCTACCTGGCCATCGCGCTGAGCCAGTCGGGCGCGACGCCGGAAATCATCACCGTCTGCGAGCGCATGCGAGCCACAGGCGCGCGGATAATCGCGATTACGAATAACGCGGACAGCCCGCTCGCCTCGGTTGCCGATGTCGTCCTCACGCTCGAAGCAGGCGAGGAGCGAGCAGTCCCGGCCACGAAAACCGTCACCAGCCAGTTCCTCGCCGTGGCAACCGTGGCGGCGGGGCTGGGTTCTGTTCCCTTCACAACCACCGACCTGGCGGCTCTCCCAGGTCACGTCTCCACTGTGCTGGCGGACGATACGGCACCGAGGCTGCTGGCGCAGCGCTGGGCCGGCATGGATCGACTGTTCGTCGTGGCGCGCGGTCTCTTGTACGGGGCTGCACTCGAAACAGCCCTCAAAATCAAGGAAGCCACGGGCGTGCTCGCCGAGGGCTTTTCAGCCGCTGACCTGCGGCACGGTCCTGTCGCAGCTATCGACGCGAACGTAGCGGCGCTTATCCTCGACGGCGGAGGTACGGCGTCAGGCGACCTGGCAGACCTGCGCGATGTGCTGCGCAGGCGCAATGGGCCTATCGCGCTCTGCGCAGCCAGCGAAAATGCCGATCTGCCCCTTCCCATGCATGTACCAGAAGCCCTGGCGGCCATTCTCGCCACGGTGCGCGGCCAGCAGTTGGCGCTGGCCCTGGCCGCCGTGCTCGGACGCAATCCCGACGCGCCAGCTGGTTTATCGAAGGTGACGCCGACCCACTGATTACTCTTCAAAGCTGGAGAACAGGTTGTTGAGCGACTCCGCCAGGGTCGGATGCGCGAAGACGGTGTCGCGCAGCACCGTGTAGGGCAATTTGCCCATCATCGCCATCTGCAACATCGCCATGATTTCACCACCCTCGATGCCCAGCACAGCGCATCCGAGAATCTGGTGCGTGTCGGCATCAACCAGCGCTTTCATGAAGCCGCGTGGCTCGTCCAGTTCCAGGGCGCGGGCCACGTAGTTCATGGGCATCCTGGCAACTTTGATGTTGCGCCCCTGCGCGCGCGCCTCGCTCTCGCTGAGTCCAACGCGCCCCAACTGCGGGTCAATGAAGACCGTGTAGGGTACCAGCCGCTCGTGAATCGTCGCGTTGCCGTGCTCAAGTAGATTGGTGCGAATGATGCGAAAATCGTCATAGGAGATGTGCGTGAAAGCCGGCCCGCCCTTTATATCACCCAGCGCGTAAATGCCCGGCACATTTGTCTCCAGCTTCTCGTTCACCTGGATAAAGCCATGTTTGTCGGTCTGCAGGCCGCTTGCGGCAGGGTTTAGCCAATCGGTGTTCGGCACGCGTCCCGCCGCCTGCAAGAGGTGCGTGCCGATCAGGGTGTGCTCTCCATCTGGAGTCTGCACGGTGAGGTGAATTTTGCTATCGGCGCTTTGCTCCACGCGTGTTGGTTTTGTCTCCAGCAACACTTCAACGCCATCCTGGCGTAGAATGTTCGCCACCTCATCGGCCACGTCCGCGTCTTCACGAGCCAGCAGCTTCGCGCCGCGCTGGATGATCGTAACCTCGCTGCCGAAACGGCGAAACATCTGGCCAAACTCCAACCCGATGTAACCGCCTCCAATCACCAGCAGGTGCTCAGGCACCTCGCCCAATTCCATGATCGAGGTCGAATCCAGCGTAGGGATGTTTTCAATACCGGCCAGCGATGGCTGCGCCGGGCGATCGCCGGCATTGATAAAGATAGAACCGGCAGTCAATTGACGATGCTCGCCGTTGTTTAGAGATACTTCTATGGTCTTCGGCCCCGTAAAGCGAGCCTCGCCCATCAAAAGATCAACGCCTTTTGTCGCCTCGATGCGGCTCTGACTGCCATTGCGGAAGCTATTCACAATGTCTCGTTTGCGCTGTCGCACTTTCGTCATATCGATAGTCAGCGGGCCTGTATGCACGCCGTAATCCGCGCCGCGCCTGGCAAGATAAGCCACGCGCGCGCTGGCGACCATCGTTTTAGTGGGAGTGCAGCCTTCGTTGATACAGGTACCACCGACATGCACGCGTTCGATAATAACCGTCTTCCACCCCGCGTTGGCCAACGCCGTGGAAAGCGGCCCCCCGGCCTGGCCCGCGCCAATCACAATGGCGTCGTATTGTATTGTTGCAGTCATAAAATATGTACCTTTCTGTTTCGTTCAGGGCGGGGGCAAGGGCAAGCTACTCACGCCTCCTCCAGGGCGACCCTTGCGGTCGCCCTGGCTACTCAAACGTAACGTTTTATTGCACACATGATACTATATCAGAGACGAAGCTGGAACGGTTTCAATATTGAAGGGAGTGTAATATGGCACACACGAATATCAAGCTGTATGGCACCAACTGGTGCAGCGATTGCAAACGCAGCAAGAAGTTTCTGGGCGAACAGCGCGTCCACTACGAATTTATTGATATCGAAGAAAACTCGGAAGGGCAAGCCTTCGTGCAGAAGGTGCAGAACGGAGGCATGACCATTCCGACTCTCGTATTTGATGACGGCTCGCTGCTCATCGAACCAACCAACGCGGAACTGGCAGCGAAGCTGGGGCTAGAGACGAAAGCCAAAAACGAGTTCTACGACCTCATCATCGTGGGCGGCGGCCCTACCGCGCTGACAACAGCTATTTACGCGGCGCGTGATGGCAACGACGTGCTGATAATCGAACGCAGCGGACTGGGCGGACAGGCTGGCATTACCGAACGCCTGGATAACTATCCCGGCTTCCCCGAAGGCGTCACCGGAGCGGAGTTCGCCGAGCGCGTGATCGAGCAGGCCAAACGTTACGGCGTGGAAATGCTTTCAGCGCAGAATGTGGTAGGAGTGAGTAGCGACGAGGACGACCATATCGTTACCACCGACTCCGGCCACCAGTATTGCTCTCACGCGGTTCTGCTGGCTACCGGCTCAACGTACAAACGGCTGGGCGCGCCAGGGGAAGACGACTATATCGGCGCGGGTGTGCATTTCTGCGCCACCTGTGACGGCCCGTTCTACAAGGGACGCGAAGTGGCCGTGATCGGCGGCGGCAACAGCGCCGTGGAAGAAGCCGCCTTTCTGACGCGTTTCAGCCCGAAGGTGACGCTGCTGGTGCGCGGCTCTGAACTGACCGCCAACAAAGTCGCCAGCGATAAGGCCCTCAATTCGCCGGAGATGGAAGTGCGCTTCAATACCGAGGTGGTCAAGTTGAAAGGCAGTAACAACCATCTCGATACGATTGTTACCAGGAACAGGCAGACGGGCGAAATCAGCGAGCTGCGCGTGCCGGGCGTCTTCGTCTTCATCGGCCTGACACCCAACAGCGAACCCTTCAAGGACATCGTCAAACTCGACGCGCAGGGCTTCATTCTGACGGGCATCGATTTCCAGACCAGTACCGAAGGCGTCTTCGCGGCTGGCGATGTGCGTGCGGGCAGCACCAAACAACTGGTCAGCGCGGCTGGCGAAGGAGCGGCGGCAGCGCTCGCCATCCGCGAACACCTCAAAGGGCATACAGCGCACAGCATGGAGATGGCACTGGCAGGAAAAAAATAGTCTTAGCTCCCAGTCCGTTCATTGTAGGAGCGGGGGCGGTCGAGTGGAGTGGTGGGGACCCTTGCGGTCGCCCGCGTCCTCCTCGTGACGCAGATATGGTACGAGGAGGACGCGGGCGACCGCAAGGGTCGCCTTCGTCCTGATTGAACTACTATAACAAATGGACGCTCTGTAGCCAGGAAGTGGCGACCTCTTGAACCGCCTGAGCAATGGACTCGCCAGCGGCGTGTTTTGTGCTTACCTGCTGCTGTAAACTGACGTTCACGGCGGTGGTCATTAACGGTGCCATTGGATTGAGGGCTGCCGCGATGCCAGGATCGCTCTGCAACACGGAGTCACGCACGATAGGCGCGGGGTGGAATTCTGTAAACCCGTGCTTATCATCCGTAAGGAAGACAAAGCCTTGCGTCGCGACCGAGCCATCCGTCGTATAGCACTCGGTTATCTGGGCCGCGCCACTCTTTACGGCCGCGAAGCCGATGGCATAGGCAACCTTCGTCACCGATTTGAAGTTAGCGGTGCTGAAGTTGTACGTGCTTTTCAACGCATCGAAGAAAGGAATACCGTCGCTCTGAGTTGCCAGAGTCAACGTCGATACTTTTGTGGCCAGTTGCGAAAGGGTGGTAACACCTAGTTTCTGGGATTCGGCCTGCGACGTACAAAGGGCATAGCCATCGTTCAAAGGGGCCTGATCGAGCCACGTAATGTGGAATTGCTGCTCGTAAGCCGCCTTGACAGTATTATAATCCGTTGTTGGATCGTAAGCCGACTTGAGACCCAGGATACTCAGCCCTGTTCCTGTAAACTCTGGGTAGAGATCAACCGCGCCGCTCTTGATGGCAGCAAGTAGAGTAGCGTTGTCCCCCAGAGCTAATTTAGGGGTGACCTGGTAGCCAGCCTTCTGAAGCAGCAAAACATACATTTCACCAAGTAGATGACCATCGAGATCGAGTTTGCTGGCAACTGTTATGGGTACCTTTGTAGGGGTAGGGGTCGTGCCGGGCGTTGAGCCGCCACCTGTTGAAGTACTACCACATGCTGCCAGGATGAGCATGGGAATGAGAGCGAATGCCAGTAAGAACTTCGCTCTAAACGAACGTCTGAGAAGAGCCATTGCTTCCTCCTTAAACATAGACCAACACATAAAAACGCTCAGTAAAAGCTACTGCGCAATACTGTGTCATGCTGCGGCTGTTGCAACCTGCTCCTGCCCTTGTACTTTAAGGCCAGCAGGAGTTAAGGCACGCTGTAGCCAACTCATAAACACTTCTACAAGAATTGCCAGAACGGCAACGGAGACTGCTCCAACGATGAGTTCCGTGTAATTGAGGACGTTAATGCCATCTACAATGTAGTCTCCATAGCCGCCTGCGCCGATGAACGCGGCCAGAGTAGCGGTCGCCACGACCTGCACTGCCGAGGTACGAATGCCTGCCGCAACAAGCGGTGTTACCAGGGGAGCCTGTATGCGGGTAACGATTTGCCAGGTGGTCATGCCCATGCCTTTTGCGGCATCGATGGTAGCAGGGTCAATGATGCGAATGCCGGTATAGGTATTGAGCAGGATGGGCGGGATACCCAGAAGAATCAGAGCTATAATGGAAGGGACAAAGCCGATGCTCACTGAAGAGGGGAGCACTTCGACGAACAGGAGTAAGACCGCAATAATGGGAATCGCGCGTACCAGGCCACTAAAGTTTACCGCGATAAAGGCCGCGAACGCATTGCGCGATACCAGCGCTCCCAGTACGACGCCGATGATGATAGCCACAACAATAGAAACGCCGCAAAGCTGGAAATACTGAATGGTATGTCCAAGGTAGTCGTTCGCGGGGTCCCGGATATAGTTGATGTATTGCATCTTGCGTATTTCCTCCCTTCTATGCGACAGACAGGGCGGTACGCCCCCGGTTAAGGCTCACCTGCAAAGCCAACAACAGCAGATCAGCAATAATGGCGAAGGCAGCAGTCAATATGGCCCCGGCAGCAATGGCATCGGGATCATAGACAGCGAGATTCTGGAAAATCAGGTCCCCCAGTGTGCTTTGTCCTGCTAATGTAGCCAGGGATGTTATACCTATTGTTGTTACGGTTGCAATGCGAATACCCGCGACAATGACGGGCAGCGCCAGTGGGAGGGTAACGCGGAAAAGTATTTGCCGCGGTTTCATACCCATGGCGCGGCCTACTTCAATGAGCAAGGGATCGATACCGTTGATGGCTGCTGCCGTGTTACGTATCAGGATGAGCTGGTTATAAATAACCAGTGGGATGATGACGGTTGCGGAGGTTAATTTTGTTATGGGAATAAGCAAAGCGAACGCTGCAATGCTGGGTACGGTGTATAACAAACCCGAAATGGAAATCACCGGAAAGTAGAGTCGCCGGTAGCGGACTACCAGTATGCCCAGAGGGAGAGCGATGATGATCGAAATCAACATAACGATCCCGACCAGCGCCAGGTGCTTCAAGAACAGGTTGGGAATGCTCTCCGGGTCCGACAAGTTGTAATTGTAAGATTGGAAAATATAATGCATACGACTTCCTCTGGACTCGCACAATGTGTCCTCGACACACCACTCTAAATTCTTGTCTCTTCACGGGTGGATTTATTACTACGAGACTTTGTGATTTCATGGTTGATGCTGGCGAGGGTAATGTAACCGAGAGGGTCTTGCGTATCTTTGTCTTGCACTTTAAGCGCGGGGGCATTGGTTTCGAGGAGTTTCAACATGGCGGTGAGAAGGGTAGCATCCGAAGCACATGTTGGAATATCTCCCCAATGCGCCGAAGATACCACCTCCGGCTCTCTATCCAGGGCATCAGAAACAGGCAGGTATTCGATCTGGCGTAAGATACTATCGGCCCCTACCAGCTTGCTGACGTAGTCATTGGCCGGATTTGAAAGCAGTTCGACGGTGGTTCCAATTTGCTGGAGCTTGCCTTCGTGCAGCACCGCGATCTGGTCTCCCAGCTTAAACGCCTCTTCCATGTCATGCGAGACAAATACGATGGTCTTGCGCACATCTTGCTGGATGCGCAACAATTCGTCCTGCATGCGAGCGCGGGTAATCGCATCGAGCGCGCCAAACGGCTCATCCATCAAGAGAATAGCAGGATCGGTCGTCAGGGCGCGCGCCAGGCCCACGCGCTGCTGTTGCCCGCCTGAGAGCTGGCGCGGGAAACGCTTGCGGTACTGGTCGGGAGGCAGGCCCACCAGGTCCAGCAGTTCATCTACTCGTGAAGCGAGACGCTCCTTTGACCAGCCGCCAGCGATCTCGGCTGTCACTCGCACGTTCTCCGCGATATTCATATGCGGAAAGAGGCCCACCTGTTGGATGACGTAGCCAATGCTCCTGCGCAGCAAGGTTGGATTTTCTTGCAGGATGTTGCGGCCATCGATCAGAATCTCGCCCGAAGTCGGTTCTATCAGGCGATTGACCATGCGTAACAGCGTTGTTTTGCCAGAGCCAGAGGTACCCACCAGCATGCACGTCTTCCCTTTATCCACTTCGAACGTGACGGCATTGACTGCCGGGGACTGAGTACCGGGAAACTGCTTGGTGATCTCGTTGAACGCGATGGTTGCCATTTGGCCGGCCTCCTTATTTCAGGTCGCTACTACATACTACGTCAGCAAAGTGGTCAAATTTAGCAAAAAAAGCATCCCAATGAAAAGTCTTAACCAGTGTATCTTATAGAATATGCAGAACGTAAGTCAAGTGGTTTTCATTTCGAGCAGGGTTCGCAGGGATGGCAAGAATCCTCTTCCTATTCCTGGGAGAAGAAGATACTTTTTACCTCGGTATAGAGTTGGGCGGCGTGCATGCCCATCTCGCGCCCGATGCCGCTGCGTTTATAGCCGCCAAAAGGTGCCTCTGTATGCACGCTGTGGCTGGAATTGACGGAGATCACCCCGGCGCGTATGCCCCTGGAGACACGCAATGCGCGCCCCACATCGCGCGTCCACACCGAGCCGGCCAGTCCATAGGGCGTATCATTGGCCAGCCGCAGCGCCTCTTCCTCGCTGTCGAATGGGATGGCGCACACCACCGGCCCGAAAATCTCGTCCTGCGCGACGCGCATAGTATTTTTGACGTGGCTGAGTACAGCAGGCCGTAAGTAAAAACCCTCCTCGCCGCCGGCTATGGCTGGCACGCTTCCACCGCCATCAAGCAGCGTCGCGCCCTCCTGCTGGCCGAGCGCGATGTAATCGAGCGAAAGCTGGCGCTGACCGGCGGAAATAAGCGGGCCAAGCTCGGTCTTTTCGTCGAGCGGCTGGCCTACTTGCAGCGCAGTCGCGCGCCGGGAGAAGCGTTCGACGAACTCATCGTATACTGAACGCTCAACGAGCAGGCGCGAGCGGGCGCAGCAGTCCTGGCCGGTGTTGCCAAAGACCGAGAATACCGATGATTCTACACAGCGATCCATCTCGGCATCGGCGAAGACCACGTTGGCCGCTTTGCCTCCCAGTTCAAGGGAGACGCGCGTAATGTTGTCGGCGCACAGGCGCATGATCTGCGCGCCAACTTCGGTCGAGCCAGTGAAAGAAACTTTCGCTACCAGGGGATGTTGCGCCAGGGCGTTGCCGACTGACGAACCAGGGCCGGGTAGCACCGAGATAACGCCGGGCGGCAAACCCGCCTCCATCAAAATGTCGGCCAGCATGAGCACAGAGAGCGGCGTCAAGCGGGCAGGCTTGACGACTATGGTATTGCCGCATGCCAGCGCCGGGGCGATCTTCCACGAGGCGATGACGAGCGGGAAATTCCAGGGCGTTATGAGGGCGCACACGCCGACCGGTTCGCGCAGCGTCACTTCTAACCCGGCATCCTGCACCGGAATGGTCTCGCCAAATATCTTGTTGGCGGCACCGCCCCAGTATTCCAGCACCGCCGCTACCAGCGAAATCTCGCCGCGCGCATCGCGTATGGGCTTGCCCGCGTTGCGCGCCTCGACAACGGCGAGCGCTTCTAAACGCTGGCGCACGAGGGTCGCAGCCTGGAGTAGTATGCGACCGCGCTCCGTGGCGCTCATACGAGGCCACCTGCCCTGCTCGAAGGCGCGGTACGCCACCTGCACGGCCCGTTCCGCATCGGCAGCGCTGGCCTGGGCCACCTCGGCAAAAGGCTTGCCCGTTGCGGGTTCGATGACAGCAAATGTTTTGCCGTCCAGGGCGGCGGCGCGCTCACCGCCAAGCACTAAGCGTTCAATATTCATGATGCCTCCTTTATACCTATATTAAAGCATGCCATACCATAACCACAATGTATGATACACACAGGACTAATGCAAAGACACATGCACAATACAGCAAATCCTTCGCCAGGTTATGAGGAAGTTCCGCCAAGTGAAAATATTTTGACAGACAAATAAATACATGGTACTCTTGACGATAATAAAGCACGACAATACTTTCCAATATGTTTCCTCAGTTATCGACTTTTGTGTTCTAACCGCTAAAGTCAGACACGTTGTTGGAGAAGAAAGTAACATGACAGAGCCTGTTGATCTTTCCTCGAGAGAAGCTATACGCCGGCGAGTCTGGGCCGACCTTCGACACGTTGCCCGTCCAGATTCGCGCTTCCACTGGGACTTCACGGAATTTATTGCTGACTATGAAGGGTCCGAGGAAGGCGCGGAACGTATTCAATCTTTACCAGCTTGGCGCGAGAGCGACCTGATCTTCATTACGCCGGATAATAATCTGGAAGTGGTGCGGCGCAAGGCGATGGAGGATAAGAAACGTTTCGTTATGTCCACCTATGGCATCGCGCGCGGTTTCCTCTATATCGATCCCGCGTCTCTTCCGCCCGATTGTTATGGTTGGGCGGCGACGTTGGATGGCATGGATCGCTTCGCTCAGCCGGTCGGGCTGGCAGATCTCGCCGCGCTCGGCAAATTCAATCTGCTGGTGACGGGCGCATCTGCGGTCAGCACAAAGGGCATACGTTTTGGCAAGGGGCATGGATACTTTGACCTGGAATGGGCCATGTTCTCAGAGCTGCACTGTCTGACAGACAATCCTCTCGTAGTCTGCGCAGGGCACGATTGCCAGGTCATCGATATCGATCTGATTGGCTCAGAGTTTGACACACGCGTCGATCTTATCGTCACACCAACCCGCACTATTCCCATCCCCATGGAATACGGCCACCGGCCAGGGCGCGTGGTCTGGGAGCGCCTTGAGCCAGGAATGGTAGAGCGTATTCCACCACTACAAGAGTTGCGCATGTTACAAGAGGAGAAGAGCAAATGAGTACCTTGCATGACACACAGGTTGGAGCAGTTGAACAACGTGGGATTGAACTTGTGCCGGAGAGCGAGCGTCATGGGCGGCCCCGCGACCTCTTCTTCATGTGGCTGGGTACGAATACCAACGTCTTCTAC
>Ga0307373_10009832_pt1 | contig 14197 bp, 8 predicted proteins | sample OX2MG_FD_202534 | JGI IMG/M metagenome (GOLD analysis project Ga0307373, IMG submission 202534) | Soil microbial communities from Risofladan, Vaasa, Finland - OX-2 | ecosystem: Environmental > Terrestrial > Soil > Coastal area > Acid sulfate soil | place: Finland: Risofladan, Vaasa | collected... | reverse complement strand
TCGATTCGTACCACGACCGGCGCACGGGCTACGAATTCGGCGTCAACGCCGCCGGCGTCAAGATCGACCAGGCGATCTACGACGACGGCCAGGAGGACGGCGCGTGGGACGCGGTTTGGGACGTGGCTACGCGCATTGACTCGCTGGGCTGGACCGCCGAGTTCCGGATTCCGCTCTCGCAGTTGCGGTACAGCACCGACGCCGCGCACACATTCGGGTTCACGATCGATCGTGACATCTATAGATACGCGGAGCGCGTGAGCTGGCCGCTGTTCCGCCAATCGAAAGCGGGCTTGGTCTCGCAGTTCGGCACGCTCAGTGGACTGGATCACCTGGAGGCCCCGCGGCAGCTCGAGGCCCTGCCGTACCTGGTGACCAAGAATGAGTCCGTGATCAGGCACAACGCCTTCGGGGATCGGTCTGCCATGACCGTCGGCGGCGACCTGAAGTACCGGGTGGCGTCGAACCTGACGCTGGACGCGACCATCAATCCGGATTTTGGACAGGTCGAAGCGGATCCCGCCGTGCTGAACCTCTCCGCCTACGAATCGTTCTTCGACGAACACCGGCCGTTCTTCGTTGCCGGGCGCGGGCTGTTTCAATTCGACGTGAACTGCAGCGACGTCAACTGCGACAACGAGGGACTGTACTACAGCCGCCGCATCGGGCGGACCCCCGAACTGGCGGCGACCTACGGGGACACGGTCCCATTGGAGCCGACGACGATTCTCGGAGCGGGGAAGCTGCTCGGCCGCTTCCCGGGCGGGTTGACGCTCGGCGTGCTCGACGCGACGACGCAGCGCGCGTCGGGTCCGGCCGACACCACGTTCGAGCCGCTGACCAACTTCGCGGTGGCGCGCGTGACCCAGGACCTGCGCCACGGCAACAGCACCATCGGCGCCATCCTCACGGCCGTGAACCGCAACAGCGACCAGTGGACGGCCTCCTATCTGGCCTCCAGCGCATATGCAGCCGGCATCGACTTTCGCCACCGGTTCCTGAACAACAACTATCAGATCTCCGGATCGTTCGACCAGAGCCGGGTGCAGGGGAGCCGGGCCGCCATTCTCGGCGTGCAGACCGACGCGGTACACTACTACCAGCGTCCCGATGGCGGGCTGCCGCTCGATTCCAACCGGACGGCGCTCGGCGGCGACGCCGAGGAGTTCAAGTTCGCCAAGGTGGGCGGCCAGCATCTGATGTTCGAGTCCGCGTACCAGCGGCGGTCGGCCGGGTTCGAGATCAACGACCTGGGCTATCTGCGGCGGGCCGACCAGGAGTCGTGGAGCACGTGGGTCGGATACTTCGACCGCCACCAGCGTGCGTGGTACAACCGCCTTCAGTGGAACAACAACTGGTGGCAGTACTGGACCACGAGCGGGCTGCCGCTGGAGGCCGCCTACAACACGAATGTGCACGTCACGTTCCGGAACAACTGGTCGTGGAACATGGGCGGGACGCTGGGTCAGTTGGGCACCACGTACAATGATCGCGCCGCGCGCGGCGGGCCGGCCGTCCGACAGGATCCGTACGTCAGCCCATGGCTCTCGATTGGCGGAGACGATCGTCGTGCGGCGGTGCCGTTTCTGAACTTCAACTATTTTCGCGGCGACGCGTGGCACAACTCATCGTGGGGGTTCGGTCCCGAACTCGACTACAAGGTGATGGGGCGGTTCAGCACCGCGTTCCAGGTCAACTGGGAGCGGAACGTGGCCGACGACCAGTGGTTCGGCAATTTCGCGGATTCGGCGGGCACGCACTACACGTTCGCACACCTGAATCAGACGACGACGTCGGCGACCGTGCGGCTGAACTACACCTTCACGCCGACGGTCTCGCTCCAGGCGTACGTGCAGCCGTTCGTGTCCAAGGGCGAGTATTCCGACGTGCGGCAGCTGTCGGCCACGCCGCGCGCGGCGCGCTACGACGACCGCTATGCGCCTTACGACAATCCGTCGGTCACGTCGAACCCCGGAGGATTCAACTTCAAGGAGTTTCAGTCCAACCTGGTATTCCGGTGGGAGTACCGGCCGGGATCCACGCTGTTCGTGGTCTGGAACGAGGGTCGGCAGGGGTACGTACCGGCGCAGGGGAATACCAACTTCGGCGGGGATGTGCGCGAGCTGTTCACCCTCCACCCCGCGAACACCCTCCTCGTGAAGATGTCGTACTGGCTGAACCGTTGAGCCGGGCCGGCCGCTCGTCGGCCGTCAATCGCCGCGTAGCGAAATGGCGGGATCGAGGCGCGCCGCCCGCCGCGCCGGCAGCCAACTGGCAGCGATCGCCGTCATGAGCAGCAGCGTCGACGCCAGGACGAGCGCGGCCGGGTCCGATGGACGCACCTTGAACAGCACCGTCGCCACCGCGCGCGTGAGAACGACCGTGCCGGCGATTCCCACCGCCACGCCGATCGCGGCGTCGCCGAGCGCGTGCCGCACCACCATCCGGCGAACGTCCGCGGCCTGCGCGCCCAGCGCCAGGCGCACGCCGATCTCGCGGTTGCGCAACGCCACGAGGTAGGCGATCACGCCATAAATGCCCATGGCGCCGATCGCCATGGCCACGACGGCTGCGATCCCGAGCAGCAGCAGCGTGAACGTCGTACGCGCTACGGCTTGCGAGAGCAGATCGCGCACGGCAATCAGACGGTACATGGGCAGCGACGGGGCGGCGGCTCTCACGGCGTTCCGGACGCCCGCCGTTACGTCCGTCGCGCCGCCGGCCGACCGCACCACGAACGCGACGTCGCGCGGGGTCCAGGGTCGACCGCTCGCGGCGCTCGTGACGAGCTGGTTGTACACCAGCTCGGCCGGCGGCTTCTCCAATCCGTCGTCGTGCGTGCTGCCCACCACGCCGACGATCGTCGACCAGGGATCGAGGAAGTTCATCTTGATCTGCTTGCCGATTGCCGTGGCCGGCGTCCAATACCGGCGAGCGAACGCCTCGCTGACCACCACTTCGCGCGGGGCGTGCGCCGGATCGAGCGAGGGGTCCGGCGGCGCGAACAGCCGGCCGGCCACGAGCGGGATGCCCATGGCCCGGAAATAGTCCGGCGTGGCGAACACCATTGGGTGGATGTCGGGAATCTTGCCGGGTGGGGTGGGATGATCCTGCACGTACACGGCGCTGTCTTCCGTCGCCTCCTCGTCCAGCGGCAGTCGCGTGGTCACGCCGGCGCTCTGGACGCCGGGCACGGCCCGCAGCGCGCGCAGCGTGTTGACGATGGCGCGCGCGGCCTCGCCCGCGGTCGGGTACGCGGCCGCCGGGAGCGCGAGTCGAAACGCGAACGCATGGTCGGCGTCGAATCCCGGGGCCACGGCGCTCAGCTGTTGGAAACTGCGCGCGAACAGGGCCGCGCCGGCCACGAGCACGAGCGCCAGCGCCACTTGCGAGACGACGAGCGCGCGGCGCACGCGGTGGCGCACACGGGTGCCAGTGGCCGTCCGTCCGTCGGCCACCAGCAGCGACGCCAGCGAGGCGCGGCCCGAGCGCAACGCGGGCACCGCGCTGACGACCAGTGCGGCGAGCGACGAGATGGCGGCGGTGAACGCGACGACGTATCCGTCGACGTGCACCTCGCCAAGCCGCGGAATGCTCCCCGCCATCGGGAGCCGCTGCAGCAATCCGACGCCGGCGGCGGAGCACGCGATGCCGAGCGCGCCACCGGCGGCCGACAGGATGACCGCCTCGCCGAGTGAGTCCTGGAGGAGCAACCCCCGTCCTGCGCCCAGGGCGCGCCGCACGGCAAACTCGCGCTGCCGTCCTTCGGCGCGCGCAAGGAACAGATTCGAGACATTCGCGCAGGCAATGAGGAGCAGCATGCCCACCGCACCGAGTACGATCCAGAGGGTGTGCGCCACGCTGCCGACCATCTCGTCGCGCAACGGCTGGACCACCGCCTGCATCTTCGTGACGGTGATCGCGGCGGCGGAGAGGCGCCCCGGGTACGCCACCGGGACCTGAGGGAGCAGGCGCTGCAGGTCCGTGGCCGCGACGGCGGTGGTGACGCCGTCGCGCAGGCGTGCGACGCCGGAATAGTCGAACGCCGCCGAATTGGTGTGCGCGGGATCCAACTGCAGGGGGAGCCACAGCGCGGTCTGCTCGGCGGGGAAGCGGAATCCGATGGGCATGACGCCCACGATTTCGCGGTCCGTCCCGTCCACGTCGATGTGGCGCCCAACGATGGCCGGGTCGGAACCGAAGGTGGCCTTCCACAGCCCCTGCGATATGAGCGCGACGGCCGGGGCGCCGGGTTGGGCGTCGGCATCGGTGAATCCGCGTCCGCGCGACGACGCGGCGCCGAGCACGCGGAACAGGCTGGGGGTGGCGACCGCGCCGGACACGCGTTGCGGGGCGCCGCCCTGCCCGGACGAAGCGGACGGCACCTGAAGGTTGACCGAAATGGCACGGAACAGGCCGACGTCGGTGAAGACGTGGTTGTCGCGGCGGTAGAGCAGGTAGGTCGCGTCGGATTGGTCCACGCGCGTAATGCCGGAGAGCGCGATACTGTGCGAGATGCTCACCAGCCGGTCGGCGTGTGGGTACGGGAGCGGTTGCAGAAGGACGCCGTTGACCACGGTGAACACGGCCGCCGCGCCGCCGATACCGAGAACCAGGGTGAGCGTAGCGGCCGCGGTGAACGAGGGGGCGCGGGAGAGCCGGCGCGCGGCGTGGCGGATGGCGGTGGGCATGGGCATCGGGGTGTGGGACCGGGTGCGAGGCATGGGCCGACCGGGCCAATATATGGCACACACTTTTGTATGCAATATCCGGTTCCGGCCGGGACCGCCTTCGGCCCGTTCGCCCCGGGGAGAGCAAAACGGCGGGCGCCGAGACCCTCGGCGCCCGCCGTTCCATTCCCGGTGTTGCGGAACCGGTTCAGGCCTTCTTCGCGATTCCCCGCACGACGCCGGCCAGATCCTTCACGCGGGTCGCGTCCCTCGCGCCGCGGATATCGCGATCGAGTTCGGCGGCCAGCTTGTCGAGCGCGGCGGCGCGCTTGGCGCCGGTCGTTGCTTGGGCGCCATCGAGGGCGGTTTTGATGGCCGACGTTCGCGCGGCCGGCAGGCCGTGGTCGCGGACGATCTGGTCGAGGTAGGCCCGCGCGACGGGGAACGCCGCCGGCCAGACCAGCTTCGGCTGCATCTGCGGATTGTACTGGTCGAAGTGGACGAGCGCCGCGGCGTCGATCTCGTTCTGCGAGAGGTCGGCCGTCGGGGTGAGCTTGAACACGTCGAAGCCGCGTGCGATTTCCGAGCCGTAGATGTACCCGTTGTAATAGTAGCCGGCCCAGAAGCCACCGAGCACGAGCTTGGTCGCATCGTTCGGCCCGCGGTCGAAGTAGGCGATTTCCTTGGGGTGCGCGGGATTAGTAAAGTCAAATACCGACACGCCGCCCTGGTACCAGCCCTGGACCATGATGTCGCGGCCCGGCACGGGCACGAGCCCTCCGTTGTGGGCCACGCAGTTCTCTTGCGGGGTCTGCGCCGCCGGCATCTTGAAGTAGCCGACGTGGGTGAGATGGTCGTGCTTGAGCGTGAAGAGCGCATCGGCGCCCCAGTCGATGGGATCGGTGGCGCGGCACTTGGCCTGCGTACCGCCGCCCCACTCGTCGGTGAAGATCAGCTTCGACCCGTCGTTGCTGAACGTGGCCGAATGCCAGAACGAGAAGTTGGAATCGGCCACGGCCTGGAGGCGCACGGGGTGGAGCGGATCCCGGATGTTGAGCAACAGCCCGTACCCGGAGCAGGCGCCGCCGGCGAGCCCCATGGCTGGATAGACGGTGATGTCGTGGCACTGCGACGGTCCGCCGAGCCCGCGCGGCATGGCGGGCGGCAGTCGGACCTCCACGCCCAGGTGGCCAAGGGAGTCGGTGAGCATGCGCGCCATCATCGTATCGTTCCGCTGGGCGAGCAATTCGGTGAACAGGTTCATGATGTGCGCCGAGTCCGCGGGCGTGGCGTTGGCGGGCATGCGCGGGGCGAAGCGATTGCGGGCCCGCAGCGCGGCGCCGTTGGCCGTGTCGGCGTACGCCAACCCATGGGTCGGAGGTGCGGTGAGATCGTTGAAGATCCGCGCCGAGCTGACGATCTTCGCCTGCTCGGGATGGGCGAGCGGCACTCTGATGACTTCGATGCGGAACAGTGCCGAGTTGGGATCGGTGATGTCGCCGACCTCGCACCCGGGCATCTCGCTGCTCGACCGCACGCGCGCGAGGCCCGACACGTAGACGTAGACGATGCCCGAGTCGTTGGGATCGGGCACCAGCGTGTGGGTATGCGAGCCACGGCAGGTCTGCACGTCGGCCACCTGATTGGGGTGCGCGGGATCGGACACGTCGAAGATGCGGATGCCGACCATGCGCTCCTTGCTCACCGTGTCCCGTATGCCCTGCGTGCCGCAGTCCAACCGGCTGCCCGTGTTCTCCGCCGAGACGAACAGCAAGTGGCCGTACACGGAGACATCGCCCTGCTCGGTGAAGCAGACGGGGGACGAGGTCAACGTGGGATTGGCCGGGTCGGCGATGTTCCAGACCTGGATGCCACTGAAGTTGCCCTGGTACGCGTAATGCCCGCCAAAGGCGAGATCGGAATTCGCATATGTCAGGCCGCCGGGATCATTGGGATGGAAGACGTCGGGCTTGTTGCGATGCGCGACCAGTTCGAGGCCCTTGGCGGCGACGCCGGCGTCGTACAGGCCGGCCTTGAGGTGGGCACGCGGATCGGTGGTGTCGGACTGGGCACGGACCGTCGAGGCCAGGACGAACGGCCCGGCGGCGAACAGGAGGGCCCACGCGGCGCGCAGCGCGCGGGAAGTGGCGGATCGGGGTGTCATCGCGTCGGACTCGGGGTGGCGGGGAGGGTCTTCAACATGGCCTGCATGCGGGTGATTTCCGCGCGCTGGCCGGCATCAATATCCGTGGCGTAGCCGAACAGTTCGGGCTGCTGGCCGCCACCAGGGGTGGCGAACAGGGCGGCGACCATGTCGATCGCGCCCCGATGGTGCTTGATCATGCCGGTCAGGTAGAGGCGGTCGAAGGCGATGCCATGGGCGGCGTCGAGCTGGCGCATCTCCTGGGGGGAGAGCATGCCCGACATCATCATCGGATGGCTGCCCATGTCCATGCCCGGCATGTCCATGGGGCTCGTATCGTGCACCGGTCCGCGGTGCGGGGTCAGCATATGGAGCGGATCGGGCGCCGTCAGGTGACGGGCCGCCAGCCAGCGTTGCATCAGCCCGATCTCGTCGTACTGCGACAGGGCGATGCGCTTGCAGAGCGTGAGCAGGTCGGGGCGGGCGCCGTGACTCTCGGCCCAATTGGACATCACTACGGCCTGGGCATGATGGATGATCATGCCCTGCATGAAATCGACGTCGGCCGCCGTGTAGTCCGGCTTGGCAGATGCGTTGGCCTGGGCCGGCAGCCTGGCGGCCAGGAGGCCGAGCAGCGCCAGCGCGACGAAAATCGGATGTGTGAACGCGGCGCGCCGGATCGGCGTGGTTGTCATCGGTTCCCCCACAAATGCTAAGGCGCCTTATCCTACTCTCCGGGACCACGGTCCGCCACCGGTGCCCCGGGGCGCTCCTCGAGCACGTGGTCGAGAAGGTGATGGGCACCGTCTCAGGGGGCTCAGGCGAGCGATTTGGCCTTGGTGCGCGTCTGCACCTCGATGATGCGCGACCGGGGAGACTGCGGGCGTGCCATCAACACCACGCCCGCGACATCCTCGGGCTCGAGCATCTCCGATTCGGCGACCGTGAATCCGCTCGTTACGTGAACCGTTTGCGCACTTCGGAACTCAGGAAGTCCATCGCCCAGACCACGAGCACGATCGCCCAGATCGCCGTGCCGGCCTTCTGGTATTCCAGCACGTTGATCCGCTGGCTGAGGTAGTAGCCGATCCCGCCGCCGCCCACGAATCCCAGGATCGTGCTGATGCGCACGTTGATGTCCCAGTGGTAGATGATGAACGAGACGAAATCCGGGACGATCTGCGGGATGACGGCATAGCGGACCACCTCGGCTCTCGTGGCGCCGGCCGCCGACACGGCCTCCAGCGGTCCGGCGTCGATGCCCTCCACGGCTTCGGAGAACATCTTGCCGAGCGACGCCACCGTCACCACGGTGAGCGCGAGCACGCCGGCGAAGGCGCCGAACCCCACCCAGAGCGCGAACACCGTGGCCAGCACCAGCGAGTCGTACGAGCGCGTGACGTTGAGGAACGCCCGTACGCCGGTGTACGTCGCGGTTCCCACCCGTCCGTGGCGCGTGATGTTGCGCGCGGCGAGAAAGCTGATCGGCCCCGCGATGATCGTTCCGGCGGTGGTGGCGAGGAGGGCCATGAAGACCGTCACCATGATGTTGTTCACCACGTCCTTCAGCGACTGGCTCGGAACCAGGGCACCGACCGCCACGGACGTCTCCGCCCGCAGTCGGCTGGGCACGCCGTTCTGTGTGACGTTGGCCGGCCGCACGTCCACCTGCGCTGTGAACGTTCCCCGCGCGTCGGTCCGGGCCAGCGTGGAGAACAGTCCGTTGCCGTTTGGCAGCACCCATTCGAGCTTCACGTCGGCGTCGGGTTGCAGCCCCGCACCGTTCACCGTGACGAGGTCGCCCGGATTGCCGCAGGCCACGCTCGGCGCGAGGCGCGGTCCGCTCGATGGCGCCGCCGCTGCGGCCGCGGAGCCGCAGGGCACCGGGAACGCGAGGTCGAGCGTGGCGGTGCGGCTCGCGCGCGTGAAGAGATCGGGGTGGATCAGGTCGCTCAGGATCGTCCGGCTCTTGGGCAGCGACGTGAACAGCTTGACCGGATCGATCTGTGTCTCGCGATAACCGGCCACGTACACCGCCGCAACCAGCACGACGAGCAGGCCCGTGATGAAACGGCGGCGCAGCGGCAGGTCGCGTGCCTTCATGCTAGACCAGCCGCGTCCGGACGCGCGCGCTCACGAAGTCGAGCACGATGACGATGGCGGCAATGGCGATGAACGACGACCCCACGGCGCGGAAGTCGCCCTTGAGGATCCACTGATAGAGGAAGAATCCGATTCCCCCGCCACCCACGAAGCCGATGATCGTGGACGTGCGGACGTTGATGTCCCACCGGAAGAGGGTGAACGACGCGAACGCCGGCACGATCTGCGGAAACACCGCGTAACGCACCATCTGGGCCCAATTCCCACCCACGGCACGGACGGCCTCCAGCGGCCCCGGGTCGATGCCCTCGATGGCTTCGGAGTACAGCTTGCCCAGCGCGGCGATCGTGTGCAGGGTGATCGCGATGACGCCGGCGAACGGGCCCAGCCCCACGATCACCACGAACACGATGGCGATGATCAGCGCCTCGATGGACCGGACGATATTGAGCACCGTGCGCGTGAGCACGTAGAGCGCGAACGTGAACCGGTTGGCGCTCATCAGATTCCGGGCGGCGAGGAACGCGAACGGCACGGCGCCGAGCGCACCGAAGGTCGTGGCCATGAGCGCCAGGAACAGCGTCTCGAGGATCCCCTGCAACACGTAGTGACCGTTCTCCGACAGCCGGAACCCCGGCAGCGGGCGGGCCTGCGTGAGGTAGACGCGATGCTCCAGCGGCAGCGTGGGATCGGGCGCGGCGGCCAGCGCGGTTGGCGGTACGTGGATGACGGCGTGCAGCGTGCCGGCGGGACCGGTCGACACGTACAGGGGGGTGGCGAACTCGGCACCCAGCGCGAGGCGGTTGCCGATGGGGGTTGCCCACTGAATCTCGGTGGGAGTGCGGGACCACAAGCCGGTCGCATCCACGGTCAGGCTGTCGTTCACCGCGGTGCAGGCGGGGGAGATGGTCACCTGCACTCCGCGCATCGCGTTCGTCGCGGCCGGTGGATGCGCGCTACACGGTACCTCCACCGGTGCCCATGCCGATTTGAGCGTTTGACGCCGCACCACGAAGTCCGGGTGAAGCATCGGACCGACGATGGACGCCGCACGCGCGGAATCCTTGGTGAGCTTCGAGAGGTCGATGTCGGTGACCTGCCAGCCGATACCGTACGCCATGACGAGCATCGCGGCGGCCGGCACGAACGCCGAGCGTTGCCTCCCGGCCGCGATGCCGGCCGCGTCCCAGACGTTCCACGCCCAGATGACCGCCGGAGCCGCGTACCACCCGGTCACGCCGTACCAGAGCGATACGAGCACGGAGATGACCACACTCGCGAACACCACCGCGCCGCGGTAGCGCTGGCGGGCGTGGAACTGCCCCAGCCCCGGCAGGATCAGGGAGAGCAGGGCATCGATCACGCCTGGGCCGGTTCCACCGTCGAGGCGCGTACCTCCTGCGCCTCCTCGCCGTAGATCTCCTTGAACTTCGCGCGGTCGATCTCGTTGGGCAGTCCCTCGAACACCTTCACGCCGTCCTTGAGCGCGATGACCCGCGTGGCGTAGCGATGCACGAGGTCGAGGAAGTGCAGGCTGCAGAGCACGGTCATCCCATCCTTGTTCAGCTGCTCGAGGCGGCGGAGAATGGAGTGCGAGAGCACGGGGTCGAGCGACGCGACCGGCTCGTCGGCCAGGATGAGCTTGGGCTCCTGCATCAACGTGCGGGCGATGCCCACCCGCTGCTGCTGTCCCCCGGACAGGGAATCGGCACGGCGGTCCGCCTTGTCGGCGATGCCCATGCGCGCGAGCGCGTCCATGGCGCGTTGGCGATCGGCGTGGGACCAGATGCCGAGCAGGCTGCGCAGCGGATTGACGTACCCGAGGCGCCCCGCCAGCACATTGGTGATCACTCGACTGCGTTTGACCAGATTGAAATGTTGGAACACCATGCCGATCTGGCGCCGCAGCCGCCGCAGTTCACGCGGCGGGGCGGCCGTGATGTCCGCGCCGTCGAGCAGTACGCGGCCTTCCGTCGGGTCGATCAGACGGTTGATGCAGCGCAGGAGCGTGGACTTGCCCGATCCGGACAGCCCGATGATGACCAGGAATTCCCCGTCCTCGACCGTGAAGCTCACGTCCTTGAGCGCGACGGTCCCGTTCGGGTAGACCTTCGTGAGATGTTCGACGCGGAGCACGGCCGGCGGCGCTACTTGACGTACTGGCTGAGATCCACGCCCGACGCCTGGAGGTACGACCGGAATTCGTCGTACACCGTGTCGTTGGCCTTCACGAGCCCGCCGATCTGGTACAGCTCGTTGAGCGCCTTCTTGCCGGCCTCGGTGCCGGCAATCTCGAGCATGGCGGCCGTGATCGTGTCGCGCAGGGCCTGCGGCATGTCCGGCGCGTACGACATGTTGTCGTTGGGGATGATCGGCTTGGTCTCGAACACCACCACGACCTTGTTGTCCACGTCCGGATGGTCGGGGGCGATGTTCGAGCGCGCGTCCACGAACACCGTGCCGTAATCGCAGATGCCGCCGTCGTACAGCGCCTCGACCACCTGCGTGTGGCCGCCGGCGTACACGGGCGTAGGGATGTCGGCGTCGGTGAGCCCCGCCTTCTTCATGAAGATGAGCGGGACCACGTGCCCCGATGTGGACTGCTCGTCGGAGAAGCACACGCGTTTGCCCTTGAACTGCAGCAGAGTGGGCAGATCGGCGTCGGCGGCAGGGATCTGCGGCGCGGGTTTGAACCCGGACGCCACGTTGGCCAGGAACTCGGCGCCGTAGTTCTCGGTGCCGAAGCGCTTGGTGATGAGCGCGACGTCGGCGTAGCCCTTCTCGTGGGCGAGGATGTAATTGAAGGTGGCCATCCATCCGATCTGCGCGTTGCCCGAGCCCATGGCTTCGGTGAGCGCGGCGTAGGAGGTGGGGACCACGCCCTTGAACGTGAGGCCCGTGGCCTTGGAGAGGAGGTCGAGCAGCGACTGCCCGCTGGCGGTGATCTGCTGCGACGTGCCGGCCGGTTCGAAGGCGACGATGATCGGATTGCTGGGGCTGCCCAGAGTGGCCGGCTTGGACGAACAGGAGACGAGCGTCAGGGCGGACGCGAGGGCCAGCATCGGCAACACGAACGAATGGCGCTTACTCACTGCTCCTCCGAGGGTGCCAGGTCATGACACGTGGAACGGGACCCGGGCGGGGAGGTCCGCCCGGCTGGACGAGACTCATGGCGTAACGAAGAATCGCCTTGGGCACCCAGGGCTGCGTCCCAAATCTGTATCGATTGGCGGTCCCGGCGCTATGGAGTTCTCCACCTGGAGCGAAACGCAGGCCTCGCCCCCATGTCGGGACGTCGGGCAACAGACGGGACTCCGTTGGGGCTGGGCGCGCCGTGGACTAGACGTGCTGGTCCACCAGGATGGGATTGCCGTCGGGATCCACGGCCATGAAATATGCCGGACCCGCGGTCGTCTCATCGGCCTCTGCGGTCAGGCACGGCCAGGCTGATGGAGATGGCGGCGAGTTGCATGGTGGCTCCTGCGGTTCGGGGTGTGCGCGCTCCTCGACTGCCTACCGATCCGGCGCTTTCGCTCCGCCGCTCTGCGACGAATCCGTGCCGGTGTACACCACCTTCCCGCCCACGATCGTGTACAGGACCTTGGTGCCGAGGATCGAGTCGGGCGGCACGGTCATGATGTCGCGCGACAGCACGGTGATGTCCGCGTATTTCCCGGGGGTGAGCGACCCCTTCTCGTGCCGCTGGAACGCCACGTACGCGCCGTTCATGGTATAGGTCTGGAGCGCCTGTTGGCGCGTGAGTGTCTGATCGGGGAAGAACGCCGAATCGGTACCCACGGCCCAGCGCGTGACGCTGCACTGGAACGAGGCGATGGGGCTGATCTTCTCCACCGGCACGTCGGTGCCGTTGGTCACGACGGCGCCCGTCTTCCAGAGCGACCGCCAGACGTACGCGCCCTCCTCGGCACGCTGCATGCCGAGCCGGGGCAGGACGTACGGCGCGTCGGAGCAGGCGTGGATTCCCTGCATGGACGCCACGACGCCCATCTGCGCGAAGCGGGGGATGTCGCTCGGGTTCAGGTGCTGGGCGTGCTCGATGCGCCAGCGCAGCGTGTCGCTCTTGACGTGGTGCTCCTTGAAGACGGCCTCATACGTGTCGAGCGTCTCGCGGTTGGCGCGGTCGCCGATGGCGTGCACCGAGATCTGGAATCCGTGCGCGATACCGATCTCGGCGATCTCCTTGATCCGCGACATCTTCGTGACGTTCAGTCCCGTGTTGGTCGGATCGTCGTCGTACGGCTTGAGCATCCACGCGCTGCGGGAGCCGAGGGCGCCGTCGGAGGTGATCTCGCCGATGGCGCGCACTGTGAGGTGGCCGTTCCCGTAGTCGATCATCCGGTGGGCGACGAGCGAGTCCACGTCGTCGGGGCGCACCTCGTTCTGGCTCACGAGGATGTAGAGGCGGAGGGGCATGTCGCCCTCGTCCACCATCCTCTTGATGAAGTCGATGGTCTTGAACGACTCGCCCATGTCCTGGAACGACGTCACGCCGTTGGCGAGCGCGTTCTGCGTGGCGAGGTGGATCTCGTTGCGGAAGTCGGAGTCGGCTTGAGCCGGCGTGCGCTTGGCGAGCTCCCTGGCCAGCGCGGCGCGCATCAGGCCCTGCGCGCCGTCCACGAGGATGCCCGTGGGACGTCCGCGCGAGTCCTTGATGATCCGGCCGCCGGGCGGGTTCGGCGTGTTGGGACCGATGCCCGCGAGGCGGAGCGCCGCGTCGTTGGCGATCAGGGCGTGTCCGCTGGCGTGCTCGAGGATGACCGGGTTGTTCGGCGCCGCGGCGTTGATCAAATCGTTGGTCTGGAACCCCTCGACCACGCGTCCAGGCGACTGCTTCCATTTTTCCTGATGCCAGCCGTGCCCCTGGATCCAGGCGCCCGGCTTGGCCTGCTTCGCGGCATCGGCCACCATCGAGGCGATCTGCTGCCAGGTGGGTACGCCCATGAGGTCCAGTTCGGTGAGGTCCTGGCCCAGCCCGGTGAAGTGGCCGTGCGATTCGATGAAGCCCGGAATCGCGAGGTGGCCCTGCAGGTCGATGACCTTGGTGTTGGGTCCGACGTAGCGCTGGATGTCGGCGTCCGATCCCACGGCGGTGATCCGGTCGCCGGTGACGGCGACAGCCTGGGCGTTGGCGACGGTCGAGTCCATCGTGACTACCGTGCCGTTGCGGAGGACCATATCGGCGGGGGCGACGTGCTTGGCGCACCCGGCGGCGAAGAACGGCAGGAGCGCGACCAACGAAACGAGCGCGGGAAAGGAACGG
>Ga0307373_10009830_pt1 | contig 14200 bp, 14 predicted proteins | sample OX2MG_FD_202534 | JGI IMG/M metagenome (GOLD analysis project Ga0307373, IMG submission 202534) | Soil microbial communities from Risofladan, Vaasa, Finland - OX-2 | ecosystem: Environmental > Terrestrial > Soil > Coastal area > Acid sulfate soil | place: Finland: Risofladan, Vaasa | collected... | reverse complement strand
GCGGCGTCCGCACCCGCCAACTCGCGGAAGTGATGGACCGCCATGCCACCCGCCAGCCGCGCCAGGCTCAACGCAAACTTCGGGTCATAGTGCAACGCCAGCGCGGCGCAGCGCGTCACGATGTCGTTGCGGACCGCCAGATCGACCGCGCGCATCTCTTTGCCCGGCTGATTGGTTCCCCCCAACACAATGTCGTGGATGCGCGGCACGATATACGTCGGTCGCTCCGGATCGGACTCGTCCAGCAGGGCATGGGTGAAATCGATCGGCTCACGTTCGATGCGCACGACCTGCCCGCGCGCCGGACGCACCCCCAGCCCATCGGCGGAATCGTTGGCGTCGTCGGCCACTAACTCACGCGCGGCCAGTCCCGTGCAATTGATGATCACCCGCGCGCCTGGCTCGTCCGCCGTCACGTCGCTGAACGCCTCGGACCACTGGGCGAAGGCGTCGTCCCAGCCTGCAATGGCGCGACGCTGGATGCGCCCCCCCAACGCAAACACCCGCGTTTCCAGGTAGTCCAGGTAGAGCGACATGTCGATCACCGGCGCACGAAAGGCCAACCCCGCCGCATACCCCTCCGGCAGTTCGTCGGGCGTCGCCGCCCGCGCCTTCACGTCGTCTTTCCAATCGGGATCGGGGGTGGAGTGGCGTTCCAGGGAGATGAGATCGCGCATCACGACGCCGCTGTTCGGCTCCCGTTGCGCGAGGTCCTGGAAGATAGGGAAACTTCGGGCGCCCCATGCCGACGCATGGGCGGCGGTGACGGCATAGGGAAACCAGACCGCCGCCGCCACGCTCGATGTGGTGTGCGCTATCGGCTCGCGCGTCCACATCGCGACGCGATGGCGCGCCTCCAGCAGCCGCACGGCGCACGTCAGGCCGGAGACGCCCGCGCCAATCACCAGGATGTCCATCTGTGTCATGCTCCCGTCACTCAACCATGCGGCGCGCAAACCCGCGTCACGTATCCGCGCCACATACCCGCGTGGCGGTGTGGCACGCGGCGGGTTTACCCGCCCAGCGTCTTCGCCCGTTCGGCGCCCACTGCCGCATCTGCCGCAGCTTCGGCGTCTGCCGCGTCGTAGAGGGCGTGTTCGCGGGCGATCTGGGCGCGCTCCATCTGGTTGATCCAGCCGAAGAAGATGATGCTCATCAGGATCACGTCGAGAATGCTGCCTGGCACTGCCAGAATCGCGCCGCCAAGCTGTTGATCGGCGGCGGCGGAGAAGCCCCACAGGCGTGGCGCAATCTCGTAGGTATGGTAGAAGATGCCGGTGGTGAACAACGTGAACACGCCGAAGATGTCTAGTGGGATGCTCTCCGCCGCGAGATAAACGATCTGGATGGGGCTGCTCATGCGGATGCGCCGGGTGGTGGGGGTGAGCAATGGCCAATAGGTCAGCACGCCCGCCACCAGGAAGCAGAACATCTGGAAGTCATGCAGCGGCATGTTGTGCAGCGCCGCCTCGTAGAATGGCGTGATGTGCCAGGCCAGGATGATGCCGTTGAACAACACGACCGCGACGACCTGGAAGAGCAAGCCTTCGGTGGCCTGCCGGATTGCCCGGCTGGGTAGCAACAGCCCGGTGAGCCAGTCGGGGATACCCAGCATCAGCAGCGGCGCGACGGCGGTGATGATCAGGAAGAGTTGTGCGGTGTGGGCGGAGAAGAGATACTCGCGGCCCAGCACGTCGAGCGGCGAGATCAATGTGAACGCCAGGAGCGCCCAGCCCGACACGAAATAGACTACCTTGCGCCTGGGAAGTGCGAACTGCGTCAGGAGCGCGCTCTCCGCCGCGTTCGCCAGCGCGGCCTCCGCGAGCGGTTCGTCAAACAGCACCGTCTGTGTGGGGAGCGCCGCCGGAGGCGGCGCGGCGAGCAGACGGCGCCGAAGTGGTCCTACCGCGTAGAAATAGCCGCCTAACAGCAGCGCCAGCCCAATCAGCGTGATGGGATCAAACGTCCACGCGGTCAGCAACAGATGCAGTTCCATAGGTTTAACGCCCGACCTTTGTAGCATGTCGTCATACGTTGGGATGCGTCGTCACGCGACGGCGTTTTTCCTGATTGTAGCGCATTCGTCGCCACGATGGTCATTCGTGGTAGCCAACCAGGGCCAGCGTCGCATATAATGGGAAAAACCTCGGAGGACATCGACAACGTGACCAATCGGCGAACCTATCGATGAGAGGAGACGCGCATGGAGCAACTGACTAGCCTCGTCGTCGCCGAGAACGAACTCGGTAGCATCGCCCGCGCGCTGGGCCGACTGACGCTGGAGACGAGCGCGACCCATGCGTTGCTGATCGATAAGAGCGGTCAACTCATCGCCGCGCATGGCCAGCAGGGGCAGCGCGACGTAATCGCGCTGGGCGCATTGCTGGCGGGCGTCTTCTCCTCTTCACGTCAGGTGGCGGAGATTCTGGGCGAGCGCGACTTCCACTCCATCCTACAGCAGGGCGTCCATGAGAGCATCTTTACTCTGCTGATTGGCGACCAGTGGTTGCTGGTGGTGGTCTTCGACAAGCAGACGCACGTTGGGTTGGTGAAGGTGCTGGCGCGCAAGGCGTCGGAGGAACTGGCGCGCATCCTCGACCGTGTGCGGGCGGGCAGCGCACAGGCGCGTGATCAGGTGGTCAGCGTGCAGTTCCGCGACTCCGTCTCCAACACCATTGATTTGCTGTTCCAGGATTAGCCGTCAGACGCCACACAAGTAGCCAGTGATACCCAGAGAAACGATACATCATGGCTCTGATCAACGTCGCCGCCCGTGAGATTCAATGCAAGATCGTCTACTATGGCACGGGCTTCTGTGGCAAGACGACGAACTTGCAGTATATCTATCGCCATGCCCCCAAGACGGCGCATGGCGACATGCTCTCGATTGCGACGGAGAGCGAACGCACCATGTTCTTCGACTTCCTGCCGATTGACCTGGGGACGGTGCATGGCTTCCGCGTGCGCTTCGCGCTCTATACCGTGCCGGGCCAGGTACTCTACGAGCGCACGCGTGTCGCCGTGCTGAACGGCGTAGATGGCCTGGTCTTCGTGGTGGACTCCTCCCCCGAAAAGCTGGAAGAGAACTTCCAGAACCTCATCGAGTTGGAGACGAATGTGCGCAAGATGGGCAAAGACCTGGGGACGTTCCCCTTCGTCATCCAGTGGAACAAGCGCGATCTGCCCAACGCCGTGCCGACGGCGACGCTGGACCGCTACCTCAACCGTCGCCGCGCGCCCACGTTCGAGGCGTCGGCGCTGACCGGCGATGGCGTCTTCCCCACCCTGCGCACGATCTGCAAAGCCGTGATGGCCGGTCTGTGACACAAGAGAGCTTCCGCATGCCACAAACCCTGCGCTGGCTGCTCACCGTGCGTGAGGCGCCCCACGCCAGCCTGCGCCCTGGCAAACTACCGGTAGGCGTGGACATCCTCATCTCGCCGTTGCGCATCGCCATCGAGCCGGGAAACGACGCCGCGCCCCCCAACCCGAACTGCCTGGGCGAGCTGCGTCCCTGGCCAAGTGTGGTGGAGCTGCGCCGCCCAGATGGCGCGATACGCAGCGTCGGGCTGCGCTCGGCGTCCGCCCATATCAATATGGCGTATGCGGCGCGCTCTGAGCGCGACGAGTTTGGTCGCATACGCAACCCCTGGCTCAGCTATGCCGTGTTGGAGGTCGTCCAGGTGGGCGACGTTCCCATCGGCAGCGAAGTGTGGGGCGTGGTGGACGACGAGGCGGCGAACGGGCGGGACGAGCCGGGCCAGCCAGCCTGACGAGAATCGATGTGTGCGAATTTCTGTCGTTTGGTTCTGGTGAGAGAATGTTCCGTTGTTTGGCGACGCCGAAGCTGAATCGTTATATAATGGAGAACTAAGAGATGTCCGCGTCACGGCGCATGTTCCCACTGTGAGGGGGCCGATATGCCATTGGTTGTCGCCTTGCTGGGCGCATGTCTGGCTCTGATGCGGACGCCCTATCCTATCACCAATTTTGAGGAGCATCCTCCTATGAGTAACGGACATCCTAAACAGCGCCGTGGTGGCGCGGCCCACGCCCGCCACGGCCCCCAACGCCAGGAGCGCGCCGCCGCCCCAAGCGCGACTGGCGCGACCGGCGCGACTGGCGCAACCGGCAATGGGCTGCCCAATGGGCAGCCGACGGCGCCCAACAACGGCGCGAAACGACCGGCGAAGGCAAACGAGAGCCGCGTCTTGCTCCAGCCGCAACCGACGCCAACCGTCAGGCCATCCGCCAGCGCGCCGACTATGTCAAATGGGGCCCCGGTGGGACGGCAGAAGGCCGTCCAGAATGAGCGATCGGCTACGCCGCCCGCGCGCCCATCGCTGCCCGTCGTCCGGCGGCGCAGCCGCCCGGTGATCGTCCCCCCAGCGGGTCGCGCGGCGGCGTCGAACCCGGACGCCGCTGAGAACCAACCATCGGCGCCCGATGGCGGAGCAGTGTCGGACCCGTTGGCGCCCGCTCATTCCACCGGCCACGCCGCCGACGCCTTTGTCATTTCGCTGGCGCAGCGCGACCTGGAGGTGGCGATTGAAGCAACCTCGGTAGAGCTGTTTTCGCTCGAGGTGGAGCGCATCGATACGGTCGTCGAGATCGATGACGTACAGGCAATGGGCGACCTCGCCGGTAGCGCTGGCGCGCCTGGCGAGGCCGACGATATGCCTGGCGCCGATCCCAGCGTGCTGCGCCAAGACGGCGCGACTGGCGCGCTCAGCGAACCGGCGCCGACCGCCGACGCCGACACTACCCCGGCGCTTCCTGTGGCGCCTGCGCCACGCGCGCGTCTGGGTCACTTCTATGCGCCCGGCGGCACGGCCCCCGGCGGAGCGCCCGGCGGCACGGTCCGCCCGGACGAGTCGTGGGTGGACCGCGCGCCGGGTAGCGCCAGGAACGCCGCCGCTGACCACGACACCGCCGATGCGACACCGCCGAGCCGGTACGGCGCCCCTGGAAACTCGCTACCCTCCACCATCCCCGAGCATGTGGAGCATTTCGATCATTCGACGCGCGTGGGGCCACGCGATGATCTGGGGCGTCTGATTGACTCGCTGCACAGCCTCTTTGAGCAGGATCGCGCGGCGGCCAGCCAGACGGGGTCAGCGCGGTGTGGCGTCTGCTACCTGCACTTCCCGCTGGCCGACCTCGACTATCGTGAGCAGGAGGGATTCTATGTTTGCCCCGCCTGCAAGCGCAGCCTGGGCGCGGCGTACATCCCAATGGTGCGTCGCCAGCAGCGCTAAGCGCCTACACGACACCCAGCGCCGTTAACCCAGACCCAACGCCCGCTATCACCAGGATGATGGCGGGCGTTGGGCGCTCTTCAACACTCTCGCCGCCCAGACAACCATCCCCCCTTCCCACACCTTGTGGGAAGGGGCCGGGGGTTAGGTCTGCCCCACTACTGCCACGCGCGTGAACTCCACGCCATCGAGGTAGCTGTGGGTGGTCGCTTCGACGGCGAAACCAAGTGTGCGCAGGTCGGCGTCTATAGTGAGCGCGGGGGCGGTGTTGTCGCGGCTGCGGTATTCTGCCACGAGCAGCCGCCCGTCGGAGACCAGATAGTCGCGCAGGAGGCGCGCGATAAACGCGGCGCGCAGGTCGTCGGGGACGTACTCCAGGCTGACGCGGGCCTAGTCGAAGCGACGCGGCGGCGACCAGTCCCAGGCGTTGCCCACGAAGAGCTGGTCGGCGTAGTGGGGCTGGCGTTGGCGGGCCAGCGCGATCAGCCCGTCGGCGAAGTCAAGGCCATAGGGCGTGATAGTCAGCCCGCGCTCGGCCAGCCAGCCCATCACGCATTCGAGCAGATAGCCGTTAGCGCAGCCAATGTCGAGGAAGGAGCCGGAGCGTGTTACGGCGTCGGCGATGGGGCGCCGCAGCGCCGCCCACTGCGCCGCGTCGCGCTGGCTGTGCAGCCCGAAGCCGGACTGCTGCCACGGCTCAGTTCCCGCTAGATACGCCGTCTCCAGCAACGCCTGGTTGGCGGCAAACCAGGCGGCGAGTTCAGCGTCGTTCATGGCGGATTCCCTCAGTGCGCCTTGCCTGCCCTAGATGTAATACATGGCGTCGCGTTCCTGGGACAGCGCGTGATGGCGGTCGGCGAGGCGATCGAGGGTGATGGTCGTCAGCAGCTGCTCGGCGTAGGTGTCGATCTGCCCCCACACCTCGCGGATGGCGCAGCCCGGCGCGAGCTGGCATGCCCCCGGCGTCGGCACACACTCCATCGTCGCGGAGCTGCCGTCGAGCGCGTGGATCACGTCGTTCATCGTGATCTGCGCAGGCGGGCGCGCCAGCAGATGGCCGCCCTGCGGCCCGCGCATGCTCTTGAGCAGCCCCGCCCGCCGCAAGGTAATCAGCAGCTGATCGAGGAACTGCTCGGGGATCGCCTGGCGGTGGGCTATATCGGCGCTGGGCGTCGGCCCCTGCCCATAGCGCGTCGCCAGATCGATCATCGCGCGCAGCCCATAGTCGTTCTTCATCGTCATGCGCATGCCATGTCAACCATTCTGCCCGTATCCGGTACGGTCGTCCCCAGTCGCTTTCATCGTTTCTGGTCTCTCATAGGTGGCCGCTCACTCGCGCTCGGCGCGCTCGGTGGCGTCCAGCGCCTCCGCCGGACGCGGGCCATGTGGCGAGAAGCGCCAGCCAATGTAGAAGCCCAGCGCGCCGACTGCGAGCGTGACGACCACCAGCGCCACGACGGCCAGCGTGACCGCCGACGCCGCCTGGATGGTCTGGATGACAACGACAGCGGCGATCATCCCCAGCAGCAGCCCAAGAATCAGACCGAACGAACAGCCGATATGGGTAACGTTACGACCCCGAAGTTGCTCTAGCATTGTCGTTGTGAAACTCCTCCTCTTGCGTTATAGCGTGTACAACGACGGGCGTCAACTACGTCACAGAGGTGGGCCGCAACAACAGGCTGATGGTACAAGATAGAGGCGTGCCCGTTGATGGGTTGCAGCCCGATTGAGAGACAATCCTATGCAGACGCCGTATGGTACGTTTGACACTCCTCCGGCTAAAGCACGGGGGATGCTTGGAGAACGCATGCGGTAGCCCGCTACGTTAGCCCCCAACGGGCCTGCCCGGCCCGGAGAATGTTGATCGCAGCGTTCTCGTCGCGATCCATCACCAGCCCGCAGGAGGGGCAGACATGGGTACGAACGCTCAAACTCTTTGGCACTCGTTCGCCACAGCCGCTACCATCCTGGCTGGTATAGTGGGCAGGAATCGCAAGCACTTGACGCCCGGCGCATGCTGCCTTGGCTTCGAGGATGCTACGGAACTGGCCCCACGCCGCATCACTGATGCTCTTGGCGAGGTGTTTGTTCCGTACCATATTGGCGACCTGCAAATCTTCGAGGTAGATGGTATCGTTGTCGCGTAGGAGTTGCAACGCCACCTTGTGGTGGAAGTCGGCGCGTTGCCGCTTGACGTGCTGATACGCTTTCGCCCGGCGCGCCAACGCTTTGCGCCGACCGTGACTGCCCTTCTTGCAGCGTGCGACCGCCTTATCGGCTTTGGCGATCCGCCGCTCACTCTTCCGAAAGTGACGCGGGTTCTCGACGACAAGGCCGTGCGCCGTGACCAGGAACACCTTCACGCCAACGTCTATGCCGGTCTCCCGTCCGGTGAGTGGCAACGGCTGCATGGGGACATCGGCGCACGAGATGATCGCGTACCACCCATCGGCTTCCCGCGAGATCGTGACGGTCTTGGGCGTTCCTTGCAACGGCGTGACCAGCGCACGGCCACCCGCCCGATCTTAGAGAGGACTAAGAAGCCGTTGTCTACGCGCGCCCCGTTGCCATACTGTTTGTAGGTGAAACTATGATAGCGGTAGCGCCCTTGAAAGCGCGGGTAGCTGGGCGTCTCTCCATTGCGCAGACGGCGGAAGAACGCCTGATACGTCTTGTCCAGCCGCGTCAGCACATCTTGCAACACCTGGGAATGAATGTCAGCGTATTCTGGCAGCCCCGCTTTCAGATCAGGGAGTTCGGACTGTTGCTTGGTAGACGCTCAGCGACAGCCCGTGTGTCTTCCAGACATAGATACGCTGCTCTAACGCCGCGTTGTACAGTGTGCGGCAACGCCACAAGGTGGCATCCATTGCCTGTTCTTGGGCAAGCGTCGGCTGCGCCTTGTCTCATGGGCAGGTGGGCGCTTTCCTGGTTGCCCCCGTTGAGCGTTGGAGGATTGAATGTCAACCCGCTTGGACTCGGCAAGGAGTCGTACCGCAAGACGCACCGCATCGCTCTCCGTGGCGACACCGTAGCGCGCTTGGATGGTGGCAAAAGCGATTTTGTCGGCTTCATCAAGTTAGATCGTCGTGCGTTTCCTCATGTCTAGAGTATAGCACAACGCCACCCATATCGCAAGACGCTAGGACGTTTGTCAAGGTGGGGGAGCCATTCATCCCCCGCGTGAAAGACAGGGGCTTTCTGGCCCCGTCCTGTAAGGGATCAGTTGCATGTCGCGCTGTCGGTATCGTACCGCCGGTCTCCCGACTGGCGCGTCTCTCTGGCGTACCGCTGTTCGGCTGGCGATGTTAGGGGTGGCGCCGCTCGATGGGTGGCGCGGGACACGCGCCGGGCTGGAGCCCAGCGGTACGCCAGAGTTGTTACATCTCCAGGCAATTGGCATGTATCACTGTCAACAATGCTATGGAAATGTCGATGAGATCGCGTCTGCGAATAGGATGCGTGGGATGAATGGGTATGATTGACGACGTTACTGCGCGTGAGACACACGCAGCAAACTTGGTGGACTCGACGAGCGCAAGCGATGAGGCGGCTATGATAACAGCGGCGCCGATGACGATCTATCCCGCGCTCGATCTGCTGGACGGGCGCGCCGTGCGGATCACGCGCAACGCCGACGGGCAGACGGTGGTGGCGGATGACGACCCCATCGCGCTGGCGCGACGCTGGCAGGCAGCGGGCGCCACCTGGTTGCATGTGGTGGACCTCGATGGCGCACGCGAGGGCGGCGTGCGCCATGCCGAGACGTTGCGCGCCATCGCCGACGCGACGGGCTTGCGCATGCAGGTTGGCGGCGGCGTCCGGTCAGAGGACGACGTGGCCACGGCTTTCGCGGCGGGCGCGTCGCGGGTCACGCTGGCGACCGCCGCCGTGCGCGACGCCGCCGAGGGCGAGGCGACGCTGGCGGCGTGCCTGACGCGCTGGGGCGATGCCATCGCCGTCTCGGTGGACGCGCACGATGGGCAGATCACCGTCGGTGGCTGGCTACCCTGGGCGACGGGGCGCGCCACCGACTTCGCCCAGGCGATGGCTCGGCTCGGCGTCCGCACGCTGATCGTCACCAACCTGGGCAGCGACGGTTCGCTTGAGCCGGGGATGGACGGCGCCTACGCGCTGCTGACGGAGCTACGCGCGGCGCTGCCGGAAATTGCGCTGATCGCGGCAGGTGGTGTCGCCACGCTGGACGATCTGCGGCGGCTGGCGGCGCTGGGCGTGGCGGGCGTCGTCGTCGGGCGGGCGCTCTACGATGGCGCGTTCGACCTCGCCGACGCGCTCGCCGTAGCCGCTGCGCCGCCCACCCCTGAACTATTGGGCGCCCCATTCGCTTCGGCGCCATCGTCAGCAGCCACCGAGTCGCAGGCTGCGCATGACGACGCAATCGGCGATATGGCCGCCGCTGACACCATTGAAACGCCCGCCATCACGCCATTTGTAGCGGACATTGGGGGAACTTTGTCTGATGCGCTACCTGCGGCGCCCACCACTGGCGCGTCCCCATCGACGGCGACGAGGGCAGATGGTGGGACGGAGGGGGCAATCGCAACGGATAGGCCAGATGTGGATGAGCCAGATGGGCAGGATGGGACGACCGAGCCGAATGGGACGGATGGGGAGCGAGTGGGATGAGCGTATGGGCTTACCGCTCCGTTAGCCTGGCGCCAAAGCGACGGCTCCGGTAGCCGTACCGCCACCTGCCAAGGTGGCGCGTCTCCGCGTACCGCTGGGCTCCAGCCCGGCGCGTGTCTCCGCCTACCGCCGGACGCCGATCTGGCGCGTCTGCCCGCCTGACATTCTGTGTTGGTAGCTCCTGCGGCGGCGCGACACGCCAGACGCGCCGGGCTGGAGCCCAGCGGTACGGCAGACGCGCCGGATCGGCGTCCGGCGGTACGTCAGAGCAAGGTGTAACCGCATGCGCGGGCGCATTTCACTGTTCGGTTGATGTGAAAGGCGGTGGCTCCTATGGCGCCTATCGAAGTGCCTGACGACTGGCTGATGGCGCTTGCCGCCGACCTGAGTGACCCCACCGCCAACGCCGCGAACCCCATCGTGGGGGTGGCGCTGCTGGGCAGCTTCGCGCACGGCGAGGCGACACGCTATAGCGATGTGGATGTGGTACGCTTCGCCAAGCGTGAGCCGGAGCGCGAGAGTGATCGCTACACGCTGCGGCTGGTTGATGAGCGCATCGTCAGCGTGACGACCACCACCGTCGCCGCCAAGCGCGCCGAGCTGGCGCAGCCCGAGAGCGCCGTCTGGGCCGTCGCCGGGCTGCGTCAGGCGCGCATCCTGCTGGACAGCGACAGCGCGCTGGCGGCGCTGATTGACGAGGCGCGGGCTTTCCAGTGGGCGCCGTTGCAGGCGGCGGCGGACGCCTACGCTAGCGACCTGTTAATGGGGCTGGCCGAGGAGGCAGGCAAGATCATGGGTGGCCTGGCGCGGGGCGACGAGTCGGCGATCGTGTATGGCGCGCTGGGGCTGCTGCCGGGGCTGGTCCGCGCAGTGATCGTCCAGCGCGGCGTATTGCTGCGTAGCGAAAACGCCTTCTTCGTGCAGCCGCAAGTCGCCGTCGGACGCGACTCCACCTGGGCGCACGCCTTGCGGCTCGCCGCTGGCATCGAGGCCCCGCCGACTGTTGTGGCGCGCACGTTGTCGCCGCCCGCCGCCGCGCCAATCCAGGCGCACGCGCTCGCCACGCTGCGGTTGTACCGTGAGACGGCGGCGCTGCTCGATCCCATCATCCACCCAGCGGACCGCGCCGTGATTGCGCATACGCTGCGTCTGATGGAAGCGTTTGTTTGAGGCGTCTGCCACGCTTGCGCCCGGCGCGTCTACGTCGCCGGTGGCGCTGGCATTTGCATGTGTCTGAAAGGGAGACCAACGCATGAACGCCATACCGTCTGAGACAGGCTTTGCCGAGGTCAACGGCGCCCGTTTGTATTATGAAGTCGCGGGCGCGGGTCATCCGCTGACGCTGATCCACGCCGGGATCGCCGACCACCAAATGTGGGACGACCAGGTCGCCGCCTTCGCCGCGCGCTACCGCGTCATCCGCTACGATTTGCGCGGCTTCGGACACTCTTCTTTGCCCCCCGGCCCCTACTCGATGGTGGACGATTTGCGCGCTTTGCTGGCCACGCTTGGCGCCGAGCGAACGTATCTGCTGGGCTGTTCGATGGGTGGCGGGATCGCCATCGATTTCACCCTGACGCATCCCGATCAGGTGGATGCGTTGATCCTCGTCGGCGCTGCCATCAGCGGGCGTGAGCCATCGCAGGGCATGCGCGACGCCTGGGCGGCGGTGGACGCGGCGTTTGAGCGCGACGGCCTGGACGCCGCCAACGATATGGAAGTCCGCATGTGGGTGGATGGTCCGCGCCGCACGCCCGATCAGGTGGATAGCGCGGCGCGTGAGCGCGTGCGCGCGATGAACCGACGCATCTTCGAGCGTGGGCCAGAGTTTGACGCGACCGAGGGGCAGCGCATCGCGCCGCTTGCCGTCGGTCGCCTGGGCGAGATACACGCGCCCACGCTGGTGATCGTCGGCGATGGCGACCAACCCGACATCGTGGCGAACGCCGAGTACCTTACCCACGGCCAGGCGAGCATCCCTGGCGCGCGGGAGGTGATCATGCCCGGACTGGGCCATGTTCCCAATATGGAGCAGCCCGCCGAGTTCAATCGCATCGTCCTCGGCTTCCTGGCCCAGTTAGGCGCTTGACCGGCGCACGACCTACTCTCAGCAAATGTTAAGCAAACGGCGCCGATTTAACACTACCTGCGCTATGCCCACTTGCTATAGGGATGGTATACTACGACCTGGCCTGACGCTGGCGTTTATCATCGCGTTGAGCCTGATCTCCGGCTTGTTGGGGGCATTTGCGATGTTGGCGTGGCGGCTCAGCCACATCAGTGAACTGGCGAAGCTCAGCCACGAGGCGGCAGACCGGCTGGCGCATCACGACCCCAAGTCGGGTCAGCCGGTCAGCTTGCCCACCACCCACGAGTAGCAGGCTCTGTTGCGCGTCCCGTTGCGCTTGCAAAGAAATCGCTCCCTGTAGTACGGTATCCGCCAGATAGGTATGGCGCCGTCAACGATGGCGCGCCATACCAGGGAGGATTGGATCACTGAGCGCCTCGAGCCAGGACTACATCAGGAACGACGAAGAACGACGGAGAGCGCATGGCGGACGAATCGGACTATTATGCGATGCTCGGGGTTGAGCCGGGCGCCGATGATGAGGAGCTGCGACAGGCGTATCGGCGGCTGGCGTGGCGCTACCATCCCGACCGCGCAGGCCCCGAGAGCGCCGAGCGGATGCGGCTGCTCAACGTGGCGTACCAGACGTTGAGCGATCCTGAGCGGCGGCGCATCTACGACGCGCAGCGCCCCGCCACCGCCGGGTGGGCGTCGCCTTCAACATCGTCCGCGTCCGGCGCGGCGGCGTCCGGCGCCAGCGGAGCAGCCGGCTCGCGTGTCGGTTCGCGTGTCGGTTCGCGCGACGGCTCCGAGGGGCCGTTGCGGTTGTTGCTGCGACTGGCCGGGCCGGAGGACGCCTCGCTGGCGTCGGCGACCTTCACGCGCGACGGCCTCTTCGTCGGCGCGGGCCTGCGCGATGGGCGCGTGTTGATCTGGAGCCTGCTCGACGGCCATCTTGCCGCTTCGCTGGCGTATGGGCCACAGGCGGGCATCGGCGTCTTGCAGGAGGTGCGCCTCTCGCCGCGCGGTTCGCTTGCCGCCGCCTGGGGTTATTCGCTGGGGTTGCGCGTCTGGTCCGTTACCACCAGCAAGACAATCTGGAACACCAGCATGAGCGCGCCCAGCGGCGCGATGGACGCCATCCTGCTGGACGAGCCGCCGCTGATCCGGCTGGCGCTGCCCGACGCGCCGCTGGCGCTGGCCGACGACGATCCCTATCGCTGGGCGGAGCAGGGCAAACGGGGAACCGCCGTCTTCGCGCGCCCGCTGGTGGGGCAGGTCAACCCTGCCTGGGCCGTGCCGTTTCACTGTGTGGAGTCCGGCGCGGAGGGCCTGCTGCGTGAGCCGCCCGACGCTAACTGGCGCGCGCAGCGGCGCATCCTCTCCAGCGATGGCGCGCTGTTGTTGACCTACGCCACGGGCGCGGCGGCGCGACTGGGCAAAGGTAACTTTCTGCGGCTGTGGGACCTGCATGCGAAGACGCTGCGCGGAGTGACCGAACCCAAGCGCATCGAGCAGGTGATGGAGTCCACCGGCATGCTGCATTACCCGCTGACGGCGACGCATGATCTCGCCTGGATCGCCATCGGCAGCGTGAACCGCCAACTCCGCTTGTTTGCGTTGCGCGGCCATCAGCAGCGCGTCGTCGAGATTGGCGCGCTGCCGCAGGATGCGCTGGCCGCGCTGACGCCGGATGGCGCGCGGGTGGCGCTGGCGCGCGGCGCCCGGCTCAACCTGTATGACACCCAGAGCAATCGCGAACTGCAAGAGTGGACGTTTGGCGACGAGATCACCACGCTGGCCTACTCGCCCAACCCCGCGCGCCCGCTGCTGGCGGTGGGCCTGCGCAACGGCCTCGCCGAAATCTGGGGCGCGTGATCCCGTAGCGCCAGCCTCGTTGCGCACCGCCAGTTGCCAAGCTGGCGCGTGGCGGTGCGCCAGGGGCCTTTTCGGTGAGTCGCGCTGCCATGTGTCGCCGACGGGTGGCAGGCGCCCAGCATATGATCACTCTGTCACGCGCCAGCTTGGCAACTGGTGGTACACAACGAGGCTGGCGCTACGAACGAGCGGCGGGCGCCCGTATATCGAGGCGACCGCCGCTCGTGTGGTCTGGATTGCGCCACCATTGTCAGGGGGCGCCGTCAGAGGTTAGACCATGCCGGGCGTCAATGGGCCACCATTGAGCCGCTCGGCAAAATCGCCGACGATGGGCAGCTTCTGATAC
>Ga0307373_10009827_pt1 | contig 14201 bp, 16 predicted proteins | sample OX2MG_FD_202534 | JGI IMG/M metagenome (GOLD analysis project Ga0307373, IMG submission 202534) | Soil microbial communities from Risofladan, Vaasa, Finland - OX-2 | ecosystem: Environmental > Terrestrial > Soil > Coastal area > Acid sulfate soil | place: Finland: Risofladan, Vaasa | collected... | reverse complement strand
GGGTATGTTGTCACGGGATCACGCATGCAGGCTCGCACAACGATTCTTGAAACCCGCCACGCGCTGATGAAAATCGCCGATTCCTCCGATATACGTCTCAAACTCCGCTGCCAGCGTCTCATATAGAAGCAGATCAAGGGCGTTCTCCGCCTTCAGTTTCAAGAACAGGGCCTCACCCAGTTCTTCACGCAGATAAGCCATCGAATCCTCCGGCCTGGCGTGATTTTGGTTCTGTTTCACGTAGGCCAAATCCAGTTTCCGGAAATGTTCCCGGAGGATGCTCTCGAACAAAACCATGGATTCATCGAAGCGCTCCACGAAACCGACCAGTACATTCGGCAAGCGGGCGCGCACCAGGGCGGTATCGAAATCCAGGTCCTGGAGTTTGCGCGCCGGGTGCTTCCTGCCGGCAAGATAGCGGGTTTGAAAATTCCTGATAACGACCGGCGCATCATCCTGCATACGCCAGTGGAAATACCCGCGCATATCGTGTTTTTTTGCCATCCTTGCGCCCAAGGACACCGGCGGCTGGATTTTCTCATATTGATAGACCGAGGCACTCCTGGCAATCGGATGGCGCAGCATGATGATATGCCAGTAGCGGAAACGTTGCGATTCAAAACTTGGATCAAAAGGCATGTGATGACTCGACACCGCCATAACATACGCTCTCAATGTAAGATATTTCTCCATATAGCGCATGCCGCCCTTGATCATGGCTCGATCGCGGCGATGATCAACGAATCCCCAGCCCAAAGAACGCTTGAGCGCCCAATCCATGCTACTGCCCGCATTTTTGAATAGATGACAGTGCAGCAGAACATCATTTATCCCAGTCCGTCTGAATAAGCGTCGAAATATCATCATCCCCCCAATATGGATGTCGTCAGCCGTTTTGATCGGCTAATGGAAGGCAGTTATTACTGGAATAGCTTACCGCATTGTACGCAGAAACCCGACTAGCGACTGTAAAACGCGGGCTGATTCCAATTGACGCGCAGGATTGCCGCACAAAACCCTGTGCGTGAATGCGCCACTTGTTCCCGCAACGATTGTCCTGGATTGTTCAGTGAACGACAAAATCCACCCGGCTGCTTTTGATTTCCTGATTGCCTCGTACCTCCAGCACGTACATCGGATAGCTTCCGGGTTTGCTGTAAAGTGAGGAGGGAATCTCCGCAGAGACAATATTTCCACGATGAACGCCGGGCAACCGGGTCCCATTGATAACGATATAGGCTTTGCCTTGCAGGTCCTGATTCATCATTATCCACAATGCTGACTCGCCATTGGCTTGGACATGAAAGCCGATGTTTGCGCGGATTGTACTGGGTCCGTATTTCAGTATTTTCAGATTTCCGGGAATGACTGTAACTGCACCACCAGCATTGGCCTGCCCGGCACCAAAGTTCTTCATTGGATTGGATACCGGGGGAAACGGGCGCATGCCATACTTCCTCAATATATCCACACCCTCAACGCAAAGCGCTGCATCCGGACAAAAAAACTTCGGCTGTGGATGGCTGAAATAGTCATTTGGACTGTTGTGCACTAAATAGTGAACAAATGTCAGATTATCTCTTCTTAGGTATGGCGCCATACCCATCACGAGAAGGACACTGCCTGCCTGCATAACCAGCATGAATATTGTTGTGGAAACAGCCAATGACTTTATCCAATTCCCGGCCACCGGCTGGCTCGAATAACGCGCGTAATAGAACACCCAGAGTATGCCGATAAGGCCAAGCTGCAGATCCGCGGCATAGCGCGGTGCAGCAGTGCTGTTGAGATACCCGTTCCCATAACGGCCCACCAGCAACAAACCGAGGAACAATATCGAATACAACATCAAAATCACGGGCAACCAGGTCTTCTGCCACATTCTGTGCCGGAAAAACAGCCAAGCGGCCGCAAGGTAGCCAAGAATAATAATAACCCCTGCTACATACAGGGCGATATCGGTCTGACTGAAGACACGAGACCATGAAGCACTAAGAATGCTGCTTCCCATTGTGGAAATTGCATACTTCAGTGCGCCCCAGGGTTGCGCAAAGACCACCAGCATCGCACCGAACAGGTGGCCGCTTTGCAACAGCTCTGGCGGAACTTTCCAATAGATCAACTGTGAAATGATTGACGTCAATACTGCCGCAATGAGCAAGACTCGGTATTTACGATTGTGCCAAGCATGCGAATTAAAGCCACTCAGCAGAATCACAATAAGGGAGATGAGTACTACTGCCACTCCCATACCTTCGCCAAAAATAAGCAGCACCAGCAGAAAAGCCAGACAGAATTTCTGTATGAATTCATACGACAACGGGCGCCGGATCCCGCTATCCATATAACACCATAACCACACGAAAAACATTTTGCCAAGAAAACCGTCCAGGGATGAGAGTGAATAGAAATAAAGCGCCCACTGGTTGAAGCTGAAGATGACGGTGGCAATGACCAGAAAGCTGAGCTGCAATTTTTTCGAAGAGACGGTGTCATGCATGCTCTCCCGGAAACGCGCGTAGATCATGCCCGCCATGACCAGCAGCGCCAGGATGCCGACATAGATTTCCAGCTTGAGATTCAGGCGAAAATAGATGGCGTCCAGCAGGAACAGTGTCTTATAGCCTGGCGTGCGGTGCGGACCATAACCCTCCCAGACATCCCTGAAGCTAAACCCATGCTGGTAATAGTCGCGGATAAAATCGAGGAAGTGCCACTGGTCAGCCGTAACCACGCTCCTGCCCGCATAGGAAGCCAGCAGGATGACCGCGATGAAAAGCACGGAAAGCCCGGTATAGACGATCCGGTTCCCGCTTATTTTGGTAGAAACAGGCTTCAGGGGCAGACTGGGCATGAAGCTATATCCTTTTATTGCACGCTGGTTTCAATGATGAGGTCCGCGATCACATCCACATCCCGGTCCTCAAGTCCGACCCACATGGGAAGCCGCACCAGGGTCTCGCTGGTCTTGTCGGTGACCCGCGTGTTTCCATGCATACGGCCATATTTGCGTCCGGCAGGGGCGGAATGCAGTGGACCCCGGTGGTTGGACAGTAAATCGCCGTTCATAAGTGGATGACGGCACCGGGTTACGCTGCCACGGCGATTGGCAGTGAGTGGTAATAGATGTCATCCGCGTTCCATCCGTCAAGTACTTAATGTCTTCTCACTTGGTCATAGAACTCGAAGTAACTCGTGAGGCCCGCGCGCAGCGCCGAGATCGAGTCGTAGGCTTTCAGGTCGATGTCTTCGTATTTGACACTGCGCCACGGCCGTTCGATAAAGATGTTTTAAAGTACGCCAATGATCTGCTCTTCGGTGAATCGTTTGCACTTCATCCCGAGACCTGCCAACGGTCAATTTACCGGGGAATCCCACGTTGCGCTTGATGCAATCTGCGGTGGGAAGCTCTGTACAAATTATGACATTTAATGAACGACAAAATATACTTGATTACTTTTGAATTCCTTTTTACCTATGATTTCAAGTATATATATCTGAATACTTCCGGGTTTGCCGTACACGGCGGACGGTATGTCGGCAGTTACTATGTTTCCTTTATGATATCCACGTAGACGCTTGCCATCAACGACCATAAATACACTACCAGATAACTCCTGATTCACTGCAATCCACAGTGCCGACATGCCATTTTTCTGGACATTGAATGCAACGTTTGCGCGCGTTTCATTGGGACTAAAGTCCAGTATTTTTAGGGGATGTTCACGGGCATATTGTGCGGCATCAAGACTATTGGCATCTAAACCACGGTGATTCATTTCTGGGATATTGGCTAGGGAACGGAAAATGTTTAAATGATATTCTTTAAGAATCTCGACCCCCTGTACGCACGTGATTGGCATGGGACAGAAATATACCGGCGGTGGGTTACTGTAATATTCACTTGCTTGCCGGCTCATCAAGTACTGCCCAAAAGCAAGATTGGCCTTTCTCAAATACGGGGTTATAACAATAGGCGGGAGCATAGCACCTGCCTGCATAATCAGAATAAAACATGTAGCAACCACTGCAGCCGATTTCAGCCAGCCGTTGGCCGCAGCCCGGCTTGAATAATATGCATAGTAGAGCACCCAGATCATGCAGACCAAACCATACTGTAAATCCGTGATATAACGCGGAGCCCCCGCACTGTTGTGGTCTCCTGTCCCGAAACGCCCCACCAGCAGCAGGGCGATAAAGAAAACCGTATAAAACAAAAAAATCAACGGCAGCCAGGTCCGCTGCCACATCTGGTGCCTGAAAAACAGCCACACGGCTGCCAGGCTGCCAAGAAACACCGTCACTCCGGCAATATAAACAGCGGCTTCTGCATGCGTGCTTAAACTGTGCCACGATAAACTGACCAGACTGCTGCCGGCGGTCAAATCTGCATATTTAATGGCCTCCCAAGGATGCGTGAACACAACCAATAATCCCTTAAGGGGGTTGCCACTCTGGGTCAACCTGGGTGGAACCACCCAGTAGAATATTTGAAATAATAAAGCAGTGATAAAAGTAGATACTGTCAACATTCTGTATGTAAGGTCCCGCCACCGATGCGCAAGAAAGCCAAATAGGATGATTACGGCCAATATGCTGAGGCTGACCGCGAGCCCCCGGCCTTCGCCGAACAGGAGAAGTAGCAATAGCATTGCGAGGCTGAATTTCAGGATAAATCCGTAAGAGACGGGTTGACGCATGCCTTTGTCCATATAGCGCCACAACCACACGAATAACATCATGCTGAGAAATTCATCCAGGGCGGACAACGAATATGAATAAATAGCGAATTGATTCAGACTGAATAGTATGGTTGCAATGACAATAAAGCTTAGCTGTATTCCGCGAGGCGAGAGGAAGCCGCGCATGCTTTCACGATAGCAGGTATAGATTATTACCGCTGTTACTAACAGCGATAGAATTCCTATGTAGATCTCAAGCTTTAGATTCAGACGAAAATATATAGCATCCAGTAGGAACAGCAACATATAGCCAGGTGATCTCTGCGGTCCATGGCCTGTCCATATATCCCTGAAGTTGAAACCGTGGTGGTAAAAGTTAAGTATCATGCCCAGAAAAGACCACTGATCAGAACTGACCACGCTTCTGCCCGTGTACCCCGCGAACAAAGTAACCGCAAGCAACAATAAAGAGAGGCCGCCAACTACAATTGAATTTTTATTAATTATTGACAGCAATTTCTTCCCTCCCCCTACCGGCAAGGATTCCGTGCCTGTATCTCGAGTATTTTGAGAATGCATCATGAGGCGAGTGATTTAGCTACGATGTAATGTATAGAATATGATGCACAACATTGAGACTCCATTGAGTGAAACAATCATCTGTATTATTCATATTGAATTTTAGCAGCCTGATTCAAAACCGTTTCGGCATGCAAAGACAGAGGACTCTTGCGCAGAAAATCTGTAGGCAAAACCGGCTCAATGAGTTGCAGCGTTCGCGTTTTATTAACTGCTGCTACAAATTCCATAAAATAACTTTTGCATTAAGCTATTATTGTTCGACGCTTGGTTTCAATGAAGCCTGGAATGGCTTGAGATTATATCTTTTGAGAATCTCAATACCCTGGATACACAGTGCTAAATTTGGACATAATGATACACGGTGAGTACTAGGATTTTCAACTGGTTTTAAGTTGACTATGTAGTGCACAAAATTCTGATCAAATCTCTTATATGAAGCAGCAATTTTAACCATGAGCAGGCCACTTCCGATTTGCATAAGTATTACGAATGTGATGGAACAAACTATTATCGATTTAATTCTCATCCCATGAAATGGAGACACTGAGTTATATGCATAAAAGAAAATCCACAGAATACCGATGATACCGAACTGAAGATCTGTCGCGTAACGGGGCGCTCCCGTACTGCCAATGTAATCAGCGCCGTATCTGCCGACTACCAGTAGGCCTAGAAACAACAGCGAATACAGCATGAACACCAACGGTAGCCATGTTTTTTTCCACATGCGATATTTTATAAACAACCATGCTGCGTACATATAGCCAAATATGACAACAATACCTATAATGTACATAGTGGGTCTATAGTTGCTGTAATAATCAACCCACAATCTGTTGAGCAAACTACTACCCAATGTAAACACAGAAAACTGTATAGCACCCCATAGATGAGTTAACACATACAGGAAATTGTTAATCAACTGCCCGCTTTGCTCCAACCTTGGTGGAACAAACCAGTAAATCAGCTGTGAACCTATCGAGCACACCAATGTAACGGCAACTAGTAGCCGGAACTTGGGGTTTGTCAAACCGTTCTGACTTCTACCCGTAAGGAAAACCACAATGAGGGTCGCGATGATCACGGCGGCCCCGCGCCCCTCGCCAAAAGCAAGCAGTAGTAGGGTATATATTAGGCCAAAAATAACGATGAACCCATGCGTGAGAGATCGCCTAATACCCACATCCATGTAGCACCAAAGCCATACAAATAATAAGTTACCGAGAAACTCATCCAATGCGGATAAAGAAAAAAAATACAAATTCCACTGATTGAAACTGAATAAAACTGCGGCGATGACCAGAAAACCGAGTTGCGATTTCAATGGTGAGACAATGTTCTGCAAGCTTGCTTTATAATGTGAATAAATTAATATTGACATCAACAAAAGTGCTGATAATCCAACGTATATCTCCAATTTAACATTTAAATGGAAATATATAGCATCTATGAGAAACAATAATCGGTAAATTGGTTGACGATGAACACCATGCCCAGACCATAAATCACTAAAACTGAGCTGGTGTTGATAATAATCTTTAATAATTCCCAAGAAGTGCCATTGATCATTGGTTATGATACTTCTACCAGCATAGGAAGCTAGAAGTGTAATGGCTATAAAAAAAAGAAAGGAAACAGCATATACAAGAACATCATAATAATTTCTTGAATACTTAGATACTTGTATATGCACTGACATGAAGGAATACTTCAACGCATACTGGTTTCAATAACTATATTAGTAATCCTATCAACATCATTGTCGTCAATCCCAACCCACATCGGCAACCGTACGAGCGTTTCGCTGGCCTTGTCTGTCACTTCTAATCGGCCATTCGCACGGCCATACTTGCGTCCGGCGGGGGCGGAATGCAGCGGAATGTAGTGGAATACCGCCTGGATGCCTTTGGCCTTCAGCCCCTGCAGTATCCGCATCTGCATGCCATGATCCCGGGTTAGGAGGTAATACATGTGTGCGTTGTTGGTACAGTCTGCCGGTATGACCGGACGCCGGAAAACACCCTGCTTTTCCGCTTCCGCGAACTTTGCATGATACCGGTTCCAGATGGCCACGCGCCGTTTAGTAATGCTAGCCACGTCCTCCATCTGTGCCCACAGGAACGCCGCCAGAATCTCGCTGGGCAGGAACGAGGAACCGATATCTACCCAGGTGTATTTGTCCACCTGGCCGCGGAAAAACTGTGAGCGGTTGGTGCCCTTCTCCCAGATGATCTCGGCGCGCTGCGTAAAGCGTTCATCATTCACCAGCAGAGCCCCGCCCTCGCCGGAGATGATGTTCTTGGTCTCATGGAAACTCAGGGCGCCGAGATGACCGATGCCGCCGAGGGGCCGGCCCTTGTAACTGGACAGGATGCACTGCGCGGCATCCTCGATGACCATGAGATCATGCCGGCGGCCGATATCCATGATGGCATCCATGTCACAGCCGACGCCGGCGTAATGCACCGGCGCAATCGCCCTCGTTTTTGGGGTGATGGCGGCTTCGATCTTGGTCTCATCCAGATTCAGCGTATCCGGACGGATATCCACGAATACCGGTATGCCACCCCGCAGCACAAAGGCATTGGCCGTGGAAACGAAGGTAAAGGACGGCATGATGACTTCATCGCCGGGCTTGATGTCCGCGAGGATCGCCGCCATCTCCAGGGCGGCGGTGCAGGAGTGCGTGAGCAATGCCTTGCGGCTGTGCATCTGCTGCTCAAGCCACGCCTGGCATTTTTTGGTGAACTGTCCGTTTCCGGAAAGATGGGCGGTGGTGATGGCCGAGCGTATGTACTCGAATTCCTTGCCGGTGGCAAAGGGGCGATTGAAATCAATTTTCATGTATCTCACCAAACATTTTTGCGCCGATTGTTTGTGTCAGTGCAATAAAAACGATGGCTCAAAGGACGATAAAACCTGGTCAGGCATCAACGGACCATCGGGAAACACCCGGTCTCGCCTACTTGCGGCATTCGATGATGATGTGCACGTAAGGTATGTATGCCTGCGCAGTCGAGATATCGGTGGTGTAGGACTGGAACACCTGGCCTACAAGCGCTTTCCAGGTCCGCTCCTGACGGACGTAGTTACCGCGGTCCAGGCTCATGACGAACTTGGACAGCCACCGTTGCTTGATAAGGAAACTGGGTTCCTCGCACACAAGACGGCCGCCCGGCTTCAACACCATGTGGGCGAAGCGCAGCACCTCCAGGGATTCCTCGTCTGTGAGATGGTGCAGGAGGCCGTTGCATAAGACGAGGTCGGCGTTGTTGAAGCGTTCATCGGGCTTCTTGAGCAATTCTCCCGCGGTACTCACCAGGAAGGTGGCTTGGGAACCGTAGAGCTCCTGGGCTTTATTTATATAGGATTCACTGATGTCAAAGCCAAAATAAGTGACGCCTTGGGGCAGGGAATTGAAGATGACGCCCGGCCCGCAGCCTATGTCGATTACTTTCTCGCCGCTCTTGAGCCGCCAGTACTTTTCCGCCATCCAACGTCTGGCCTGAACGGCGCCCGTCAAGTTCTGAAATTGCTCGTATATCCATGGCACCGAAAGCATGCGTCTGAGGCCGTTATTCTGATACATCGGTGATCCTGGTTTTCCTCGATTCCCCGTGGCTGACAGGCTCGAAACCGCACATCTCGCGAGGCTAAAATGTGCATTTATCATACTATGAAACTAGAGCCTATCTCAAAATCGTTTTAGCAGGATAACGATCGCTGCCAGTTGAACAAACCCGGGGGGATTGGCTGAATAGTATTCCCAGCGTACCAGGAGTCGCCGTTGCGATTGCAACCAGACAAAGTACTGTTCCACCAGCCAGCGTCGGTCGTAGCGGCGCAGCCGTCGGCCGTCCTGGGTTCCGGAGCAACCTAAAGTCAGGAATAACAAAATTAACTGCTGACTGTCGTGTAAACAAGAAAATCACATTGAGGGAAGCTATGCTGGGCGATGATACGAAATACGCTGGACCTATCAAACAAATTACGATGCAAAGGATGCCGATAGATAATATACAGTTTTCTAGGATGATTCCGCAATGATTCTTTGATGTTCCTTACAACCCTAGCCATCACCACCTCGTCGAAGGGATTGAAGAGAAACAACGTACTCGCATCCTGCGGGATCGCATATTCCGCAGCATCTGCATGAATAACCTGGAATTCAGCCCGCTCAGGATAGCGCTTTGAGTAACACAACAAATTTGATTTTGCAATCGTGGCATAATAATTCAGAAAAATCCACGCCAATAATGCGTGTGTAACCAAAATCAGCTGCCAGGATCAAAGTCCTGCCTTTGCCGCAGCCCAGATCAAGAAATGCCCCCTCTCGTGGCAAATTCATTTTCTTGAATACCTTCCGCAATGTCCGTGCCTGTGTCGGTTGATATTGAACACCGTGACTCTTGTTTTTGCCTACAACACTGACGCTGTTCAGTTCCTGCCAGCTCAGAGTGTCGGTTTTATACTTCAAATCAAACGCAAGATCCTGAATGTGCGCAAACATTATCAGTCCCGTTCGCACAACTCCTTTGTCACGCACGCTCTGGACAAGCTGAGATAGAAAATTCATGGCTTGCAGACTTGCTTCCCATCTATCGTGACGGGCACGTATTCACTGCTGGGCGGTTTACTGGAATGCATCCCGAAGAAACGCTTCGTGACACAGGGATTCCGGAAATGTCTTCATATACTTTCTCGCATCCGGTCCCTCGTTAAATATCAAGTCGAGAACGCTTACCCCATGTTCAAAAGGCGGGTAGTGCTGCGCATATTCTGGGTAACCACTGTAATCCGCCACCTTGACAGCGATGCCGGAACGCCGGAAGACTTCCGGCTCCATATAATCCAGAGCCGACGGCCCGGTAATGTACTCATCCGCGCCCGCCTGCTTGCAAAGATTCGCCAGCCGTTCGGTTCGGTCACCGATCAAACGGTAATCATCTGACCAAGTCAATCGGGTGGCAATGCCCAGGATCCGGTTTACCGTACTGACGAAATCAAAGTTTATCCTGCTGAGTGATTTCTCATGCCCTCGCATATATAGCGGTTCGAACAGAGGCCAGAATTCCCGGAAGCAGCGGCTGCGCCCATAGGCGAGCGCAACCGTCTTCGCATGCTTTGCACCCCAGTTATTGGATGCCGCCCTGGTTTCGCGTATCGTTTGTGACAGGTTTTCCTGCCTGACTGGTATGGTCAGCCACTGGACACCTTGGGCGGTTTTTATCTTGTTCCGGTTTCGCCAGTCATTCTTGGTGTACTGCATTTCGTCATACAGTATGAATTCATCCACCGAATTGATGAGATCGAAATACCCCTTCCAGGGTATGTAATTCGATTGAAGAATCGCGACTTTTTTCCCCACACTAGAATTTCTTTGCAGGAGTTCAGGATTAATTAACTGGCATCGGTACGATCGGAAATTATATAGAGCGGTCGTCCTTTTACTTCATCGAAGACCTTGCCCAAATATATACCGATGATGCCGAGTATCGAAATGATGACCCCGCCGAGAAAATACAGACTGACAATCAGACTCGGCCAGCCTGCCACGGGTTGGTTGTAGAAAAGGGTTCTGACTATGAAATAAATGCCAAAGGCGAATGCAATCAGGGAAATAAGCAGGCCGAATTTCACGGTTACTCTGAGTGGCTTGTCGGAATAGGCAATGACGGTATCGCCGGCAAGCCGCAGCAGCTTGCGGAACGTGTAACTGCTCCTGCCGGCGGGACGTTCCGCGTGTTGCACCTCGATGGCAGCGGTTTGGAATCCCATCCAGGTGACTAATCCTCCGAACAGGCGCAGATTCTCACGCATTTTCCGATAGTTTTCAGCCACCTTTCGGGAGACGATGCGAAAGTTACCAGCATTACCGTTGTAGTCCAGTCCTGACAGGTAACGGAACAGCTTGAAAAACAGGTATGAAGAAGCTCTCTTGAACAGGGGATCCTTGCGTTCACCTCTGAGCGCCAACACCACATCAAAACCTTCCTGGGCCTTTCTGTACAGGCGTGGGATTTCTTCGGGCTGGTCCTGCAGATCACAATCCATCACCACCACCCACTCTCCCCCGGCGTTATCGATACCGGCAGTGATGCCATAGTGTTGGCCGAAATTACGGCTGAAACGGAAACCACGCACCCGCGGATCCTGTCGGGAAAGCTCACAGATGATGGCCCAGGAACGGTCGCCGCCGCAGTCCTCAATCATAATGAGCTCGAAATCTTGGTTGATAGTGCCCAGTGCGGCCACAAGCCTGCGATACAGTTCGTGCAGGCAATCCTCGGCCCTGTACACCGGGATGACGACAGAGATGAGTGGCGTTGTGTTTTCCATCTATGCGTTGATGCCGATAACAGCGACGCCCACGAGGATGAATAGTACACCGATGGCACGCCACGGTGACAGCGTTTCACCGAACAGCAGCCACCCCAGGCAAAATATGAGTGGATAAGTCAACGACATTATTGGATATGCCACGTTGATTGGCAAACGCGTCATCGCCAGTATCCAGGCACAGGCCGCGACCACCGCGCTCAACAGCCCGGTGATGATCCACGGATTCAACATCAGCCGGAAAAAAAACGCGGTCCGATCAGGCCATGACGAGGGCAGAGGCCCGGCGTGCATCGCCTGCCACTTGATAAGCACCTGACCGACCACGGTAAACACAATGGTGATGAGTACGAAGCTGAATGCTGTGGCTTTTGTCATATCAGATTCTGCCTAATCGAACCGGCAAGTCCATCAATCTGGCGGATGTCGGCTGTATGCATATACGCCGCTGCATTAACTGAACATACTTACTCACAGCTTTCCTGATAACATTGCCGGTTCAAGATAACTCAAGCAACAATCCGGTATCGAATTCACGCTCACCTACCCCAAGTCATGGAACGCGTTACCGCTCCCCCGTACAGTTTCTTGCCTTACGCTTTTCATGACAACGTCTCCTTCAGTCGTTTCAAGCGGCCTCTGATCAGAGCGATCTCGCGTTTTGGCGTTTTGCGGCCGCGCGACGATTTCTTCTGGAACGCATGCACCACCCATATCTCGTCGGCAACCTGCGCGGCATAGACTACGCGGAACGCGTCCCCACGAAATGGCAGAGCAATCTCAAACACCCCCGAACTGGGTCCATGCATCTGAGGGCATTCATTGTTTCGCCGCGAGCAGGGCGTCAATCGTCACGCCGATGCCGTGCGCGATCTGGCGCATGAGGATCGGGGAAATATCGCGGCCGGCATGAAATGGCAACGTGGTGCAACGCCCGTCGGCATGCCGATACTGGCGGTGCGAACCCCGTTGTCTAACCACGACAAAGCCGAGGGCCAGCAGCAGGGCTTCGACCTCGCGCGGCTTGAGGACCGGAACCCGCCCCACGATCAGGCAACGGCGACTGTCTGGATACCGACGAACTCGGCTTCAAGGTGCGGCTCACCGTCTTCCAAAAGCATGGCAATCACTTCTTGAAGATTGGAATGGACTTCATCCAGGTTGGTGCCCTGCGAATGGGCGCCGGGAAACCCTGGGACAAAGCCGACGTATAGGCCCGTGTCGGTGCACTTTTCGATAACGGCATTGAAATGATGCATGTCACACCTGTACCGTTGATGCGAATAGTTTAACAGTATCCTACACCGCCAACTCTTCGTGCAGGAGCAAAAGTGTAACGCCTCTGAGACCTCCCCCGCAGACTGCCGCCTGGCAGTCAGGACTCAGCGCCTCAAACCCCGAACAGCCCGCTGTTGTCGGTCACGCTGCCCACCACATCCGGGTGGTTCGGGTCATAACCGTATTCTAGAACGGTATGTCGTCGTCGCTGAAATCGCTGGCGGGTTTATCCGGCTTGGCGACCGGAGTAGCCACCGGCTCGGACTCACCGCGACTCGCGGACGCGGCCCGATCGGCTCCGCCGGCGCCGGCGCGGCTGCCGAGCATCTGCATGTTGTCGGCGATGATCTCGGTGCTGTAATGGGTCTGGCCTTCCTTTTCGTAGGTGCGGGTGCGCAGGCGGCCCTCGATATAAATCTGCGAACCTTTCTTCAGGTATTCGCCGGCGATTTCCGCCAGGCGGTTATAGAAGGTGATGCGGTGCCACTCGGTGCGTTCCTTCTGCTCGCCGCTCTCCTTGTCCTTCCAGGATTCGCTGGTGGCGATGCGGATATTGGTGACCGCGCTGCCGCTGGGCATGTAGCGGGTTTCCGGATCCGCTCCCAGGTTACCGACCAAGATGACTTTGTTGACGCCGCGTGCCATGGCTGAATCCTCGCTGGTTATTTAGAGCGTCTAACAAAATGAAAACACTTGCCCTTGCCTTCCGCTCAACCCCCCTCTCCCCTGGTGGGAGAGGGTTGGGGTGAGGGGGCGCTGAGGCATTTTGTTAGACGCTCCAAGTAGTGCCCCTGTCCACCCCGTCCCTGACGGGAGACGGTCATTTTACGGGAAACAGGCCGGTTAGGTCACGGTGGTTCCGTCTGTGGAAATGGCTATTCTTGTGGGAGCGGTCGTACCGACCGCGATTCCTTGAAACCATCGCGGCGAATATCGCCGCTCCTACAACAAGCACACCCGCCAGCGGGCACCGGATTTGCCTTCAGGTCTCACCCGTAACCGCACGACTCGCCGGCCGGCCCGGCGGGCGCATCGCCAGCGCCACCAGCAGCCACAGGCCGGCCAGCGCCGCGCACAGACCGAACACTCCGGTGAGTCCCCAGACGCCCTGCAGCCAGCCCCCCAGGGCGCCGCCCACGAAGATGCCGAAAAACTGGGAGCTGGAGTAGATGCCCAGAGCCGTGCCCTTGGCCCCGGCCGGCGCCACCCGCGAGATCAGCGACGGCAGGCTGGCTTCCAGCAGGTTGAAGGCGGTGAAGAACACCAGCAGCGCCACCATCACCACCGGCAGCCCGCCATGGCCCAACAGCAACAGCAGCT
>Ga0307373_10009826_pt1 | contig 14201 bp, 9 predicted proteins | sample OX2MG_FD_202534 | JGI IMG/M metagenome (GOLD analysis project Ga0307373, IMG submission 202534) | Soil microbial communities from Risofladan, Vaasa, Finland - OX-2 | ecosystem: Environmental > Terrestrial > Soil > Coastal area > Acid sulfate soil | place: Finland: Risofladan, Vaasa | collected... | reverse complement strand
GCCTTTTCCAGGCCCGGCGCGTTCTCGCGATTGCTGATGACCAGAACGATTTCCGCATGGGGGATGCGCCCGGCGACGACGCTATCCGCCAGGGCTTCGAAATTCGATCCGCGACCCGAGAGCAACACCGCAACCTTTTTTTTCATGGCTGGAGCAAAGTAGCACAACAGGCGCGCAACGCAAAGCCGGCCCGCCGACCAGCGGCCGGCGATAGAAACGCCGGCGGCTAGAGCGGCAGGGCGCCCGTATATTTCACCGGGCCGGGCCCGGAGGCGATGCGGCCGATGATGTGGAATTTTTCGCGGCGGCGCTTGAGTTCGGTTTCCACCTGTTTCAGATTCGCCGACGGAATCACCAGGATCATGCCGATGCCGAGGTTGAATGTGCCGAGCATTTCGTTCTGGCGAAGATTTCCCAGCTTCGCCAGATACTGGAAAATCGGCAGAACCGGCCAGGAACCGAGATCGACGATGGCGTGGAGCTGGCGGGGAACGGCGCGCGGCAGGTTAGCGGTGATGCCGCCGCCGGTGATGTGCGCCATCGAGGTGACCCAGCCGCGCTCGATGATGCGTTCGAGCATCGACCCGTAGCAGCGGTGCGGCTTGAGCATCTCGGCGCCGATCTTGTTGCGGATTTCGGGAACGTAGGTGGCCGGCTTCAGGCCGGCGACCTCGAAAATGAGTTTGCGGGCGAGCGAATAGCCGTTGGTATGAAGCCCGCTCGAGGGCAGCGCCAGCAGCGCGTCGCCGGCGCGGACGCCGTGGGGATCGAGGCGGCGCGTGCGTTCGACCACGCCGACGATGAACCCGGCCAGGTCGTATTCGCCGGGCGGATAGATGCCGGGCAGCTCGGCGGTTTCGCCGCCGATCAGGGCGCAGCCCACCTGGCGGCAGGCGCGGCTGATTCCATCGACCACCTGCTCGACGATCACCGGATCGAGCTTGCCCATCGCCAGGTAATCGAGGAAGAAAAGCGGGCGGGCGCCCTGGGTGAGGATGTCGTTGACCGAGTGGTGAACGATGTCGATGCCGACGGTGGTGTGAACGCCCGCGGCGATGGCCACTTTGAGCTTGGTCCCGACGCCGTCGGCGCTGGAGACGAGGACGGGCTCCTTCCAGAGTTTCGTGTCGAGCGCAAACAGCCCGCCGAAGCCCCCGATCGGCTCGAGAACGTTGCGGGTAAATGTGCGGCAGGCGAGCCGCCGGATGCGGCCCTTGACCTGATCGGCGGCGGCGATATTGACGCCGGCGTCGGCGTAACGCATGGCGTTAGTTCCTTTTTTGGCAGCGGTCAAATCAGCGCGACTGCCGCTGGGCGGCGACTTCCAGCTGCACGAGCTCGGTCGGGTAATGCCCCGTGTAGCAGGAAGTGCAGAATTGGCCCTCGGCGTCGCCGACAGCGCGGCGCAGGCTTTCGAGCGACAGGTACCCCACCGAATCGGCGCCGACGAAGGCGCAGATTTCCGCGAGGGAATGGCGCGCGGCAATGAGCTCGTCGCGGGTCGGCGTATCGATTCCGTAATAACAGGGCGAAATCGTCGGCGGGCAGCTGACCCGCATGTGAACCTCGGCGGCGCCCGCCTCGCGCAGCAGGCGCACGATTTTCCGGCTGGTGGTGCCGCGAACGATGGAATCGTCGATGAGCGCGACGCGCTTGCCCTCGAGCAGCTCGCGGACCGGATTGAGCTTCAGCTTGACCCCGAAATCACGAATCTCCTGCTCCGGCTCGATGAACGTGCGGCCGACGTAATGGTTGCGGATCAGGGCCATGCGAAACGGTATGCCCGACTCCTGCGCGTAACCGACCGCGGCCGGCACGCCCGAATCGGGCACCGGGACGACGACGTCGGCCAGGGCGGGCTGCTCGCGGGCAAGCAGGCGGCCCAGCATTTCGCGGCTGTGATTCACCTGGCGGCCGAAGACGAGGCTGTCCGGGCGCGCGAAGTAGACATGCTCGAAGATGCAGTATTGATGCGCCTTTTCCGGGGCGAAGCGGAGGCTTTCGACGCCGGAGGCGTCGATGCGCAGCATCTCGCCCGGCTCGATGTCCCGGATGTATTCGGCGTCGAGCAGGTCGAAGGCGCAGGTTTCCGAGGCCACCATCCAGGTATCGCCCATCCGCCCCAGCGCCAGCGGCCGGAAGCCGCGGGGATCGCGAATGGCAAACAGCTCGCTCGGACTGAGCACGACGAGGGAATAGGCCCCTTCGAGCTGGTTCAAGGCGTCGGCCAGCGCTCCCGACAGATTGCGGGCCGCGCTGCGGGCGATCAGATGAAAAATGACCTCGGTATCGCTGTTGGTCTGGAAGATCGAGCCGCGATGCTCCAGGCGTCGGCGCCATTCGCGGAAATTGGTGATGTTGCCGTTGTGGGCGATGGCCAGATGGCCCTTGTTGCAATCGATCGAGATGGGCTGGGCATTGAGGATGGCGCTGTCGCCGGCGGTCGAATAGCGGGTGTGGCCAATGGCGGCCTCGCCGGGCAGGCGGGAGAGCGCCCCGGAGGTGAAAATCTCCTGGACCAGCCCCATGCCCTTGACGATTTCCAGCCGCTTGCCGTCGGCCGAGGCGATCCCGGCCGATTCCTGGCCGCGGTGCTGGAGCGAATAGAGGCTGAGGTAGGCGAGTTTGGAGGCTTCCGGATGGCCGAAAACGCCCACAATGCCACAATGATCGTGAAAATGATCGTCGTCGAGGAGTACACGATTCATTCGTTTATCCAGCCACGGGAAGGGAAGCGGTGAGCACGCGCTCGATTGCGTTCGACCACAAATCTTCCAGCCGCGCCACCGGTGCCCGGACGGCTTCGTGGCCGTTATAGGCCAGGCGGAAGTCTCCGCGCCCGACGCGGCCCAGCACGTACGCCGCTATACCGTATTGTGCCGCAAGCTCCAACAGACGGGCAAGACGCGCGGCCTCGACCGTAACCAGGGCCCGCGCGCCGCGCTCGCCGAACAGGGCGGCCTCGACCGGCAGGTTGCCGCTGCATTCCACCTGCGGCGCCAGCCCCTCGGTTCCGAACGAGCATTCCGCCAGGGCCACGGCCAGGCCGCCGTCGGATAAATCGTGAGCGGAAACGGCCAGGCGGGCCGAAGCCAGGGCCACCAGCCCGTCGATGAGCCGGTTTTCCGCCGCCAGATCGATGGCCGGGGGCGCGCCGGAGGCGAGCTCCAGCACCGTCCTGGCATATTCGCTCGATGAAAATTCCCGCGCCAGCCTGCCGCGGTCCACGGCGCCCGAGCCGTCCGGGCCGGCGCCGTCGAGCAGAACGATTCGGTGGCCCTCGGCGCGGAAACTCATTCCCAGGGCCGCCGAAGCGTCGTCCAAAAGTCCGAGTATGCCGATGACCGGCGTCGGATCGATCGGCTCGCCGAGGGTTTCGTTGTAGAAGCTGACGTTGCCTCCGGTGATGGGCGTGCGAAGGGCGTTGCAGGCTTCGGCGATGCCGTCGATCGCCCGGCTGAATTGCCACATCACCCCGGGCTTTTCGGGATTTCCGAAGTTGAGGCAGTTTGTCGCGGCCATCGGGCGGGCGCCGCTGGCGGCCACGTTGCGCGCCGCCTCGGCGACGGCGTGCATGGCCCCGGTGAATGGATCGAGGCGGCACCAGCGGCCGTTGCCGTCGGTGGAAAGCGCCAGACCGCGCCCGGTTTCCTTCACGCGCAAGACCGCCGCGTCGCCGCGCCCGGGCCCGACGACGGTATTGGTGCGAACCATGTGATCGTACTGCTCCCAGACCCATCGTTTGGAAGCCACGTCGGGCGAGGCGAGGACGCGCTCGAGGGCCGGCGTGAGGGTTTCGCCCTCGAGGCCGAATTCGGCCAAACGCTCGCTCGCCGCCGGGGCGGGCGGCGCGATCGGCCGGGCGTATACGGGGCCCTCATCGCAGAGCGGGCGCGCGGGAATTTCGGCGACGGTGCGGCCGCCGTCGAGCACGCGCATCAAGCCGTCGCCGGTGACCCGGCCGATCTCCATCGCTTCGAGTCCCCATTTGCGGAAGATGCCGGTCAGTTCCGCCTCGCGGCCGCGATCGCAGACCAGCAGCATGCGCTCCTGCGATTCGCTGAGCATGATTTCATACGGGGTCATGCCGGATTCGCGGCGCGGCACCAGCCGCAGATCGATTTCGATACCCGTGCCGCCGTGCGCCGCCATCTCCGAGGTCGAACAGGTCAGGCCGGCCGCGCCCATATCCTGAATGCCGAGCACGGCGCCCGAGGCCATCGCCTCGAGGCAGGCTTCGAGCAGAAGCTTTTCCATGAACGGGTCGGCCACCTGGACGTTCGGGCGTTTCTGCTGGGACTGCTCGCTGAACTCGGCCGAAGCCAGCAGCGAAGCGCCGTGAATGCCGTCGCGCCCGGTGCGCGCGCCAACGTAAACCACCGGATTGCCGTCGCCGCGCGCCTTGGCGAGAAAAAGGCCGTCGCGCCGCGCGATGCCGAGCGCCAGGACGTTGACGAGCGGATTTCCCGAGTAGCCGCGCTCGAACCGGATCTCCCCGCCGACCGTGGGCACGCCGAAGCAGTTCCCGTAGAACGAGATGCCGCCGATCACGCCGTCGAGGATGCGGCGGTTGCGCGCGGTCACCGCGGCCGGAACGCCCGAACCCTCGCCGATGGGGCCGAAACGGAGCGAATCGAGCACGGCGATGGGCCGCGCACCCATGGTGAAAATATCGCGAAGGATTCCGCCCACGCCCGTTGCCGCGCCCTGGTGGGGCTCGACGAAACTCGGGTGGTTATGCGATTCGATCTTGAAAACGGCGCACAGGCCGTCGCCGATATCGACCACGCCCGCGTTTTCGCCCGGGCCCTCGATTACCTGCGGGCCGCGCGTCGGCAGGCGCTTCAGATGGACGCGGCTGGATTTATACGAGCAGTGCTCGCTCCATTGCACGCTGAAAATGCCCAGTTCGGTGAAGGTGGGGTCGCGGCCCAGCATCGCGCGCATGCGATCGAACTCTTCGGCGGTCATGCCGTGCTGCGCGGCGACCTCGGCCGTGACGACGGGCTCGGCCGGCGCCGGCGGGCCGGTGGCCGGTTGCGGATGGGTTGTGTCGCTCAAGCGAGGAAGCTCCCGGCCGGCGCGAGAGAGCCAGGCGCGAACGGACTTCTTTCGCCCCTGGAAAGCGCTCGCGTCCGGCGCATGCCGCTCAGGCCGTCACCTGCGGCTGGCGGATCAGGCTTTGCACCATGGAACGGAAAATCACCAGGCCGTCGGTCGAGCCCATCAGGGCCTCGACGGCGCGCTCGGGATGCGGCATCAAGCCGAGAACGTTTCCCTCGCGGTTGACGATGCCGGCCACGTCGGCCGCCGAGCCGTTCGGGTTGGCCGATTCGTCGCGGCGTCCATCGGGGGTGACGTAGCGAAAAACGATCCGCTCGTCCCGCTCGAGCTCGGCGAGGGTTTCGGGATCGGCCGTGTAGTTGCCGTCGGAGTGGGCGATGGGAATCCGCAGAACCTGGCCGGGCCGGGCGGCGGCGGTGAACGGCGTCGCGGCCGTTTCCACGCGGACCCAGACGTGGCGGCAGACGAAGCGCAATCCGCGATTGCGCAGCATCGCGCCGGGCAGCAGGCCCGCTTCGAGCAGGATCTGGAAGCCGTTGCAGATGCCCAGCACCAGCCCGCCGCGCCGGGCAAAGCGCTCGACCGCTCGCATGACCGGAGAGAAACGCGCAATCGCGCCGGTGCGCAGGTAATCGCCGTAGGAAAAGCCGCCGGGAAGAACGACGGCGTCCAGACCATCCAGATTTTCCGATTGATGCCAGATAAAATCGACCGGCTGATCGAGGATCTTGCCAATGGCATGGTGCGCGTCGTGATCGCAATTGGAACCGGGAAAAACGACGACACCAAATTTCATCGGAAGGCCGCCTCCCCATCATTTTAACACACGCCGCGTGGCAGTTTTTCGCGGTGCAGCTCGTGACAGTGCATCGATCGTGGCCGTGCGCCGGGATTTGCACATCTCCGCCCAACAGCCCTCTGTATCGTCATTCCGAGCGGAGCGAGGAATCTCTCCGGCAACAGGGTAAAGGCCACGGGGAGGTTCCTCTTCGCCCCTCGGCTGCGCTCGGGGCTGCCCGGAATGACGAATACCGCGCTCAACGGATACCGGCCGGCGCGGCGGGCGGGGTTAGGGACGGCGGCGAGGCCGGGATTTCGCCGCGCGCGGGCGTTTTGCGCGGCCCGGTTTCGCGCGAGAAGGCTTCGCCTTCGGGCGCGGGGGATCGGGCGAGGGTTTTCCCTGCGGCGCGGGTGCGCTTTCTGGCGCGGCGATGCGGGCGCGGCGACGGAGAGCCCAGCCGGGCTTGTTTTCCTGGCGGGCGCGGGCGATGGCCAGGGCATTCGAGGGAACGCTATCGGTAATGGTGGAACCGGCGGCCACGTAGGCGCCGTCGCCGACCTCGACCGGAGCGACCAGTTCGGTGCCGCTGCCGATGAACACGCGCGAGCCGATCTTCGTGGGATTCTTGCGCACGCCGTCGTAGTTGCAGGTGATCGTGCCGGCGCCGATGTTGGTTTCACGACCGACCGAGGCGTCGCCGAGGTAGGTCAGGTGCATGGCTTTCGAGCCTTCGCCGAGCCGGCTCTTTTTCATTTCCACATAGTTCCCGACGCGCGCCCCCGCCCCCAGTTCGGCCCCGTCGCGCAGATGGGCGAAGGGACCGACAACGGCGCCGCGGCCGACGCGGCTCGAAATCACGATCGAATGCGGCCGGATCACCACGCCTTCGGCAATCTCCGAATCCGCGATGACGCACCCGGCGCCCACCAGCGCGTCCGGGCCGATGCGCGTCGCGCCGAGCAGCTCCGCGCCCGGCTCGACGACCGTGTCCGGGCCGACCTCGACATCGGGATCGACCAGCACCGTCTCGGGCAGATAGACCGTAACCCCGGCCGCCATGAGTTCGTCGATCTTGCGCCGCCGGAACAGCGCATCGACTTCGGCCAGCTCGCGCCGCGTATTGCAGCCGAGGATTTCCTTCGCGTCACCGGTGGCCATGGCGGCCACGCGCTCGCCTTTCCGGTTCAGGAGCGCGACGACATCGGTCAGATAGAGTTCGCGATGGACGTTTTCCGGCCGCAGATCGCCGAGCGACGCCCACAGCTTTTCCAGCTCGAAGCAGTAAATGCCGGAGTTGACCTCCCGAATCGCCCTCTGGGCCGCGTCGGCCGCTTTGTCCTCGACGATCGCGCGCACCAGGTGGTCCGCGCCGCGCACGATCCGGCCGTAGCCGGAGGGGTCATCGAGCACGGCGGTCAGCACGGTCGCCGCAACGCCCGAAGCCTGGTGCGCCTGCACCAGCGCGGCGAGGGTTTCCGTGCGGACCAGCGGCGCATCGCCCGGCACGACCAGCGCGCGCCGGAATTTTTCGATCGCCAGCCGGGCCGCCTGCAGGGCGTGACCCGTGCCCCCCTGCGGCTCCTGAAGAATGGTTTTGGCATCGAGGGCGGCGGCCAGGGGCGAAACGCGGTCGGATTGGTAGCCGACAACGACGAATCGGGGAACGCCCAGCGGCCGGGCCGCCCGAATCACGTGCTCGACCAGCGCGCGGCCCCCGGCGCGGTGGAGCACTTTCGCCCGGCGCGAGCGCAACCGCGTTCCTTTGCCAGCGGCGAGTATCACGACGGCGAGTTCGGGACGTGCCATGGAAAAGAGATTACTACAGGGCCGCCGATTTGACTTGAAAGGCGCTCACGAGGACCGGAAAAACCGCTCTCAGCTCGTGCTCACGGCGGAAAGCGGCGCGCCAAGCGGCTGGCGTTCCGGCGCGGACGGATCGGCGGTTTCCACCCAGAGCGAGCGGTCCGAGAGCAGCCGCGTCACCAGAGCCGTGTGCATCGCATGGCCCGCTTTGTGGGCGACGATATAGGCCTTCAGCGGCCGGCCGACCAGCGCCAGGTCGCCGATCAGGTCGAGCGCCTTGTGGCGGGCAAATTCGTCGGGGAAACGCAGCTCGCCGTTCATGAGCCCGTCGCGCGTCAGCACGATGGCATTGTCGAGCGAGCCGCCGCGGATCAGGTCCATCGAGCGCAACCGGGAAACGTCTTCGAGGAAGCCGAATGTCCGCGCCGGGGCCAGCACGCGGCTGAAGCTTTCGGCGTCCACGTCGAGTTCGATCTCCTCGCGGCCGACCAGCGGATGGGGAAAGTCGATGAAGTAGCGGACGCGGAAATTGTCGGCCGGATAGGCGGCAATCTGCCGCTCGCCGTCGGAGATTTCCACCGGGCGGACCAGCCGCAGGCAGCGCCGGCGGCGGCGCAGGCGGCGAATTCCCGCCTCGGCGATCATCTGAACGAACGGCCGCGACGAGCCGTCGAGGATGGGCACTTCGAGCGCGTCCAGCTCAATGTAAACGTTGTCGATGCCGCTCGCATAGAGCGCCGCGAGAACGTGCTCGACCGTCGAAAGCAGCACGCCCTTTTTCATCAGGCTGGTGGCGTAGCTGACGCGCGCGAGCCACCGCCCGTGCGCTTCGATTTCGAAATTGTCCAGATCGACCCGGCGGAAAACGATTCCCGTTCCGGCCGGAGCGGGGACCAGACGCAGGTGCCCGCGAACGGCCGTGTGGAGACCGATTCCCTCCGTCTCGACCGGCCGGGCAATGGTGTTCTGGTATTGCATAGGGAGATATACTAAGCATGCCGTGAGCCGTTGTGCGAATCCCTTTCTTGTTATTGATATTGAATAGCTTACTGGATACAAGAATCTTGTTTTTTCTGGTGAGTGTTGTATGAATCACACGCCTTTGCGGCGAGCGCCGTGGTCATTGAACCACAATCATGCGTTCTCGGTCGCTTCATTTTTGCCGGCTTCTCTGCAGTGCTCCGGTTGAACCTGAAATGGAGGATCGTTTGTGGGGCGGCAAGCCAGACTGTAGAATGATTTTTTGGCCATGTCCGCTCCGAACTCGCCATTTCGAATCGTCTCAACCGAGCCCGCCGCCACACCCGCGCCGGCACTGCCAAAGCCTTCCTGGCTGCGCGTGAAATTTTTCGGCGGTCCCAACCACCAGGACTTGAAGCGAATCATGCGGACGCTCGATCTGCACACGGTTTGCGAGAGCGCCCGCTGTCCCAACATGGGCGAATGCTGGGAACACCGCACCGCCACCTTCATGATCCTGGGAAATATCTGCACGCGCGCCTGCGGGTTCTGCGCCGTGCCGTCGGGAAAGCCGCTCGGGCCGCCGGCCGAGGACGAACCGGAACGCGTGGCCGAGGCGGCCCTGTCGATGGGGCTGCGCTATGCGGTGGTGACGTCGGTCAACCGCGACGACCAACCCGACGGCGGCGCCCGCATCTTCGCGCGCACGATCGCCGAGATTCGCCGCCGCGTGCCCGGCTGCCGGGTCGAGGTGCTGATTCCCGATTTTCGCGGCGTATGGCCGGCTCTCGATACGGTGATTGCCGCGCGGCCCGACGTGCTCAATCACAATGTGGAAACCGTACCGCGCCTGTCCCGCCACGTGCGCAGCGCCGCCCGTTACGAGCGCTCGCTCGAGCTACTCGAGCGGTCGAGCCGCGCGGGAATGGTGACCAAGAGCGGCATGATGCTGGGCCTCGGCGAGGAGCGCGAGGAGGTGCTCGGCGCGATGCGCGATCTGGCCGCGCGCGGCGTCCAGATTCTCACGCTCGGCCAGTATCTGCAGCCAACCCGCGAGCATTTGCCGATTGTCCGCTACGTTTCACCCGAGGAATTCGTCGAATACAAGAGCGAGGGCCTGGCCATGGGCTTTAGCCACGTTGAGTCCGGCCCGCTCGTGCGCTCCTCCTATCACGCCTTCGAGCAGGAACAGGCCGCCCGCGCCCCCTCTTCTCAGTAATCGGCATCCTACCCGCCTCCGGCCAAGCGCCGATCCGTGTCATTCCGAGCCGTCCCTGGCGGGCGAGGAATCTCTCCGGTTGTTCCCGAACTTTGGCGTCCCCTGCCCACGGGCGAATAGCGGAGTGGCCTTTGGGCCGCGAAAATATGGTCGCCGGCCCGGCGATGGGATTACACTGCGCTCATGAGGTCGAGATCCCGCGGCCTGCTGCCATTTCTGGTTTTTCTGCTGGCCGGCGCGTGTTGTCTGGCGGCGCAGTCGAAAAACCCGGAGGATCTGGCCGCGGGCAAGATATTGGTGGCGCCGCGAAACTCCTCGGACCCGATATTTTCGAAATCGGTTATTTTGCTGGTGCGCTACGACAAGACCGGCGCGCTGGGCCTGATGGTAAACCACCGGACGACGCTCGCGATTTCGCGCGCCTTGCCTGGCGTGAAAGGGGCGGCGCGGGATTCCGATCCGGTCTTCATCGGCGGGCCGGTGGAATTGAGCGGCGTCTTTGCGCTGGCTCGCACGCCGGCCAAACCCGAGGACGAGACCAACATCTTCGGCAACATCTACTTCATCACGACTAAAACGGCCCTGGAAAAAACGCTCGACCGGAACCCCAATCCCAGCCAGCTTCGCATCTACCTCGGCTACTGCGGCTGGGCCCCGCACCAGCTCGAAAACGAGGTACTCGAAGGCCGGTGGTACATCTTCGATCGCAGCGAAGCGGAGGCGTTCGACGCGAAACCATCGACGCTCTGGTTGCGGCTGGTCAGCAAGACGGAACAGCGCTTTGCGCGCCTCCGCTCCGCTCTGCCCGTACGGTGAAAGAGCAGTCGGCTTTATATGCCCCACCCTATCAATGGCCACGGATATTCCGAGGTTTGCCCTGGCGGCTCGCCCACAGCGACCAGGATTTGTGCCTCTTCGCCAAGAATGTCTCCATTCAGCAGGGTCGCAGTCCCCGATACTGAAGACCGTTGGTCCCACCTGGACCGTCGCAATTCACCACGGGACCTCCCGTGAAAGCTGACCGTGCTATTATAGGCGAATAAAAAGCGAATTAAGCGATAGGGCGATGACCGGCCACGGAAGCGCGAATGGCACCAGAGTAGTACCGGGGCCATTCGGTCACAAAAGAGACGTTTGCGGCACGTACCACGTGAGCCTAACGAATGACAGCAGGGAAATCTTCACCAAGACCGCGTGCACGCGGATGGCAGAATCCCCGTCTGTTTGCGCGGCGAGACACGGCCACGGTCCCGCGAGGAAATGAACAACCTTGTTGGAGGCACGGCGATTATCGCCGCTTCCCTAGTATAATCTGTCGCCATTGGGGAAAATCTTTTGAGCCTTGAGGAACATTTCGATCCCGTTTTTGCTGCAAGACTGGCGCTGCGCGAAAAACAAATCCAGCAGAATTACCGGCCAATTATCGGTGTTCACAAGTGGTTTGCGCGGAGACCTGGCACCCTGTTTCGCAACCTTCTCCTGGCAGAATACAATGGCGCAGAACCTCTTGAGAAGAGCTACTGGCGTTCGCACAAGCTCAAGGGAGTGGTTGCGGACCCATTCATGGGGGGTGGCACGCCGGTCTTCGAAGCGAACCGCCTTGGCCTGGGCGTTGTAGCAACCGACGTAAACCCCATGGCGTACTGGGTTGTACGACAGTCTTTGGCTCCGCTCGACATCCCCGCATTTCTAGCGACTGCCGAGAGAGTGACGTCTCAGGTAGAGTCGGTCGTCGGAAGGTTTTACCAGACCCGATGCGTCCATTGCAGCTCTCTGGTTCCAGTCAAGTATTTTCTCTGGGTCAAAACTCAGAAGTGTCCCGGCTGCAAAACAGAGCTCGACCTTTTTCCGGGCTACCTGCTAGCAGAAGCAGTCCGCCATCCGAAACACATCGTGGCTTGTGCAAAGTGCGGCGATTTGAACGAGTTCACCATGCAACCGACACTTTCGAACCCCGCCAAATGCAACGGCTGCGGAAATCTCGTCCACACGGAGGGCCCGGCAAGGAATCGATTTATCTCATGCCCTCAGTGTTCAACCCGCGTCTGCTTCATTAACGGTGAACGAAAGCGTGTGGCCCCTAGACACCGCATGTGGGCCATCGAATACCATTGCCCAACATGCCGCCCACACCATGCGGGGCGATTTTTCAAAAAGCCCGATCAGAATGACCTGGGCTCGTTTTTCCAGGCTAGACAAGCCTTGACTTGCTCGCGGGGTTTGCCGATTCCAGAGGATCAAATTCCGAGGGGTGACGAAACGGACCGACTGCATCGCTGGGGCTACCACCGCTACCGCGACATGTTCAACGAACGTCAGCTTCTTGGTTTGGGACATCTGCTAGATGCAATCAGGCAGGTGCCGGACACTGAGGTCCGGCATGCTCTTCTGACTGTGTTCTCTGACTTCATGAGATATCAGAACATGTTGTGTCGTTACGACACCTACGCGCTGAAATGCCAAGATGTCTTTAGCGTACACGGCTTTCCCGTTGGATTGGTTCAATGCGAGAACAATCTCCTAGGAGTTCCCCGCGTTGGATCGGGCGCGTTTCGCCACTTCGTCGAAAAGTATCGACGGGCCAAGGAGTATTGTGAGAAACCATTCGAGACCCGACACGACAGGTCGGTGGTTTTCATCTCGGGGGAACGAATCCGCGCGGAGTTCGCGGACCCGGCATCGGACGTAGGCGAGGGTCAGGCAATTCTCTCGGCAGCACCGGCCACACAGGTATTGCTAAAACCGAACGGCCTTGACGGGGTATTTACTGATCCTCCTTACTTCGCCAACGTCCAGTATGCCGAACTCATGGACTTCTGTTACGTGTGGCTAAGGAAAGGCCTCGGCGAGGAGTGCGCAGCGTTCCGCGCGGAATCAACGAGGAACAGCCGAGAGCTTACCGGCAATGAGACCTTGGGACGTGACCTTGCGCACTTTACAAGAGGATTAAGCCAAATTTTCAGGCATTACGGCGCAGCCTTGAAACCAGATGCGCCCTTCGTCTTCACATATCACCATAATGACCCCGCCGCGTACATCCCGGTCGTACTGGCAGTCCTTGATGCGGGCCTTGACTGCTCTGCGACGCTCCCGGCAGTAGCAGAGATGTCGGCCTCAATTCACATACTGGGAACCGGCTCATCGGTTCTGGACACGGTCTTCGTGTGCAGGCGCAGGCTGAAGCACCGGCAGGGGAGCGATATCGGGAAGCTTGTGTCCGGGGACGCAGAGATGATGGGGCGTGCCTCTGTCCGCGTCACGAGGGGAGACCTACGCTGCCTTTTCGCTGGGCACCTCGCTCGACTGACCATAAATCACCTTAAACCAAGCTGGAATGACAAGGTGCCGACGGCCCAGAAGATGAAGGTCGCTAGCAGAACGGTAACGGAAATCCAAAAGGACTATAGAATCGAATTGCTGATCACGAATCTTTTACAAGCCGGCGCGAACGCCAGAAAGGCCGAGAAGACTAGCCTTGCCCCGACCGTTTGAAGTCAGTCCCGATTATCTTCGCGATCACCTGGAAGCGATGGTCTCCGCCGTCTTCGCTGACCTTCAGTCGCAGTTTCTTGTTTTGCCGAAGGGGCCCAACTTTGTGGAGTATGCAAACTTCCAGACCGCATATGAGGTTCTCAAGCGCGAAACAGGAAGTTTCGAAAATTTCACCGAGGAGGCAGTTTGGGCTGCGCTTAAGGCAGACGCCATGTCGTTTGTGGTCCTCAGGACCATTCTTGGTTTCTCCCCTCCAGAATGGGCCGAACTGGCACGATCCGATTTGGGGGCCGACGTACCGCAAAATGCCGCGCGAGACCTGGACAGCCGTTCTCGTAAAGAGCAGGGTTATTACTCCCGCCTGGACTCAGGCCGCAATGGGAAAACGAAAAGGCGGGTTGACGCCTTAATCTCCGTCGCGGTTCAACACCTCACCCGGCCAATCGATGAGGTTCCGGATGGTGCGGTCCATCGCCTCGCAAAATTTGACACAAGCGCTGGGACTGAGTCGCTGCGCCATGCGGCCGCACAGCATGTCCCCTATGCGACGCTCTTGTACGAGCGGTTTCTTGGACGCCCCTTTGCCAGCCATCGAGACGCTGTTTCCGAGCTCGTCGGAGACGCAATGGAAGGCGCGATTGAGGAGCGTCTGTCGCACTCCCAGGTCACATTCCGCAAGACGAAGCGAGCCGAACGAATTCCTGGTTTCGAACAAGCACCCGATTTTATTGTTCCCGACGAAATGCGCCCAGTTGTTGTTATTGAAGCGAAAATCACCGGCGACGATGGCACAGCGCGCGACAAAGTCACCAGAATCGAAAGATTGGCTACCATGCGCGACGAGCGGATACGAAGGGGAGAGGCGGGATTCGAGGTATTAGC
>Ga0307373_10009822_pt1 | contig 14206 bp, 15 predicted proteins | sample OX2MG_FD_202534 | JGI IMG/M metagenome (GOLD analysis project Ga0307373, IMG submission 202534) | Soil microbial communities from Risofladan, Vaasa, Finland - OX-2 | ecosystem: Environmental > Terrestrial > Soil > Coastal area > Acid sulfate soil | place: Finland: Risofladan, Vaasa | collected... | reverse complement strand
GGACCTCGGGACCCCGAGCCTCGGCACCATGCGCCCCGCCCGTCTGGATCGCCGTGGCCGGCACCCGAAGGAGCCTGGCCAGCCGCCCCGGCATCCACCAGTTGGTTTGGCCGAACAGTGCGACCATGGCGGGCACGAGCAGGCAGCGGATCACAACGGCGTCGATGAGGATCCCGGCTCCGAGTCCGGTCGCGAGGATCTTCAGGTCGGTCTGCGGGCCGGTGGACATGGACAGGAAGCTCAGCATCAGGATCGCCGCCGCGCTGGTGACCAGCCGGCCCGTCCGGCCGAGACCCTCGGTGACCGCGGCGCGGGCATCGCCGGTTGAGTCGTAGACCTCCCTGATCCTGGTCAGGATGAACACCTCGTAGTCCATCGAGAGGCCAAACAGGAAGGCGAACACCATCAGCGGCACCCACATCGTGATCGCGCCGGTGGCCGGGATTCCCCACAGCGCGTTCGACCCGTGCCCGTCCTGCCAGACCCAGGTGAGCACGCCGTAGGCGGCCGCGAGCGAGATCAGGTTGAACACGACCGCCTTCGCCGCGAGCAGCACGGACCGGAAGGCCCGGGCCAGCAGCAGGAAGGTGGCGACCGCGATCAGCGCGAGCATCAGCGGGAAGTCGCCGTAGACGGCATGGTCGAAGTCGATCAGGGACGCGCCGTCGCCGCCGACGCCGATCACGCTCTGCTTGGTGAGCAGGGCCTGCTCGAGCCGGGAGATGGTCTGCTGGCCAGCCGGGATCGTGCTCTCGGCAACCGGGATGACCGTGACAATGGCTGAGCCCGGGCGCTGGTAGTCCGGGGTGGCCGGGGCGACCGCCGCGTAGATGCCGGGTACCCGAGCCGCCTGCGCGGCGACCGAGGCGGCACCAGCGGAGCCAGCACCGGGAGCCCGCGAGACGAGGATCTCGGCCGGCGTGATCACGCCGGACGGGATGCCGCCGCGGGTCAGCGTGGTCAGCGCGTTGTGCGCCGGGCCGGCGGTCGCTTCGGCGGTGCTGCCGGGCTCGCCGAGGTGCAGGGACATCGCCGGAAGCATCAGCGCGCCGATGACCGCGAGGCCAGCCACGGCGGCGACCCAGCGGTGCTGGTAGACGCCGCGCGCCCAGGCCGAGAACAGCCGGCTCGCCGAGCGCTCGGTACGCAGGCGCGGCCAGTCGAGCCGCGGCCCGGCGGTCGCCAGGATCACCGGCAGCAGCGTCACCGCGACCACGACCGAGACCAGCGGAACGAGCACGCCGCCGTACCCGACGCTGCGGAGCATGGGGACGGGAAGCACGATCATGGACAGCAGACCGACGGCGACGGTCAGCCCGGAGAAGACGACCGCGCGGCCCGCGTGGTTCATCGCCTGGACCACGGCCTCCTTGTTGTCGCGTCCGGCAGCCCGCTCCTCGCGCCAGCGGCTGACGACGAGCAGCGAGTAGTCGATCGCCACGCCCAGGCCGATCAGCGCGATCAGGAACTCCACGATCTGGCTGATCCCGGTGATCTCGGTCAGGCCCCCGACGACCAGGAAAGTGGACAGCACCGAGATGCCCCCGATCAGCAGCGGAAGCAGCGCCAGGAAGCTGGCGTAGACGAAAGCCAGCACGAGCAGGGCGCCGAGGCCGCCGATCATGGCTTCCGCCATCACGCTGGTGCCCTTGCTCGATGAGGCCGGCTTGCCGTTGGCGAGCAGCTGCGAGCCGGTCACGCCGATCTCCCAGCCCGCCGGCGCGGCGTGGTCAAGCGCGCGGGTGATGACGGGGCCGAGGCTCGGGCCGCCGAATCCGGTCATCGCTGGCGTGTAGACCAGCGCGAAGGTGGACCGGCCGTCCCGAGTCAGGAACGCACGGTTGTGCGTTGTCGCGTAGTCGGCGACCCTTGAGTGCGGGATCGCGGCCGCGACCGCGGCGAAGATCCGTCCCGTCTGCGCGGCGACCGCCGGGTCGCTGATCCGCTGGCCCGCTGGGACGGTCACCACCGGCACGTACGGTGTCTGTGAGCCGCCGTTGCCGTATGCCGCGATGATCTGGTTATCAACCTTGAACGCCTGGCCTGGCATGGAGAAGTTATTGGTCATCCGGTGCGTGGTGCCGCCGACGGTCAGCGCGCCGGCGACGGCCACGAGCAGCCAGAACAGCGCGACGATCGCTTTGTGACGGAGCACGAAACGAGTGAGGGCAGGCATCGGGATCTCCCGGGGTTTGCTGCCGGTGGGCGTTCCACCAGCCATTCACCAGGCTGCCGTTCGCGGCCGTTCCGGTCGTCGTACCGGCGGCGACACTTGCCGCTACCCCACCTGGCGCAGTCGGCCGCCCGACTACTCCGCTCGGAGTACACCGCCGGTCAACTGGCGGAGGATGATCGGCTGCCGTCTGACCCATACGCTGGTCGGGTGAGAGGCTTGACTTCTTGGTGGCGAGGATGGCGGAACGCCACGGCACGCGACGTGATCGGCGCGCTCGTGATGACGGCCGTTACCGTCGGCGGAGCCTACGGCGAGGCGCACCCGAGTCAGCCATCGGATATCAGCCCGAACGGGCATCACATCCCGTACACCCCGGACGCGGCCCTTCTGCTGGTCGCCGTCGCTTCGCTGGCACTTATCTGGCGGCGGCGTTATCCGGTCACGGTGCTGGCCATCTCCACCGCCGCGGTGACGACCTACAGCCTGCTCGGGTACGTCAATGGCGCCGCGCTGCTCGCACCGCCGTTCGCCCTGTACGCGGTCGCGCTGGCGCTGAGCGTCCGCCGCGCCGTGGCCGCGGCCGCGATCACCCTGGTCGTCCTGATGGGCGCGACCGGGATCGCCAATCCGTTCGGTCCGACGGGCGGCGGCTTCTTCCTCATCCCGGCGATGATCGCCGCCGCGCTGTTCGGCGGCATCGCGGTCAGCAACCGGCGCGCCTTCGTCGCCTCCATCCAGGCCCGGGCGGAGGATGAGGCACGGCGGCAGGTGGACGAGGAACGGCTGCGGATCGCCCGCGAGCTGCATGACGTCGTCGCGCACACCATGTCGACCATCAATGTGCAGGCCAGCGCCGCCGCCCTGGTGCTGACCGACCGCCCGGACGCGGCGGCCGAGGCGCTCCAGGCGATCAGGACGGCGAGCAAGAACGGACTGCGGGAACTGCGCGCGATTCTCAACGTGCTGCGCCAGGCCGACGACGCCGACCCGACGTCCCCGACACCCGGCCTGGCCCAGCTCGACGCGCTGATCGCCGGGGCGATCCAGGCCGGCCTGCCGGCCACGCTGAGCGTGACCGGCGATCCAGCCCCGCTGCCCGCCGCCGTCGACCTGGCCGCATACCGGATCATCCAGGAGTCGCTGACCAACGCTATCCGGCATGCCGGTCCAGCCACGGCGGCCGTGTCGGTGAACTACCTCGACGGGAAGCTGGCCATCGAGGTGGCCGATACCGGCCGAGGCGGGCCGACCGCTGGCGAGCGGCACGACGGCGCCTGGCCGGCCGGCCACGAGCTCGACGGCCTGACCGAGCGGGAACGCGAGGTCATGACGCTGGTCGCGGCCGGCCTGTCCAACGACGAGATCGCCGGCCGGCTCTATGTCAGCCCGCTGACCTCCAAGACTCATGTCAGCCGCATCATGACCAAGCTCGATGCCCGCGACCGGGCGCAGCTCGTCGTCATGGCCTACGAGTGCGGCCTGGTCGTCCCCGGCCAGCGGGCGGCCGGCTGACGTCAGGCCGATGTCGGCCTTCATCAGTGCCGCATGCGGCTGGGTCATGGAAAGGACATCAGGCATTGGCAGCAACACAGGCAGCCGGTGACCGTTTCACCATCATCACCGGAGGTCCGGGGGCCGGAAAGACATCCCTGGTCGACGACTTGCGGCGGCGAGGCTTCGGCACTACCGAGGAAGCAGGCCGCGCCATCATCAGGGACCAGACCCTGATCGGCGGGCGGCGCACGTGGACAAGGCGTCGCGCACGTGCCGGTACCGGCCGAGGGTCTTCATCGCGCCTCCGTGGCCCGAGATCTACGGGACCGACACGGAGCGCAAGCAGGACTTCGCCGAGGCCGAGGCAACCTTCGACGCGGTACGCGGCGCCTATGCCGGCTACGGCTACGAGGTGATCAGCCTGCCTTTGGCGACAGTCGGCGAGCGCGCCCGACTTCGTCCTCGCCCGGCGATAGCCGGAGGGCGATGACCGGCTCGCGTGCGACCGGCGGGGGCGACGCATGGTCCGACATCGACCTCGCGTTCGGGGTCACCGGCCCGCTCGGCCCGGCCATGGACCGCTGGACGGCACAGCTCTACCGCGACTTCGCCGCCGTGCACCACTGGGACCTGCCGGCCGGACCGGCTATTAGCGTGCCTGCGTCTTGGCTACCCGGCCAGCTACGCCAAGGGCGCTCACCTGCTGCCGCCGGAGCTGACCATGCCGCTCCAGGCAGCTCTGGTCGCCTCGCTCGACCAGGCGGAATTGCGCCGGGCGCTAGGCGCCGCCATCGCGGCGCTCGCCTCCGAGGTCGAGCGTACCGACCCCGCGGTGGCGATCCGGCTGAATCCGATGCTCGCCGAACTCTCCGCTCCGCCGTGATCACGCACGCAGCGAGGACTAACCTCGGGCCCGCTTGCTGGCACTATGAACCGTGGAACGATCCGGGACTGCGCGACCTGACGCAGAGCTAGTCCGCGCGGCGCTCGGCGGGGACAAGGAGCCGCTCGCCGAGCTTCTGGTCCGGCACTGGAACACGGCCGTGTTCCTCGCCGCGCGGGTGCTCGGCTCGCCGGATCTGGCGCGCGACGCCGTGCAGGAGGCGGCGATCGCGGCGATGACCGATCTTGACCGGCTGCGCTCCCCCGATCGGTTCGGCGCCTGGTTCTGCGGCATCGCGCTCAACGTCTCCCGCCGGTGGCTCCGCCAGCTCCGGTTCGAGGTACCCGGACAGCTTGCCGATCAGGCTTCGCTCGCGCCCGGGCCGGCCGAAGCCGCCGAGCTCGCCGATCTCGGTGCCCGGGTCCGCGCGGCCATCGACCGGCTGCCGAAGGGGCAGCGCGAGGCCGTTCTGCTGTTCTACCTGCAGGGCCTCAGCCACCTCGAGGTGGCGGCTGAGCTCGGCATCTCACCAGGGGCCGTCAAGGCGCGGCTGCACCAGGCCAGGGGCGGGCTCGCTCCCGGGCTCGCTCAGATGATCGACATGTACGAAGGAGAGACGGTGACTATTAGTAGCGCGACCGAATGGATCGACGTGGCGGTGTCGGAGATCCGCAGGACCCAGGACGAGGACCCGACGCGACGCGAGCACATCATGATCCTGACCGAGCGGCACGGAGAGCGCTGGCTGCCGATCTGGATCGGGCCCGCCGAGGCGACTGCGCTGGCCCTGACGCTGGAGTCCGCCGAGACCCCGCGCCCGTTCACGTACAAGCTCGCCGCCAGCCTCGTGGCGGCCGCGGGCGCCGGCGTCACGGAGGTCAGGATCACCCGGCTGGTTCCGCCGGTGTTCTACGCGTCGGTCCTGGTGCGCAGTCCGGCCGGGACCCAGGAGGTCGACTCCCGGCCGAGCGACGCGGTGAATCTAGCGCTGGCCGCCGGAGCGCCGATCAGGATCGACAGCCAGTTGTTCAGCCACGCCCCGGCGGCCCGGCGAGAAGAGGAACTGCTGGCGGCATGCTCCGCGGCAACCGCCGATATCGCGGCCGAAGCACAGCAGACGATGCGCGAGGCGCTCGGGGAAGACCGCTGAACAATAGGTGAGCTGCCATAACTCGTGACCTTCGGCCCTGCAAGGGCAAAAGCGCAGCAGCGAAACTGCAGATGGCGGATCTTGGATGTTCCAAGCCATAGAACCGAAAGAAGGTTCGCCATGCTGGCGCTCATACCGCTTGTGCTGCTGGTAGCTACTATCTGCGGCGCCTTCTACTACATACTGAGCAGGCGTGGCCTGGCCGCCGAGGAACGGAAGAACCCGGAGAGCCAACGGCACATCTCGCTGCTGACGGAGACCGTAGGCTACGTCGGCGCGATCCTGGTGCTGGCCGGCGTCGGAGTCGCGGCCGGCCAGGGATGGGCCGGTATCACTGACTGGGGACATGTCGGCATCTTCGCCAGCATCGCGATGTTCTTCCTCGCGATCGGGCTCGTCGTGCTCTGGGTCGCCGATCCCGCGATCCAGCGGATGCTAGGCGTGGTCTGGTTCTTGTCCGCCGGCGGTGCCGGCGCGGCCGCCGAAATCGCGGCGCACGACGTGTACGGCACCTCAGGCGCCGTCACCGCCCTGCTCACGGGCCTCACGATCACGGTGTACTCAGCCTTTCTCTGGCTCATCCGCCGGAGGGAACTGCAGCTGGTCGCTCTCTTCGCCGGGCTCACTGTCACAGTCTCCGCCGCTATCATCACGCTCACCGGAACCACGGCTCCGTGGATCGCCTTCGCGCTCGGCCTGTGGGCGCTCGGCATCGGCTGGGCGATCACCGGCTGGCAGTATCCGCAGCCGCTGGGGACGACCGTGCCGCTCGGCATCGCGATCGCCCTGCTCGGTCCGAGTTTCGCCGTCTGGGACCATCCCTGGGTCTACGCGATCGCCATCGCGACGGCTGCGACAGCAATGGCAGCCAGCATTCCGCTGCGGAACACTCTCCTGCTCACAGCCGGGACGCTCGCGCTCTTCGGCTACCTGACGGCGGCGGTGGTCCGCGACTTCCGCGGGTCGCTCGGACTCCCGGCGACGCTCGCCATCTGCGGCGTCCTGCTGCTGGCCCTGGCTGTTGCCATGGCACGAGTGAGACGAGGCGCGAGGCCAAAGGAAGCAGGGCATCCCGAGCGGGCACCGGGCACCGGGGCCGCCCCGTACGAGCAGGCCGAGCAGGCCGAGCAGGCCGAGCAGCAAGACGACCAGGCCGAGCACGGGCAGCCAGCCGAGTACGAATCACCGCATCTGCACCTTCCCAAGGCGTCATAGGTTGGGTCCCTAGCCGCTGAAGGGACTCGCCATGAAGCCGAAGCAGACCAGGTTGGCCCACGTGGCAACTGGCACGCTGATCGCGTTCGCCGCCGGCCTGGGACTTGGCCTCGGCATCGGACTGCGCGTGGCCAGCGGGCCGGCTCGCGACCAGGCACTGTGCACCGCCAACCCGTGCCGGATCACCATGACGCGCAACGGCTCGGACGGGCTGGTCATCAGGGACGCGCCCGGCCAGAAAGAAGAGAACCCGCTGCTCATCATCGACCCGCACGGCCTCGCCGAGTTCTGGCAGAACGCCGCGGGCGCCTACGAGGGACCAAGGGGCGAGGTCTGCACGACGAACTCCGAGCTTGTCCCGGTGGCCTGCCTGGGCAGCGACGGGACCAGCGGCTGGGTGCGAATCGGCGACGAGGTACTGACGAGCGGCGACCTCGCCTGGCTGCATCAGGTCGAGGGCGCCACCAGGCCAGCCGCGCAGCGCGAGCACGGTCCGGCCGGCCCGCAGCCGGCGAGCTTTACTTTCACGCTTCGATCGCGGTGATGCCTACGGGGCCGCAGCGCCGCCGCTCCGCCAGTACCCACCGTGATCCCGGCTCAGGAAGCCCTCGTCGACCAGGTACCTGCGCAGCGCGGCGTAGTCCTCGTGCAGGTTCCTCAGCTTGAGGTTGACTTCGCCTTCCTGATAGCGCACGCCGACCTCGAACAACTGGGCTATGTGGTTGAGCAGGACCAGGCGCCTGGACCGCTTGGCGGGAAAGGTCACGATCCGGCCGTCCCGCACGAAGTTCCTGAGCACCGCGTCCTCGGGCGTCACTGCCGGAGCCTAGCTCGGCCTGAGGCGGTGCGGCCTCGGCTGCGTGCGCCGGTAGACGGTACCGCCCGGGGCATACCAGGACGCCGTCTTCCTGACGGCCGGCGCCGGGTCATGCGCGGCGGCCCGCTCGATGGCCGAGCACGCCGCCGGATGGCTGTGCACCCACTGGCCGACGACCTCGACCGCCATCGCGCGGACGTGAGCCGACTCGTCCCCGGCCAGCAGCGCGATCGCGCGCGGGAGCACGGCTGCCGCTTCGGGGCGGCAGCAGCCCTCCTTGCACCGGTCGCAGGCCAGAGCATGGGCAGCGGCCAGCCTGACCCGCTCGGCCGGGTCGTCGAGCGCCGCGATGAGCAGGGGCACGCTCTCGGCATCCATCAGGTGATCGAGCACCATGCAGCTGTACTCGCGCACCTGGGCACGCGGATGCCGCAGACCGCGCCGGGCGGCGACACTCGCCTGCGGGCCGAGCCTGAGCAGCCGCTGGTAGGCCTGGAAGCAGCGATGCGGGTCGGCCAGCGCGTCGACGAGGTCCGCGGCGGTCAAGTCGGCGGACATCTCGGTGAGCACCATGCACTAAGGATGAGAGCAGACCGGCCGCGGCTCAACCCAATTGTTGGGCCGCCGGCCGGCAGCTGCGTTCCCGCCCCGCGCCGCGGGCGGCCGAACCGCGCTACGAGGTCGCGATGCCGAGCGAGTCGGCGCCCGCGAACTTGGGGCCGGCCTCGTAGAAGACGTCGAGATCGCAGATCGTGAAGCCCGCATCCGTCAGCAGGTCGACGATCGGCCGGGTGAAATGGCAGCCGCCCGCGATCCGCTGCTGGATCGGATCGAGTCGCCGCTGCCAGCGGCGAACGCTCTCGTCGGGGGCGAGTCCGTGCTCAAGGAAGTGCAGCTGCCCGCCGGGCTTGAGTACCCGGCGCACCTCGCTCAGCGCAGCGGACACATCCGGGATCGTGCACAGCGTCCAGGTGCTCACGGCCGCGTCGTAACTGGCGTCGCCGAACGGCAGCGACTGGCCGTCAAGACCTGACCGGGAGACCGGGATGGTCATTGCCGCCAGCCGCTCGCTGGCCAGCTTCCAGCTCAGGTCGGAGGGCTCGACCGCAGTGATGCTCCTGACGGCCGACGGGTAGAACGGGAGATTGAGTCCCGAGCCGAAGCCGATCTCGACGATGTTCCCGGCCAGGCCCTCGCAGACCCGTCCCCGCAGCCGCTGGAGTGACCGGGCACCGCAGACGGCATTGATCAGCCGCGGCAAGACGTACTTCTCGTAGGTTCCCATCTCGTCCAGTTTAGGCTGCCGTGCCAGTTCGTCGGGGCAGCCCGGCGCGCCCGGCTGCCCCCGTCAGGTCATGACGCCGGCGTTGCGTAGGAGGCTGCCGTGGTGCCCTCGAACTCGTGGGCGATGAACGGCTGGTCCCCGGCGACCCAGGCGTCGTGCCCTGGCTCCAGGACGTAGGCGTCACCTGGGCCAAGGTCCGATTCAGTTCCGTCGACGTGGCTCACGTGCAGCCGCCCTGAGACGACCGCGCCGATGTGGCGCGCCTGGCAGGTGTCGGTGCCCACGACCGGCTTGATGCACTGCGACCAGCGCCAGCCCGGCTGCATGGTGAACCGGGCCGCCTTCACACCGCCAAGGCCGACAGTCTCGACGGTGGTCTTGTCCGGAGTGCGCGTCTCGTCCGGCGCGCTGAAGTTCTTGCTGGTGATGCCAGCCATGTTGTCCCCCGATTGGTTCCGGTGCCTGTGAGCAGATCTGGCGGCCGCGGCGTATCCAGCCTCCCGGCACGCACTGAGGGTTCCTTCCCGGGGAGTACTGAGGTTAAATGCACTGCGGCTAGCGCATCGTCGGGCGCGCCTGGGCGAAGGTCCAGCGGTGTCCCCCGAGGTCCTCGGCCAGGTAGGCGCGGTAGCCGTGCTGATGAATCGGCTCGACGATCTTCACCCCGGCGGCGCGGGCGCGGGCGAAGTGGGCATCCAGGTCGTCGACGAAGATCCACGGAACGGTGAACGCGGCCTGCGGGCTGACGCTGACCGTCACCTGGCTGGAAACTGGTCGAGGACCGGTCATTGCTGCTGCTCCCTGTCGAGGTGTGACTGAAAGGACGAGAGCTGCTCGTCCCAGTGCGCTTGCAGCTGATTAAGCCAGGCCTGCATCGCGGCCACGGACTGCGGCCGGAGCCGGAACACCCGAGCTCGCGCCTCTGCGGCGTCCCGCTCGTCGGTCACCAGCCCGGCCCGCAGCAGGTGCCTCAGGTGCTTGCTCATGGCCGGCGGTGACATGCCGACGGCCGCGGCCAGTTCCCCCGCACGGGCGGGCCTGGTCCCGAGCAGCTCGATGACCTGCCGTCTGGTCGGATCAGCGAGTGCCTCGAAGAGGCTGGCGACGACCGTCGCGGGCGGCTGGTGAACACTCACAGAGGAAACTGTTAACTGATGTGGCAATAGATGTCAGCTGCAGCGTCCATCGGCCGGCCCCCGGAGCTGAGTCAGACGGGCGGCTCCGGAGCGCAGCGGGCGGGCGGCTCCGGAGCGCATCGGGCGCGCGGCTCCGGGGGCGCCGGTGCGCGCCGCACCTCGCGGGCCCGGCGAACCCCGCGAGAGCCGCAACTTTCGGGCCCGGCGACCCCGCCGACCGGATGAATGTGCCATTCACCACTGAAATCGCGGATGGATGGCACTTTCATCCCGAACGGGCCGGGCGGGCCGGGCGGGCCGGGCTGGCTGGGCGGGCTGGGCGGGCCGAGCAGGCTGGGCGGGCCGAGCCGGCCGGGCGGGCCGAGCCGGCCGGGCGGGCCGAGCCGGCCGGGCTGGCCGAGCAGGCTGGGCCGGCCGGGCTGGCCGAGCAGGCTGGGCGGGCCGGGCTGGCCGAGCAGGCTGGGCGGGCCGGGCTGGCTGGGCGGGCCGAGCCGGCCGAGCCGGGCTAGGAGGGCCGGGCGGGGAGACCAGGTCCGGACCGAGGCAGACCCTGCGGTAATCGACTTGATCGATGGAACCTGGCCGACCACGATTGTTTCGCCCGGGCGAGTACGCGAGGGAGGACTCCGGCCATGCCGACGTTCGCGGAACTGCTGGCCGAGGGCTCGGCGGTCGCCGTGGAGGGCTGGGACTCTCCTGGTTCGACGGAGGCAGCGGGCCCGTTCGCCGCGACCAGCGTGCGCTTCCTGATCGAGGCGCGCAAGGAAATGTGACCGGATGGCAGTGCGACTAGTAACGCTCAATCCCTAAGATCACCTGCGTGGCTGTTAACCCACTTCGCCAGTCAAGCGTCTTTGTTCGGGATAACAGCGACTTCATCACAGCGACCATCGACGTCAAGGGAGCGGCCGTGCCGAGGAATACGCCCATCGTGGCGGATAAGGCCTGGCTGGCCCGGAGCGCTCTGGCCACGGCCGCGCTGGTTCTGCCCGCACTGATCGCTGCCCCGGCCTCGGCCGCTGCCCAGACCCAGGCGGCCCGGTCCTCGCAGCTAGCAGCCGTTGCGGCAGCGGCACTGGCACCGGCAGGGGCGCCGCCGTATGCCGACTGGCCGACGTTCCACGGCAACCCGAATCTGACCGGCGTGTCCAAGGACCCGGCTATCTCCACGCTGAACGCCGCCCATCTCGGGGTTCGCTGGATGACGCACACCTTCGGGCCGGTGCTGTCCTCGCCGGTCACTAAGTACAGTCCGGCCAGGCACCAGACGCTCGCCTACGTCGCGAACGAGAACGGCGACCTCGAGGCGATCAGCACGGCCAGCGGCTCCATCGTCTGGGCCGATTCGCTCGGCGTGCCGCTGCACGCGACGCCGACCGTGCTCGGTAGCCATCTATGGATCGGCACCGCCGTGAGCGGCAGGATGATCAAGCTCAACGCGAACACCGGCGCCGTGCAATGCCGGGTATCACTGGGCACCGGGGTCGACTACGCCAGCCCCGTCATCGGCACGCCGCGAGGCGGTCCGACCACGCTCTATGTCGGAGTCCAGGACAACGGCGCCGTCCAGGGCCCGATGATGGCCATCAACGACTCGACCTGCAAGGTCGAGTGGAAGCGCGACCCCTATCCGGTCTTCTCCGGCAGCTGGAGCCCGGACGCGTTCGGCGTCAACGCCCACGGGGTACCGCTGGTCATCTTCGGCAGCGGCGACCCGGATTGCGCGATCTATGCGCTCAACGCCAGGACGGGGGCGAAGCTCTGGCGGGTGGCATCGCGGACCGGAGGGCTGGCCGACTTCGGCACGGGAGCGGCCATCTCGCCGCCGGGCCACAACGGGATCGCCGACGGCATGGCCTACGTAGCCGGGAAGGACCGGATCCTCTACGGGATCGACCTGACTACCGGCAAGCTCAAATGGTACTTCGACTACGGCGCCGCGACAGGCGACAATCACGACGGCGGCCGCTCCACCGCGGCGCTCGCCGGCCGGACGGTCGTCTTCGGCACGCCGGTCGGCGTGGCCGCGGTGGATGCCGTGACCGGCAAGCAGATCTGGCTCTCCGAGAACGCCGGCCCGGTGGACACCGAAGTCCTCTCCTCCCCGCTGGTGACCGGGCCAGCCGGGCACCAGGTCGTCGTCTACGGCGACCTGAAGGGCTACATCGAGGTCGCCAGCCTCGCCACTGGCCAGGTCCTGTACAAGTACCAGACCGGCGGCTACGTCATCAGCTCCGCGGCCGACTCGGCGGGCAACCTCCTCATCGGGTCGAGCGACGGCTTCCTGTATGACCTGGCGCTCGGCGGCTCGAACGGGACGCCGCCGACGACCACCATGACCTCGCCGGCAAACGGCTCGACCATCCCGAACCCCGGCGGCCACCCGGTGGTGGCGAAGGGCATGGCAACGGCCGGTTCAGCACCGATCGCCGCCGTCGATGTCGCCGTTCAGATGAACGGCCCGTCGGGACAGTGGTGGAACGCGAAGGCCCGCAAGTGGCAGCAGGGACCCGCCTATAACCAGGCCGCGCTCGGCTCGTCCGGCGCGACGAGGACCTGGTCGCTCGGCGTCCCCGTCCCCGGGCAGGGCAGTGTGCTCACCTTCGTTGCCCGCGCTGTCGGCCGGGACGGCCTAGTCGAGCCGCGCCTGATCGAGAAGACGGTCACCGTGCGGCCAGTCAAGACCGGCCCGCACGTCACCTTGTCCTCCGGGCAGGCCGCCCCCGGTACCGGCCTGCGAGCGTCAGGCAGGGGGTTCAGCTCGCGGGAGAAGGTCAGCCTGTCGCTGCCTGGCGTCCACCTCGCCACGGTGACCGCACGCGCAGACGGCTCGTTCGCCGGGGCGCTGGTGCAGATTCCGCCCTCGTTCGCCTACGGCCTGGCGGCCCTGACCGCGAAGGGAACGAGGTCGGGACGGTCCGCGACGGCACCGGTTACTATCACCGGCCCCTGGTCGCAGCTCGGTTACGATCCGCAGCGGACGGCCGACCAGCCATTTGACCATGTGCTGTCCGAGGAGGTAACCCCCGGCAAGCAGTACCGCATGGTGCCCTACTGGGTGTACTCAGCCTCGGCACCGATCGAGGGCTCGCCGGCGGTTGCGGACGGGCGCGCTTTCGCCGGTGACCACGGCGGTACCCTCAGCGCGGTCGATCTCGTGACCGGCGGGCTGGCCTGGTCGGCGACGGTCGGCGGGTCGGTCGACTCGTCCCCCGCGGTCGATCAGGCGGCCGGCCTGGTCGTGGTCGGCTCGTCGAACGACAAGGTCAGCGCTTACCAGGAGAAGAGCGGCGCAGTTGCCTGGAGGACCGGGACCGCAGGGGCGGTGACGTCGTCGCCGCTGATTTATCACGGCGTCGTCTACATCGGCTCGGACGATCACAAGCTGTACGCGATCTCGGAGAAGACCGGCGAGGTCAGGTGGACCGTCACGCTGCCCGGCCCGGTCGACGGATCTCCCGCTTTCGATCCGGCGACATCGACCGTCGTGGTAGGTGACGGCACCGGCACGGTCACGGCGTTCCGTGCGGGCGGCTCGCCATCGCGGCGCTGGCAGGTCACGACCGGCGGAGCGGTGGACAACAGCCCGGTGATCGCACAGGGGCGGGTCTTCGTCGGCTCCTCTGATGGCGTGGTCTACTCGTTCTCCGAATCCACCGGCAAGCGGAACTGGTCCACACCGGTCGGGACCTCGATTACCGGATCGATGGCCTACCAGTCTGGCCACCTGTACGTCGGAGCCGCCGACGACAGCCTGACCGCGCTGCTTACCAGCAACGGATCGGTCATGTGGAGCGAGCCCCTCGCCGGGCCAGTGACCGGCGTCAGCGCCACCGACGGGATGCTGTTCACGGAATCCTCGAACGGGACAGTTTCCGGCCTGCGCATCGGCGGCGAGGTCGTCTGGCTGGCGAAGACCGGGGCAGGCCCGAGCGGCAGCCCGGCGATCATGGACAACTCCGTTTTCGTCGGAGGCGAGGACAACGGGCTGTACTGCTTCACGCCTTACGGCGAGCCGTCCGTGTAAGGCTGACCGCTTCGCGCAACCGG
>Ga0307373_10009820_pt1 | contig 14209 bp, 11 predicted proteins | sample OX2MG_FD_202534 | JGI IMG/M metagenome (GOLD analysis project Ga0307373, IMG submission 202534) | Soil microbial communities from Risofladan, Vaasa, Finland - OX-2 | ecosystem: Environmental > Terrestrial > Soil > Coastal area > Acid sulfate soil | place: Finland: Risofladan, Vaasa | collected... | reverse complement strand
CTACGGACGCGCGCTTCAATTCAATGATGACGTGCTTACCGCTGGCGGTTCTATAACCGATATCGATGCGCGCCTTCTTTGCATCTCCCGTCAACGATTGCGAATTTTTCTTCAGGAACTTATTGACGAGAGTTTCGGCGTGCTCCGTGCCTTTCGTGCGCTCCCACGACGGATCAATGAGCCAAAGGTGCTCGAAGATGTAATTTCGGAGCACCAGCTCCTTTTCGTTTTGTTTCAGTTTTTCCTGGAGCGTCTCGATGATCTTGATTCTTCCCCGGACGATCTGCCCGTAGTAACTCAATTCTAGGTCGTCAATGCTTTGGAAAATACTCAGGACTTCATCGAGGTTCTCGTCCTTGATGTTGTCGAGACGCTCCAGTTGTTCCTTACGCCGGTAGCTCTCGAATGCGAGTATGGAAGCCTTCAGCAATTCCTTCTTGTCGGACTCGTCTTGCGAGCGGATGGTGTTGAGTCTTCCGATCCAGCGTTCCGCCTTCTTTCTCGTCTCTCCTTGCAGGTTTTCGAGCCAGTCATTGACAGCCGGAACCTTGGCCGCCGTTTTCGCGCCATCGGTGCGCCGCCAGTCGCTCCACTTACTCGCGACATACCGCAGCTCGGTCAAGACAATCCTTCGCAGCGCCTCGAAGCGGGGATCGTCCTGCTTTATCGACTGACGGCTGCTCGTGGCAATGTCGCCTTTATCGTCGGCATCCAGCTCCTCGCAATGCAGTTCGCCGATGATGTAGTCCGCATAAATTTCCTTCTGCCCGAATTCGTCCAGAATGTCTTCCTGCGCCATCTTTCCGCGCATGAAAACGGCAAGGCGATTCAGATTGTCGCCTTCCTCGTCTTTCAATTGATCCGGTTTCGTGACGGTTCCGATCCATCCCGTTAGGGTAATACCGGCCTTCTTCAGCTCGCTCGAAATAGCCGCGAGCCTCGCTTCAGCGGGCCGGGCCAGATGTTTGCAGGATTTCTCGAATTCGGTCTGGTTGCCATACATCCACAGATACTCGATCGAGTTGTGATAGTCGCGATCCTGCGGTGTGATCGGGTTACCATCCACCATGACCACGAAGTTGAATTTATGTCCTATGACGGAGAACCGCCGCGCCACACGTCTTTTCAGTCCTTCCGCGGTCATGCCGGACAGAGATTTGGACAAGCCGGACAGGATGATGCGTGTCCCTTTTTTGAGGTCCGCCGGAAAGTCGTCGAGTTCTTCAGGCTTGTACGTTTGGTCGGTCTTTCCCGCGATGGCCTTGCGGATGATGTCTCGATCCATCGTGAAGGCGGTATGGTCCTTGCGATATCGCGTATACACCGTGGCTGTTCGCGCGATCGAAAAGATCGACAGCTTGCCGATACCTTTTCTGCCCATGGGCTTCCGGCCAGCCGGCGTTTTGTTACCCAACTCGCGGCGCTTGAACCCAACGGTGAGGAACCTGTCGATCACGCCGTCGCGGTCCATCCCTGTGCCGTCGTCTTCGATGGTGATGATCTCAGCCGCCTTGTCGATGGTGATCTTGACCTTCTTGGCATCGGCATCCCACGCATTGGCGACGATTTCCGAGAGCACCGCTGGAATGTTGCTATAGAGATTGATCCCCAAATGCTCCAAGGCATTCAGGCTGATGCTCATGACGAGTTCACGCTTCTTGGCCATCAGTGACCGTCGACGTGAGATCGGACAGTGCATGCGATCGCGCTAGCGAGCTTCACCGGAACGGCGTTTCCAATCATCTGGCCGACCTTGGTGAAATGTATGCGGTCGCCCGGAGCGACGAACTCGTAGTCGGGCGGGAACCCTTGCAGGAGCGCTCCTTCGCGGAGCGAAAGCCCCCGATCCTGCTTGGGATGTCCGAAACGCCCGTTTCCGAAGCCATAGAATTGCGTGGTGATGGTCGGCGAGGGTTCCGACCAAGCCATACGGCCATACACCGATGAGTAACCCTTGCCGGTTTCCACCTTGTGGCAATCAGCCACCAATCGGCAATCCCAGTCCTTCCAGCTCCCGCCCGGCTTGGCAGCCTCTATCCGGCGAAGATTGATCTTCGAAAGGCCGCTGGCACGATGTAGCGGATCGCGATCATCGACTTCACCGTGTGCGATCGGGGGCAGATGCCCGATCTCATCCCGCACGGTTCGGTGCTTACGTTTGTGCGTGGGCGAAGGAAGCGCAATCGGTCCGAGACGGGAAGCCAGAAGAACCAACCGCGATCTCGTTTGCGCCAATCCGAAATCGGGCGCGTAGAGCACGTCCCAGACGACGTGATAGTCGGCAGCTTCCAGCTTCTCGACGAATTTCTTGAATATGGTTCCCTTGCGGAAGGTCAGAAGCCTGGGAACGTTCTCCATCGATAGAACGTCCGGGCGGACCTGGTTGATCAACTCGCCGAAGCGAGTGACCAATTGCCACTTCGGATCGGAGTTCTTCTGGTTATAGGTCGAGAACGGTTGGCACGGCGCGCAGCCGACCAAAACTCGGTGCTTGCCGGGCGGGAAAAGCGCATCGATCTCGTCCGCTTTCAGCTTGGCGACATCGCGTCGTATGAAAAGCGCATCGTTGTTGTGTTCAAAGGCATAGCGGCAAGCCTCATCCGTGTCGATCCCCGCGATAACGTCGAACCCTTGGAGATGAAAGCCGTGCGACAGTCCGCCCGCGCCACAGAATAAATCGACGACGGCGGCAGATGGCCGCCGAGAGCGGGTCCGCGGCGCGGTTCGTGTCTTTCGTCTGTGCGTCTTCGCTCTTTTCATTTTTCTTTCCTGCGACCGTGCAATTCCGCTTCAGGCACCTGAATTCCTGCCGCCGCCAGCGCCTTCAGGACGATGACCCGCATGGTTTCGCCGGTCTCGGCGGCGCGGATCTTCAGACTCTTTTTCGTGGCTTGCGGGACGGTGATCTGGAGAGGTTCTTCAGATGTCCCTGGCACCGACTCTCGGCCCGCGCTACGTTTCATGAAATCATGTTAGCAACATTTCATGAGAATGCAACGCAGTCCAGGGCGTGCATACGATCGGACTTTCTAGTCCTGTCTCAAGGAACGGGTGGACGGGCCAAGCCGGGGATTGCACAAGTGCCGGACCCTTTGCTAGTTGCCATAACGCCCTTTTGCGTTCCGGCCTTCCAGGTGCGAACTTGAACGATTGTGCCCAGCAGCGCCGCTCGGCGATCCGAAATGCGCCGGCACCGCCCGCGTTTCGGGGCGCGGGCGCGAAGGAATTTCATATCCTTCAGCCGCACCCGTTTACCGCCACGATTCTGCCCCACCAGGGCGGCCGGGTTGGCTCGAATTGAGCCGCTCGGGGAATGGGGAAGCGGTCGTTCGGAGGAGTGGCGCGAAGAAAGGCCGGTAAGCGGCACGTTGCAGACGTTGTAGGCCATGAGGTCATACGGCCGCAACGGCCGATAAGCAGAAGACCACTCATCGGCCATTGCTGCTGCTGTGACACGTCTGGCCCTACGTCAGCAATGTGGCCCGTTGCTGCCGGTGGTCGTACCCGGCGGCCGAATGTCGATTTCAAGCACCGATGAACTCACGCATCCGGCCCGGTACGGAAGTCCACTGGCGGCACAGGCCCGCTAACGCGATAGCGCGGCGTACCGGCTGCCCGCGATCATCTTTTCATGCACGGCGCGGCTGCGCGCTCCGCAAAGGCAGCCGTCTCGCAGCGGCACGCCGGCCCCGGTCAGCCGCAACTCCGGCTTCGTATAGAGGACTGAGCGGTTCAGCGTCATCGCGTACCCCGGCACGGACAGCTTGACGATCTCCGCGGCGGCCATCAGACCGGCGGCGAATGAGAGGTGCGGCAGCGACGCATCTACCTCTTTTTCGCCGCCAGCGGCTGCCTCGGGATCGGTTGCGCAGCCGGTCGGCGTAAAGGTCGCTTCCGGGAACAGGCAGCATGAGCACGGATCAACCATCGGCACATGCCGGATGACCGAGGCCTGCCAGTTGCGCCCCGTGGTGCCGTAAATCTGTACGGGCGGGAACATAGACTCTATCAGGTGTCGGACATTGTGCTCGTTGGCTGCCGCAATTATTAGGTCGGGCGCTCCGCTCGCGCGGTGAGTCCATCTGCGCGACTCATGCAGCATCACCGGCTCGTGCGCCATGTCAGTGACCCCACAGCGACGCAGATAGGTTTGTGTCACTTCGGCCTTGGCGCTGCCGATATCCCCATCGGCGAAGATTGGCGAGCGCGTGATGTTCTCGCGTTTAACCTTGTCGCGGTCGAAGAGCAGTGCGGAAAAATTCCGGGTCGCCAGCGTCAGGAAATAAAGGATCGCCGTGCCGACGGATCCGGCGCCGACTGCCCAAAGCGCGCCGAGATTGGGTCTAGCGGGCAGCACAGGCAAATGCTCGGCGATTTCTTGAGTCCAGTCGTAGCTGTTGAGCAGGGTCGAAGCGGGTGGGGCGCCGAACCCGTGCGCGGCAAGCCGCGCTGCCGCGGCAATCACAGCAAGCGCCGCGCCTATGGGGTTCGCCGAGTCGTCCGCGGGCAGCGGCGACGGGGCAGGCCCGTTATAGGCGAGCCAGCCGGCGCCATGCGCAACAACCGGTGCGCCGGACGCGCCAAGAAACACGATGTGATCGGTTCCATGCGCAGGCCGAATCATATATTCGCCGCGCGGATCGGCCGCCAGCATCTGCGCGCGCGCAAATCCGGCGATGTCTTCACCCGCCCAGGGCAGGGGCGGGACAATGGCCGTACGCGGGATGTCGAGCGCGATCCGCCGCGCCATGCGGCCGAGCAGGTTCGCCGCTGTCAGCAGGGCAACCTGGCCCGCATAGCTACGCAGGTAATCGGGCGCTGCCCGGATCGCGATCCAGCGCGTCTGGTCCAACCGCCGCGCGCCCGGGTAGCGGAACAGCCGGTCATCGCGCGCGTCATAATAATCCTCATCCTTCACGCGACTCGCCCCGGAACGATGATGACGTTGCCGGCGCCCAGCGCCACGAACCCCTTGCCCGCCTGGAAGAAATAAGCGGCAGCCCGCGTCAGCGCGGGCAGGTGCCGCCCGTAATCGGGCAGCACGACTGACGCGTAGCCGGTGAAGGCAATCCGCGCGCCGTCATCGTCGCCGTCGCTGTGATAGGCATCGCCGGGATGCGTGTGAACCTGTCCGACAACCTGCAGGCTGCGATCGACGGCTGCCCGCACGACCTTTGCCATCGCCGGGGCGCCGACCACAAAGCTGCCGCGGGTGACCTTTGCTTCCGGCCGGATCGCGGCAAGCGCCACCGTGGTCGTGCCGTCGCTTTGCCCGAGCAGATAGGCGATCCCTTCCTGTCCGCCACGGATCTCCGGGGCAAGGCACGCGGCAAGCGCATCGACGCATGCCTGCGAGACCACGAGCCGCGGCGGTGGCGGCGGGCCCGGCTTGTAGCGCGGCTTGCGCGCGAACAGGCGCTTGAGACTATCCAGCATTGGCTCACCCCATCCGGCCCAGGTAGCGATCGCTGCCGAGTTCGACATGGATGCGCAGCGCCATCGCCGAAAGCGTGGTGCAGTTGGCGGTCTTCGGATTCGTCATCCAGTTCGCCAAATCCCAATCATCATGCGGTCCGTTGGGATCGACCTTCTTGTAGGCAAGACGGTTCCAGGGCGCGCAGATGCGGCCGGAACCATGTAAGAAGCCACTTCCCTTCGGTATATCGGCGGGCTGATCGAGCAGTTTGGTCACGGAGTTACACCAGTGCCATGCGGGCGGCAGGGCCGGGTAGTCGCTGCAATCGACCAGCAGCCAGTATTGCGATCCATCGCGGGCTTTCATGCCAAGGATGAAAGCCCGCTCCAGGGGCCACTCGCGCGAAGCGGCGATCTCATGGAGGTGGCCGAACTGCTCTTCGAAAACCAGCTCCCCTGCGGTGGCCATCGCTTACACCCCGGAGCCAGTCGCAACGAGTTCGAGCTTCACCGTGCCGGCGAGGCCGAAACTGACGAGCGTGCGCTGCACGGGCTGCAGCACCTGGCCGTTATAGACGAGTTCGAGCGATTCGCCGCTGTCGATCCCCTTCGCTTCGACCGCCGCCGCGATTACGTCCTCGACCTTCGCCGTCTTGGGGAAGGTGCCAGTGAACAGGCCCTTCGGCGTGCCGACCTCGAGCGTTACTTCGTCCTCGCCATGTCCGTGTCCATGTTCGTGCGCCATCGGAATCTCCTTGTGCACCGTTCATTAGAAAGCGCGGTGCCGGAGGCCCCGCGGGCATCTTCCTTATGCCACAGGGCGGGCGGAATGTCCACCGTACAAGCACTAGTAGCGTTTGTCACGCAAACTAACACGTTTGCAAAATTGACACGGCATGTGTTTGCGCGTAAGAAGAGACCATGGACGCTACGGATATCTATCGAAATTTAGGAACGCGAATCAGGAACTTGCGTAGGAGTCTTCGGCGGACCCAGGAGCAACTCGCAAGACAGATCGGGATATCCCGCGCATCACTCGCAAATATCGAGGCAGGGCGCCAACAAGTGCTTGTCCACCACCTGTTTGCCCTGGCATCGGCCCTACAGCTCGATTCGCCGGCGCAGCTCCTGCTCGTGCCGCAGGCGCGCGCGCCAAAGGCCGGCGCATCGTCATCGCTGCCCCTTGCCGAAGACGGGTTGACTGAAAAACAGCGCCGCGAGGTCCTTAGTCTTATGGGTGATGCTATGCAGCAGACCGGAACCAACAACGGGAGAGAGAACATATGAATACGAAAAGGCGAAGCACCATCCAGAAGCGTGTGAAGGACTTACTAGAGGAACATGGCGTAAGCACCGCGCCCGTTCCGGTCGAGCGCATTGCCAAGGCGCTTGATGCGCAGTTGCGTTTTTCGCCGCTCGACGATGAACTCTCGGGCATGGTCTACGTTAAGGACGGGACGCCGATTATCGGCGTCAACGCCCTTCACCATCCCAACCGGCAACGATTCACGCTTGCGCACGAGGTGGGCCACCTCGTGCTTCACCGCGCCGAAATCACAAGGCAAATTCATGTCGATAAGGGATTCCCGATGCTCATGCGCGATGCCGCCTCTGGAGCCGGGATCGACGAGATGGAGATCGAGGCGAACTTCTTTGCTGCCGAACTCCTGATGCCCGAACGATTCCTTGCGCGTTCGCTGCAGGGACAGTCATTCGATATCGACGATGAGGGCGCCGTCAGCACGCTCGCCAAGGAATATAAGGTCAGCACAGCAGCGATGCGTTTCAGGCTCGGAAACCTCATCGCCTGAATTTTTGCTGGCGGGGGCGGCAATGAGCTTCGTCTTCTATGATACCGAGACGACCGGCACCAACACTGCTTTCGACCAAATACTCCAGTTCGGCGCAATCCGAACCGATCACGACCTGAACGAGCTAGACCGCTTTGAAATTCGCTGCCGCCTTCTGCCTTATGTCGTGCCGTCGCCCGGCGCGGTGCGCGTCACCGGCGTCGGTGTCGGCCGACTTACCGACCCCGCGCTTCCAAGCCACTACCAGATGGTGCGCGCGATCGAGGCGAAGATGGCGCATTGGTCGCCCGCGATATTCATCGGCCATAACTCGCTTGGTTTCGACGAGCACCTGTTGCGCCAGGCGCTGTATAAGACTCTGCACGCACCTTACCTGACCAATACGAAAGGCAACTGCCGCACTGACAGCCTGCGGATGATCCAGGCCGTCGCGCGGTTCGCTCCAGATGCCCTGACGATCCCGCTTGATCATCGCGGCAGACCCAACTTCAAGCTCGAGCGTCTCGCGCCCGCCAACGGATTCGAGCACAGCGCCGCACACGATGCGATGGGCGATGTGGAAGCGACCATCTATATGTGCCGCATGATCGCCGAGCGCGTGCCAGAGCACTGGTCGAACTTCGTGCGTTTTGCCCAAAAGGCTGCAGTCAGGGATTTCGCGCTCGAAGAGGATGTGTTCGTCCTGACCGATTTCTTCTATGGCAACGGGTACTCATGGCTTGTCACTGGCATCGGCGTGAACCCGGATAATGGCTCTGAGATGCTGGTCTTCGACCTCTCGCGGGATCCGGACGATTTCGTTGCGCTGTCCGATGATGACTTAGCCGCGCGCCTTCGCGAGCGGCCGAAGCCGGTCCGGGGCATGCGCACCAACGCCGGGCCGATCGTTCTTCCTTATGACGACGCGCCCGCGGCTCTCCTGTACGGCGCCTCCGGCCTTGACGAACTCCGCCGCCGCGCCTCGCGCATCAAGAACGACGGCGACCTGTCCGCACGCCTAATAGCCGCCTACACGGAGATGCGCGAAGAAAAGGAGCGCTCGCCCCATGTCGAGGAGCAGATTTATGACGGCTTCACGAGCTATGACGATCAGACGCTCCTTGATCACTTTCACGATCTGCAATGGCAGCACCGCCCGGCGCTGATCGATCAGCTTGGCGATGGGCGCTTGCGTGAGCTCGGGCGGCGGCTCGTTTTTGTCGAGGCGCCGCATGTCATGGCGGAAGCCGCGCGACGCGATTACGAGGTCGCATTTGCCCGCCGCCTCATGGCCGCGGACGGTGCCGTGCCATGGCTGACCTTTCCCAAGGCGATCGAAGAGGTGGATGACCTGCTTGCACGTGCAAATGCCGCCGAACGCGCATTGCTTGCCGAGCTCCGTTACCACCTGATCGAACAAGCCGAAGCAGCCGCTTCACTGATTGCGTGAGCCGGCGCGTCCCGTTGCGCGCAGCCTTCGCAGGACCGGGCTGTCGTGAACCAGACGGCTGCTTCGCGCGAAGGCTACGCACGATTTCGGCCATCCAGCATCCCCCGCGCGTAACGGCAGCTTGCGTCAGCCTGCAGCGGTCGTGGTGCAAGCGCCAAGTGGTTTGTCTCCTCTTTCGGCGCTTGCACGCCGCGCAAGCGGTGGCGCTGCGGGCGGCCAGGCGAACATCAGCAAGCAGCTAAACACCGGCCGCTCGTTTGTTTCGATGTAAGCGGCAGCAATGGCCGAGAGGCAGACGTCCGCAGCAGTTCACGCATATGACGGCTCTTGGCTGCAAGGCGACTCGACCGCAGGCGACCCGGATTCGCGGGTAGCTCAGTGTGCGACGATGCGGGTCACGCCATGCGCATAGAGGAGTTGGTTTACCATTGGGGCATTAAGAATGCCTCCCGCTTCACATAGACTTTGGCGAATGCAACTAAAGGGATCGAGGCCCTGCCCATGAAGCTCTCGGCAAACGGAAGCGAGGCCTAAGCCGCGCGTCTCCCATGACGCACAAGAGTCGCACGTTCGTGGCTTACTTCGTCCCGGTCATTGTGTTGGCCATCGCGGCGCTGGTGATCGTCTTTGTCCACGAAGAGCGACGGGCACGCAGTGCTACCGAGGCCCGCGAAGGTCAGTTGGTCGCCGTTGCGGCGGCCGTAATCCGAGCGAGGCTGGAGGTGCCGAAGCAAGACCTCTTGTACCTCTCCGAGCTCCAGGATGTCGGACAGCTGCTCGGCGGCGATTCCTCCGCGCGAACCAGGGTGGGCTCCGACTTCGAAGCATTCGTCAAGGAGCATCGCGACTACGGCCAGCTGCGAATTCTTGACGCAAGCGGCCGCGAGATCGTGCGAGTTGACCGCACGCCGACCGGAGCGCGTTTGGTCCCGAGTCAAGACCTCCAACAGAAGGGCAACCGCTACTACTTCCGGGAGGCTATTCGCGACGGCTGGGGACAAGTCTATGTGTCGCCGCTCGATCTGAATGTTGAGCACGGGCAGGTCGAGCGTCCGCCCAAGCCGACAATGCGGTTCGCGACTCCTCTGTATGACAGCCTCGGTGTCAAGCGCGGCGTGCTCGTTCTCAACGTGCTGGCTGCTCCGATCCTCCAGGAACTGCGTCAGCTCGGCCGCTCGAGCCGCGGTCGATTCTGGCTGGTGAATCGAGACGGGTACCCGCTGCTTGCTCCCAGTGCACACGATGAGTTCGGCTTCATGTTTCCCGGGAGCGGAGCGAACTCCCTTGCCGTCCTTGCCCCACAGCTGTGGTCATGGCTGAGGGCGCATTCCGCGGCATCCGGCGTCGTCGGGGACGCGCTCGTCACCGAGCTCCGGCTTTGTGGGAAAGACGCGGATTGCGGGCCGGGAAGCGCGTCAGAGGGCCTTGCCGCGCGGCGATTACCGTTCACGGCCCCGGACCAGCCATGGACGGTTTTCACAAAAGTTACGCCGGGGGTGTTTTACGCGGGCGGCCTGCTCGCGTGGCATTACCTGCCGATCTACGCAGTGTTCGCGATCCTGGCTCTGATCGCAGCGCTGAGCGGGCGGGCGGCCTCGAAGCTCTCCACCGCGCTTCGCACGCTCAGGCACCGCGAGCAGGCACTGCGTGAGAGCGAGCAATTGTTCCGCGAGTTCGCCGGCAACATTCCCGAGGCCTTCTGGGTGCGCGAAGTCGGATCTGACAGCATCCTGTACGCGAGCCCCGCGTGGACGCAAATCACGGGCAAGGCGCAAGTTGGCACGCTCAGTGAGATGCTGAGCCTGGTCCATCCAGACGACCACCAGCGCGCAGTCGAAGCGGCGCGTGCGGGGCGGCACGGTGGTCTCGATTCAGACCTTCGCATCGTGCGTCCAGATCAATCGGTGCGATGGCTGCATGTACGCACCTTTCCGATTCGCGACCAGGCCGGAACGGTTTATCGGGTGGCCGGCGTTGCCGAAGACGTCACGCAGTACAAAGAGGCACAGGAGCGCATCCTGCAGATCGCGCGCTACGACCACCTTACCGATCTGCCGAACCGGAGCTTCTTCTACGAGTCGCTCAAGAGGATTCTCGCGCACGACGCACAAGGAGTCGTCGGCATCCTGTTCATCGACTTGGATCGCTTCAAGCTGGTCAATGACAGCCTGGGACACGCTATGGGCGACAAATTACTCCAACAGGTGGCCTCGCGGTTGCTGAGCTGCGTGCGCACGCGCGACGTGGTCGGCCGTCTTGGGGGCGACGAGTTCGCAATCGTGCTACCGCTGCTGCAGCGCGCCGACCACGCCGGCGGGGTCGCCGCCAAGGTGCTTGGAGCGCTTTCCACGCCGTTCGTGCTTGAGGAGCAGGAGGTCTACATATCAGCAAGCATCGGCATCACCGTTTACCCGGGCGACTCCACGGATGCCGATGAGCTGCTTCGCTTTGCCGACGCCGCGATGTACCGCGCCAAGGACGACGGCCGCAGCACCTACCGCTACTACACCGCCGAGATGAATGCGCAGGCTGCGGAGAAGCTCGAACTCGAGACCAGCCTGCGCGGAGCGTTGGGCAGGAACGAGTTCGTGCTGCACTACCAGCCCAAGCTCGACCTGGAGAGCGGCGAAGTCAGTGGACTGGAAGCCTTGTTGCGATGGAACCGCACCGGAGTGGGGCCTGTATCGCCGGCGCAATTCATTCCCCTGCTGGAGGAGAGTGGGATGATCGTCCCCGTGGGTGAATGGGTCATCCAGGAAGTCTGCAGCCAGCTCAAGGTCTGGCAGGCGGACGGCGTGAAACCCGTACCGGTCGCGGTCAATCTGTCGGGACGACAGTTTCAGCAGAAGGACCTCGCGGCAACTATCACCCACCTAGCGCGCGAGCAAGGCATTGTTGCGGACTTGCTTCACTGCGAGATCACTGAGAGCCTGTTGATGTCGAATGTCGAGCAAGCGATCGCCACGCTCAAGGCGCTCCAGTCGGCCGGCATTCAAATCGCGGTGGACGACTTTGGCACGGGGTATTCCAGTCTTTCGTACCTGAAGCGCTTTCCGATCAATGCACTCAAGATCGACCAGTCTTTCGTGCGCGATATCACTACCAACCCCGACGACGCGGCGATCGCAACGGCAATCATCCAGCTTGCGCACAACCTTGGGCTCAAGGTGATTGCCGAGGGGGTCGAGACGGCCGAACAGCTTCAATTTCTTCGCTTGAGCCGCTGCGACGAGATGCAGGGCTATTTCCTTTCGCGGCCGGTCGATTCCGCTGCGATTGCTAGGCTACTGCGTGAGCACGACGCGGCAAACCATCGCGTGTAACGTCCGCCGCACCTGAACGCACGAGCCGTGAGGTTGGCAAAGCGTTTGAACTTATGGTGACATATCATCTTCAGGCAGGGGATCTCGCGACTGTCGCGCTGGGGGAGTCCTACGCCTAGATGCTAGGCTTGTGCAAAGCCGCATCCAGTGCCTGAGCTGCCAAGCTGAGGCACGACGCGGGCCAGCCCGAAGAGAAGTCGAGCGCCTGGAGCGCCAGGTCGGAAACGGGGCCGCGCCGGCCGTGACCGAGGATAGCGCCGAGGGCGTGCGCTTCACGGCGAAGGGCGTACGCTCGCACCGCGCGTGCCTGGGCATGTCGGCGGCCGACTTCGGCAACCTCTTCGGGGTCACCGGCCACACAGTCAGGCGCCTACGGGAAGAACGGGGATTACCGGACGCTTACCAACCGCCGGCTCAGCTTCTTCCGGAGCGGACACTCAAAATCGGACTCGCCCATTACCTCTCCATCAAATCGCCACTGACAGGTGTGGCCGATGAGCGGACTTCTGCCTTTCTTTAGGATTGTTCGACGCCTGCCCTCACGCGCAGGCGTGCGATGATTCGGCGACGCCAGTGGGCAGGCGGCGGACAATCCAGAAGATGAGCGGCGACTCGCGATGTCTTAGCTGGGAACCGCACACGGTCGCTGGCTGACAGTCCCGAGCCGACCAGGGCCGGTCGTTCGTGGGAGGTCGAAGCACGGTCGAGTCACCGAAGCAGTTCGAGCCCACTTCGGCTCCCCAACCATGGCGAAAGTGGGCACGACTGGATGGTAAAGGTCGCTATCAGCTGAGCGTCCCAGATCACAGTAGGTCGGTGCTGGGCGCGCTTTGAAGCTACTTTTGGGTGGCCTTCCATTCTGCGAACTTCTTCGATGCCTGCTCGCGCGCCCCTGCATCGATAGAATGTTGGGATATCAGGTTTACCAGGTATTTGATGTAAAAGTTATCGTCGCCACACAGCGCGGCAACTTGCTTTGCGGGAACGGCCTTGTTCAAGATGACGAGGGGCCACAGTAGGTGGTAGAAACGCAAGAACCTTAGTACTTCTCTAGGAAGGCTGTTGCGTGCTGCGCGAACAGAGTTACCCGTAATCAGATGAGTGCTTGCGAGCGCGTCTCCAAGGCTTAGGCGGATGTACTCGAGAATGTATTGCATGTCGGGGTGTTCGGAATGGTCGTATTTGGCTAAGTCGGACCATCGCTGCGGCTTATGGGAGAAGTCGGAGATTCTTCGATTCACGAGACTCCATGCTTCGATGAGTGTACCGCGTGTGATGAACTGAGTGGACATCCAGTTACTTATCCAGTTTTCCCGCCACTGCTTCTCCTCATTTAGTTCGGCGATAACCTTCTTTTGGTCGCCCTCCGCTCGACCTTCTGGATCTTGCATCAGCGCTGTGATTCCAAGCACGTTGTCGTCTTGGGACCAGAGCCTATTGGAATTGGATCTCTGCGATTGAGTGCGCAGATACTGGTCAAGTTCGGCTTTTAGCTTTTCCGCGGTCGATGGATTAAGGGTGGTGAAAAAGTCGTTGAGGAGATCGCGGTGTTCGAGTTTTGCAATGAACGGCACGATTTCATCGGACGGAATTTGATACTCTTCAATCAACCAGGCCAATGAGCCAACGCCAAGGCGACGCGCATTTTCCTCGACGAATGCATTGGCTTTCCGATATGCCTCAAGGGCTTCTGGATTGTCGGTCATCGACGATTCCATGGAGTCCTTAAGAGTCTCTAGAAGCCGCAATGCACCTATCCGGTGTTCCTTGATGACGTTGTGATCGTAGAGAGCGATCTCATACAGTCTTCTTGTTAGAGCGTTCCCGTGCCCGACCGTGATCAGTTCAGGCAGATGAGGAACATGCTCCCATATATCTGGGAAAGACATTATTTCAAGGGACAGAACGGGCGGGACGTTATTCCGATGGGACGTCCCTTCAAGGAGGGATTTGATGAACTTGAGCACGCGTACGCGCTTAGCGGTTGTCGATCCAGTGTCCATCAGCTGGACTAAATGAACCGAAAATGCGGACGCCGGTGGGCAAGTTAATATAGATGCAGCCACACACAAAGCATTCGTATTTTGGCCCGAGCTCTTTGCGAATCTCATCTTGCTTGGTCTTGGGAGCGCAAGAAAGGCGCTTATCCAATGAACTGAACGCGCGTTGCGATTCTTTGCCAGCGCTACAGTGCAATTTATCGGGGCACTTCCATTCGCGCTGTGCTTTGG